>Ga0208820_1001521_pt1 | contig 12774 bp, 10 predicted proteins | sample June2015DPH_16_5_FD_184713 | JGI IMG/M metagenome (GOLD analysis project Ga0208820, IMG submission 184713) | Peatland microbial communities from SPRUCE experiment site at the Marcell Experimental Forest, Minnesota, USA - June2015DPH_16_40... | ecosystem: Environmental > Terrestrial > Soil >...
ATCGCTCCCCTGTACGAAGATCGCGATGGGGAAGACGGTAGATATGCCCGAATGCGAAATAGCCGACATTTTATGCTGGACTCTCCTGCGGCCATCATGCCAGCAAACTGGCAGAGGCCCCGCAAGCATTCTACGACGTGCCTGCCCTTACCGGCGCGGTAAAAGTCCTCTCATAATAATGCACCAGTATCAGGGCAGCCATTCCCAGGGGAATCTCGGTCACCGTCCAGAGCGGTATTGCTTAAGCGCATGGTTTCAGAGCCGTTCCCAATCCAACGGTTTCACTAGGCCGAATTGTCGGTTATCGCTATGGCAATCCCAGCGACTAATATGCCCCCGATGATATCGACAAGGTAGTGCCACTCCAGAAGAAGAATGGACACAATCAACAGACAGTCATAAGCGCCCAGGAAAATCAACATTCGTTTCCAGCGGCGCAAGTACCACATCACGATGAGTGGCTGGGCGATATGCATGCAGGGGAAGGCGATGAAGTATCCGGAGATGCGCCGGGTCGGAACATGATTCCAAAGCGCCATCGCCTGCGCCATCATGTTTTTTTGGATGGTGTACACCTGCAAAGGGGCGGGAAACCGCGAGAAATGCTCGGGGCACAAGGAATAAGGACCCTGGCTCGGCCATAAGTAAAACAGCCCGAGGGCAAGATAGTATGCCATGAGAATCGTGCCTACGAACTGCATTCCACGGTTCTTCCCGCCAGAAACACTGGCGAGGAGAATGGCCGCCCCAATCTGAGGAAACATGCCGAAATAAATGAATTCCAAAAAGCGGAAAAAGGGAAGCGGAAATCTTCCTATCGCCCAGTGCGACAGATCGGAAACGGACCATCCATGAAGCATCCACCTGTCCATCGCATTGAATGCGGCATCATATGCGAAATTGAAACGAACCGTGGCGATGATGTCGTTGTAAGCGGGCACCAGCAGAAAACCGGCAAGCACATAAAGAGCGGGCAGTAGCACCGCACCCGCGGCCTGCCGCAACTGGTGGGGCTTCCGCTCGTGGAATTCGAGTATGGCGACGGTGTTGACAGTCAGAACCACCGCTGTCATCCAAGGGAATGTCCAGCCCAGAACCATGACATAGAGCAGCAAGAGAACGATGCGAAGCGGTTCGCGACGCCAACGATCGACAAGAGTTCTCGCTATCGCCTCCGCGGGCAGGCCGATCAGGCACAGCATCGCTGCAAGGAATACGGACTGCATCGTCAGGATCCAGTACGCGGTTGCAAGCGCTTTCCAATCGAACCTGACCGGAAGGTGCAGTCGTCGCAAAACAGGGACGAGGGCCACGCCCAGGAGCAAACTGATCCAGTAATGCCCATAGCGCGGCTTCATTGAGTCCTACCTCAACCTCTCCGCCCTGCCGGCGCAGCAAATATTTTCTGATTCTGATAATGATGGAGCAGCATGAGGGCAGCCACTCCCAGGGGGATCTGTGGCACCGTCCAAAGCGGTGCTGCCCATGCGCGCTCGACCGCTTCCTGCGATAAGGCAAAGGAAAGCGCCGCCAGCGCGGTGCAACAGAACCATGGCCACGCCAATAATACGGTAACCGCGATCAGGAGGGCGCGGCTGACCAGGTTCCGTCCCCAGATCATTCGTCGATCGCGGGCAATCAGGAGGATGGCAGGCAGCAGCAACGCTTGATTATAGAGAGAAAACGTGGGTACCGTGAGTACGGTCAGCGCCATCACAAGACAGGCGGACGACTGGAATGCGCCGGTATTTTCCGCCTGTTTGCGCTGCTTCCAGCAAACCACCGCGGTGATCCCTGCAAACAACACTTCCAGTAGTCTGCCCCACGGGTAGGGGAGGACGGACTCCAGAATTGGGGCCGCTTGTGTGTATTGCAGGTAGGCACCAGCCGCGTGCCAGAAGCGCCCGATCCAGTGCGGCAAAAACCATTCCGAAGCAGCGCAGAGAACAGCCATGACGATAAGAAATGAGGCAGCTAGGCGGTAGCGGCGCCTCAGGTCGCCGAGGCTCCACAGGCCGAGCCACAGCAGCAAAGGCAACACGAGTTGAGGCTTGATGGTCGCCAGGGCCAGCAGAATACCAGCGGGAATCAGGCATCCCGCAGCCAGCAGCGCCATCGACGCCGCGCACATGGCGGCAACGAACAGACTGAACTGTTGCAGCTTGAGTCCCTGCAGCACGGGCTGGCTGCTCAGGGTCAGGGCCACCATGGCGGCCTGCACTGAAGGTGCGACTGTCCAACCCAACACGCGAAGCCAGAGAAAGACGCTGGCCGCCGTTATGCCCACCAGAATCCAGAAAAATGCCCTTTGCACGATTTCAAAATGAAGACGGACCGTAGGCGCCAAATAGAAAACGACGTACGCTGGATATGCGAAAGCTTGCTGGTCTTTTGGGTCGGCGGGCCGCGAAGGATCGAGGGGACGGCCGTAGTATCCGGCTTGAATTTCGCGCGTGACCTCGGCGCTATAAGGATCCCGGCCATGAAGGAGTAGTTCCCTCGCGCCCAGCCAGCGAGGATAGAGATCGGAAAGATTGCCGCGCGGCCGGTCATGTGCGGTGGCGTCGGAAATCTGATGCGGAATCAGCACGCGCTCGACGTAAGTCCACATGCCCACCGCGCAGACCGCAGCCGCGAGAAACAGCCACAACGATTTATGGAAAATGCCGGACCTCATCGCCGATCTAAGGGAATCTGGATATTACAACGCTCCGGTGACATTCATCGTCCAATCGGAAATTTCTTGGTTGCGACGGCCTTCTTTGCCTGAGCGATGATTTCGACGATGGCATTTGCGGCCAGCAAGACAATGAGCGGTTCTATCGGATGCCTGTAAGTGGGAAAGTTGTGGGTAACGTAATATACCAGCGGAAAAACCGTCAGCATGGTGAGCCAGACCCATCCATTTCTGTCTTTTCGTATTGCCCACGTGGCTCCGAGCCATCCCAAGATCGAGACCGCAATCCACGGAAAAGGATAAGGAACGTACCAAAACTCCACCATACGCCTGAGTACGCGCCCGATAAAGGCCGTGGGGGCGCTCCGGATGAACTTACTGGATGCCTCAAGTTTTCCATCCATGAAGCGCAGTTCGCCAAGCCGCGCGTAGTTAGCGGGATCGGCGCCGGGAAAATCAACAGAAAAGTCGACTGTTCCCTGCATTCCAGGCCGGTTTCCCAGCCAAAGTTCCAACCCAAGATTATCGCGAAGAGGAATGAAGCGCTCGAATGTGACGTAGTTTCTTACAGTCCAAGGAGCCAGTGTCAGTAGAAATCCGGCCAAGGCGATCAAGACTCGCGGCGAGGAGCCTTTCGAAACAGCGAGCCAGCCTCCGTAAACCAAAACAACGGTCAGAAGCGACGGCTGAAGGAGAACGAGCAGCCCCGAATAAACGCCGAGAACCAACCATCTGCGGTTCCCTTCGAGCCTTTTCGGATCCCACAAGAATAGAGCGGTAAACCCTAAGGCCGCCAAGTAAGCGGTCGTCAGGCTCACGGAGAATGCGTTGGTTTGGTACATCCAGGGCAGCACCCAGAGCCAAGCCGCCAAAGTGCCGACCGTCTCGCCGAAGTGGATTCTCCCCACGTGGTAAAGCAACACGGCGGTGACAGCACCGGCTAAAGCATTAACTAACACCGCCGTCCATGCCGATGCTACCGTACAGATTCCGAACAGCTTAAATATGCCAGCCAACATCAAGGGATATAGAGGAGGCTGCTGAGCGGTCGGCGCGTTCGGTGCGCCGGCATAGGGTGACGAGAAACCCAGGCCAGAGACTAAGGCTGCGGCAATATGCGACGGCTCATTCCGCACAAAGAGCAGTTGAGGCCCAAATCTGCTGGAGAGAATGTAGGTTGCGCTGGCCAGGCGTGTAGCGAGTGCTGCTCCAAAAATAAACACCGGAGAGGCCGCAATTCGTTTGACGGTGATCATCCTGGCCCCTCCGCCATCGGCGCCCTTCGCTCTGCGTAAGTCCACATGCCCACCGCACAGACCGCAGCCGCGAAAAACAGCCACAACGATTTATGGAAAATGCCCGACCTCATCGCCGATCTAAGGGAATCTGGATGTTACAACGCTTCGTGAACATTTCTCGCCCAATCAGAAATTTCGCCGTTGAGCGGGGGGGGACCGCTCCGAGCTACTTGGCTGTTGCCGGAAGCTGCCGCATCCACGCTTCCATACTTCCTGCAAATCCAAACCACCATCGGAATCCACCACCAGGGATTCAGCCATGGCCAGAACCATGAGCCCATAAATAGGCTCGCATACACCACGATGAACAGGGCCGCATCCAAGCGCATCTCCGAGCGCGTCGCCGCCCCGGGCGCCGAGAATAGCATGAGCACGACCGGCAGCAGCAGTGTCAGGTCGTGGGTCACTGCGTGATAGCCAACCAGAATGCACGTCACGCTGGCCGCTGCGAACCCGAAGCGAGCCCCGGTTGCTCGCCTCCCAACTTTCCACAACACGATCCCGAGCGCGGCCGTCGCACACACAATCGCCGCCACGGTGACGGAGCTTCCACCGCTCTTCCCCGCAAGTTCCGCGATCAACCCGCGGAGGTTCGGCATTTCCGCGATCGGTGTGCCGCCTGCGCCATGATTCTCCACATCAACAACGACGTGCCCGTAGTCAGCGATCCCATGCCATCCCGTCATCATCGCCCAGATGGCCACCAGCACCGCCGCCACTGGGCAGAGCCCCAACCACAATCGCGGCCGTCGCACCGCTAGCACCAGCGCCAGCGGAAGCACTAGATGGAACTTGAACAACCCACATCCGAGCACCGCGCCCGCCAAAACAACGCGGCCTTTCACCAGCAAAAACAGGCTTATAGTCACCAGCAGCAGAAGCAGAACCGAATCCTGTCCTTGCATCAATGCCCTGACAGCCGGCGCGAAGGCGGCCACGCTCAAAATCAAGAACAGCGGACTGAGTCGTTTCGTTTCCGCGAATGTCCGTCTGACCATTCCCAAACTCAGCATCATCATGACGACATTCAAAAAGGTCCAAACCGCGTACGCCGGAAAATAACTCAGGTATGTCAAAGGCACAAACAGCAGCTCCTCAAACGGAGGGTGTAAATCGTGCAGTTGCGCCGCCTGGCCCGCGCGGACCATCTCGGCTCCGTGGTAAAACGCGGTGAAATCCTGATATCCATTTCGTAAGAACCAAATAAGGTGCAGCGTGCCGACAAAGTTAAGCAACGTCAGCCCGAGAAGAAAAATGCCCGCCAGTCGTTCTTTGCTTCGATTAAGATCGGCTAACGTCATACGGAGTCTTCCAGTAGTCCCCGATTCTATAATTGCCGGGTCCAACATTCATGATCCTTCTTACAGACAAGCGCCTGCTGTTCGCCGCGATCCTCTTCTTGGGTCTGCTGGCCATGACCGCCCGCAGTGCTACCGATCCTGATCTCTGGTGGCATCTGCGCACTGGGCAATGGATCGTGGAAACCGGCCACGTTCCGCATTCCGACCCTTTTTCCTTCACTCGCGCCGGATACGCATGGATATCGCATGAGTGGCTGTCGGAGGTCGTGTTTTACGAACTCTGGGAGCACGCTGGCCCGCCTGCCCTGATCGTATACTCCGCGATGATTACGACCGCAGGTTTTTTGCTGCTTTATCTGCGCTGTCCGGGAAAGCGGCACTGGGCAGCCGCCGCAACTGCTCTTGGTGCGTTGGCGGCCGCTCCCTCCTGGGGTGTGCGGCCGCAGATGTTCACCTTTACGCTGGCCAGCCTGCTGCTATGGCTGCTCGAACAAAGCGAGAATCGTCCTAAACTGCTGTTTTGGATACCACCTCTTTTTCTCCTATGGCTAAATCTGCACGCCGGATTCGCGCTCGGCCCCGCCCTGTTGCTTGCGTATGGTGTCGGCCTGCTTATGGAGACGGCTGCCGGCAACACGTCCTGGCAGGAAGTGTGTCCCATGATTCTGCGGGTGCTGCTGCTTCTGCTGGTTTGTTTGGCGCTCGTGCCTCTCAACCCCAGCGGCGCGCATCTCTATCTTTATCCGCTCCGTACTTTACTCTCGTCCGGGATGCGATCATTCATTGGCGAGTGGCGCTCACCGGATTTCCATGAAGGGCTTTACCGCCCACTCCTACTCGTATGGCTGCTGCTTCTGACCGCACTCGCGAGTTTCCGCTCGCGGCCCAGAGGACGTATGCTCATACCCTTGCTCCTTACCGCATGCGCCGCTCTGGACGCCGTCCGCCACATTCCAGTCTTCGTTTTGCTGGCGATACCGGTGATTGCCGCAGCTCTCCCGGCCGCTGCAGGCAATCGCGCCGAAAAGTCCCACGTCTCGAAAAGTGCGAGACTTGGAGCACCCATCTCCTCGCGGTTCCAGCCACTTTTCAACGGGGCCGTTCTCGTTTTGATGGCGGTATTTGCATCGGCGAAGTGGGTTAGTCTTGCCCGCAACCAGGATGCCCGCGAAGCGGAGCTGTTTCCTCAAAAGGCGGTCGCGTTCCTACGTTCCGGCGACTATCCCCGGAGAATGTTCGTTTTTTACGACTGGGGAGGCTATGCGATCTGGAATCTCTATCCTAAGTATCGCGTATTCGTGGATGGCCGCGCCGATCTCTATGGCGACGACCTCATGCGTCAATCGATTCGCACCGTGATGGAGCTCCGAACCGGCTGGCAAGACGTGCTCGACAACTGGAAGATGGAAGCCGTACTTGTGCCTCCTTCCTGCGCAGTGGCGCAAGCCCTCCTTCTCGACCCCAATTGGCATGCTGCCTTCAGCGACTCCAAGGCGATCATCATGGTCCGAACCCGCCCCGCCGTCGAAAATGCTAACCTTGTCCAGGGACCCAGCAAAACACCCAGCACCAGGGAGTTACGAAAGTGAAAAAATGTTTCCCAGAGCCGTCCCGAATCTGCGAAACTAGCGCATAGGAACTGGTCCTCGCAATTGTCCCAGATTGGGAGGTCCCAGCGTAAAGCTCGAAGGAGTCTAAAAGGAGTCTAAAATGACAGATTTGGCTAAGCTCTTGTGGCGCGATGAAGAAGGGCAAGACATCGCAGAATACGCCGTGATGCTGGCGGTAATTCTGGTGATCGTGATCGGTACCGTCCGTCTGATTGGCAGTAATGCCAACAACGTATTTTCGCAGGTAGCCAGCGCAGTCGGCACCGGGTAGGCCGCAACCTTTTGGGAGTACGTCGCACTCGCGGAAATAGCGGAAATGTAAGTCCACCGTAGCGGCAAATAAGTCCGGAGTTGTCCGTAAGGAGTGGAATGAATCGAAGCCGTTTGTTGATGATCGGAGGCCTGGCGCTCGCGGTCGGCCTGCTCGTCGCCTTCACCGTCTATAACCGACTCCGGACCTTTGCGGGCGCAAGCAACAACATGGGCGGAGTGCCGGTCGTGGTCGCTGCCGACGATATTCAGGTCGGAGCCAAGGTGCAAGCTCAAGATGTACTCGTCGTCACTATCCCGCCCGCGGCGGTTCCTCCCGGGGCGTTCTCCGCAACCTCGAAGGTCCTGGGCCGCGGGGCAGTTATGCCGGTAAGCAAGGGAGAATTTATTCTGCCCGGCAAGCTGGCGGCGCTAAACGCCGGAGCCGGTCTGCCCTCGCTGATCCCGCAGGGAATGCGCGCGGTTTCAGTACGTGTCAACGATGTAGTTTCGGTGGCGGGCTTTGTGCAACCGGGCACGCGCGTGGATGTGCTGGCTACAGGTAGCAGCGGCAACGAACGTCAAACCACCACCGTCCTCGAAAACGTTGCAGTCATCGCCGTGGGCAAGACCCTGGACCGGAGTTCTTCCACAGATGCGCAAACCGCCCCGGTGATTACGCTCCTGGTTTCTCCGGATGACGCGCAGAAGCTGGCGCTGGTTTCGCAGGAAGGACGGATTCAGCTCTCTTTGCGGAATCCGCTGGACACCAAAAAAGGAGGCATCGGCGCGACGCGGACAAGTTCGCTGTACCTGGGCGAGAAACCGGTGGCGACGACCGAGCCCAAACCCAAAGCTCACAAAGTAGTAGCGAAAGGCTCGACGCCTCCACCACCAGCGCCCTACACGGTAGAAATGATCCGCGGCAGCAAACGGGATGAAACCAGCAAGTTTTGAGCTCACAATACCGCAACGATTCGCGTCCGCTCATCCCTTGATGAGTCTTCTCTCGATGAGTCTGCCTTCGATAGACCTGCTCTCGATGGACTGGCTCGTGCATCCTCGCAGAGGTGCGAATTCATGAAAGCTCCTACGCTCGTCGCAGCCGTGATCCTTCTCGGTGCGGCAACCATGTTCCCAATCAGAGCGCTCGCGCGTACCGTTGCTCCCGACGGTAATCCACCAGCCGCTCCGGCAATGGCTTCGGCTTCTTCTCCGAACCAGGATTCTCAGAACCAGGCCAATGCGCCTGCCGCGCAATCCTCCACCACAGCTAACACAGCCGGCCAGAGCGTTACTGCGGGTGCAGCTCCGCTGCGCGTGATGGTGGGTAAGTCCCTCCTGATTAACACGACCGAAAGACTGAAGCGCGTCTCGGTAACCGACCCCGCAGTGGCGGATGCGCTGGTCGTCACGCCAACCCAGGTCCTGGTCAATGGACTCGCTCCGGGCGAGGTTTCACTGCTGATCTGGGACGAACTGGAGCGCTCTCGCAGCTTCGACCTTCGTGTGGATGTCGACATCACGGCGGCTTCGGAAGAGATGCATCGCCTGTTCCCGAATGAGCAGATCAACGTGACGCCCTCGCGTAACGCGATTGTTCTCTCCGGTCACGTGACTACCGAGGACGTCTTCAAGCATGCGGGCGCGCTGGCCTCGGCGTATTCCAAGAATGTCGTGAACGTGCTGACATTTGGCCCAGTCGGGGCGGAGGAAGTGCTTCTGGAAGTCAAGTTTGCTGAAGTGGATCGGTCGGCCACGACCCAGATGGGCATCAATCTGTTTTCCACCGGCGCTGGAAACACCCTCGGCAGCACCACCACCGGCCAGTTCGGCGGGGTCTCCGGCCTCGGGAGCATCAGCGATACCGGATCAAACAGCCCATTTCCCAGTACGGGGACGGTCTCGAATTTACTCAACCTGTTCTTCTTTAACCCTCAGGTCCACCTGGGCGCAGTCATCGAAGCCCTTAAGACACAGAATCTTTTGCAGATTCTGGCCGAGCCCAACCTGATCGCGATCAATGGCAAGGAAGCCAGTTTTTTGGCAGGCGGAGAATTTCCCTTTCCGGTCGCGCAGCAAAACGCCAGCGGAATCGCCACCGTCACGATTCAGTTTCGTGAATTTGGCGTGCGGTTGAAGTTCACCCCGGTGATTCAGCCGAACGGCAACATCCACCTGCACGTGATTCCCGAGGTAAGTACGCTAGACTTCGCGGAAGCCGTCACGGTTGCCGGAACCACCATACCCGCCATCAGCACGCGCAAGGCGGATACGGAATTCGAACTGCAAGATGGCCAGAGCTTCATCATCGCCGGCTTGATGGATAACCGGGTCACAAATATTGCGAACAAGATTCCGGGGCTGGGCGATATCCCGATCCTCGGCAATTTCTTCAAAAGCAAGAGCGCCCAAAAGAGCAACTCGGAATTGATGGTTTTGTGCACCGTGCACCGGATTTCGCCCAGTGTCGAAGCCCCGAAGGGTCCGGCGATGCCGGTGCCGAACCTGGATAAGAGCAAGTTCGATGGCAAAAAAGCGAAGTGACGCATTGAGACATTGAATCATTGAGACATTGAATCATTGGGACATTGAGTCATTGAAAATCGCCTTGGGGTTTTAATGATTCAATACCTCAATGATCCAATGATTCAATGTTTTTAGAGGTGGAGAACGAGTCATGCCGGAATTGTCAGTAGCCGTGTTCGCCACGGACAATGACCAGCGCGCGGTGCTTCAGGTTCTGGTGGATGGCACCAGCGTAGCCCGCATTGTCTGCAGCAGCCCTACTCTGCCTCTGGCCGCCACCGACCCGGTCATCCGCAGAACTCAAACCTTTGCGCCCGACGTGGTTCTGGTCGATATCGCCACCGATGGCGTCACCTCGGCGCTACGGGCCGTGGAGTTGCTGCACCAGGAACTTCCCGATTCCGCCATCTTCGTCGTCGGTCCCATGACTCAACCCCAGCTGATTGTCAGTGCCATGCGGGCGGGTGTGCGCGAATACATTGAGCGCCCCACCACCACCACCGATTTGCTGGAAGCTTTCGTCCGCCTGACGGCAGCTCGTCGCAAGCCTGGACGCGAAAGTTCGCGGGGAAAGGTGTTCACGGTCGTGAACGGCAAAGGCGGCAGCGGCGCCACCACCGTCGCTGTCAATCTGGCTCTGGCCTTGGAGTCGCTTCACCACAGCACGGCACTGATAGACCTGGCACCACTCGGTCACTGCGCCTTGCATCTTAATCTCAAGCCTACATTCACCATCTCGGACGCCATCACGAACTTGCATCGCCTGGACTCGTCCCTGCTCGACAGCTTCATGGTCCGTCACGATCACGGCTTGCAGTTGCTGGCCGGCGCCGTGATTCCCACGGCTATCGAGCCCTCCGCTTCCGACTTTGCCCGCCTCTTTGACACCATGGTCGGCCTGTTTCACTACATCGTCGTGGACGCTTCCTCCCGACTCGACAGCGCCACTCGTCTGGTCAGCAACCTGTCGGAGAAAATTCTGCTCATCGCCCACGCCGATGTCGCTTCCCTATGGGGTGCCGGACGTGTGGCCCAGTATCTGGGCGAGAGCGGCTCCCGGGACCGGTTTGCCTTGGTGTTGAACCGTTATCGCAAGGTGGCGGGCTTCAATGAAGCGGAGACCGAGGCCGCCATCGGGGCGCCGGTGCTCTGGCGAATCCCCAATCAGTACTTCGCGGTCTCGGCCGCGATCGATCGCGGCGTTCCTGTGATGCAGCAGGGGAACAGCGAAATTGCCCGCTCCATTTCCGGGCTGGCGGAATACTTGACCAAGGACGATTTGGATCTGAAGCGCACTGCCTGGTCGTTGTTTAAAACAGTGTAGGTATTGAGGCATTGAGGCATTGACTCAATAATTCAATGTCTCAATGATTCAATGACTCAATGACTCAATAAAAGTTATGGCCAATCTGCAAGTTTTCGAACGGAGCGAGTACCAGCAGGTCAAGGCGGACTTGCACCGCAAGATCCTCGATCGCCTCGACCTGGAAAAACTCGGCCGCTCCACCGGAGATTCGGCGCGCGAGGAAGTTCTCGTCCTGATTCGCAGTTCCGTGAACAGCGAGGCGGTCCCTCTCAGTTTCGCCGAGCGCGAGCAGTTGTCGCGCGAGATCCTCGACGAAATCTTTGGCCTGGGCCCGCTCGAACCGCTCCTCAAAGATCCCACCATTTCCGACATTCTCGTCAACCGCTTCGACCGCGTGTACATCGAGCGCGCCGGCAAGCTCGAAATCACCGGCTTGTCGTTCAAGGACAACCAGCACTTAATGCAGATCATCGACCGCATCGTGTCCCGCATCGGGCGTCGCGTCGATGAGTCCTCGCCCATGGTCGATGCCCGCCTGCAGGATGGCTCCCGCGTCAACGCCATCATTCCGCCCCTGGCCCTCGACGGCGCCTGCCTCTCCATCCGCCGCTTTGGCCGCGATCCGATCACCGCGCGCAACATGATCGAAAACAAAACTTTGACCGGACCGATGCTGGAACTGCTCTCGGCCATGGTCAAGGGCCGCCTCAACCTGATCATTTCCGGGGGAACCGGCGCCGGCAAAACCACCGTCCTCAATGTTCTTTCCGGATACATCCCGAATTCAGAGCGCATCGTAACCATCGAAGACGCGGCCGAATTGCAGCTCAAGCAGGAACATGTAGTCCGTCTGGAAACCCGCCCTCCCAACATCGAAGGCAAGGGCTCGGTCCGCATGCGCCAGCTCGTCATTAACAGCCTGCGTATGCGTCCCGATCGCATAGTGGTGGGCGAGGTGCGCGGCGAAGAAGCCTTCGACATGCTTCAGGCCATGAATACCGGTCACGAGGGTTCGCTCACCACCGTACACGCCAACTCGCCGCGCGACGCCCTGGCTCGCATCGAAAATATGGTTTCCATGGCCAACCTGAACATTCCCGAGCGTGCGATTCGCCAGCAGATCGCCAACGCGGTCCACGCCGTCGTCCAGGTTGCGCGTCTCTCCGACGGTTCGCGCAAGATAATCACGGTCTCCGAGGTCACCGGAATGGACGGAGAAATGATCACGCTGCAGGACGTTTTCGTTTTTGACCGCAGCGGCATTGACGAGAGCGGAAAGGTGCGCGGCGTCTTCCATTCCACTGGCCAACCGCCACATTTCGCCGAGCGCCTCGCCACCGCCGGTTGCCGCCTGAGTACCGCGCTCTTCGAGTCCCGGATGGAGGTTTAGCGAATGCCGCTCTTTATCGCCTTGCTGGTATTTGTTACGGTCACGCTGGCGGTCTTTGCCGCCATGTCTTTGTTCGATCAGCGCAAGGCCCAGGCCCGCGTTCTCCGCGATCGCCTCTCCACCGTTCAGAAGCCAGCCGAGCAAGCCGCGCCCGAGGTGGCTCTGCTTCGCGACGAAGTGCTCAGCCGCATCCCGGCTTTCGACACCTTTCTGCGCCGCTCGGCGCGAGTTTCGATTCTGCAAAAAATGCTGGCTCAGGGAAACCTGGACGTTCGCGCCGGAAACTTTCTCATGCTGTGCGCCGTGTCGGCCCTCGTATTCGCCGCCATCGCGGTCATCGCCGGCGGAAACTTGATTTTCGGCTGGGCGGGCGCTCTGCTCGGTTTTTTTCTACCCTACGCCTATGCCTCGCAT
>Ga0208820_1001522_pt1 | contig 12774 bp, 6 predicted proteins | sample June2015DPH_16_5_FD_184713 | JGI IMG/M metagenome (GOLD analysis project Ga0208820, IMG submission 184713) | Peatland microbial communities from SPRUCE experiment site at the Marcell Experimental Forest, Minnesota, USA - June2015DPH_16_40... | ecosystem: Environmental > Terrestrial > Soil >...
GTGGCGTCGGCTAGTTCATCGAGCACGGTGTGGGTTTCGCGGTAGAGCACGCGGTATCCCTGCTGGATGGCGGCCTGGCCGATGGCCTGTGCCAAGTGGCTCTTGCCGGTACCGGGTGGACCTAAAAACAAGGCATCTTCGTGGCGGCCGATGAAGGCGCCGGTGGCGAGATCGAAGACCAGGCTGCGATTCATTTTCTTGTTGAAGTTGAAGTCGAAGTTGTCGAGGGACTTTTGGGTGTCGCGAAACTGAGCTTGCTTTTTCCGCCGCTCCAGCAGGCGTTCGCCACGACGCGCTAACTCGTCCGAGACCAGACAAGAGATCAGGTCGATGGGGGCGAGCGGTTCGCTTTGCGCCAGGCGCAGACGGGTCTCCAGGGTGGCGGCCATGCCGCCCAGGCGAAGTTGTTTGAGGGCACGTGCGAGTTCGATGAGGTTCATGGTTCCAGCTCCTTGGTTCGGTGATTAATGAGGTCGCGATACTGCACCAGTTCGCGGATCAGAGGATCGACTTGCTGCAAACTGAGCGGCGCTTGCGGGCAACGCTCCAGATAGCGGCGAACGAAGCGGTATTCCTGCACGCCCATCTCCAGCGCGGCAGCGCAGGCTTCATCCACGGCGGCCGCACCGTACTTCTTGGCTAAGGAGAGAACGCCGAGGATGCGGCGCACGCCCACTTCTCCTTGCTGGCGATGAATAGCCTCGCAGAGCGTGCCGATGTGCGAGCCGGCGCGGCCCGCTCGCCACAGCAGTTGGGAAGTGCGCAGCGGTGTTCGCTTGGGGCGGTCCCCGTCTTTAATGCGATACCAGCCGCGTTTCTGGCGCACGTGTTCGCGCAGCAGTTGGCCGGTTTTGGGATGGAGCAGGCGAACGAACAGCTCATCCCACTGCACGCGCACTACGCGCCCGATCCAGCCTGGCGGCGCACCGTAGTATGCGGCCTCGACTTCGACGCAGCCGTCCAGGTGCACGATGCGTTCGCCGTACTGGTAATAGCGGAAGGGTTCGAGCGGCAGTGGAAGCAGGAATGGTTTCTCCTCCGCAAACATGGCCGCGACCTGGCGTTTGGTGGTGCCGTGGATGCGAGTGTCGGCCCAGCGTTCTTCCCAGCGGTCCAGATAGGCTTGGGCTTCTTCCAGACTCTCGAAGCGGAGTCCTTTGAGCGGCGTTTTCTGCGCGTGGCCCACGCCGGACTCGACTTTGCCCTTGCGATCTGGATCCTGGATGCGACAGGGCATGGCCACCGCGCCGTAGTGCGCGAGCACATCGCGATACAGCGGATTCAACGCGGGATCGTAAACGTCGGGGACGAGCACGCCTTCGCGCAGATTGTCGAGGACCACGATGCGTGTGGCTCCACCCAGCCGCCGAAAGGCGCGCTCGTGCAGTTCCGCCCAGATGCGGGCGCTGGAGCGGAAGACGAGCAGGCGAACCGACTTGCGACTGCAGCCCAGGGTCATCACGAACAGCCGGGTGCGGCGATACTTGCGGGTCTCGGGATCGCGCACCATCGGGCCGGTGCCGTAATCGACTTGGGCCTCCTGGCCGGGAGCGGTGACGATCACCACGCGGGCTTCGGGCGTTTGGGCGCCGCGCAGCTTGCGCACGAAGCGCTGCACGCTCTGGTAGCTGCTGGCGAAACCGTACTCATCCACCAGGTCCTGCCAAATCGCCACGGCATTGCGGCCTCGGCTGAGTCCCAGTTCGATGGCTTCCCGATACGCGGTGCAGGCACTGGCACTGGGACTGCGCTGTGGAGATGTCGCGTGTTCCGAGGGAAGAGCGCCCACTTCGTCTCGTTGGAAGGGGTTGAGGTCGGTGATCACCTCAGGGTCGGTGATCACCTCGTTGGCCGGTTTTGAACTTGCTTTTGCTTTTCCCTTAGTAGAAGGGTTTTCGGGGTTGGTTTTGGGGTTGCAGTTGGGGTCGGTGATCCCCGCGATGGCCGGTTTTGCCGCGCCAAAGTCGGTGATCACTTCGTTGGCCGGTTTTGCCGCGCGCCGCCCCCAACCTCCGGGCGGACGCACCGCAATCGGTTTCACGACGGATGCGGGTGGCCTTTTGGATCTGCCGCAGCGGCCATCCCAGCCGTCCCAGAGCTAAGACTTGCTGTTTTTTCTCTTCGTTCAAGACATTGGCCATGCCCCCGGAGGCTACAAGCCCCCGCGGGCGTCAATGTCCCGGACGCTATTCTCGTTGGCCGGTTTTGGGTGATCGGATTTGGGGTAAGTCTGGGAACCCGGACCGAGCACATGGGTGACAGTTTAGGCTCGGGTTTTGGCTTCAGAAAACAAGGAGATGGTAGTAGTCGGAGCTGCGGGAACGGGGAAGTCTTGCAAGTCTTGCCGTCTTTTGGCGAGGTTTCCTATCGTTTCTACTGCGTCCTAAACGACAGAGGTCGTCGGACTAGACGCCATCAGCAGAGTCAACTTGCGAACGTTTGACAGCTCTTCTAGATGCTCAACTGCATTCTGAAGTTCCAATACACGTTCCCCGGCAAGAATTCTGCGGGCGCAACTGGCAAACTTTAATTTTAGTGTCGCGACCGGCAACGGATTTGCCGCAGATTGTCCCAAAGGACCGTCCAACTTAGCTGAATACACTCTGCCATCACAAAGCGTCACTTTGACCTCGGCGCCGTAGGCATTATCAAAATCGAACTGGTCAGTTGTATAAGGTGCAACCTTAACCCTCTGCATGGTGCTCCGTGTTTGCGGGTCAAGGAAGGCCTGCCCTTCGAAATGCTCAAGCACTACTTTCCCATGCATAAGCGCCCGCGCAAGACAATATTGCAAGCTGAACTTTGCAGCCATCGAGCTCTGAGGATCTGGACGATTGGTGTGTTCCAGCCGCCGTTCATGGATCCAAGCATCGATTCTCGAAACTGATTCTGGGTCAATGTTATTAGCGTGGACGATTTGGATCAAAGCGTCTATAGCTGGATGAGTGCTTGCGCAACAGGGATACTGCTTGATTGCGACGCCGGGCGATACAATCTCAAGCGGATCTGCCCAATGATCAAATATTTTCCCAGTATCAAAGGTCCCTGGCCCATTAAAGACAGTCAGAAATCCCTGCTTATGTTCGAATGCATCAAGCGCCGCGGTAAATCCTTCGCTCGCGAGCAATGCCGCAAGCAAGCCACTGCGTGCGCAATTTCCTACATGCAGGGGCTTTGTCATCGTGCCGAAATTTGCTTTCAGACCTGCTGCCATGGACACACTCAACGATAGAGCCGTTGCTACTTGCTGTTCATTAAGGTCAAGGAGGCGTGCACATGCTGCCGCTGCTCCAAATACCCCAAGCGTTGCCGTAGGATGCCAACCTTTGTTGTAGTGATGAAAATTTACTGCTTTAGCGATTCGTATTTCCGTCTCGAATCCGGCAACGAACGCGTTCAGGATTTGATGACCATTCGCATTGATCTTTTCTCCAAGAGCAAACAGAGCCACCAGGACCGGCGCGGACGGGTGTCCTCCCATTGCATCGCTTACATCGTCAAAGTCCAATGCATGGGCGGCCGTCCCGTTTCTCAAGGCCGCGTCAAGGCAAGCCATTTTATGCATAGTCCCAAAAACGACGCTGGTTCCCGAACTGGATCCCTCTCCGAGTACATGACCGAGAATGGTAGGCGCCAATTCGCGGCTGCCCGCGAGTGCTACTCCTAACGTATCCAGAATTGCGACTTTTGCCGCACGGATCGCCTCTTCCGAAAGATCGTCGTATCGGAAATAAACGATCCGGCTCGCTATTTCGTTTGAGACATTCATCGCGGGTTCACCTATACATGCGATTCCAAACCGATTCTTGGACTGACCTCGGCTTTGAAAGCTTTTCTCTCATCGTCCATGGCTGCCTCTGCAGTAGTGCCAGGCTCGTTTCAAGCCACGCGAATTATGGGGCTAACCGGCGTTGTGGAGATAACCTGCAGCATGTGGACCGCGGTTTCATAGCCTATCAACCCATGCTGGGCATCACTGCAGATCGAATGCCAGCCTGAATTGGTCATGATCTCCGCAGTGAATGAATCGCATATAGCCTCTATAGCCCTCCCAATTGCTGTTTGTTGAATTAACAACCAAGTCTTGCGGACTCTGAACGAGAATCTGGTGAATTAGTCATTGCTACGCGGCTCTCTGGAGGACGAGGAACTGAGTCTTAGTGACCACAAGCCGCTTCGCTTTCAGCAGCCGCACCGGTAGTGTACGAAGAGGCCCCGATCCAGTCCAATTGTCTGATTGAATGTGTGCATAAAGAAATGCAATGCATCTTGTGCCACAGAGTATATCCAGGTCTGCCACGGTTGGCACAGCTCACGTCTTGTTTTCAGCAACAAGCAGCACACTGATGCAACGATCGCCGTCGGCCTTCTGTGAGATGCCCAACAGCCCGAGGCGAAAGTGGTTTGCTCACTGTCCCCCGCCAGGCGCCTTCCTGCTTCGCTTGGTCACTGCCGTGCTGACAAAGATCAGCGAGGAACGGAAGACGGAAAAGATCTATTTACGAAAAGAAGTTGCTTTATCTTCATTTTCTTTTTTCTTGTGCAGATGTATTTTCAAGATTGCACCTCCTCTGCCAATCCAACGCGGTGTCGCACGTGCTAGGTTTGATTTCACATGGTGGTCGCTGCTGCTGGACCTGCTGAGGTGCAACAACTCTTAATCAGTCGGTTCTGGTCTCGCATTCGTATAGAGGCCTGAAGGCAGATGTCTCCCGTCAACCACTTTGCACCGCGACCACGGATCCGGCTGCAGGATCTTCTTTATTAGGACCACGCACGGCGATTCGCTGATGCGCAGAGCGAGCGCGAGAGCAGGCCAAGAAGGACGAGCCGGAGGAGAAGGCCAAGCCCAAAGCCAAGATGCAATATAACTTCACCGATCCGGAGTCGCGCATCCTGCCCGGGGCGGACGGGTTTGTGCAGGCCTACAACGCCCAGATTGCGGTGGAACCCGACTTCCAGTGGATTGTGGGGCAGAGGGTGACGCAAGCCGCCAATGATAAACAACAGCTGCAGCCCACGCTGGAAGCCATCCGCCAGCAAGCGGGACAAACGCCGCAGGAAGTTATGGCCGACAGTGGGTATTGCTCGGAGGCGAATCTGAAGTATCTGGAGAAGAAAAAGATCGAAGGCTTCATCGCGACCGACCGGGAGTCTTATCGTGACCGCCAGCAGTCTGGCCCGCGGGGGCCGCTTCCCGAGGGAGCGACGCGGGTGGACCGCATGCGCCGGAAACTGCAGACCAAGGTGGGAGCGGCCATCTATTCCAGGCGCAAAACGGTCGTGGAGCCGGTGTTTGGACAGATCAAACAAGCGCGCGGCTTCCGGCAGTTTCTCTTGCGTGGTCTGGAGAAGGTGCAAGGGGAGTGGGCCATGATCTGTCTCACGCACAACATTCTGAAGTTACACCGGCTCTGCTATGGATAGAAGAGAACAAGAAAGGCCACTCATAAAGGTGAGGGCTGCTCCCGGGAAGCCCTTCTATGAGCATTGCTCCGAGCTTCGTAGGGAGAACTCTGACTGGCTGTTTTTACAATTCGGTTCTCGGTCGCTGCAGCGCCTTTCAAAAAGCAATTCTCGGACGGGCTCCTAGGATTTCCTAGTAAAATTTCTGCCGAAATCGCCCCAGATCGCCCGAAAACGTCTGGAGGTCGCTTTCGCTGAATTCGTAGAAGAGACGCGGCAACCCGCATCAGCATTGAAGTCTACCAACATTGGTGGTATTTTGAAGCTGCCCTTGGAAAGCGGTGGATTAGATTCCCCCTCCCGGCACCCCAATAGACACCCGCCGCAGGACGTGAGTGTACAGGTCCTAGATCTTCGCCGTTTACAACTTGTGCCAGCCGTCCAGCACCCAACTATACATACAGCGCCAGGCTGCTGCTGTTCGACTGTTCTTGAGCTTCTTCAGACTCAGCATCTTTGCCTTTGAGGTAGGCGAGCGTTACGTCCAGCGACTCGTGCCCCAACCGGATTCGAATGGTGTTCACCGATACACCTTCTTCATGCAGCGTGTCGGCATAGGTCTTTCTGAACCGATGAAGTTCGGCGCCCTCGACACTAGCCTTCTGGGCGATAGCTTTCAGCTTGCGCAGAAAGTGTCCGTCAGGTTTGCCCTTGCCGTTCGGAAACACAAGGTCGTGCGGCTGGGCGTTGCGTTGTCTCATTCTGTCCTTGAGTTTGCGTATGAGCTTGGCAGGAATCGGAATGAATCGGTCCTTAGCCGACTTCTTTTTCTTCTTGCCCTTGAGTCGGAAATTGCGCCATGTCTTTGGCTGTATATGCAGAGTGTGTTTTACCCAGTTGAAGTCAGCGTATTCCGTGTTCTGCATCTCGGCATCCCGAACGCCGGAATTCAGGAACAGACTGTAAAGCAATTTCTCTTCCTCGTCCATCGCCGAAAAAAGTGCATCGAGCTCGTCCTTTGTGTAAGGCTTCGGTGGCTTCTCAACGTAGTCGAGTTCCGCCAGAATCTTGCCGGCGATAAAAATGTCCCGAGCCCGCAACCATGTATTCAGCGTTTCGAAGATGTTGTGGACCGTGCGGTCATCCAAATCGCTGTCATGGTCCCGAAGAAACTTCACGTAGCGCAGAAGCTGGGTACGGTCAATCTGGTCGAGGAACCGCAGGTTTTGCAATGCCGTGAAATCGAGAAAAAATCCGAGACGGTACTTGTAAGCTTGCAAGGTCTTTTTGCTCTTACCCTGCTGGTCTTTGCCCTGAAAAATTTGAAGCTCAGCGAGCCACTGAGAAACGGCATCGGTGATCTTCGTCCGGCTCGACTCTTCCCGCTCTGCCTCGACCGGAACGCCTGCCTCAAGCGCATCGAAGTACGCCTGCTTCTGCTTTTGGGCATCGATTGCCGCTTCGAGGTCGTCGCCGACAGGTTCCCAAGGACGGGTGCCGTCGGCGAGCGAATACCGCAGGAAATAGGGACCAGCGAGATTGGTCGGTCGGCGTCCGGGTCCAAGATTGACCTTCTGATAGCGCCGAGCTTTGCCTTTGCCGACCTGCCTGTAGAGAGTGACTGCCATGCTGCCTCCAGTGCTTAATACCGCGCCGGAAGCAAAATGATGTTGAATTTGGTAGTCAGTTGGTAGTCAGGTACTGCAAACAGCAGAAACTAAAGGACTGGCGGAGAGGGAGGGATTAGACTCCACAGTCGCCAGATTTCAGAGCCTGCTGTCGCCTGATCGCGCCTTCCATACTACACAGTGGCCGATATGCAGAGGTTCCAAACCAACAGCAGGTTCAGGCGTGGCTGGCTTGGCAGTTAAGAGATAAAGTGGAGAGAAATCGTCAACAAGTTCGCCTGCGGGCCACCGGCCACCGGCCTGGGGCACGGACCCTCTAAGCCGGTATATACTTCCGGCGGATGGAACCGAAAGAGAGCAAACTAGGCCCAACCCAAGTCGGGATTGCGGGTGAGTACTTTGTCGCGGGAGAGCTCTCACGCCGAGGGCTCATTGCTGCCGTCACATTAAGGAACACCAGAGGTATCGACATATTGGTGTCTCGGCCAGGCGGAACGACATCCGCAACCATCCAGGTAAAGACGTCGCTGAATCGCACCGCCTCGTGGCTGCTTAACAAAAGCGACGAGATAGCAAAGGGGCCAAATCACTACTACGTTTTCGTCGTCTTGAACGGCCGCGATGGTCATCCGGAGTACCACGTGGTGAAGGGTGATCTAGTAGCCAACCGTTGTAAGTCGGAACACCAGGATTGGCTCAAAGGAAAAAAGCGAGATGGGGCGGAGCGGAAGGACTCGGATATGCGCACTTTCCAGCCACGGCCGGGCGAAAACTTCCGCGACCGCTGGGACGACATCGAGGTCTAAGCCGCCTCTGGCGCATCGACTGGAAGAACTGCCCGTACACTAAACTGTTGAAAAACTCAACGACGTAAATTAGTTTTGATTCTTCGCTATAGATATTGACATGAAAAATCGGCTTCGCTATAATGCGGCCACTTTGGGAGTTGCAATTACCAAATCCCGTCCCTTGTAAGTTTCAAGAAAATTGTTTTTGAAGTTGTGGCCCTTGGTTAAGCCCTGGCAGCGTAAGCCTGTCCACGTGCGCTGTTTCGTCCCTGCTGTGTCAATGCAGGCGATACGGTTTCAGGTTTTACGAGAGCAGTAAACTGGTTTTCTCGCCGGGGTCGGCAAAGATCACAAACCGAGGAAAAAAGCGATCCGATCCGATCAGCAGCCCTCAGACCGTGAGTCTTAGTGGCACTGGGGACTAAAGCATAGGTTTCGATTCTTTCACACGGAGAAAAGGGAAAATGCAAAAGCGCGGCTGTCATCTCTTCGTTCTGGTTTTGATCGCTTTGACACTGTTAGGGGCGACTGCGGTGGCCCAGGAAAGAATCGAATCCATGAAGCTACTGACGCCGCAGATTGGTTGGATTGCAACGAAAAGCCATCTCTATTGGACGACCACGAACGGAGCGGAGTGGAAGGACATAACACCGAAGCTTAATCATCAATGGCAAGCAGTGTCGTCGGTGTTCTTCCTAAATTCCTCTATGGGGTGGGTTGTGCTCAGTTGTGCGGACCACGCGGACGAGCGGGCGGACGACATCTGCTTTGAAGTAGCCATCACAAACAGTTCAGGCGAAACCTGGTCAATCGTTCACCCAGCCATTGCTGATCCCGATCCCGTGGCCGGATTTTCGGGGAGAACGTTTTTGGATTTCACCGATGCGTCCCATGGCTGGATGATCTTGAAAGTGAGCCGTAGTGTCGCCGTGAGCTTTGGTGTCATGCTCCGAACGGTGGATGGAGGCAGAACCTGGGAACAGATGACCAAACCCCCGGTCATCGCCGATCATTTCACTTTCATCAATCAGAAAGATGGGTGGTTGGCGGGCGGTCCCGATAGAGAGCTCTACGTCACGCACAACTCAGGGGATAGCTGGCAGAAAGTGGAACTTGCACATCCGACTCATATCGCAAAAGACTTGTCTGCGGTCTATGATTTGCCAGTCTTCACGGACAGCGCACGCGGTTTTCTGCCCGTAACCTACGTAGGGCTGATGAGTTCGGTGTCACCTCTGATTCTGTTCGAGTCAAATGACGGCGGGCGTAGTTGGTCAGTGTCAGCAGCTCTGAAAGAACTGCCTGAGATTTACTCGTGGGATCCATTCCCTTCAGCAGTGGTCAAGGGCGAAGTGTTGACAGCGACCGTAGGACACGGCAACGTGATAAATCTGCTGGCCACAGGAAAAGTTCCAAGTTCGTCTACTACAGCTACCATTCCTTTTAAGGCGCAAATCGTAACCGGCCTAAGCTTTGCGGATGATGATCACGGATGGGTTTCCCTCGGGACTAGGTTGATAACCACAACTGAACACGGCGGCAGTTGGACCGAGGTCAGTCCTGTCAAGACCAACGATGTGGCCGTCACGTCTTTGAATACAACGAGAGAACAAACATCCACAAAATCTCTTACCGCCAGCACAAGCGCATCCCCGATTCCTGGAGTGACCGCATCCTCAACGAGCGGGCCGGTGATTACACACTTGGGGTTTGACTCATGGCCCACCCCGCCAATCGCTACGATGCAGGCCTGGTGGAGTTCAAGTCCATATTACGATGTTTATATTTACCTATACGGTTCGCCGAACAAATGCCATTACGGCCCTCCATCTAAGGGCCCATACATATGCAAGCAGCCCTGGAACGAATATGCAGGTCAGGACTGGGTCAGCAACACAGTAGGATCCGGTTGGGGGGTTATCCCTGTCTGGTATGGATTGCAATCGCCTTGCGACAAAGTTGACAAGATGTCGTACAGCACATCTGCGTCAACCGCTTACACGCAAGGTCAGGAGCAAGCGGCCCTAGCTGCGGCTGCCGCTCAGGGCCTCGCGCTGAGTGGCGGGCTCATTTATACCGACGTAGAAAAGTACGGCAAATCTCCCACCATGGACTGTGATTCCCTAGCGACCACGTATCTAAATGGTTTTATGAGCGGAATAACTAGTTACAACTCGCAATACAATACCACCTTCATTGTCGGTGTCTACGCTTTCCCGGCTGCGATCGAAAGTGCCGTCTCGCAGGTCGATCCGCCGCCAGCAGCAATATGGGTTGTGAAAGTTCCCGGCAAGAAGGGTGATCCGCCGAGCGTGACCACCTTGAATCTGGGCGTGTGTGATTTGTATTCCAAGCCCTCGAAGGCATGCAATCCAACCGCGTCATTATGGCCTAACCACCAAAAGAGCCATCAGTTCCTGATCGACCAGCCCGCCGTGATTTTTGGTGGAACAATGATCGACGGGATTGACGACGACTTCGACGACATTAACAATTCCTGGATAACTCATGGGGACGGACCCTTCCTTTCAAAATACTCGTCCTTCAGTTCGCCTATCCAAATCCCGAACGTGCAGAACTTTTTAGACTATTTCGGCGTCGCCATTAATGATATGTGGGGTACTGCTTTCATGGATGGCAACGGACAGGTAGGAAACATCGCTGGCACCTATGATACCGCTGGCATCTTTGCTGGCTCCTTTTACGAAACGAGTATCACTGCCTCCCCGTCGGTCTCCATCATCCCAGGGTACAAAGGAAATAGTTCCGACGCAACCTCCGTATACGACCTAAACAATCTCGGCCAAGTTGTAGGTTTATGGGCCAGCCACACTAGCGGTGGCGCGTTCGAGTATGCGGCAGGTCTGGTTGGTGTACAAAAAACTCCTTGGATCGAACTACCGCCCGTTTGTAGTGGGACGATCCCCACTTTGAACGACGCCGGTCTCGTAGCCTTCTGTACAGGGTTACAAGGAGGAGAATTTGCCCTCGTAATTTATAGTATCAACACAAAAAACAGCAGCACGATCACTTGTACGGCGACGTGGTGCGCGGGGGGGGAGGAGGGGGGAGTGGTACTGGCCGGAATCAATGGTGCTGGGCAGGTTGTTGGCGCAGGCTACAATGGTGATGATGATGAAACTACTAGTTTTATCTATGACCCCGCGACGCAAGCGTTTACCGTGCTTAACCCGCCGTTTGCGTCTTCATTATCTAACATCATCCCTGAGGGTTTTAACAACAATGGGCAAATAATCTATTACGCCTACGACTCTTCGACAGACGTTGACTATTATTATCTATATGACTTGAATAGCAACCAATTAATTTCAGTTACTAACAGTATGACGACGTGTTCGCCTTCTGTGGGTGGGGCTGGTATATTGAACGACTTTGGCGAAATTGTTGGCTGGTGTTCTAACTCTGATGGCAGTGCCGACTATGGCGCCTATTGGATGCCGCAACTTCCAGAGTAGCAGGGCCGATTCAACTAATGCTGCCAATAAACTCCTTGGAATAAATTTCGGGAGTGGCGTGTGTAATGCAACGGAAACGCCAATGCTTTCCTCATTCTGAGTTCTAAACGCACACTGCGATCCCAGCGCACCTCAACGCACGAAGCTAGCGCACGAATCGAGCCGCATGCGCGGGGCGGTCCATCCAACTAGCGCGCGTGCCCCCTGGCCCCCAACTGTGGCTCGGCCACTCGGACCTGGAAACCACATCCTGCTATTTGAAAGCCATCAGCGGGAAGCAGAAGGGTGTGCGCGAGAAAGTGGACGCGACGTTCGCTGGGATCGCAGTGAAGCCGATGCGCCAGAGCCACGAGGCGACGATAGGCCTGCGCTCTTGTAATGGTGTTGCGTTCGTACTTCGATTTCGGGATAGCCAGCAGAGCCTGGGCTATAAGAAACGATTCTTCACGCTGAATTGTGGTGAACAAAAGGCGAATATGCTAGACTCCTTTTGTGGACGAAGGACGCAAGCGCGTGCTGGCGATTGTGGCGGGAATCCTGGTGGCACGGCACCTGAAAACTACGGACGATCTCTTCGACTGCCGGTCGAGTCCGCGGACAGAATCGCTCGTGGCTGCTGCGGTTCAGTGGGCGGAGCGGATCATGCGGAAGATTGACAGCGTGCATTCATAGCGTGTTCTGCCTGTTAGAGGTTAAAGTGGTAATGAATCCGGTCACCCAAGTTCGTCGCACAGCTATTCAGCCCGGAATCGCTGCAATGAAAATAATTACCGTTGAGGTCCAGCCCGATCATCTCCAGACCATTGCGAGGGTCAAGCGTCCCCTCGTCGCAGTTGCGGAGCTGATCTGGAATGGGTTGGATGCCGATGCCACCCATATTGACGTTGAACTCCGGCGCAATCAGATGGAGGGTCTGACCGGAGTTTTGGTGTCGGATAACGGCCACGGGTTACCCTATAACGACGCCGAGGATGCCTTTCAGAAATTGGGAGGGTCATGGAAGAAAACCGCCCTGAAGACTAAGGGGAAGGGCCGGATGCTTCACGGTCAGCTTGGACGCGGCAGGTTCAAAGCGTTCGCGATTGGCACTTCCATCATCTGGAACACACGGTACCGCGACAATGGTGGCGTATCCGAATACACCATCAGCGGTTCATCCTCAAAGATTGGAACCTTCGAAGTAAGCGATGTCACAAAGTTGAAGTCCAAGAACAGCGGCACCGATGTTGATGTTGCTTTGTCGAAAAACTTTTCATCGCTGGATGGTGATCAGGCGTGGAACGATATTGCAGAAGAGTTCGCGCCTTATCTCCTTCAGTACCCCGACGTGAAAATCACCTACGACGGAAAGAAGGTCGACCCATCAGCCCTGTTCAGGAATGTAGCCGATTATGATCTCGGGACAATCGAAGTCCCCGACCACGATCCTGCCACGGCACATCTCTCCATTATTGAGTGGAATCAGACTACCGATCG
>Ga0208820_1001532_pt1 | contig 12711 bp, 8 predicted proteins | sample June2015DPH_16_5_FD_184713 | JGI IMG/M metagenome (GOLD analysis project Ga0208820, IMG submission 184713) | Peatland microbial communities from SPRUCE experiment site at the Marcell Experimental Forest, Minnesota, USA - June2015DPH_16_40... | ecosystem: Environmental > Terrestrial > Soil >...
AGGCACAGCAGATAGAACAACCCCATCAACGATTCGCACCGCTGGGAGATGTACGTCACCGCCTCGGTCTGCAGCGGATGAACCGTCCAGATACCCGCCACCGCCAGCGCCACCCACTCCCCCGATGCGCCGAATCGTTCCCGCAGCACCGGGCGCAAGAGCGTCCGCCGCACGATGCCATACAGCGTCAATGCCGCCAGAATATGGATGGCCAGATTGAGTGCGTGATACCCCCAAACGGCCAAACCTCCCATCGCGTAGTTGAGGGCCAGCGAAAAGTTGACGATGGGGCGCCCGCCTACCAGCGACCTGGCGGAGGGCGATAGCGCATCCCAAATCGGCCACAAGTGACGGATGTGCGGATTCTTGGGGATGGAAGGCGTGTCGTCAAAAATGAATGACCCATGAAAGCTGTTGTGATACGCCCAAATGCCAGCGGCGATGATCAACACCGGGATGACCTTGCGCAGTTTCAACAGTGCGAGAGTCTATCCGAACTCGCCAAGCCCGACCAGCTTTGTATGCGCCAGACAAACCACCACGGAGGAGCATGCCCTCCGCGCCCATATTTGTCTGCGACCCGCGATCGTCGGGGGAGCAAGTCAATGTCAGACTGGCAGGCGTGTCCTGAACTTCTCAATGCCGGCTTGCCTGTCCCGGAAGCGCTGGACTAAGATGCCGCAATGGCAAGCCCGCAGCCTGCGGCCAATCACTCCTCACACGGCCCGGAAGCATCCCGGCCGCTCGTGAAAACCATTGCCATACCGAAGCCGTGGGTTTTCAGCTTCGCGTTGGTGGTCATGACGCTGCTCGTCTACCTGCCCGCGCTGCATGGTGGTTTCGTCTGGGATGACGACTCGTGGACAACGGGGATCCCGCAACTCCTGCGCGATGTTTCTGGGCTGCGCTCAATGTGGGGCCATCCCACCGCGCTGCAACAGTATTATCCACTCACCGGCACGACGTTTTGGCTTGATTACCATCTCTGGGGTTTCTGGACGTTGCCGTATCACGTGGAGAACGTCCTGCTGCACGCCTTTGCTACCCTGCTTTTCTGGAGATTGTTGTGGCGACTCCGGGTCCCGGGCGCGTGGCTGGCCGCTGCCATTTTCGCGCTTCACCCTGTCATGGTTGAGTCAGCTGGATGGATCACGGAACGTAAGAACGTGCTCTCACTGGTTCTGTACCTTGGGGCATTACTAGTTTACGGGCGGTTTGCCTCGTTCTGGAACGGAAACAACGATTCGGCTGCGGGCACGGATAATCCTCTCCCGCACCGGATGTACTACTTATTGGCCTGGCTTCTGGCCTTGGGCGCTCTTCTGGCGAAGACGACGGCATTTTCCCTGCCGGCGGTCATCCTATTGATTAGCTGGTGGAAGCGTGGACGGATTCGGTGGCGAGAGGATGTAGAGCCAACCGTGCCATTCTTTGCCCTAGCCATCCTCCTGGGCTTGGTAACGGCCCGGCTGGAGAAAAACGGCGGCGCGAGTGGACCAGAATGGGCCATCTCGTTGCCGGAGCGATGCCTGATTGCGGGCCGAGCGTTGGTGTTTTACAGCAGCAAGCTGCTCTGGCCCCGGAATCTCTGTTTCGTTTACCCCCGGTGGCAACTGAACGCCCACTCGTTGAGGCAATGGCTCTATCCGGGGGTCGCGGTTGGAGCGATCTTGGGGCTCTGGGTCGCCCGGAGGCGAATTGGACGCGGGCCAGCAGCAGCGGCGTTCTTCTTTGTCGGCACGCTCTTTCCGTTGCTTGGGTTCATGAACGCGTATTATATGCGGTACTCGTTCGTGTGCGATCACTGGGTCTACCTTTCCAGTCTGGGACCCATCGCGCTGGTGGCGGCTGCAATGACCACCGCATTCAAGTCGTTCCAACGAAGACGAGTGCTCGTGGAATCGGTGTTTTATGGAGCGCTGCTGCTGATCCTGGCAGCCTGCACCTGGCGACAGGCACGTATCTACCGCGATGCCGAGACCCTCTGGCGGGACACCCTGGCCAAAAACCCTGGTGCTTGGATGGCGCACAACAATTTAGGGGCCCTCCTCAAACAGTCCGGCCGCAGAGAAAGTGCCTTTGAGGAGTACGAGCTCGCCGTCCGCATCAACCCCGACGACGCGTACGCACAGGTTAATTTGGGCACAGCCCTCATGGATGACGGCAAAGTGTCCGAGGCGGTCACCCATTTCGAACGGGCGGTGAAAATCAACCCCAACTACGTCACCGCCCACAATTCCCTCGGAGTCAGCCTGCTTAACCTGGGCAGGCTCCCGGAAGCGACGGCGGAATTTCAGCGGGCGTTGCAACTGGATCCGAATTTTGCGGATGCCCATTACAATCTCGGCTTGGTTGCGTTGCAGGCTGGCCAGTTACAGGATGCGATCGCGGAATTGCGGGCCGCGGCGCATGACAAGGCTGATTCTGCAGAATACCAGTTCGAGCTGGGGCTCGCCCTCAAGCAAGCCGGAAGAATCGAGGAAGCGATTGCCCACTACCAGCGGGCGGTGCAAATTGCCCCCAACAACCCCAACATGCGCATCAATTTGGGCAACTCGTTGTTGCAAGCGGGCATGACCCAGGACGCGATCGCGCAGTACGAAGAGGCCCTGCACATGGCGCCTGATTCCGTCGTGGGGCATTTCAATCTAGGCAACGCTTTGTTGCAGGCAGGACGGACGCGGGACGCGATCACCCATTATGAAGAGGCCGTCCGATTGAAGCCTGACTTCGCTCCGGCCCAAAAGAAGCTTGCCCAGTTGCGGGGCTCCCCGTAGCCGTCCGTCGCCTGTTCTGTGTGGCTGCGCTTCTATGAAGCGCAGATTCGGTGTTTCACAACCCCCCGCCTACGGAAGAGACCGCGCCCGCAGCAGGGCAGCTTGGGCTTGGACAAAATCAGGCTTGATCCACAACGCCTGCTCGTAGTGCCCGATTGCTTCCTGTAGCCTGCCCCGCCCTGCGCCTGCCTGCATCCCAACTGGCTGTCGATCATCTCTGGTCTCGGGTGCTACGCTCTCGCGGTATCAACTGCTGTTACCCACGGACCTGTCTCCAAGTTGTCTCAGGGCCTCACGGGCTGCTAGATTCGTCGGCTCGATGTGAAGTACCTGTTGAAGGGCATCGATCGCCTGTGCGAATCTCCCCGAACCCGCCAGGGCCAAACTAAGTTCCTGCCAAGCCTGAGGCGAGCGCGGGTCGGCGCGTGTCGCCGCTTGGAACTGTTCGACTGCCTCACTCGGCTTTTTCTCGTTAAGATAAACGGTTCCAAGATTCATGTGTGCATCAAAGTCCGCGGGGTTTAGGATCAATACGAGTGAGAGATAAAGTTTTGCATGCCGGAAATCCCCCCGCCTCGCGTAGGTCGCTCCGAGATTGTTGAGCGACTCGATATGGTCAGGTTGATAGCGTATCGCCGCCCGCCAGTATCCGAGGGCTTCATCCTCACGGCCCTGCTCGTGCATGAGCGTAGCGAGATTGTGGAGGACGTCGGGGTAGTCTGGCTTTATCCGCAGTGCCGCCTGGTAACTTGCGATGGCCTCTGGAATCCGCCCCTGTTTTTCCAATGCTCCAGCAAGATTGTCGTAAGCCAGCCACGCGGTCGGATTCTTCGCGATGGTGTCCCGCCATAGTGTCTCATCATCGAAGTAAATGCGCGATTGGCTCCAGGTCAATGCCCCAAGGCCGACAACGACGAGTGCGCCCCCGACCCGTACCGCCGGTTCAAAGGATCGCGGCCGCCTCGACACAAACGTTGCGATTCCGCCGACGACAAGCGCAATCAGACCAAGAATAGCCGGGTACTGCCAGTGATCCGCCACGAACGAGTAGCGGTAAAAGCCTTGATCGAAAAATCCAAGCACGGGAAACAACATCATGAGAAAATAACCGGCCCCCGCCAGGGCATCGCGTCCCCAACCATGGCGGTTAACCCAGCAATAAACCAGAATCGCAATCAGTAACAGCCCCGGTAGGTACACAACAGCCTTGGAAGGATCGATTTCCCACCTTGGATAGATCATGCACAGCCGCACGGGTATCAGCACCTTGAGGATGTAAAACCACGCAGCCCAGCCCGCCCCGGCCAACCGTGCCAGGAAGCCGTCAGTTCGGGCCGGTTGTCCTTCCAGCACGCGAACAGCTTGAAACCAAACTGTCAGGGGAGCGATGACGAGCGAGGCGGCGATATACGGAAGACAGAGCGCAAGATCACGACGGGCGAACTGTCGCTGCTTCCACCACACGAGCCCAAGAAGGACAACCGGCCACATCACGGCCATGGGTTTGGCCAGCAGTGATAGCAAGTAGCAAATGATGGAGGCCGCATACCAGCGCCATCTTCCACCACGTTGGAACCGAAGATACGCCAGCGCCGTTGTCAGGAAGAACAACATCGACAAGCCGGTCTTTTGCTCGCTGACCCACGCGACGGCGGCGACGTTGACTGGATGAACGGCAAAAATAAGCCCGGTGAGCCACGCGCGGCGAACATCGAGTCGGCGTAACACTTGGGCGACGAGCACGGCGTTCACCGCGTGCATCAACACATTGACAACATGATAACCGAGCGGATTGGCGCCCCATAGCCGCCACTGAAGCCACCAACTCGTCCATGTCACCGGATAGTAGTCTGGCGCCTGCGCGGTAAACCAGATGCGATTCAGCCCATCTGCCGCCAGGATCAGCGGATTCTGCACCAGCAGGATCCAATCGTCGAAAACAAACCCGGCCCGTAGCGTCGGCAGGTAAGACAATACCACCGCCAGCATGATCACGGCATTCTGATGTGGATGGAACTGCCTCTTTTGGGCGTCGGTCATAATGGCGTGGCGTCCGCCCGCAAGAGTACTATAGTTGAAGCGGGGTCGCAATAAGCTCATCCTCATGCTTATGACCAAATCCGTGGTCGGCGACATCCCTGACACAGTAAGGGGGCCGAGCGAGCTTGGACTGCCGATCTTTGACAGGGGGCGGCTCGGGCTCGATGCCTGTCGTTTCCTTCCCCACTGGCATCCTGCCCCGAATTCTTTTCGGGGTGGAATCTTAGCCTTGAAGTGAACCTGTGGCCATGATATAAATACCCGCATGATCAACCTCAACATGGGGATGAAAGCGTTCCCGATTTTCTTCCTGATTCTATCCACTGCCGTGGGGGCGGGAACCGACCCCAACAACGTCAAGAATGTTGACGTGGCTCCCGCGCCGACAACGAATTCACTGCCGAGCCAATCGAAGGCCACGGGCGCGTCAACAACTGATGTTGGCAAAGTGCAGTTGTCGCTCACTTGGTGGAAAGGAACGAATTGGCTGGCGTATCTGCGGCCCACGGTGATCACTGACGAGACCGGTGTGGTGTTCCTTGTGATGCCGGGCGGAACCGTCTACGTCGGCGAGATGCGTGACGGCAAACCGAATGGCCAGGGAACCATTACGAGTGTCGGTGGGACCCATCAATGGGGGGAGTTCCGTGATGGCCTGTCGTACCGGTTGACTGGAAGGTGGGTCGGTCCCGGTGGCCTCCAGGAGGAAGGAACGTGGAACCTAGACGGTACCAAATGCGGCGGGACGATTAGGTGGAAAGACGGGCGCGTGTACACAGGCGACTGGGTGCTCGTGGATGGCGCGCCTGAAGTGCCGTCCGGTATGGGCACGATGACCTGGCCAGACGGGAACGTATACGTCGGCGCATTCCTCAAAGGGAAAATGGATGGCAAGGGGAAGATGACCAATCCGAGAGGTATAGTTAAAGAAGGCTTGTGGAAGCGGGACCAATTCGTCGGCCCCTCGCCGCCGTAGGGGCAGCCCCCGGCGTCTGCCGGTTGCCTGCCATTGCATCTGCGCTCCTGTTTCAATGAATGACGCGGTCCCCGCAACCGCCCTTTCCGCTTTCTCCCCTTGTCCGCTGTAGCTCTAGCGGAGGCGGATCCCCCTCCGACCTCGAAAAACATTGGGCTGGCGGTAAGAAATGTGTTGACAATGCCAGCCAGATGGGTAATCTAGAATTCCCTTTCTTGACGGCTCGCGTCGAGGAAAACAGGAGGGAATGGTTTTTCGTATGCAATGTCAGTTGGGATGACATAGTACAAGTACATTGGAGGCATCATACCCCCGGCGGCCATGTCGCCGCTGCTGTTTTGTTGCTACCGCCGTTGTTCTCTTCACCCCGGACGATGCGGTCACGATGCAGTCGCTAGCACGCGTCTCGTTCAGGGGAAATCCTCTAGGGTAATTTCCCGGCCGAAAATAGGGAATCCAGTAAATTCGGGTTCTCCATCAATGCCGCTAGAGTTTGATGTGATGAAAAACACCCGGAGAACGCCAGCCATGAAGCTGGAAGGAACAACGACACCATGACGTTCAATAGATTTTCTGCGCGAAGACTGGCCAGAATCGCAGTCCTGCTCGCCCTGTCCTTGCCCATCACCGCCAGCCGCGCGGACAACTTTACGACTTCTGTCCAGGAGATCACAACGCAAACTTGGGATGATGCCATTTGGGAGCCGGGGCCGGTATCACCTACTGTTGGCAATACCTACGAAGTGCTCAGCGGCGGTTTCGTTCGTAATCCATCCACGCGTCGATTCACAGTGTTTCCGGGGAATTCACTTACGCTGGATGCGGGTGCCAGAATCTTCGTTACCAGTCTATCGAACCAGATTTTGATTTTCAACGGGACCGATGGGAATCCGGGTTTGATCCTCAATGGCGGGTCCTTGCAAGAGTTGCCAGACTCAGGCAGTTCAACCTCCACCATTGCGGGTCGAATGGCGGTGGTGACGCCGTCCGCTATTCTCCACAACTGGAGAGGCGGGTTCGTGATCACGGCCCAAATCATTGGCACCGGCGATTTGACGGTGGTCAATGGCGAGTTGTCGGCCCCGTTGGATATCCAAAGCACAAACAATCCCTACAGTGGCGCATGGCAGGTTCAATACGGCTATCTGCTGGGATCAGGCGTGGGATCGTTGGGGACAGGGAGTATCACGGTTTCTGCGGGGGCAACTTTGGAAGTCGATTACGATATTCAAAGCCCGGGCACACTCACGCTGTTGGGAAGCGATAGCGTCATGGTTCTGCATCAAAATTGCCAGTTCGGTGCGGTGTTCATCAACGGCGTCGCGTTGGCTCCGGGCACATACACGTTCAACAATCTGTTTGCTCAGTTCCCCGGCAACTTTGCGGAGGGCGGCTCGGGGAGCATCACCGTGCCCGCGGTCCAGTCGACCTTTGTCTCTCCCCCCGTTACCGCGCCGGGTTACTACGTGGATTACGTTGATGGCTCGGATTCCAATGCCGGCACAGACCCGTTGTCGGCGTGGCAGCATTGCCCTGGCGACCCGATGGCGACGGGCAACGCGGCGAGAACGCCGCTGGCGCCCGGAGACACGGTGTACTTCAAGGGGGGAGTGTCTTATGTGCTGGCGGCGACCAATACCGCGACGGGGTTGCCCATGGACGGGATTGCGTTGAACTGGAGCGGCACGCCGGGGTATCCGATCACCTACGACGGCAACAGCGCCGGGACGTGGGGAGTGGGTAACGCCATTTTGCTTGGGAGCGACACCAACTTCGTTATCGGGTTTGATCCAGTAAACGGCGCGAGCAACATCGCTTTTACTCACTCCATTTTCGTCGGGCCGGTGGGGGAAGCAAATGCGAACGGGAACAACTATGTATGCCAGTTCGGGTCATCAGTCTCGAATGGTCCCGCCGCTACCGACACGTATATCGAGCAGACCAACAGCGACGGATCAGCCATCATGTACAACGGGAATCCGTGGTTCATGGGTGCGTCCAATGGTTTTAGTCTTGCGTATGAGATGGTTACCAACTCGCTCGGTACGAACATGTACGTCATCGAGGCCGGGAGCCCTCCAAGTCCAACCAACACGGTGCTGTTCTATACCCAAAGCGACTATACTCAAAGCGACTATACTCAAAGCGACTGAAATGGGAGCGCTAACGGGCAGGACGCCCCTGACCCCAACAGGGGCCGGAAATTGAATTTAATGAATTGCTTGGCCGCCACCGTCTGTCCCCCCAGCAACCAGCCGCAGTCCTACCGCAACACCACTTGTAGTTCCTTGCCCAAAACCTTTGCCAATTTAAGCAGAGTGCTCAATCGAATGTCGGTCGCGTGTTTCTCCAGCCGGGAAATGGCAGTCTTTTTGGTACACAGCCGCTTGGCAAGTTCTTCCTGCGTCAACCCAACCTGTTCCCTCGCCTGTCGAATCAGAACGCCCACCCTGAATTCGGCGTATCCCTTATCGTAGCCCTTGGTAAAATCAGCGTCCCGATGCTGGCGATTGGCGCGGGGGTCAATCTTGGCAACCTGAATCTGCTGGGGCTTAACACCGATAAAGACGGCACGCCCAGTCCCGCGTCGGGACCGTGGGATCTCGGGGTCTATGAGCATTAATTCGTCACCGCTTCATTTCTGCCAGCCCAGCAACCCTTGTTTTCGCTGACGCCGTTAGTTTCTCGGGTTGCCCCAAAGCCCTGTCCGCACTATTCTAGCTGAAACTTTGGTGGTAGATTAGACTCAGGCTGAGGGACTTAAGGGAAAGCGTATGAGATGGGTTGCGCCCCTATTGTGGCTGGCGGCAATGTTTTTGCCGACTGCAATGGCTCAAGATCTTTCCACGACCAATGTTGATCTTCTGACCCACTTCTGGGCCGCCGCAGAGGCAACGACTCGACCTGTGACCGTCATCTCGTTCGGGGACTCCGTGGCGAATTCGTACGCCTCCCCGACGTATTCTGTCATCAACATGATGGTCGGAAGCATTGGCGTGGCGGGATATTCGCTGAATAACTATGGAAACGCGACGCTCTACAATCTCACCAATGGGGTGTCGGTGGTCGTCGGTCCAACACCGCTGTGGTTCTCGGATTACTATCAACTGCCTCCCGGCGGCGGCTTGTGGTGGTGGAACCAGAATTCGGTGGAGGGAGTTTACTCGGACAAGCTGGGCGTGTTTTGGGTAGCCCAGCCACAAGGCGGTCAAATGACGTTCTCCGTCTCCACGGAAGGGGGGCCTTGGACACCGCTGCTGACGCTGAATGGGTACGCAGCGGCCGCCGTGGGCCAGTACACCAATGTTGTTCTAACGCCGGATTGGCATCAAATCCGCGTGGATGGCGTTTCCGGCACCAATTGCGTCATTGGCCCGCAATTGCTGTTGCAAACCACGAGTGGAGTCCACGTGGTGTTCATGGACAAAGGAGGAATTGCCATCAGTGATGTCACGAATGTGCCCTCCGCCATTCGGGCGCCGATTTTTGCGGCGTTGTCGCCCGACCTGCTGATTTGGCACATGAAGGAAGATGGCTCCACGACGACCAGCAACGGACTGATCTATTGCGAACAGTGGTGGTCGAATGCGGCCCCGTCCTGTGACGTCGTCTATATCGGCACACCCTACACGGCGTACGACACCAATCCGGCCACGCCGGTCACCGTCGAACAAAATACCCTTGTCCGCTACATCGCACTGCAGTACAACCGCGCCTACTGCGATCTGATGGATCCGAGCGTCAGTTGGCCGTGGATGAACTCGTTGGGATTTATGTCGGACGCGGTCCACTACACCTACAACGGAGGACAGTATTTGGCGGGGTTCATGTGGAATGAACTGTTCTATGCCCTTGGGGCCGGGCTGCCGCCGTCGCCCGGTTATACCGGCGCCTTCACCGCGGCTCCGACCGTCGGTGCGGCTCCGTTGACCGTGACCTTTGCCGACATTTCAAACGGCAGCATTACCAATTGGTACTGGAGTTTCGGCGACGGCAGCATTACCGATATCACCACCAAGAGTGCGTTGTATACGTACGCCACGGCGGGCACCTATACCGTGACGGAGACCGTCAGCGGCCCGGGTGGATCGCTGACCAACACGCAGGTGAACTACATCAAGGCGGTGGCGCCGCCCCGAACAGCCAGTTTCACCGCGGCTCCGACCGTCGGTGTGGCACCGTTGACCGTGACCTTTACCGACACCTCGACCGGCGCCACCAATAACAACTGGTTTTGGAGTTTCGGCGACGGCAGCACCACCAATGTCCTAACCACGACCGTGTCCCACACGTACGTTGCGGCAGGCACCTATACCGTGACGGAGACCGTCAGCGGCCCGGGCGGATCAAGCACAACTACCCCGACCTTCTACGTCACCGTGTTGACCCCGGTCGAGGGGCGACAGTTTCAAGCGTGGCAGACGCAGTATTTCAACTGCACGAATTGCCCGCAGGGGCAAATGAGTGCGGATGCCGACGGCACGGGCCAGAACAACCTGTTCAAATTGGTGGCGGGATTGGATCCGACGAACCCGGCTTCCGTGTTCCTCTTGCAGATGGCCAACATGACGAACCAGCCATCGCAGGAAAACCTGGTCTTTAGCCCGATCGCAGCGGGTCGCCTCTACACGCCCCAGTTCTGTACGGATTTGGTGAGTGGTGTCTGGCTGCCGCTTACAGGCTACGCGGGTCCTGTGACTAACGGCAGCCAGGTTACGATCGCCGACCAGAACGTGACACAGCCGAGCAAGTTCTACCGCATCGTCATCTCGCAGCCCGCCGCGCTCGCGCCGTTCGTGATCACTTCGATCACACGGAGCGGTACAAACGTGAACCTTGTCTGGAACGGGCAATTTGGAAGCAACATCGTTCAGGTTTCCAGCAGCCCGTCGACCGGTGGCTACACCAACAATTTCGTAAATTTGGCGGTGGTGGTCATGCCGGGCTTTGGGCCCACGAATTATACGGAGATTGGCGGAGCGGCGAACCACCCGTCGCGTTTCTACCGCATCAATCTCCCGCAATAGGCGCAACGGGGATTACGGCAGCGGTGCGCGTCCGAGAATGAGCCAATTCTCGGACTGGCCACTTGTGTTTTTGAACGAGGCCAAATACAGTCGGCCCATGACTTCAGCAAACGGCACGCTGTTCATCGTCGGGACGCCTATCGGGAATATGGAGGACATTACTCTCCGCGCCCTGCGTGTCCTGCACGAAGCCGACCTGATTGCCGCTGAGGACACGCGTCACACGGGATTGCTGCTTGCCCGCCACGGACTCAAGAAGCCCTTGATCAGCTACCACGAGTTCAATGAGGCGAAGCGGACCGCTGAATTGCTGCGGGAACTGCAGCAGGGCCGCCAGATCGCCCTGGTTTCAGATGCGGGTATGCCAACCCTCTCCGACCCCGGACAACGCCTCATTCGGGCTGCCATTGACGCCCGAATCGCCGTGGAAGTCGTTCCCGGGGTCTCCGCCGTCACCGCGGCGCTGGCGGGTAGCGGCTACGGTGTCGAAGAGGGAGTTCTGTTTTACGGGTTTCTCCCGCACAAGTCCGGGCAGCGCCGCAACGCCCTCGCCCGCCTTGCTCCCCTGCCCTACACGCTGGTATTTTTTGAATCACCGTACCGCCTGTTGAAGGCCCTGCAGGACATGCGCGAGCTCTTGGGGAATCAAAATGTGGTCGTTGCCCGCGAGTTGACCAAAAAATTCGAGGAGTTCCTGCGCGGCGATATCGAGTCTGTCCTGAAAAAGCTTGAGAACCGCACGATCAAGGGGGAAATTACCCTGGTCGTCCAGGGCCGTCAGAAATGAACCATCACGGGTTTTCCAAATTGTGCATTCCAGCGTCGCCTTCGGCGCCCACCGCCCACCGCTACACCAGCAGGCCTTTTGGTTGGCGCAGAGTTCCGCTTTGTTCCGCCTTGTTCCGCCTTGTTCCAGTTTGCGCCTTGCTGCTGACTGACTGCTTCACCACTAGGCCGCGCGTGCTCGAGGTCACCAACCGGACCCGCCTTCAGGACGTGGACCTCGCTGACCGCGATTATTTCATTGAGGACCGCGCGTCGCTCATTCGCTACGAACCGCAGGACCTGAGCATCGACGACCAGCGCGAGGAGTTTTACGTCCGCTGGACGCCGAGAACTGTTGGCTTGGTGAAGTTTGAGTATCGCCAGGTCGCCAAGCCTGCCGAGGTTTTCGAACAAACCTATGTTCCGCACGGAGATACTCGGAAACTGTTTGAAGTGCGCGGCGAGGCGTTTCGTTCCGGCGGCCTGGTTTCCGCCTGGCGCGTGAGCTTATGGAACGGTGACCAGCTTGTGGCGGAAGAGAGGTCGGTCCTCTGGTAGCACTCGTTTACGCGTCGACATGACAGAGTCAACCGTCATTGCCCAATTTGATGCGGTCACGGCGAGGCAGCCGCGGAGGGTTTGCATCTACTGGGGCAGCGACCGGTTTACAAATGCAGATCTGGCCGGCCACATCCATCGCTACGGAGCGCAACTGCAGGCCCATTATGGCATAAGCCGGGGCGACCGTGTGGGCATCCTCTTGAAGAATTGTCCCGAGTTCATCTTCGCGCTCTACGCCGTGCTGAAATCAGGCGCGACCGTCGTTCCAATTAACAATTTTCTCAAAGCCCCTGAGATTCAGCACATCGTGGACGACTGCCAGATCAAATGTCTGATTACGTCGGCGGAGTTCGACGAGACAATCTCGAAAGTTCAGGGTGTTACGGCGATTTTGCTTCCGGAACTTGAGCGGGGCGCGCCGGCGATTCCGCCCAAGTGGGCGACCGTTGAGCCGGACGATCTGGCACTGATCATTTACACGTCCGGCACGACTGGCAAAGCGAAGGGCGCAATGCTCACGCACGGAAACATCGCGTCCAATGTCCGCAGTTGCATCCGAGCTCTC
>Ga0208820_1001533_pt1 | contig 12710 bp, 17 predicted proteins | sample June2015DPH_16_5_FD_184713 | JGI IMG/M metagenome (GOLD analysis project Ga0208820, IMG submission 184713) | Peatland microbial communities from SPRUCE experiment site at the Marcell Experimental Forest, Minnesota, USA - June2015DPH_16_40... | ecosystem: Environmental > Terrestrial > Soil >...
CCTGCGCCGACACCAGCCTGTCCAACATCAAGGACATGATCCATCAACACCGGCTCAATCGCATCGTGGTCGCCTCCTGCACCCCGCGCACGCACGAGCCGCTGTTCCGCGAAACCCTGCGCGAAGCCGGCCTGAACCCGCACCTGTTCGAAATGGCCAACATCCGGGACCAGTGTTCCTGGGTGCATTCCGCCGTGCCGCAATCCGCCACCGAAAAGGCGGTTGAACTCGTCAAAATGTCCGTCGCCCGCGCGCGCACGCTGTCGCCGCTGGAAGGCGGAACGCTTCAGGTGGACCAGACCGGCATTGTCATCGGCGGCGGACTGAGCGGCATGACCGCCGCCCTCGCGCTGGCCGACCAGGGATTCAACGTGCATCTGATCGAGCAAGCCGACCGTTTGGGCGGGACCCTCCACGATATTCATCGGACGTTTGAGCACGACGACATCGCCGCCTTCACCCGCGGCCTCATCAACAAGGTCCAGAAACATCCGCGCATCAAGTCCTACTTGGAAGCCGAAATCACCGGCATCAAGGGTCACATCGGCAAGTTCGCCGTGACGCTCGCCAAGGGCGGCGCGAACTTTGAAATTTCCGGCGGCGCCATCATCGTGGCCACGGGCGCGCAGGCGGCCAAAACCGCCGACTTTTTATACGGCAAATCCGACCGGGTCCTGACCCAGGTGGAACTGGAACAACGGTTGCGCGACAAGACTTGGCCGGCGAAGGGACAAAACATCGTCATGATCCAGTGCGTCGGCTCGCGCAACGAGAAGCATCCCTATTGCAGCCGCATCTGTTGCTCGATGGCCGTCAAAAACGCATTGGCCATCAAAAAACTGGACCCCGACGCCAATGTCTATGTGCTTTACCGCGACGTCCGGACTTACGGCTTCCGGGAAATCTACTACCAGCAGGCGCGCGAAGCCGGGGTGATTTTCATCCGTTACACGCCGGACGCGCCGCCGCAGGTGGCCGACAACAACGGCCTGGTCGTCACGCTCAAAAGTCCCGACCTCCCCGACCTGCTCGCCATCGAGGCTGGCAACGTCGTGCTCAGCACCGGCGCGGAAGTGGATTTGAAGAACAACAAGCGCATCTCGGACATGCTCAAGGTGCCGCTCAACGCCGACGGTTTCTACGTGGAAGCCCACATGAAACTGCGTCCGGTGGATTTCACCACCGAAGGCATCTTTCTCTGCGGCCTGGCCCATTCGCCGAAGTTCATTGATGAAAACATCGCGCAGGCGCGCGCCGCCGCCGCGCGGGCGGCCACCGTCCTGTCCAAGACGCAGCTCGATGTCAGCGCCCAAGTCTCGTACGTGGACCAGCAGAAGTGCATCTCCTGCATGACCTGCGTCACCGTCTGCCCGTATTCCGCGCCTTACTGCAACAAGGACGGCAAGGGACAGATCGAAGCCGCCAAGTGCATGGGCTGCGGCATTTGCGCCGCCGAATGCCCGGCCCGCGCCATCCAGTTGCATCATTTCGAGACCGACCAGTTCGAGGTGATGATCAAACAACTGTTCCCCGACGGAATCGGTGGCAACGGGCACAACGCCAAGGCCGCACCCCGTCAGGGCATCAAAATAATGGGACCAGCTTAAAATGACCGCCAAAAGCAACATCCAGTCAGGCCATGGAGCAGTCGTGTTGAAGCGGCGTGAACGCCGCGCTCCCGGAGCGCTTCCTTCCTATCAACCCCAGAGTAGGGCAGGCGTCTCGCCTGCCCGCGTCGGCGAAGCCGACGCATTGCTCCCCAGACCGGTCTCGGGGTCATTGGGCAGGCGAGACGCCTGCCCTACTTTGCTGGCTGAATTCCTTTCCCCATCCGTTTTTTTGCCGCGAAGGAACACAAAGAACTCAAAGAGAAGGCATTTTATCTCTGCGATCTTTGCGATCTTTGCGGTTACATTCCTCGATTTGCATAACCCATGAAAACCGAAGTATTTGAACCCAAAATCCTGGCCTTCTGCTGCCACTATTGCGCCTATTCGTCGGCGGATTTGGCGGGGGTCATGCGCATCCAGTATCCGCCCAATGTGCGCATCATCCGCACCCCCTGCACGGGCCGGCTGGAGACCGAATACTTTATGAAAGCGCTGGAGAACGGCGCGGACGGCGTGCTGGTGGCCGGGTGTCTCGAAGGCGGCTGCCATTTTGTGGAAGGCAACCTCTGCGCCAAACGCCGGGTCAATTACACCCGCGATCTGCTGGAGGAAATCGGCATCGAAAAGGAACGCCTCCGCATGGTCAACATTTCCGCCGCCATGGCCCGGCCATTGGCGGACGTCATCACCGACATGGTGGAAACGATACGCAAACTGGGCCCCAGCCCACTCAAATCGAAAACTAATTTAACTAATTTAACCAAACTGGAGACCCGCTCATGATCGTCGCACAAAGAAAAAACATACCCGAACTGCTGGACATCGTCGAAAAACACCGGAAGGTTCTCCTGCTCGGCTGCGGCACCTGCGTGACCGTCTGTCTGGCCGGCGGCCAGCGCGAAGTCGGCATCATCGCCTCCGCCCTGCGCATGGCGGCCAAATTGAAAGGCCGACCGCTGGAAGTCGAGGAACTCACCATCGAACGCCAGTGCGACAACGTGTTCCTGGAACAAGCCGCCGAAGCCATCAAACGAAACGACGCCGTGCTGTCCGTCGGCTGCGGCGCCGGCGTGCAGGCCATCGCCGAGCGATACAGCAACAAACCCGTTTACGCCGGCCTCAACACTGCGTTCATCGGCATCCTGGAGGAACGGGGTGTCTGGACGGAAAAATGCGCCGCCTGCGGCGAATGCGTGCTGCATCTCTACGGCGGCATTTGCCCCATCACCCGGTGTGCGAAGCACATGTTGAACGGCCCGTGCAGCGGTTCCCGCGAAGACCGGTGCGAAGTCAGTCCCGACCGTCCCTGCGCCTGGCAATTGATATACAAACGCCTGAAAGACATCGGCCAACTCGACCGCTTAAAAGAGCTCAAAAAGCCCAAAAACTGGCGCAGTAGTCAATCAGGCGGATTTCGGAAGATCATCCGTGAGGATCATCGCGTGTAAGTTGCCCTAAATCGCCTGCCACGGAGGCTGAACGCCCCAAGGGACGTGGTCCGCGCTGCGCGGCTTTACGTCCTTTACGTGAGCCTGCCGCGTGAGGCAACGCCTTTTACGCGGTCGTAAAATCATCCGCGAAGACCATCGTGTGTAATCCGGTTGCGAACCAATACCAGCTTGCACGGCTTGACATGTTTTTTGCAAAGCTAGCCCCTTGACTTGGTCCCTGCGGCGGGCACAATGCCTGCGAGATTGACTTGGCTCGTGTGCCTTAGTTTGCCCTCGCTGTGAGTCTGCTAGGAGAAACGACGGCTTGAGCACCAAGGGTTTTGTAGAACTTGAAGCCGTGAATTCTGGCAACAACATGAATCCTAGCCTCAGCAAGGCCGGAAGCAATTTTGGTTTGCGGCGTTACGAAGCAATTTTAAAGCAAGCCGCTGACCGCCTGCATGAACTGAAGCCTACAAGCATCTTCGCACTCGCCCGGAAAGGACCGCGATTGCTACAGATGATGCAGCAGATGGGCATAGCATTTCCAGAGGTGCCCATGTATGCAGACCATGCGCTCGACTTCCTTGAGCCCGCCGACATTGGCGAACGTCCAGTGATCTTTGACGATGTCACGATTCTAGGGTCATCATTGTTCAGGCTCAAGCGGCGTTTCAAAACACAATTTGGCCTTGATGCCAAGGTGGTAGCCGCAGCAGCGGATACCGACAATTTCCAAGCACTCCTCGTCCCCAACCTTTGGTCGGCCAGTTGGCGAAACGAGACAGCAACACAGGAATTCTCCTCGGAACTGATACGAGCCATCCCATTGATGGGCGTTCCTTACGACATCGATCATCCCATATTCTCCTTTCCACGCAAAGAGGGGCTAGAGTTATTGGCAGAGCTTGCTCAGAAGGCCACTTCGGTTCACCGGGAAGACCTGACGCTACAGTACCGAAATGACTATCAGGTTCTCGTTTTGCACTTTGAATTTCCACAGTCAAAGCCTCTTTTGAAGTTAACGCAGGTTCTCGGCGTACCCGATATCTGCAAGGTCAAAGTGCTGGACTCACGGTTTCAAGATGAAATTCGTTTTGTGCTGATTACGTGTTTTCCACCACTTCGGAAGACCTATGTGGAGGCCCAGTGGGCGAAAATTTTCCCAGAAGGGAACCTGCGCTCTCCTCTTTCAAAATACCGCGTGTTGTGCTTCACGGCTGCACAGGCAATCGCGAGCGCCCTTGACCCTCGGTTTAGTGAAAATCGCCTGCTCTGGTCCGAGGCCCAGCTCGTTCTTGGCCGGGTCGGGGCTACTCTTTCCAGAAGACTCTTGCCGAAGATCTGCGGCGACCGAGAAGAATCCGCTCAGGCATTCGTGGTTTTGGATCTTCCCACGGCTGAAGAACTCGCTGAACTGGGGAAATGCTTCGAAGTTGCGGCCGAAGCCTGCAAGCCAGAACTCGAAGGACTGAACACCTATGAAAGGCTTTGTTCATTCTGGCGAAATGCTTTTACGAACGTGGAGCTCCGATTCCGCGGCGAGCTTTTGGACTCGATCTCCAAGGGTTTCGGCGTGGAGTCAATCATGGACAGTGAGAGTTCAAAGCGACTTCAGAGCGGCGTGAGTTCTCTCCGCTTGCGATCAGCAGTTGAAAGTGAAGCTAACGTTGAGTGGTCTTTGGCTTTGGACTTGGCTGTCGATAGCGGGGTGCAAGTGCCTATCTACACTGAAACTGATGCAATCGTCGCACGTGCCTACCACCACGGAGAGAGTGTTTGGGATGGAATGCGACTCGCAGCCCTTGTTGCCCAAGTCTTTGATTACAAGAAACAGGTACTTCAGAACGTCCAGAGGATTCGCTTCGAGAAATGGATGGTGTTGCTCTATGATTTGGCAACTGACCAGGAGGGAGCGATGTTCGCTCCAGTTTTGCACTACCTCAGAAACCCTTTGATGGAGGCATTGAGCCCAAGTGCGATCCAAGTGGGCGACGGCTACCGCCAACACGGGCGCACTTTGGAAATAGCGGTGACTCTTCAGGGACTTACGGCAGGCGGCGAACCAAGACGGTCTGCAGGCGGGCCGTCAGTGTATTGGTTCGAAGAGCAAGCTCGCGTCTTGGCGTCAAATCCGGACGGAGAGACGATCCATCTTGCGCCGGATGCCGCGAAGCGGAGTCTCTACCGGAGCGCAATACCTCGTGATGTTTACACCCCGGTTGGCATGCTCTTCGAGTTCCTTGCCGCCAAGTTGCCAAACCAGATTGCGCTGCCGGCTCCGGACGACAATCAGGTGTTTGATTTGGATGACATTCTGCGACTGCTTTCGAGCTGTGTCACCCAGCGAAAATACCTGCGTGCAATTGCGGAAGACGCCATTCTAGTCACGCAATCCAGACTTAAACAAGCCGGAGGCGACCAGTTCTGGCTGTCAGCCGGATGTCGCGGCCCATGCGGTGAAATTTATCAGAAGTGGCGGGTGAAGTTCTTCAGCGGAAAACTGCTCAAGGCACTTGAAGAGTATTGCGCTGCCAATGGGCTCGATGACCGTTTCAACTTTTTCGTGTCACCTCTGGAATCCCTAGATGGAGAAACAGAGCCGCGTGGCGGAAAGAAGATCGAACACAGGTGTCTGACGCTCTTCCTTTGCGTCGAATCGCATGCAATTGCCAATGGGCGCGAGACCAGCGAAAACAAGCGAAAGGCAATCGAGTGGCTCAGAAATCACGCCTATTTGATCCCAGACGACCCCAAAGGCCAAACAGCGATGGCGGAGAAAGTTTGTGAAGAAATCCGCAGCATGTTTCCAGCTTTGGTGAAAGGGCTTCACGCCCTAGAAGACGAGGCTGAGGACGAGTTCTTCGTTTTCAGTGACATGAAAGACAGCTCTGCGCCAGGCGAGGAGAAATGGGCCGAATCCGCGAAAGAGGATTTTGTCGCTGCGCTTCGAAGTCTGCGTGTGAAGTATCCAACAATGCACTTCAACGAGGACCTCAACGACGAGAAGGATCTTTGTCTTCCTAGCAGGCAAGCCGCCACGGAGACGCTTAGCTGCCTTCTGCGCATGTACTCCGCCCGTGAGAAATACGGAAGGATTGGCATGGTTTCTAGCCTTGATACGCGGGAAAAGGCCAAGAAGCCCTCAGGACTTCCCTCTTCGCCGACGAATTACGTCCTTGCGAAACTCATCGCATCCCATCTTGGGAAATCTGACGGTAAAGTCGGCGAGATCAACCTGCGAGATTTGGACAAAAGGCGATCAGGGCAACATCATGGGGTGTTTGCTTGCTGCCGAGCAGCCAGCGAGTTGCTAGACTTTTCTATAGTTTTCGGTTCAGGCAAGAAGTTTGACACCCTCGTTGACTTTTTGAAGTCGGAAGACGAAGGCTGGGTCCACGTTCTCGACGACAGTATCGAGATAGGACGACCCCACTCCCCCAAACTGGAGTTTTCAGTTTTCTTGTACCGCTAATCCATCCGGCCCATTTTAACATGTGGTAGTAGCTTGTGTTGCTTGTTCGACCGCTTGGCGACAGAATAAGCCCGTGATTTATCTCGACCACAACGCGACGACGCCCGTCCTGCCAGAAGTGCTGGAGGCGATGATGCCTTATCTCAAAACCGAATGGGGCAATCCGTCCAGCACGTACAAATTTGGGTCGAAGTTGAAAACGGTGATCGAGACAGCGCGGGAGCAAATGGCGGAATTGATCGGGGCGCAGTTACGCGACGTGATTTTTACGTCGTGCGCGACGGAGAGCAACAATGCGGCAATTCATGCGGCGCTGAAGGCCAATCCCGCCAAGCGGCACATCGTCACGGCGGCGGTGGAACATTCGTCGGTGCTGAATTACTGCATGGCGCTTGAGAATGACGGCTACCGCGTGACGTATCTGCCGGTGGATCGCGACGGCTTGTCGGCATGGGCAAAGCTGCTGAACTGGCACGGAAGCATCTGCCCGATTACGACAAGACGGTGCGTCCACTGCGGGACGCGCTGGAAGATGGCATCTTGAATTCCATTCTGAAAACCGAATTGAACGGTCACAAGACTCAACGACTGGCCACCACCACCAATATAACTTTTCAGGGCATTGAATCTGAGGCGCTGCTTATCCTGCTCGATCAGGAAGGTATCTGCGCTTCCTCCGGTTCGGCGTGTCTGGCGGACTCCGACGAACCATCGCATGTTATTAAAGCAATGAAACCAGAATCTGTGGCGTCGAGACAGATGATTCGGTTTTCGTTTGGTAGCTCAAACACAGATGCAGATGTGAGCACTGTGCTTAATGCTTTACGCCGAACAGCACAAACATTGTGCGGTTAGGCTATCAATGAGTCGTCTTTTTCGGGTATCTTTGTAACAGCTCAGGGTACAAATCCCTGTCTGTTCCAGAAATATCGCTCAGGCTTATCAAATCTGCATAAAGCAGAAGCGTATTCTTGACTCTAACTCGCCCCTTGCCTGACGCTTGATAAAATGTATCGCTGAAGTCCACGCGGTCTGACGCATTAAGAATATCTGTCGCCTTGTTAGGCAATTGATCAAATCCAAACTGTCCAACAATCACACGGAACACGTCGAATAGGGCCTGAATACCGATCGTCTTTCGAATGTACGAGGTCGCAGCAGCTTTCTGCCAAAATGCTACAGCCAAAGCGGGAATTGCCGCAAGCCGGAGTGCTGGTGTCAATTTGGATGGGACATTCCCCGCCAGCGGCGTTTGAGTAGAGTTTGTACAGTGCCTGGTTGTCACCGCCCCAAGGATTGGGTGTTTGCAGGAGATAGGCCCAGACTTCCTCGGTGGTCAGGAACTCAATTGGATTTGAAACCCACACGCGCGGCAAATCAGGATGGCGGCGCAAGCCGTTGCGCGTCTCGCGATCAGCCATTGTTTGGGCGCGAGTTGAACTTTCCGCACGGCGTGCACCTAAATGCAGGATCGCTTCACCCCAGTGGCCGATGCCCTTTCGCACGAAAACTGACACCGGATCAATTTTGAGGCGTTGCGTGCACCAGCGGAATACGCGGTTCGGCGGCGGATAGCCGCGTCCAATAATATTCACCCAAAACGACTGTTCTGCCGGCGGACGTCAATAATATTCACCCAAAACGACTGTTCTGCCGGCGGACGTAATAGGTGGGCTTTGATGTTCAGGTTGTTTTCATCGGAAAACTTTTGCATCCGTGCCAGCGTGCCCTCGACCATTTCGACGATGGCTGGGATTTCAACGCGGGTATCGGTGCATAGAATCGCGATTTCCTTTTTTCGTTGTTCAACTGGAACAGCGAGCACCGCCTCGAAGAGGAGCGACGCGACCATCGAGCTGTCCTTGCCGCCACTGAAGCCCACAAGCCACGGACGCGGATCGTCCAGGTAAAGATTGCGAAGAGTATTTTTGATTTCTTGATAAGTCACTGATGCCATGCGTGCGCGGAGTGTAGGTCGTTCGCAGCACCATTGCAATCCGGGAGGCGGAGCGATTGAAACTGTCGGCGGATTCGACCGAATTGCAAGCTGCGGGAGAGTTTAGGCAAACGCAAAATGTTACGGGGTGTTGCGAGGTGGATTCAGAATTCCAAGATCAATCTTTTGGGTTCATCTCCGAAACTTGTTCTCGTTATGCCACTCGACAAACTCGCGTCCCGGCTTGTCCCCCACTTGATGCGGCAACACAATCAACTGCCGGCCGCTCATGGCATAACCATGTAAAAGACTGCGTCTCAGGTGGCCTTCTGTTCGATACCCAGTCGTTTGGCCAGGGCGCCCCGCACACGGTTCATTTCGTCACCGGTCAGAACACCCATCCGGCGCGCCAAGGAAGGGGGAAGAAAAGCTAAATTCTGAAGGCTAAACGCTAAATGAAAACGGGGGAAAACTGAACATTCAAGCAGCAACCAGATCCGCTTCCAGCGGCTTGCCTTTCTTGAACTTGCTCACGCCCAGGACGCTGAAACCGATGACATGGCCGGCCGCATCCACACGTTCCATGACGGCATCGTGTTTGGTTTCCTTCTCATAACCGGCGGCATCGGAAAAACGGACTTCAAGGAAATCCGCTTCCGCATCGAACCAGACTTTTATTTTGTCGGCCATAAATCTTCTCCGGCTTTTGGTTCACCGGTCAGGCCGCCTGCAGTTCCCGCGCGTGGGTGATCTCCCGCTTGTGAACCGGGCGGACTTGCCGGGCTTCCACCGTCACCACCGCGGCAGTGTCCCCTTCCAATGTCGTGAACTCGATTTCGTAGGCAAGGCCGTCACGATAAATATGCACGACCGTCCCCACGTCGCCCGCCTCCAATCCTTCAGCGGGCACGGCAACGGTCAACACCACCCGGTCATGTTCTTTGATCATAACGCCTCTCATTCTTTGCGCGGATAAGCTGTGACCAATCTAGCCACAGCCAATCCTTTGTCCACAATCCAAATTGTTTTCACTGTCACCGGCTTTCCAACCGGCGATTCAATCTGCCCAACGATAACATATTTTCTTCCATGTGGCGACTCCGCATGGCTGGTCGCCTCCGTTGTCTGCGCCAGGACCCGAAAAGCCGCCGCCAGACTTTCCCATTCCTTGCGCCGGAAACCCAGCTTCCCGAAAAACTCCGCCTTGCCGCCGTTGTCGGGATGCGCCGGGTTGAGCAGATAATCCACGATCTTCTCGCGCTCGACCACCAGCTTGTCTGGATTTGGTAATTTCATTTTTCATTGGGCAGTGCGCCCCAGATTCCCATAAGCCCACGTAAAAGCCTGCGTCTCACGCGGCTGGCAGCGTAAACCGCGGAGGATTTTAGGCAACCGCAAAATGTTATTTGGGTTCATCTCCGAAACTTGTTCTCGTTATACCACTCGACAAACTCGCGTCCCGGCTTGCGCAAACACAAAACGGTTGTTGGTTGATCCTCCTTCGCCGAGGCTACGGCGGACAGGGGGTTGAGGGCCGAACAAACAGGGAAACATTCAACTCCGACTTGCGTCGCGAGCAGGCACTCAACATTTCCGCCTAGGGCGAGACCTCGCAAAGCGGGCAACATTCAACACTCAACATCGAATCCACCAAGGGGTCAGTCCCGCACTTTGACACTTTTCTCCCGGCGCGGCAGGCGAGTTTATGATTTCTTGCCCGTGCGGTAGGGGATTTTGGATTCCGACAGAATCATGGGTTCGGCTCCGCCCTTGGGCGCGAGGGTGACGCGAACGGTGGCACCAAGAATTTTCGCCACGCGGCGCAACATGCTCAAGGAATGGCCTTCGTAAGACGGTGATTCGAGCCGGCTGATTTGCTGCTGGGAGGTGTGCAGTTTGCGCGCGAGGTCGCGTTGGGAAAGGCCGGCCTTTTCGCGCAGGGCCGCGATCTGCAACGCCACGTCCCACGCCTCACCGGCGCGTTTGAATCGTTCGGCGAAATCGGGGTCGCGGAGTTGTTCTTCGAGAAAAAGATCAAAGTCGGTTTTGCTCATGGCTCATTTCTTTCTTTCCAATCCCTCATCCGTGCCCGTGCGGTGTCGAGGTCGCGGGACTGGATGGCCTGGCCTTTGTTGCGAATGCCGTGGACGGCGATGATGCGCCGGCCTTTCATAAAGAACCACAGCACGCGCGTGTTCAACTTGCCCACATGGCGGAGTTCAAACAGCCCATCGTTGAGCGCTTTGGTCAGCGGCTCGCGGTGACACTGACGATAACGTAATTTCTCCAGCCCTGCCGCCACGGCTGCGAAGTCATCGGGGTCACTGGCCTTGAGTTCCAAAAGAAACTCCCGCACCGGCGAATGACCATTCACGGTTTTGTAGAATTCTACTTCAAACTCCATAAATGAGCAACATCAATTTTGATGTTTAGTAGTTTTTTTCAATCTGACGGCACGACGTATTCCCGGCAGGTATCGGCTTCCGTTGACATTCGTGTTCTGATCCCCGCGTAAAGCTACGCCACGCGGCAGGCCGCGTAAACTCCGATAAACTCCGATGCATCGCGAGTTGATCGCGAGCACGTGGCAAGCATCCTAAGCCCAGGCGGAGCCGGAAGAAAAGGCTAAAATCGAGAGCCGGAAGCCAGGGGTCGTGGTGTCCTAGTTTGTTGCTGAAACGACTTCAATCAGCTTTTCGATTGTCCACGTTTCGGTTGCCAATTTCAAGCCCACTGCTGGCGTGCATCCAAGCGTGCTGTGAACCTTGCAAAAGTTATACGCCGCAATGAACAGGCTGATTGCGTGCTTGTGGTTTTCCAGCTTCCGAGACCAGCCCAAGCCCAAACGGGCAAACCGCTTGTTAAAATGCCTCACTGTCAGGTTTGAGCGTTCCACATACGACGTATTGATTCTGTCCTGACGCGGTGCGCCAGCCTGAATCCTGATTTTAACGCCCGTGCATTGCGGCGGGCTGTAACGCCGTGCCGCTTCGCCTTTGGCGTCAAACGGTATAGCGTAAAGCTTCTGCATAGTGGCGAAGTCCAGACGTTCCAGCAAATGCCGCCTGACAATGGATTGATACGGGCGGAAAGAATCGGTTGTGACCTGAATCCTGCCAACAATGCGCTCTGCCACGTCAGCAACAAAGTCGTTTGTGTTGCTGTAATTCCGTTTGCCCGTGAGATAGCTCACGATGAACTTTTCGCGGGCAGTGACGGCCAGATAGGTGTATTGGTCGCCCCTCAATTCATCGCTTGGCGTGGTGCGCCGTTGGCTGATACCGACAATCTCCCGCAAATCGTCCTGTGCCTGCGGAGTGAGGATTACCTTGAAGTCCATGCCTCCACCAATTTGCGCGCCTCCTCGGCGGGAACGCCTTCACCCCGGCGTGCCTGCTCCCGCGCCCGCTGGATGCCCGCCAGCAGTTCGATCTCGCGCGCAATTTCCGCCAGGGACGTGTCCTCCGGCAGTTTGGTGACGAGGTCAATGACCATTTCCCGGCTGCTCATGTGAGAACTATCTTCGCTTTCCGCTCAAAATGCAAGAGCGACTTGGCCACCACGTTTTCCAATCGGCAACACCGCTGCGAAATCTTTACGAACACATCCGCACCGAGCTGCCGAAGGCGGGCCGGAAGATGGCAAAAGCCCGCGCCAAGGCCGAAGGCAAGAAACTCGTCGAAGAACCGCCGCACCTGCCGGAAATACTCCAGGCCGCGCTCAAGCAATTCTACGAACACTACAAAGAGGAATACGAAAGCCGGCGCCACTCGGCTGCCGCATCCGGGACCAGCCAGCTTTTGCTTGAAGACTCGCCGCCCGTCTTCATCGTTGTGTGCAACAACACTTCGGTTTCCAAGGAAGTCTATAAATATCTCGCCGGTTACGAGATTCCAGCCGAGGACGAATCCCAGCCGCCGCAAGTCGTCTCCGGCAGGTATGAGCTTTTCTCCAACTACGATCCCGAGTCGGGCCAGCCGCGGAACAAGCCGCCGACACTGCTGATTGACAGCGACGCGCTGGAAAACTCCGGGCAGATTGACGACGAATTCAAGCGCGTGTTTGCCCCGGAGATCAAACGATTCAAGGAGGAATACGCCCACGTTCACGGCCAGGGTGCAGCCGAACGCATCGAGGACTCCGCCATTTTGCGCGAAGTCGTCAACACCGTCGGCAAACGCAACGCGCTCGGCGTGCACATTCGCTGCGTCGTCTCCGTTTGAGGGATGGATTCAGAATTCCACGTCGCGGCACATTGG
>Ga0208820_1001536_pt1 | contig 12707 bp, 14 predicted proteins | sample June2015DPH_16_5_FD_184713 | JGI IMG/M metagenome (GOLD analysis project Ga0208820, IMG submission 184713) | Peatland microbial communities from SPRUCE experiment site at the Marcell Experimental Forest, Minnesota, USA - June2015DPH_16_40... | ecosystem: Environmental > Terrestrial > Soil >...
ATGGACAGCCGCCGGGGGCCGCTCACGGGGTTGACGTGAACGAACAAGGCAACGGCACGGTTACCGAGCCAAAGATGTATCAGCTGATCCGGCAGCCGGGCCCCATCATGGATCGACAGTTCGAGATCGAGTTTCTTGATTCTGGCGCGCAGGCTTTTTCGTTCACCTTTGGCTGATTAACCCTAATTCCGGCAGAAAGGAATGAGGCGATGACTGCACAAAAGTCAACTGCAGCACAAACCAAAAAATACAAAACTAACCAAAAGGAGGCCACTATGACCAAAACCAGTACTACACAAACAGGCAGCAAGCAGGCAGATAACAAGAATGCGATTCGTCCGTTTCATGTGAATGTTCCGGAAGAACAACTCACCGAATTGCGCAGGCGCATCAAAGCAACGATTTGGCCGGAGCGGGAAACGGTGGCGGATGCAACGCAAGGCGTGCAGCTCGCGACGACTCAGGCACTCGCACGCCATTGGGCGACAGAGTATGACTGGCGCAAGATCGAGGCGAAACTGAACGCTCTGCCGCAGTTCATCACCGAGATCGATGGGCTGGACATTCATTTCATTCACGTTAGTTCGAAGCATGAGAACGCGTTGCCGCTCATCGTCACGCACGGCTGGCCCGGCTCGATCATCGAGCAGCTCAAGATCATCGAACCGCTCACCAATCCCACGGCTCACGGCGGAAGCGCATCAGACGCCTTCGATGTGGTGATCCCGTCTATGCCAGGCTACGGATACTCAGGCAGACCGACCACCACCGGTTGGGGCCCCGACCACATCGCACGTGCCTGGGTCGTGCTGATGAAGCGCCTCGGCTATTCAAAGTTTGTGGCACAAGGCGGCGATTGGGGCACACTCATTACCGAGCTGATGGGTGTGCAAGCTCCACCGGAGTTGATCGGCATTCACGTCAACATGCCGGGCGCCGTTCCGAACGAAATTCACACGGCAGCTTCTTCGGGGGCGCCAGCACCCGCGGGTCTTTCAGCAGATGAGAAGATTGCCTACGAGCGTTTGCAGTCCGTATTCCAAACGGGAATCGCCTACGCGTACCAGATGGGGCTGCGACCGCAGACGTTATACGGGATCGCGGACTCTCCAGTCGGCCTGGCGGCTTACTTTCTCGATCACGATGCGCGCAGCTATGCGCTGATCTCTCGCGTCTTTGCGGGAGAATCCGAAGGCCTCACTCGCGACGACATTCTCGACAACGTCACGATCGCGTGGTTGACGAACACCGGGGTTTCTGGTGGCCGAATCTATTGGGAGAACTGGGGTAAATACGGTTTTTTCAATGTCAAAGGCGTCAAGATTCCCGTTGCGGTAAGCGTCTTCCCTGACGAGCTGTATCCAGCCCCCCAGAGCTGGGCAGAGAAGGCGTATCCCAAACTCATCCACTACAACCGGCTGCCAAAGGGCGGACACTTCGCCGCGTTTGAACAGCCCCAACTTCTTTCAGAAGAGATTCGCGTGGGCTTCCGATCCCTGCGGTCAAACGTGGCGAAGGCGGCAGCATGATGATCTTCGCCGAACCTGGCTAATTGGTCGCAAAACAGCAGGAGAGCTTCGAGGGTAGAAGCTCTCCTGTTTCGACTCCGGGCAGTGGCGCTCGAGAATTTAGAAGGAGGAACACGATGAAACGGATTGCTTACTTGTTGTTTGCATTTGTAACGCTGACCGGCGTGGTCGTGTACATAGCGCACGCATCTGGACAGGCCGATGGGGATGCTGCCCCAATCTTCGGAGTCAAGATTCCCCCCGATTACCGCGACTGGAGGTTGATCTCCGTGGCGCACGAAGAAGGCAACCTCAACGATCTTCGCGCCCTTCTCGGCAACGATGTAGCCATCAAGGCCTACCGGGAGGGAACGCTGCCCTTTCCGGACGGCACAATCATTGCCCGGCTGGCGTGGAGTTACGTTCCGTCTGAAGAAAACAACAAAGTCTTTGGCCGTTCCCAATCTTTCGTGGCCGGGGCGGCCACGAACGTTCAGTTCATGGTCAAGGACTCAAGAAAATACGCCGCGACGGGCGGTTGGGGGTTTGCTCAATTCAAAGACGGCAAACCTGCCGACGAGGCGCTGCTCAAAACCTGCTTCCCGTGCCACGAGCCTGTCAAAGCGCGCGACTTTGTCTTCACTCATTACGCACCCTGATAAGTGTCGCGGCGGATGCAGTCGGATTGGCACCGGCGGAAAAAGAGGAGAATCCCATGAACTCGGATGAATCGTTTGACAATTCGACTTATGTAGACCAGATACACCTGGCGGAGCGTGAGTTGGCGTCATTCATCGGCGCTGTAAAGGAGTTATTCGGTCCGGAACAGGCTCTGCTCTCCGCCGATGACTGGCTTGACGAGTCTGAGTTAATGGATAGCCCGCCTCGATCCACCAGTCGAGATTGGCGAGCAGTTACAGTCGCGGCCTCGGCTCGATTGGCAAGTCGACTGACTGTCGCACGAGATCGTCGAGCGCTCGCCGCGTCGACTGATACCAAGGTATCGCCAATACCATCGTCCAATTGTTTTAGTTTCACGCTTCTGGTGTGATGCGCCCATCGCGGCGGAATCGACTCGGAAATGCGCAGCGAAAGAAAAGGAATCTAGGCTGCAGGCGATCGAAGAGGCATCGACATCGGATTTAAGGCGAAATAGTTAGGACTGCTGATTTCAGTTTACCGAAGCATACTGATGGAGGAACCATTATGAGACGCTTCACATTCTTCTTGGTTGCAGTTGCAACAACGGCCGGCCTTGTCGCGCTCATTGGTCCTGCGCCCGGCCACGCGGACGGGCAATCCGCCCCCTACGTTACCGACATCCCTCAAAGGTATCGCGACTGGCAGTGGATCTCCTCGGCCCATGAAGCAGGCAACCTGAACAGTTTAGGTGCCGTCTTGGGCAACGATGTAGCGATCAAGGCCTTCCGGGCAGGGAAGCTTCCGTTCCCGGACGGCACGATCATTGCTGCTTTGCATTACCGTAACGTCCCGTCGGAGGAAAACAACAAAGTCTTTGGCCAGGCTCAATCTTTCGTTCCCGGCGCCCCAACGAACATTCAGTTTATGGTCAAGGACTCAACCAAGTACGCCGCAACCGGCGGCTGGGGGTTCGGTCACTTCGCGGACGGCAAACCTGGCGACGCGGCGTTTATGAAAAGCTGCTTCCCCTGCCACGAGAAGACCAAAGGGAGCGACCTTGTCTTTACTCGTTATGCACCTTGATGTTGAAAACCAGAGCAGAAAGGAATGAGACGTTGGCACGAAGTAGCATGCCCGGCTGAGCAATGGCCTTGCTCGCGTCATTTCAAGTGTTCGCCCGGGCCAACGGAAAGGAACATTCCATGAAATATCCGACACTCTATCGCACCACACAGATCGATGGGCTCTCCATTTTCTACAGAGAGGCCGGTCAGAAAAACGCGCCCGCACTCCTTCTGCTGCACGGACTTCCGTCTTCTTCGCGAATGTTCGAGCCGCTCTTCGCCCGCCTCTCTGATCGCTATCACCTGGTTGCTCCCGATTACCCCGGCTTCGGACACAGCGACTGGCCGGACCCGAAGACGTTCGCGTACACGTTCGATCACTACGCCGAGATCATGAATCATTTCACCGAAGCGCTGGGACTCTCGCGCTACACGCCCTACATGCAGGACTATGGTGGGCCGGTGGGTTTTCGCATGGTCCTAGCGCACCCGGAGCGCGTGGAAGCTCTCATTGTTCAAGACGCGGTCGCGCATAACGAAGGCCTCGGGGCAAATTGGAAGACGCGGCGGGCCTTTTGGGCCGATCGCGTTCCGAACGAAAGTGCGCTGCGCACAAATCTCCTTTCGCTGGCCACCACACGTACGCGCCATGTCGGAAACGACCCGAATGTGGATCGCTACGACCCCGATCTCTGGACCGACGAATTCTATTTTCTCAACCAGCCAAGCCAGGCTGAGATTCAAAGCGATTTGTTCTACGACTATCGAACCAATGTGGACGCCTACCCGAAATGGCAAGCCTGGATGCGCGAGAAGCAGCCGCGCCTGCTGGTGATTTGGGGCAAGTATGAAAGTTCGTTCGACTCCGGCGAACCGGAGCGCTTCCGAAAGGATGTGCCGAAGGCTGAAATCCACGTTGTCGACGGTGGTCATTTCGCGTTGGACACAGCGGCGGATGAGATTGCCGCGTTAGTGCAAGGATTCGTCGGTTCACGCGAGGGCTTCGCGGCGCGGCGGGCGGGATGAGGCCGCTTTGAGAGGGCCGGTCACCGTATTGGATTCGAACCTTTAAACCGAAAGGTTGTTTATGGCGGGCAAGAAAACAGCAATCATAACCGGAGCATCGGGGGGTATCGGCGCGGGATTGGTCCAAGGGTTTCTGAGAGAAGGTTATAACGTCGTCGCGACCTCTCGTGAAGCCAATCGAAAGCTGACCAGCTCAGGCAGCCTGGTTCTCCTCGATGGCGATATCGGCGAGCAGCAAACGGCTGCCCATGCTGTCGAAGCAGCAATCAGCAACTTCGGAGCCATCGATGTCTTGGTGAATAACGCTGGCATCTTCCTAACCAAGCCTTTCATTGACTTCACTACCGGGGACTTCGAGGCCCTTGTCTCCACTAATCTGCTCGGATTCTTCTACATCACTCAGCGCACTGTGAAAGAGATGCTGAAACAAAATTCGGGATGCGTTGTGAGCATCACTGCAGCGCTTGCCGATCGGCCAATCGCCGGTGAAAATGGCTCGATTTCGATGATTACGAAGGGTGGCTTGAATTCAGCAACCCAGAATCTCGCAATCGAGTATGCAAAAGATGGCATCCGCTTTAATGCCGTGGCCCCCGGCGTTGTGGATACACCAATGCACCGCAATGATCCCAACGACTCGACGTTGCAGCCGGCTATGAAAAAGGCGACGGTAAAGGATATTGTCGATGCCGTTCTTTACCTGGCACAGGCAGGCCATGTGAGTGGAGAGATACTCCACGTGGATGGTGCCGCTCCGGCTCGTCGTTGGTAAAAGGACTCTAACAAGACGCTGAACCTCGACGAGGTACGAATGCCCCGATTGCTTTCAGTAAATGTCGGTCTTCCACGCGACGTGATATGGAACGGCAAAACCGTCCGAACCGCAGTCTGGAAATCTCCGGTTACGGGACGGCGAATGGTGCGCAAGCTCGATATCGATGGTGATGCGCAAGCCGATCTCGCCGGTCACGGCGGGGAGCACCGCGCCGTATTTGTCTACCAGATGGATTCTTATCATTACTGGGAGAGCTTCCTGGGCCGCAACGATTTTACTTACGGCCAGTTCGGAGAAAACTTCACCGTCGAGGGACTTCCTGATAACGGGGTGTGCATCGGCGATCGATACCACATCGGTGGTGCTGAATTTGAAGTAACGCAGCCGCGCGTGACGTGCTACCGCGTCGGCATCCGCATGAATGAACCTCGGATGCCAGCCCTGCTCGTAGAACATCACAGACCAGGATTCTACTTTCGCGTATTGCAGGAGGGAGAAGTTGGTGCAGGCGATGACATTGTAAAAGTTACTGACGGTCCAGAGCGAATCAGTGTGGCCGAGGTTGACGCCCTTCTGTATTTGCCAGGACAGTCCAGCGAGCAACTGCAACGCGCACTGCGGATTCCTGCACTTAGCAAGGGTTGGCAGAGTTCGTTCCAAGCGATGCTCCAACAAGACTTGAGTTCCAAAACTACGGTCGGGAATCCGGGACTCGCCTATGAGGAACAAGCACCAGCATGGCCCGGCTTTCGACAGATGCGAGTCGCGAATATTCATAAGGAAAGCGACAGCGTAACTTCCTTCATTCTGTCGCCAATCGATGGGCAGCCTCTTCCTGTCTTCCAGGCAGGTCAATTTGTCGTCTTGCGGTTGCTCGTCGATCCGGGCAAACCGCCGGTTCTTCGCAGCTATTCGTTGTCTGATCTGCCGGCAGCCGATCATCTCCGCATCAGCGTCAAGAGCGAATTGAACGGGATTGGAAGTTCATTTCTGTGCAACCGTGCGCGACAAGGCGATCTGTTGGATGTGAGTGCGCCGCGCGGAAGCTTTACTCTGCGTCCCAGCCAGAGTCCTGTGGTTCTCCTGAGCGCTGGAGTGGGCGCAACGCCCGTGATGTCGATGCTGCACTCACTTGCCGCTGAAAGATCGCAACGAGAGATCTGGTGGATCTATGGAGCGCGTAATGGCGCTGAGCATCCATTTGCAGAAGAATCGCGTTCCTTACTGAAACAGCTCTCTCGCGGACGAGGATACATTGTGTACAGCAGGCCCGCTGCAACCGACCAAGTCGGGGCGGCCTTCGATGCTCCCGGGCACATTGACGCAGCTTTGCTAGAGAAAATCGGAGTGTCACGGAATAGTGACTTCTATCTGTGTGGCCCATCTTCATTCTTGCAGAATATGCGCGATGGGCTGCGAAACTGGGGTGTGCTCGCCGGCAATGTGAACACGGAAATTTTCGGTTCTCTGGAGGCTATTACCCCTGGCATGGCGCAGGTTGTTCACACTCCTCACCTGCCACAAGGGCCGCCCGGATCTGGCCCCCCAGTCTCATTTGCGCGTAGCGGGATTACCGCCGCTTGGGATCGTAAGTTTGCCAGTTTGCTTGAACTGGCGGAAGCGTGCGACGTTCCGGTCAGATGGTCGTGCCGGATTGGAGTCTGTCATACCTGCATGACTGGTCTGATTGACGGATCGATTATTTATAACCCTGAGCCGCTGGAGAGGCCCGCTCCCGGGAACGTGCTCGTATGCTGCTCCCAGCCAAACGCGGGTGTCACTTTGGATCTTTAAGAGAAGATCTTTGAGAGAAACGGGAGGAGTCGAATCATGCGTTCTGATATTGTGCCCGGAGGCATTTTCCCCAACTACGAACTGCCCGATCACACGGGCAAACCGTGCAAGCTAAGCGAGCTACAGGGCGATGATCCGCTAATCCTTACGCTTGCGCGTGGCCACTATTGCCCAAAGGAGCACCAGCAGCATTTGGAACTCGCCGCGTTCTACCCGAAGATCGCGGTGGCGTACACTCAGATCGCCACGATCGCCACCGACGATCACCATACTCTTCAGGAATTCCGTGCGTCAGTCGGAGCCGAGTGGACATTCCTTTCGGACCCCGACCGAACGATCCAGAAGGATCTCGATATCCAGGAGTACACCGACCCCGAGCACAATCCGATGATCCCGCATACGCTCGTGCTCAAGCCGGGCCTCGTGATTTACAGCATCTATAACGGCTACTGGTTCTGGGGGCGTCCATCGGTCATCGATCTTTGGCACGACCTGCGCGCCGTGACGAGCGAAATCCGCCCGGACTGGGATCTGAGTACTCCTGGACTCCGCGAGGCATGGAATGCGGGTGACTTCTCGCGTTTCCACGGGTGGAACAAGCAGGCCAGTATGGAAGATGCCTCGATTGTACGGAAGAAATAGCACAGCCAGCAACTTCGGTCTTCGGTCTAGGCGACGAGTTCGATCCCGATAAATTGGAGGCGTATCCACCCGGCAGCGTCATCGTTCTGCCGGGCAATACGTCCCATTTCCACTGGGCGAAATCCAATGAGTACGTCACACAAGTGACGGCGATTGGTCCTCTTGGCCTTGATTACATCAGCGCGAAAGACGATCCGCGCAACAACAAATAACAGATGGTCTGGGCGATTTCCGCGACAGTGCACAGGTCGAAATTCGGAATCCGCGATGATCATTGCGAAGATTGAGATATTTCCGCTACGTATCCTTTTAAACTAGGAGTGCTCGCCTCTTGCTGCCTCACCTTGAGCCCTTGGAGCAACACCTGGTGCTTATTCCCTCTTTTCGTCCGAGACCGCGGTACTTCTCCAGGAGTTTGCTGACCGCTTTCTCGATTGGGTGAACGGAGGACAGACTCGAAGAGAAAACCAGGAAGTTTTACCGTAACGGCTGGCGGTTGCTAAAGTCGACATCTGTTGCGATGTTGAGGGTCGACCAGATTTCAGGTGATTGCGCCGAGCAATTGAAGTTTCCTGGCTCGGCCGCAAATGCCACCTGCGCTTTGCGAACATTGCGACGAATGCTGCACAAAGCGGAGGAGTGGAAGGTGATCGCCCATGCTCCGAAAATCAAAATGATGAAGGAGCATGGACGACACCTTCGGCTTGACGATGAAGCGGAAAAGAAACTGATAACGGGAGCTTTGGCTTGCAACTGGCGCCCGCGAACTCGTGAACTTTTCCGGGACATCGTCATCTTGATGCGCGACACAGGAATGAGGAACGAAAGAGAACTCTTCCGGATGCGTATCGAGAACCTGGATTGGCAAAACCGGGTGATCTTTGTGCCAGACAGCAAGACCGCAGAAGGACGACGACTTGTTCCGATGAGCGGGCGAGTCTTCGAGATTCTGCGGAACAGATGCGAGGCGAGACAGGAGGGCTGGGTATTTCCGTCAAAGCGCTCCGCGCCAGGGCACCTGAGATCAATTTGCAATCTCTTCCGAAAAGCGCGCAACAAAGCGGGCCTTCCGAAACAACTGGTTCTCTACTGTGCGCGACATGACTATGGTACGCGAGTTCTGATGCGAACCGGCAACCTTGCAGCGGTAATGAGAACGATGGGGCACCGCGACGTCAAGACCGCGATGCACTATCAGCACCCGGAACTGGAAATCGTGCGCGCCGCGCTCGATTACCGTCCGCCAACACCTGAAGCAGCGGTGTAGCAAATAGGATTACGACACCTTTTGCGACACACCAAAAAACCACAATCTCGGCAAGTCATTGAACACTTGGCAAGTCGGAGAACGCGGGATCTCTTGGCCGGCTAATCGGCCGACAGTCGTTCTCGCAGCAGTTCGTGCCACGGGCTTCTGCACATACAGCCATTGCGAACAAAAAATACACAGGTATTGGTAGCCGACAGGAAGGTGGTACGGCAGAGGAGCTGAGCGGAATCGAGGTCGATTACACAAGCTCGAAGCTAGGAAGTCGGAGTGCCTTTTGGTCAAACGTCAGCGTGCGAGTACATCCTGCCCGCGCTCCGAGCTCTGCGATCAGCGCGTCCGCGAATGATCCGCGCCCCTGTTTTAGCGCAACCACGGCAGTGAAGACTTCCTGCTCGTTTTCGATCGCCAGAACCTCAACCTGCAGCAAGCGTTGGACAGCGGCTGCGATTTCCTGAGCTGTCAGACCATAAGCGCGATCGAGTACCAACACGGTTTCGACCATTGCCACGACGCTGACAAAGCCCGGATTCTTCGGTGTCAAACGACGTTCAAGAATCTCCGTGGCCTTGGCTGACTGTACCGGGTCGTCCTGGGTGAGATAGCGTATCAGGACGTTGGTATCGAGCCCGGTCATCGGTGTCGTCGCCGCGGATTTCGACTCAAAGCACCATCGGCAACCGCTGCGGTCATTTGCTCGGTGGTCACAGGCCGGGCATTCCGGGATTTGACCATACCACGTACCGCCGAAGCAGAGAGTTTCGGCAATAAGACTACACTGCCATCGGGATGCACGAAGAACTTAACCCGATCACCCGGCTGCAGCCCAAGATGTTCACGGATAGGTTTCGGGATGGTGGCTTGGCCCTTGACGGTGATCGCGGATTCCATCTTTCCCTCCATTACATATTAACAAATGTAATACCACGACTCAGTCTGCACGTCAAGCCGGCAATTCACCCAAAGTTCTGCACCTCAGCGGACTCGTGCATGGCCTCTTATCGTTGGCCCGCCTGCTGTCGCTGCGGGTTTCCGAAGTTCTGCTTGCAGCCGAGATACCGCTCGGCAGCGTGGCGATCTTCCAACCATGCCTGACCTGCTTGTCAACTGACGCTATCAGGCTCAAAACCCCCGTTGCCAGGCTCAATGAGTTTGCCATGGGCCTGCGGCCCACCCATGGGGATGAACGCGCATTGCTAAGGTTTATCAACGCCTCGCCGGGCTTCAGGGTCACAGCGGGCTTGCCCTGCGCCTCAAAGATCACCGAACCCTCTTGGATATACACGATCTCGTTGCCCGATTGCGTGTGCTTGCCGCTCTCCGCGCCCGGTGGCAGGATACGCTGCACCACCCTGCTCTCGCCAGCGTGTAGGGGTAGGATACATGGAGGCGGCGAGCGCCGGAGGATAGTCATGGCATCCTACAGGCTGACGGCGGGGTCTGAGTTCCTTCTCGCGGCCAGGTGCGTCGTGGCATCGTGCCTTGCGATTTGTTGCTTCGCGTATGGGCAGGTCGCTTATCCCGAAAAGGAAGTCCGCGACCACGATCTGCCGTCGCTGACGGCGCGATCTACGCATTCATCCGATGCACTGGCGACATCGCTGGAGATCGTTTTCAACGACAAAGAAGTATGCTGCGGGAAGAATTCTGCTCTTGAAGACAGCGTGCAGACCTCCGATCCCAAGTCTTTGAAAGACATTACCAACAGGCTGCAAGGAAGGCATCTTCTAAGCGATGGCCGCCCGATCATGGTCACGGCGGAATATCTGACGCCGGATCAGGTCAATGCCGGTCACCTGATTTATATGCTCACGGAGAAGCACGCGCCGCTCATGATGTGGAACTTACATTTGTACGTGGTCGAGGGCGTGACCTACGTGGAAACCGTCGACAGCTCCACTGGCGCGATAGCGTACGCGATCCACAAGTTCCTGCTACAGGATGCACGCTTCTCTGATTCGCGCCGGGAAGTCTCCTTCGATCGTACAACCGAGGACGCGAGTAAGGTACAGGGTCTGTTGTTTCTTCAGGCTGCGCCGAAATAGCCGAAGCCGACTCTGCTAGGCAGCACTAAACTATTTTCCCCTGGCTCGAAAGCTGATCCTCGATCCATAACTGTTACGTCAATAGAGCAAGATTTCGTCGGGTTTTTCGGAGCGTTTAGTCGCAGCTCCCGCAAGAGCGGGAGCTGCGCTGCAAAAGCGGCCTGTTTTAAGCGTGGGGATCCGCGGCGCGGGGGCCGAAAGCGCTAGTGGCTACCGACAGTCTTCTGGAGCCAAGGAATCCATAGAATCCTGGCGGCGATGAAGGTCGTGCATCCGTGCTCATCCGGACCCGCAGGACATCCCCAATAGTTCTCGGTCGCATCGATTGTGCCGGTGCACACCATCGAACCGTCGAGTGCACAAACGTCCCCCACTCCAATGCCGCTTCCCAGCAAAGAGTTGAGATGCATATCCACTTCGGCAGGAGTATTGACCGCTATGTCGATATCCTCGTCCCTTATTACGTTCTGGGAAATGACGGTGCCACGAACCGGGGAACCACCATCGCCGCTATTGATGTTGATTCCCACACGGCCGGGAGTGGCGGTATCGGCCTGATCTGCGAGATTACCGGCAATCGTATTACGGATGATTTTGTTCCCACTCATGTCGTCGGCGGGAAGCCCAAACGCGGGTCCAACGTGCGTGTGCAGTGCGACGCCTCCCAGTCCATTATGTATGAGCGTGTTCCCAATGATCACGTTGTCTGACACGCGGCCGCGGCCCATGCCATCGGAAAACATGCCCGCCCCCGAACCACCAATTTTCACGCCGTTGTCGTTAGAAATGTTCTCCGCCACGGTATTGTGGTCCACCCCAAAGTGCGGACCGTAAGGTGGCGAGGTCTTGCCCGACGGCGGATGCGAGGCCAGCACAATGCCGCACTCCAAGGGGTTGTTCGTGATTGTATTGTGGATGAGCAGGTTGTCATGGCTTTCGGAGGTCTCGTCACTGATCAACACACCATCGGCGTTTCCGGTGATGAAGTTCCCAGAAACGATGGAGTTGGCTGTCCCGATCAAATGAACAGCGCCGCCGCAGTCCCCGGTTTCATCATCCTCATAAACGCCATCACCAGGCTGATTAGGGCAACCGGTTGCGGCTCCGGTGAACCCCAAGCCCGGTGTGGCATCGTTGTTAATCACGCTGTTGTCTTGGATGGTGACATCCGAAGCGCTCACCACCAAAACGCCCTCAAAGTCTGCGTTCTCTACCGTAAGTCCGGTAATGGTGACCTGCTTCAGGCCGGGATGGTCGAAACCATCCACGAAGATGCCATGGGCGAGACCGGTGGCATCAATAATCGAGGCGCTGGCACCCGCACCGATAATCGCCACTGGAAGACCAATATCCACTTCTTCGTTGTAGGTGCCCGCTTCAACCTGGATAAGATCGTTGGCAGAGGCATGGTTGACGGCGGTTTGGATGCTCTTGAAGCAGTTGTGGGAACCGGCCGGATTGACGCAAAGGGTTCCAGCCACGGCAGTCTGGCAGATGGCGACGAACACCACCGCAGAACAGAGAATTAGCATTCGGCTCAATCGTGTTGGTTGCATGGATGCTCTCCTCAAGTACAGCAATGATTCCGAGGTTTGCGAGCCGGGTACGCGCCGGTCGCGGGTTCGAGATGATAACGTTGGAAGTCTGGCAGGAACGCGGCGGATTGTGCCCGCGGGCCTCGCACACAGGCTAGTTGTAAAACCGCGCACGAAAGCCGAGCGGTTCTTCATGGACAACCTTAGGGAGCGGAATCGGACCAGAGGTGAAAGTGTCGGAATCCTAGCACTTCTAGGTTTTCAGATCAAGGGAGAATCCCGTCCCCAACACACAATAGGGACAACGGGGTTCCTGCGACCTTTTTCCTGTCAGAGTCAGACACTCCTGCACTCAGTTTGTGCGGCAGAAAAGAGACTACAGAAATCGAGGCTTCGCAGACTGTTCGAT
>Ga0208820_1001541_pt1 | contig 12661 bp, 9 predicted proteins | sample June2015DPH_16_5_FD_184713 | JGI IMG/M metagenome (GOLD analysis project Ga0208820, IMG submission 184713) | Peatland microbial communities from SPRUCE experiment site at the Marcell Experimental Forest, Minnesota, USA - June2015DPH_16_40... | ecosystem: Environmental > Terrestrial > Soil >...
AATTCATCGACCACGCCGAGCAATTCTTCAGTGCTGATTGTCGCGGGCGGCGTCAGATAGAAACTCGCCAAGCCGAGCTTTTCGCACGCCGCCACCTTGCTGTTCACGTAGAGCTTCGACGCGGGATCGTCTCCCACGCGCACCGCCGCCAGGCCGGGCCGAATCCCCGCCGCCGCGAGAGCGGCGATTTCCGTCTGCAACTCCGCGTAGATTTGATCTCGAATGGCGTTGCCGTTCAGGATTCGTGCTGACAATGAGGGCTCCCTGTTGTGGTTTTGTAGCCGGTCCGAAATTGCAATCATAGCATACGCGATTCTCGGCGCGCCCAATCCCGGGAACGCCAATCTCCCGGTTGGCGACAGGCCACGCGCCAAGGGCCGCCTTACCTTAGATCGTCGCCGTAAATTTGGGGACGGCCGCGCCTTTTGTGCATGGGGTGAGGGATAGCGTTTGCTTCCGCTGTCGCGTGCAGTCGCACTCGCTCCCGCGCAGCGAACGAAAACAGCCGTTGTACAATGATGTCTGCCGTCGATGACCTTGGAAGGAAAACAAAGATGATCTTCGGCGAAATCTCCGAACGCAAGCAGCTCGAACATGCCATGCGCGACGCTGGGCGCCTGCCACCCGGACAATCCCTCACGCTCAAGTGGCCGGTGCTGCACGTCGGCGAAGTGCCGCGCTTCGATCCGCGCGCTTGGGACTTTCAGATCACGGGACTCGTCGAGAAACCGCTGCGCCTCAAGTGGGACGAGTTCACGCGCCTGCCGATAAAGGAAGTCACCGCGGACATGCACTGCGTCACGCGCTGGAGCCGCTTCGACGTGCGCTGGGAAGGCGTGCCGTTCACCGAGGTCGCGAAGCTGGCCGCGCCGAAGCCCGAAGCGAAATACGTGATGGTCCTCGCCGAGCAGGGCTACACGTCCAACGTCCCACTCGATGACCTCATGCGCCCCACAACTCTTTTCGCGCTGAAGCACAACGGCGAGCCGCTCCCCGCCGATCATGGCTATCCGCTGCGCCTCGTCGTGCCGCACCTCTATGCGTGGAAGAGCGTCAAATGGGTGCGGGGCCTCCAATTTATGCCGCAGGACGCCCCCGGCTTTTGGGAAGAGAACGGCTACCACATGCGCGGCGACCCGTTCAAAGAGCAGCGGTTTTCGGGAGACTAAGGCCGGAGCGATTGTCACTGCTGGATGAAGCTGCTAGGCTGCTTGCACTCAAGGAGACAGGATGAAAGTCGCAAAGGACATTACCGAGCTGATCGGCAAGACACCACTCGTCCGGTTGAACAAGGTCGCGGAAGGCTGCAAGGCGACTGTGCTGGCGAAACTGGAGAGTTTCAATCCGAATGCCAGCGTGAAGGACCGCATCGGGGTAAGCCTGATTGCTGAAGCCGAGAAGGCGGGGAAGATTCATCCCGGCAAGACGGTGCTGATCGAGCCGACCAGCGGCAACACGGGAATCGCACTGGCGTTTGTGGCCGCGGTGAAGGGTTACAAGCTAATTTTGACGATGCCGGACACGATGAGCCTGGAGCGCCGCGTGCTGCTGAAAGCGTTCGGAGCGGAAATCGTCCTGACGCCCGGGCCGAAGGGCATGAAGGGTGCGGTGGCGAAAGCCGAAGAATTGCTGGCGGCGACGCCGAACGGCCACATCCTTCAGCAATTCGATAATCCCGCGAATCCCAAGATTCACTTCGAGACGACCGGTCCGGAAATCTGGAACGACACGGACGGCAAGGTCGATATTCTGATCTCCGGAATCGGTACGGGCGGGACGCTGACCGGCGTGTGCCAGTACATCAAGCCGAAGAAGCCTTCCTTCAAGGCCATTGCCGTCGAGCCGACGGAAAGCCCGGTACTCTCGGGCGGGCAGCCGTCGCCGCACAAGATTCAGGGAATCGGGGCGGGATTCGTGCCGAGCATTCTGCGGAAGGACTACATCGACGAGATCGTGCAAGTGTCGAGCCAGGATTCTATCGAGATGGCTCGCCGGCTGGCGCTGGAAGAAGGGCTGCTCGTCGGTATTTCTTCGGGCGCGGCGGTGATCGCGGCGCTGCAGGTGGCGCGGCGTGATGAGAACGCCGGGAAGATCATCGTCGTTGTGCTTCCGGATTTCGGCGAACGGTATCTGAGCAGCATCCTGTTCGAAAGCTTGAAGAACGAAGCGCAGCAACTGACCGCCGCGCCGATGTGAGCGGGGAGGAAGCAGTGTCCGGATCGATACGAGAGGACATCGCGTCGGTTTTCGACCGCGACCCGGCCGCCAAGTCCGTCCTCGAAATTCTGCTGTGCTATTCGGGGTTGCACGCGCTCTGGTTCTATCGCCTCAACCACTGGCTGTGGAACCATCGTATGCGCCTGCTTTCCCGCTGGCTTTCCCAGGTGGCGCGCCTGTTGACCGGGATCGAAATTCATCCGGCGGCGCAAATCGGCAGGCGTTTGTTCATCGACCACGGCATGGGCGTCGTTATCGGGGAAACCACCGTGATCGGCGACGACGTGACCTTGTATCAGGGTGTGACGCTCGGCGGAACCGGTAAGGAAAAAGGGAAGCGGCACCCCACCATCGGGAATAGCGTTGTGGTCGGCGCTGGCGCGCGCATCTTGGGCAACATACGAGTCGGAGACAACTCCCGCGTGGGCGCGGGCTCCGTAGTGCTTCGCGACGTGCCTGATAATTCCACGATCGTCGGCGTGCCCGGCCACGTCATCTTGCGGGCCGGCCAGCGCGTCGTCATCACCGACCCGAAGCAGATCCAGGATCCTCTGTCCGAGGCTCTCGCCGCGGTCGCAACCCAAGTGAAGGACCTGAAGGAACGTCTTCAGAAGCTGGAGGGAGGCGAGCCCGCCGATTCACGCGCCGCGGACGAACTCCAGGCCATCATCGACTACCAGATTTAACCCTCTCGCCTCACCTCTTACGCCTTCATATACCGTCAGCGCGTCATAGTGACTCTTCCGGCCCACCCGCCTGCCTTCGGCCCGGATTGCCAGATGAATGATTAGTGGACTACCATTTCGGGCCATACTGGGGCCATGCACAGGAGGCTCTGCCATGACGCGAACGGCTCTTCTTTCCTTGTTTGTCAGTTTCGCCATGCTTTCCGTCCCGTCCGTGATCGCTCAAACGCCCGATCAGGCCCTGCATGCGCCAAGTGGCGGCACGCGGATGACCGTAATCAGCATCTCGGTGCCGCCGCTCCCCAACGCGCCATTCACCGCCACCGTCAGCACCGAGTGGCGGAGGACCCTCGACGACGGCAGCTCGGTCACGATCAAGAATCACCGCACGATCGCCCGCGACAACAGCGGCCGCGTCTTCCAGGAACGCCGCAATCTCTATCCCGACGGCGATCCTCGCGAATCCCAGATCCGCCAGCTCGAATTCGCCGATCCGCGCACGCACGAGATCTACTATTGCTGGCCGGCGGCCCAAACCTGCGAGATACACGACTATTTCCGAAGTACCGCCGAGCCTCCGCCGGTGCCCGCGGGCCCGCTGGATGGAGGGAAGCGATTTTTGACGCGCGCAGACCTCGGCACAGATACTGTCAACGGCATCGAAGCGATCGGGACGCGTGAGACCACGACGATCGAGGCCGGCGCGATCGGCAACGACCGGGCCATCGCCATCGTCAAGGAATTTTGGTATTCACAACAACTGGGAATCAACTTGATCGAAAAGCGGCACGACCCGAGCTACGGAACCCAGACTTTTGTCGTCAGCCAGATCAGTCTCGGCGAACCCGACGCAAGGCTTTTCGACATCCCATCCAACTTTCACATCGTCGACACGCGCCGGCCGGACCAGCAGGCTGCGGACGGCGGCAGTAATTGATTTTCGGTGCCGGCTAAAGAGGGGTGTCGCGCTCGATCGCCAGATCTCCCGCCTGCGAACTCAACGATGGTCCTCTTCGTCCTCGTCCACCGTCATCAATTCCAAAACAAACCTCACCGGGTCACCCTCCGCCAGCTTCTTGCACAGGCGGAGCAACATCTCCTGTTCGCGCTTTCCGAGCACGGTCATCCGCGCCCGGATCAGCCTTGCGTGCAGAGGGTATAGCTTCGCGATCAGCTTTCGTCCCTCGGGCGTCAGGTCAATGGCGATTTTCCGGCCGTCTGTTTCGTGCGCCCGGCGGAGGACGAGGCCGTGTTTCCCAAGACCGCGGAGCACCACGTGGACGCTGCTGTCGTATCTGAAAATCCGCTGGGCGAGGTCAGCCTGGCTCATCGGGCCCGCAAGCAGCAGCGCCTCAAGGACGTGGTACTGGCTTGGGGTCAGCCCGAATGAGCGCAGTTGATTTTCCAGAAGCAGGTCTATGGTCTCGTTCGCGTGCACGAGGTAGTTGTAGGCTGCGACGGCCCGGTCTCTCTTGTCTTTTTGAGTTTCTGCCATGGCGAGTTCCTGCCAATTCCCACGAAGTGGTCTGATGCCGCCAAATCGTGTCATTTAAGGGGCGTTGAGGGGCCTAAAGTGGTTCTAGTTATAAGGAACGAAATCGTTCGAACTAGAAGGAGTTTCTGTGGACTTTACGCGCGTGCCGCTGCGGCCGGGTAGTGTGAAGCGAAGACGCCCCGACTTTAGTCGGGGCGTCTTCGCTTTCGAGCATCCGGCGCCTAGCTGCTAGTAGATGTCGTACTGCTCCCAGTGGAGGGTCGGATCGGCCTGGATGATGACGCTCTTCTTCGTCCAGCGCTCGAGTTCCTCGATGAGCCCGGACTCGCGGGTCTTGAAAGACTTCGCGATTTCGGGATGGACGCGAAGCGTCAGGCTGCCGGACTCGATCTCCGGCGCCATCTTGCGCGCCTCGGTCTGAATCTCGTAGCAGAGCGTGGGAACGGACTTCACCATGCCCGAGCCGACGCAGTAAGGGCACGGCTGGCAGAGCGTCCGTTCGAGCGCCTGCTTGGTGCGCTTGCGCGTGATGGCGATGAGGCCGAACTCGTTGAAGCGCAGCATCTTCGACGGTGCGCGGTCGGCCTTCAGGGCATCTTCGAGCGCGGCCATCACTTTTTCGCGGTTGCGCCGTTCCTCCATGTCGATGAAGTCGATGATGATGATTCCGCCGAGATCCCGCAGGCGCATCTGGCGGACGATCTCCTTCACCGCTTCGAGGTTGGTGCGGACGATGGTGTCTTCGAGGCGATTCGAGCCTTTGCCGACGAATTTTCCGGTGTTCACGTCGATGGCGACGAGCGCCTCGGTGTGGTTGATGACGATGTAGCCGCCCGACTTCAGCCATACCTTCGGCCGCAGTCCCTTGTCGATTTCCTGCTGGATGCCGAATTCCTCGAAGACTGGGTTCTCTTTCGTGTAAAGCTTCACGCGGTTGACAAGCGTGGGCTGAAAGCGGCTCATGAAATCGACGACCTTCGTGTACTCCTCCTCCGTGTCAACCCAGACGGCCGCATAGTCGGAACTCATATGGTCGCGCAACATGCGCTCGACCAGGTTGAGATCCCGGTGCAGGATGGCGGGGGCCTTGCGCTGCTCGGCGCGGGATTTTATTTCAGACCAGGTGTGCGTGAGGAACTCGACATCGGCACGCACTTCCTCGGGCGCGGCGCTGGCGGCCGCGGTGCGGACGATAAAGCCGCCGCCCGCTGTGCCCTTCGCGTCATTGACGAGATGGCGCAGGCGCGCGCGTTCTTCGGCGGACGCGATCTTGCGCGACACGCCGGTGTGGTCGAGCGTGGGCATGTACACGAGGAAGCGCCCGGGCAGTGCGACGTGGCTGGTGATGCGAGCGCCCTTCTTGCCGAGAGGCTCTTTGGCGATCTGGACGATGATCTCCTGGCCCTGTTTCAGGAGGTCGGCGATGAGTTGCGGGCGGCGCGGCTGGGTGCGGTGATGACCGGGCCCGTGGCCGTGCTGCGGGCGGCGTCCGCGATCTTCGCGGCGCCCGCGGTCGCGTCCGCCACGGCGTCCGGGATGCTGCATGCGCGCGCGAAAGTCGTTGCGAACGCGGGCGTTCAACGGCTGCTGTCCCTGGGAGAGAGGAACCCCGCCAGGAACCGGCAAGTCGCCCTCGCTTGGAGGAACGCCGGCTTCGGTTTCGAGCGCATGTTCGGTTTCCGTAAGCGACTGCAAAGCTTCCTTAGACTCCGCCTCAGCGTCCGCTTGGTCCTCGGCCGCGGCTTGCGCCTGGTCGAGCTCATGCTCGGACTCCGGTGGAGGCGCTATCATTCCCTCCGTCTCGGCTTCCTCTTCTTCTTCCTCGAGTTCCTGTTCTTCAGCTTCGGCCTCGGCTTCAGAAAAGCCGGCGTCGCCGGCGGCTTCTGCAAAGGCCCTGTCCTGCGCCTGACGAGCCAGTTCGTCGCTCTGCGCTTCGGCGACGTGCTCGGCGAGGGCAGCAACTTCTTCATCGCTCATATCCGCGGCGGCGTGATTTTCGTGCGCGCCTTCGGCTCCGCTGATTCCCTGGGGTTCCCGATTTTCTTCCTCTGTTTCTTCTGTCTCTTCGCGCTCTTCATGCAGTGCGGGCGAGGCCGGTACCACTGTCTCGGGAACGGTCGGCGCCGCGTGCTGAAATTTCGCGAGCGTCTCGCCTGGCAGAGGCTCGAGGCCGGATCCGAACGAAGAACGGAATTCGGTGCGTGCCGGAGGTTGAGTTTCAGCGACCGGTTCGAGCGGTGCGGGCGAACTCGGCGCGGGCGATTCCTGCACTGGCTCCAGCGCGGCGCTCGATGCTGCCGCGATTGGCGTTTCCTCAATGGGCGCGGCACCGAGCGGCGGCTCTTTGTACTTTGCGAGAGATTCTCCCGGAAGAATGATGGAAATGTGGCCTTCGGGAGCGCCAGGTTCACTTGGACGTTCCTCATACGGGCGAGGTGACGCGTACTTCGACTGCGGCAACTCGCGCCCGTAGCGGCTGTCGCCGCCGCGCCCACCGCGATCGCGCCTGCCGAAACGTCCGCCGCGGCCCCGGCCACCACCACCGCCGCCGCGCCTGCCAAAGTCGCGCCCGCCGGTACGGGGGCGACCTTCGAAGCGGCCACGATCGGGCGAAGAGGTGTTCAATGCCGGCGGATGGACAGGGGGCTGTGTCAGCGCCAGCGGGCGTGCTTCTTCCGTCGCGGCGGCTTCGAAGGGCGCGCTCGCAGCAGCCGGCGCGGGCTCGACGTCGGAAGGCTCGATCGGGGAGGCTGCGGGGAACACCTGGCCGCCCTGATCTTCCATCTTCTGAATCTTTTCCTCGGCGGTGGTAACGACGTGCTCGTCGAACTCTTCGATGCCTTCGAGGAAGTCGCTGACGTAGAGGAAGGCGTCGCTATCGAGGCCGATTTCCACGAAGGCCGACTGCATGCCTGGCAGCACGCGCGTCACGCGGCCTTTATAGATGCTCCCGACTAACGCAAACTCTTTTTCACGTTCGACGTAATACTCACAAAGCTGACCTTCTTCGAGAATGGCGACCCGCGTCTCGTGCGGGTTCGCCGATATAACCATTTCCTTCGACATGGAAAAACTCCTCATGGGGCATCGGTACGCGGCGGCGCAAACGTGCGCGCGCGCAATCGGCGTGGCGGAAGGGAAAACTTCGCTCGGGCCACGACGGGCCGCCCAGGAAAGAACCAAGTTGTAGCGGGATCACTTTCCTCAACTCGATGCGCCTTCACTCAAAGCTGAATTCCGGGTCCCGAAAGATCGGGACGCGGGCACTAATTTGTTTCCGGGCTAGTTGACGAAGCGCCGCATGCGGACATTCATCACCAGGCCCAAAGCCAAAAACACGAAAGCTGTTGCCGAACCACCGTAACTCATCAGCGGCAAGGGAATGCCGGTGACCGGCATGTATCCAATCACCATGGAAGCGTTGACCAGAACGTGGAAGCCCAGGATTGCAGTGACTCCCATGACGACGTACATTCCGGCCTTGTCTTTCGCTTTCTGCGCGTTGTCCACCAGCCGCAGAATCAGGCCCAAGTACAAAAGCAGAACGACGCAAACTCCGATGAAGCCCTGTTCTTCCGCGAGCGCCGCCAGAATGAAATCGGAATACCGGACGGGCACAAAGCCCAACTGGTTCTGGCTGCCCTTGCCGAATCCCTTGCCCCAGAATCCGCCCGAGCCCACGGCGATCTCGGATTGCAAAATCTGATAACCGGCGCCGCGCTGGTCTTCCTCCGGATGAAGAAAAGTCTGGATGCGCTGTTGCTGGTAGGGCTTCAGGTGCCGCCGCATGTTCCAGCCGAGCGGAACCAGCAGAGCGATCACAATCAAGCCGATTGCCAAATGTTTCCATTCAATGCCCGCGAGGAAAGCTCCGACGACCGCGACCGGAACCAGCACCATCGCGGTTCCCAGGTCGGGCTGCTTCAGGATCAAGGCCATGGGCACGACAGTCAGAAGTCCAATCTTGGCCAGATCGCGAAGCGTTAAGCGGTCCGTGCGCACTTCCGTGAAGTAGCGCGCCAGCACAATGATTATAATCAACTTCATGATCTCTGACACTTGAAAATTGACGCCGCCCCCCAGGGAGATCCAGCGCTTGGCGCCGAGGCGGGAATAGCCGATTACCAGCACGCCCACCAGACCGACCACGCCGATCACGTACAGAATGGGAGCCTGATCCATCAGCGTGTGATAGTCGACGCGGGAGATCAGGAACATTCCCACCAGGCCGATCCCAATCCACATCAATTGCCTCCACTGCATGCCGGCCATGCCGCTGGCGTGCGTGGAGGAATAGATCTCGAGGACGCCCATGGTACAGATGGCGCCGACAATGCCCATGAGGACCCAATCGAAGTCGTGAATGTGCGGGCGGTCCTTCATGGCCGTGGTGCTCCTTGCGCGACCACCGTGGCCTGAGAGGCTTCCGGTGAGGCGTCGTTCTCCGCAGTCGAGGGCGGCGGGGTCAGGCGGCCGTTTTTCTTGTCGTAGTAGGCTTTCACAATGTCGCGCACGACGGGTCCCGCTGTCTCCGCGCCGAACAGCTTGGTATTCTGGACGAGCGCGGCAACGACAATCTCCGGATTGCGCCGGGGGGCAAAGCCGACAAACCAGCCGCTGTTCCTGCCCTTGCCCAGGCCGAGACGGCTTCCGGTCTCGAGGCTCATCAACTGCGCCGTGCCCGTCTTTCCGCAGAACTCGACGTTCTGCAGCTTGAGGGCTCCTCCCGTGCCGCCTTCATTGACGACGCCGTAGAGCGCTTGGGTTACCTGTTCGACGGTATCTTCCGAGATCGGGAAGGAATCGACCTTCAAATTCTGCATGTCTTTCAAGAGATGCGGCTGAACGAGATTTCCGCCGCTGGCCACAGCGGCGACCATGCGCGCTTCCTGGACCGGCGTGACGGTCAACGCTCCCTGGCCGATGGCCACGGAAATCGTCTCGCCCGCGTACCACTTGTGATGGTAGACCCGCTGCACCCAATCCTCTGAGGGAACAATTCCCGATACTTCGCCGGGGAGGTCGATTCCGGTGCGGTGGCCCAAGCCTAGGCTCGACGCATAGTAGGACATGCGGTCGATTCCGAGACGCTGTCCGACGTTGTAGAAATAGACGTCGCAGGAATGCACGATAGCCTGATGCAGATCGACCGTACCGTGGCCCTGCTTTTCCGCGCAATGGAATGTGCGGCCGTAGAAGACCGCGTATCCGGGGCAGTACGCCGTGAAGGTCGGGGGGATGGCTTTGGATTCGAGCATGGCGGTAGCCACGACGATCTTGAAGACGGAGCCCGGCGCGAGCTGCGCCTGAATCGCGCGGTTGAGCAAGGGTGTTTGGGGATCCGAATTGAGAGCGGCCCATTCCTTCGGCGGAATGCGAACGGCGAAGTCACTTGGATCAAACGCCGGGCGGCTGACCATGGCGAGGATTTCGCCGTTGCGGGCGTCCATGGCGACGATCGCACCCTCCTTGTCCGCCATTTCCGCTTCGGCGACCGCCTGGAGGTCGTAGTCGATGGTGAGCTGAATGGGCTTGCCGGGAATGGCTTCGACGTCGTCGAGGGTGCGCATCATCTTGCCCACGCTGTTGACGACGACGCGGCGCATGCCGTCGGTGCCGACAATCTGCTCGTTGTACTCCTTTTCGAGGCCGGCCTTTCCGACGATGTCGCCGGGACGATACTTGTCCGGATTCTTCTCGAGGTCCTGCGGCGAAACTTCACCGACATAGCCGACGGTGTTGGCGAGCATCTCTCCGTGCGGATAGCGGCGGCGCTGAACCATCATCAATTCGAGGATGGGGATATCGGCGCGGTGCGATTCGACGAAGGCGATGTCCGCTTCGGTGGCGGCGGGCTTGATGACGATGGGCTGAAATTTCGGCTCGTACCTCGCGGCATCGATCTGTTGCTGGAGATCCTCGTGAGCGATTCCCAGGCCGTCCTCGATCAGGGGAAGGCTTTTCTCAAGCTGCTTCGGATCATCGCGGAGCAGGAGGATGCTGAAGGAGGGATAGCTATCGACGAGCACGCGCCCTTCGCGATCGAGCATCGCCCCGCGCGGTGCAATGATGGGGATGTAGCGGATGCGGTTGCGCTCGGCGAGATCGGCAAAATGTCCGGACTGAACGACTTGCAGCTTCCAAAAGCCGACCAGCAGAGATATCACAAGCGCCACGGAGATGTAGGAGAATAGGGCAAGCCTTCCCTGCGGAACCTTCTGTTCGTTAACACTCCAACCTGCCAAGGAAACTCCTGCGCGAGGACGACCGGGCCCTTTACGCGCTCTTCCCCATCCGGCACCCGAAGAGGCCAGGGTGCATCTAAAGCTACCATCCGGCACGTGTGGCCTGCAACGGGCCATGCCTTTGTCGTCAACGGACAGTCAACAGAAGGCAAAGCGAACGCCGGTTTCGAGTGATTTCAACAGCCGTCCGAAGCGTTCACTTTTCTTTCACACGCTATTTACAGAGACCGAGTAGCTTCACGCCCCGCAGTAGAACCGGCACGAGGAGGACGCATGTCCAGAGAAGCGGCAGAGCACCACCATAAGGCGGCGGAGCACCACGAACACGCGGCCCGGCATCACCGGGAGGCCGCCCAACACCACGAGGCGGGGAGCCACGAGTCCGCAGCGCATCACGCGCATACGGCTCAAGGCCACCTGCACCACGCAACGCACCACGCGGCCGAAGCGGCGAAGTTGCACGCGGAGCATCACGGCCACAAGGCGAAGGCAGCGGTTCAGTAGCGGCATCGGGGCTTGGGGGCGTTGCACGCGGCTTATCCGGCAGGGCGAGACATTTCGGATTATTCGATTTGCAATTCTGAGGCGAGGTGAACAATGGCTACGGCGACGGGAACATCGGTACTTGACGCAAAGCTGGGGGCAGGCAGCGCGTCGCGCGCGGGCAAAATAGGCGTCCTGATCTTCGGGGTCGCTCTTGTGATCGGGTTCGTCTACGCAGGCGGCCACCTGTTATCTGATCTCGCGGAAATCCACGCGACGAGCTACTTGCCGTTCGTGCTGCTGGGAATCGCGCTGCTGGTGGCGCTGGGATTCGAGTTCGTGAACGGATTTCACGACACGGCGAACGCCGTGGCCACGGTGATCTACACGCACTCGCTCGAGCCGCACGTGGCGGTGGTGTGGTCAGGCATGTGGAACTTCATCGGCGTGCTGGTCTCGAGCGGAGCGGTGGCGTTTGGGATCGTATCGCTGCTGCCGGTGGAATTGATCCTGCAAGTGGGAAGCAAGGCGGGGTTCGCGATGGTGTTCGCGCTGTTGGTGGCGGCGATTGTCTGGAACCTGGGAACGTGGTATTTCGGGCTGCCCGCTTCGAGCTCGCACACGCTGGTCGGGTCGATCATCGGCGTGGGCATCGCGAATCAGCTGATGTCGGTGAAGACGGGGACGAGCGGTGTGGATTGGGGGCAGGCGACGAACATCGGGAAGTCGCTGCTGCTCTCGCCGCTGGTCGGATTCGCGGTCGCAGCGCTCCTGCTGCTGGTCTGCAAAGCTCTGATCCCGACCAAGGCGCTTTACACGGCTCCCCAAGGCACGGAACCGCCGCCGTTCTGGATTCGCGGGCTGCTGGTGCTGACGTGCACGGGCGTGAGCTTCTTCCACGGCTCAAACGACGGACAGAAGGGCATGGGGCTGATCATGCTGATCCTGATCGGGACTGTGCCGACGGCCTATGCAGTGAATCACGCCATCACGGGGCCGGAGACGGCGGACTTCGTCGCGGTGTCGACGCAGACGGCGGACGTCCTGGGGCATTACGTTTCGCCCTCGGCGGTGGTCGGAGACTCGCGCGACGAAGTGACGGATTACATTCGCACGAAGAATTTCACGCCGAACACGATGCTGGCGATGCGGGAACTGGTGAACGGAATCGGCACGGAGATGGCGCTGTACAAGGAATTGAAGGCCGTGCCACAGGATAAAGTGCGTAACTTCCGGAACGACATGTACGTGGTGAGCGAGGCGCTGCGGCTGATGCAGAAATCCGGCAACCCGAAATTTTCGACAGCCGACGCCGCGGTGATCAAGAACTATAAAAAGCACATCGACAACGCCACGAAATTTATCCCGAGCTGGGTGAAGGTCGCGGTAGCGCTGGCGCTCGGCATGGGAACGATGATCGGCTGGAAGCGGATCGTCATCACGGTGGGCGAGAAGATCGGCAAGGAGCATTTGACGTACGGCCAGGGCGCCGCGGCGGAGATCACGGCGATGGCGACGATTGGAGCGGCGGATTG
>Ga0208820_1001543_pt1 | contig 12646 bp, 10 predicted proteins | sample June2015DPH_16_5_FD_184713 | JGI IMG/M metagenome (GOLD analysis project Ga0208820, IMG submission 184713) | Peatland microbial communities from SPRUCE experiment site at the Marcell Experimental Forest, Minnesota, USA - June2015DPH_16_40... | ecosystem: Environmental > Terrestrial > Soil >...
CGACTGACATCAACGACTGACAATTGCACCACTTTCAGGCATTGCGCGATTCCCTCCAGCCATTAGAATGAAACCCAAGTCTTCATGAGCCAAAATCAATTCGTCCACCTGCATCTGCATAGCGATTATTCTCTGCTCGACGGCGCTTGCGACGTCGAGAAGCTCGTCGACCGGGTTCATCAACTGGGCATGCCCGCGGTGGCCATGACCGACCACGGCAATATTTTTGGCGCGGTGCACTTTGTGAATGCCGCGCACAAGGTTGGGGTCAAACCCATCGTCGGCTGCGAACTCTACATCTGCAAGAAGGACGACCACAACATCGCGCGCACTCCGCCCGACGGCGACACCTATAACCACCTGCTGGTGGTGGCCGAAAACGAAGAAGGCTATCGCAACCTGGTGAAGATCACGTCGGAAGCCTCGTTGCACGGCTTCTATTACAAGCCTCGGGTGAGCAAGAAATTTCTGGCTGAGCATTCGAAAGGACTGATTGGGCTTTCCGGATGCCTGAAGGGCGAAGTGGCCGAGCGGTTGACGGAAGGGAACTACGACGCGGCGCGGTCGGCTGCCGGATTCTATCGCGACCTTTTCGGCAAAGAGAACTTCTTCCTGGAGATTCAGGACCAGGGTCTGGAGATGGAGCAGCGCATCCGCTCCGGGTTATTTCAGCTCGAAAAAGATCTCGGGCTGCCGATGGTCGCGACCAACGACAGCCACTACCTTTGCGAAGACGACGCGCACGCCCAGGATGTGATGCTGTGCATTCAGACGGGGAAGTCGATTCAAGAGACCAACCGGATGAAGTTCGAGGGCACGCAGTTCTACGTCAAGAACGGCGAAGAGATGATGCGCATGTTCAAGGACGCGCCGCAGGTGCTTTCGCGCACGCTCGATATTGCCGAGCGCTGTAACCTTCGGCTGGAGAAAGTTCCCAGCCCGTTTCCGCACTTTGACGTTCCGGAGGGATTTACTCTCGACAGTTATTTCGAGCACATCACGCGGCAAGGATTTGCCCGGCGCATGGAGAACCTGCGCCATTTGTCGGCGGGCGGGCGGCTGAAGCACTCGCTTGCCGACTACGAGCAGAGATTGGCGCGCGAGATCGGCATCATTCAGCAGATGAAGTTCTCGGGCTATTTCCTGATCGTTTGGGACTTCATCCGCTACGCCCACGAACGCGGCATTCCTGTGGGGCCGGGGCGCGGATCGGCGGCGGGCGCGGTGGTGGCATATTCGCTGGGGATTACCGACATCGATCCGCTGCAGCATGAATTGCTGTTCGAGCGCTTTCTGAACCCGGAACGCATTTCCATGCCGGATATCGATATCGATTTCTGCATGAACCGGCGCGGCGAAGTGATCGAATACGTCACCCACAAATACGGGCGGGAAAATGTTGCGCAGATCATCACGTTCGGCACGATGGCGGCCAAAGCCGCGATCAAGGATGTGGGCCGCGCCATGGACATGCCGTACAGCGACGTGGACCGCATCGCGAAGATGGTGCCGACCACGCTGAACATCAAGCTGGACGACGCGCTCAAGGAGTCCGTGGCGCTGCAGGAGGCTTACCAGAAAGATCCGCAGGTGCGGCAGTTGCTCGACACGGCTCGGAAGTTGGAAGGCCTGGTGCGGAACTCCGGTGTGCACGCCGCGGGCGTGGTCATTTCGCCGCGGCCGCTGATTGAGTTGGTGCCGCTGCACAAAACGAAGAACGACGAAATCGTTACCGCCTTCGACATGGTGGCCATCGAAAAGCTGGGCCTGCTGAAGATGGATTTTCTCGGCCTGACCACGCTCACCATTCTCGACGACACGCTGAAGCTACTTGCGCAAAGAGGCCAGCAGCTCACGCTCGATGATATCCCGCTTGAGGACGAGGAAACATATCAGCAGGTCTTCCATCGCGGATTAACATCTGGCGTGTTTCAGTTTGAGTCGCATGGCATGCGCGATGTGCTGCGGCGTTACCAGCCAAACTCGATCGAACACCTGACCGCGCTCAATGCGCTCTATCGTCCCGGCCCGATGGCCATGATTGACGATTTCATAGAGCGCAAACATGGGCGCCGCAAAATCGAATATGAATTGCCCGAATTGAAAGAGATCCTGCAGGAAACGCTCGGCGTGTTCGTCTATCAGGAACAGGTAATGCAAGCGGCCAACAAACTCGCCGGCTACTCCCTGGGAGAAGCCGATCTGCTGCGCCGCGCGATGGGAAAGAAAAAGCCCGAGGAAATGGCGGCGCAGCGGGAGCGCTTTGTGCAGGGCGCGACGCAGCGCGGCTATCCGCCGAAGAAGATCGAAAAGATCTTCGATCTGATGGCGCAATTTGCGGGATACGGTTTCAATAAGTCGCACTCGGCGGCGTACGCGCTGCTGGCTTATCACACGGCTTACTTGAAGACGCATCATCCGATCGACTTCATGGCGGCGCTGCTGACCTCGGTGACGGGCAGCACCGATGACGTGGTGAAGTACATCAACGAATGCCGCGAGATGGGAATTGCGGTCGAGCCTCCGGACATCAACGTGAGCGATGCGAATTTTACGCCGCATGGGCAGGCGATCCGGTTCGGGCTGGCGGCGGTGAAAAACGTGGGCGGAAATGCGATCGAGTCCATTGTCGCGGGACGGAAAAAGCTGGGCCGGAATTTCCGGTCGTTTTACGAATTCTGCGAGGAAGTGGACCTGCGGCTGCTGAACAAGCGCGTGCTGGAGTCGCTGATCAAGAGCGGTGCCATGGATGGTTTTGGACGACGGGCGCAGCTCATGCAGGCGCTCGATTCGGCGATCGAGCAGGCCCAGAAAACGCAGCGCGACGCGGAGTCGGGACAGCACGGCCTATTTGGCGTGTTTGCGGATGAAACCGCGCAAGAAGCGAACGACGCGCTCCCCAACGTGCCGGACTGGGATGAACAGACGCGCCTCGGGGCGGAGAAAGAGATCCTCGGATTTTTTATTACCGGGCATCCGATGGAAAAGTACAAGGAAAAGCTTGCCGACCTGAACGCGCTCTCCACCGAAGATATTGCGGCCATGAAGAAGTCGACCGGCAAGGATGAGAACATCACGACGGCGGGTTTGATTTCGGGGCTGCGAGTGGCAAAGTCACGAAGAGGCGAACTGTGGGCACAAGCCGCGCTTGAAGACATGTGGGGGAAAGTAGAACTGCTGGTGTTTCCCGAGGCCTACAAGAAGCTTGCGGAGAAGGTGAAGCTCGAGGTTCCGGTGCTGATTCGCGGTGGCGTGCGTATTGAAGAAGGCGCGAATCCGAAGGTCACGGCCAACGAAATCATTCCGCTGGACGAAGCTCGCGTGCCGTTGCCGAAGGCGCTGCGTATACGGATTCCTCTCGATATAGCGACGGGCAGCACGGTCGATGCGTTGCACTCGCTCTGCCGCGAGCGCAAGGGCGATGCGAAGGTGCTTTTCGACGTGGAGCGAGAAGGCGATTTCATGGTGGTGATGGAAGCCGAAGGCTATAATGTGATGCCGGACCGTAGTTTCCTGGGCCGTGTGGAAGAGCTGTGCGGGCGGGGCAGCGTGCGCGTCATCAGTTGATGAGTAACATGGTGGAGCGGACGGGCGGGGGTGCCCGGTTCTCCACTGGCAAGTTGCCGATGAGACGAGCAAAAATAAAACGGGCAGGGAAGTCAGATCGTGGCGCGAAGAATGCCGCCATCGCCGGTACGGACTTTATGCTCTCGATCGTGGAGGCTCATCATACGCGACAGAATGAGAACGTCATCAAAATGGATTCTGGACTGAAGGCGCAGAAGGAACTGGAAAAAATCGAGGGGCAGATCACGCGACTGCAGTCGCTGGAGGGGCAGAACGCGGAAACGCTCCGCCAAATCCAGCAATTGCACGAGCGGGTGAGCGACCTTCGCCGGGAGATTTCTTCGCGGCTGAACGCGTGGGAGCGCACGGAACTGGCGCGCCATCCGCAGCGCCCCTACACGCTGGATTATGTCGAGCGCATTTTTACCGACTGGAGCGAAATTCGCGGCGATCGGGGCTTCCGCGACGATCCGGCAATTGTTTGCGGGATGGCTCGCTTTCACGGCGCGGAAGTCATCGTTGTGGGTCAGCAGAAAGCGCGCGACGCGAAACAGCGCGTCTATCGAAACTTTGGCATGCCGCACCCGGAGGGATATCGGAAAGCGCTGCGAGTGATGAAGATTGCGGAGAAATTCAAGCGCCCGATTTTTACGTTTGTAGATACCGACGGCGCCTATCCCGGACTGCACGCCGAAGAGCGCGGTCAGGGAGAAGCCATTGCCCGCAACCTGCTGGAGATGGCGCGGCTGGAAGTGCCGATCGTGGCGACCGTGATCGGAGTGGGCGGCAGCGGCGGCGCGCTGGCGATCGCCGTGGCCGACCGCGTGCTGATGCTGGAAAACTCCGTTTACTCGGTGATTTCTCCCGAGGGCTGCGCGTCGATTATGTGGCGCGATGCCAGCAAGAAAGATCTGGCGGCGGAGGCGATGAAGATCACCGCGGAAGATTTAAGCGAACTGGGTTGCATTGACGGCATCATCCCGGAGCCCGCCGGAGGCGCGCATACCGACCATGCGCAGGCAGCGGCGTTGCTGGATGCAGCACTACAGCAGCATCTGGCCGCGGTAAGGCAACTGGCAGTCGGCGATCTGCTGGAAGCCCGCTACAAGAAATTCCGCAACATGGCGCAGTTCTTCCAGGTGGAAGCGTAGTTTCGGTTGCTGGCGTTCGGGGGACGAGCGAGGGCGCCTCATAACCGCCCTACAGGATTGGCAAATGCAAACAGGGCTGCACCAGGAAATCCAGCTTGTTGATTTGCTGTAATGCCTGCTCCACCAGCGATGCTTTGCATTCCTCCAGCGTAATCAGAAAGGGCAGGTGTGATTTCGGGCAGTCCGGTTTCTGCAGCACCGAGTCGATGTTGATGCCGCACTGGGAGAGAATTGTGGCGAGGCTGGCGATGATGCCCGGGCGGTCCTTCACCAGAAAGCGCAGATAGTGTTTGGCAGTGAAGTCGGCGGTGACGGTGGGCGTTTTCTCCGCCGGCTGTCCGGCGTAACTCGTCCCGGCTTGCTTGGAGCGGGCGATGGCCAAAATGTCGGACACGACCGCGACCGCGGTGGGATTGCCGCCTGCGCCGTGGCCTCCAAAGACGGTCTCGCCACCGTAGGTTCCGGTCGCCACCACCAGATTTTGGCTGCCTTCCACACGCGCCAAAGGCGAGGAGAGTGCGACCAGCGCGGGCTGAACCGCGGCAAACAAGAGGTCACCTTTCGACGTTGGGTTCGACTCGGCTTTCAGCGGGAGCGTTTTTAGCTCAGGTGTTTTCAGTTCAGGCGCTTTCAACTCAGGCGTTTTCAGTTCAGGCGTCTTCAACTCAGCCCACGAAATCTGGCGAATCGTGCAACCCAGTTGGTTCGCGTATTCAAAATCAACCGAGTCGATCGCTGCAATCGAGCGCGCCACGATGCTCTCGGGCCTGACATTGCAGTGCAGTCCGACTCGCGCCAGGATGGCGAGCTTGGCCCGCGCGTCCAGGCCTTCGATGTCTTCCGTGGGATCGGCCTCGGCGAAGCCCAGCTTCTGCGCCTCCCGCAGAGCCGTGGCGAAGGGAATGCCGTTGCTCTCGATTTGGCTGAGAATGTAGTTGCAGGTGCCGTTGAGAATGCCGCGGATCTTGAACAGTTCATCGCCGGCCAACCCCTCGTGCAATCCGGAGATCACCGGCACGCCGCCCGCGACCGACGCGCCAAAAGCGATTTTCTGTTGCATCTGCCGCGCCAGGCTCACCAACTCGAGGCCGCAGTGTGCGATCAACTGCTTGTTGGCTGTGACTACGGATTTGCCCGACTGGAGCGCGCGCCGGATCCAGTCTTCCGTGGGCTGAAGGCCGCCCATCACCTCGACCACGATATCCACGTCGGAAGATAGAACATCGTCGATATTCTCCGTCCACTGCACGGAGGAGGGAAGCCAGTCGACTTTCTTCCGCGCCACGTTGCGATTGAGGACGTGCGTCAGGCGCAGGTGGGTGTTCGACCGCTCGCAGAGAATTCTCGCCACGGAACTCCCGACCGTCCCGAAGCCAAGGAGAGCCACTTTGCAGTTTTGTGCGGCAATGTTTTTAGCGCCAACTGTTTTGGCATCAACTTTTTTTGCGCCAACGACGGCGCGGTTGCCGGTGGAATCGAGTTTAGAGGTACCTGTCATTCGATCTCCCGTGCTTCAAACTAGCTTTCGGACTACGCTTCGGACTTATGGTTTGGTGAGCCACAGCCCCGTTCCAGCCTCGCGGGCGGCAAACCTGTTTTCCCGTCTTCGCTCTATTATCGCCGAAGCGGCACCGGATGCGTCACAATTACGCCGCGATGCTCGGTGCGCGTGCGATGAAAAGGATTAGCCCCTATTCGCTGGAGCACTACCTGGAGCACTACGATGAGCGCGAGGCCTCTCCTAAAGTTTCCGTCCAACCTGCCGATAGATTGGATTGGCGGAACGCTGTCTGTTGCTTGAACTTAGAGGAGGCGCTCTTTGGCTCTGGTTACCTGGGATACGTCCTATAGCGTCAGCGTCAAAAGCTGCGATGCCGAACATCAAAAGCTTTTTGACCTGATCAACAAGTTACACGAGGCGATGCAGTTGGGTCAGGGCAGTACCATCGTCTCCCCCGTCGTGGATGAACTGGAGAAGTACACGCAGACTCACTTTCGGGCGGAAGAGGCTCTGCTGCAACAGGCATGCTACCCAAAACTGGCCGAACATCGTCAACAACATCAGAAATTCGTCGCTCAGGTCAAGCAGTTCAAAGATGACTTGCAAGCGGGCAGGTTGGCCAATTCGATCTCTGTGCTGAAGTTTCTCAAGGATTGGCTGGCGGATCACATCAAGCAGACCGACAAAATGTATTCGGAACATCTGAATTCCCGGGGGATTAAGTAACCGATCCCCGGCATCATTGGTTGCAGAGCCCGCCCGCTGGTTCGCGGCTGAATCGGCACCGCTAAAGCGATGCTTTGATACGAAGCCCGATGCCCTGATACGAAATTTGGCAGCTTATGAAGGCTGTGCTGCCCTGTCCCCGCCTGTTGCTGTTCTGGTTACGTCCCTGCTTGCGAACGCGTATAATAAGGGTTTTAACTCTTCACTCCGCTAGACCTCCGGGCGATGGGGTTTGCCCGGTCAACAAAATTTGTTGGGATTAGACCAGAAAGGTATAGGGATGGCCACTACCGATGTCGTGCCCCAGGAATTGTCCGGCCAAGTGGGGCAAAAGCGTGTCATTAATGACATGAGTATTCAGGTTGCTACGGTGAATGGTTCGGGGTCGCAGAGTTCGAACACGGTGTTGATGCGCAGCATTTTTCAGATGGGCGTGCCGATTTCGGGGAAGAACCTGTTTCCTTCGAACATTGCGGGATTGCCGACTTGGTTCACGATCCGCGCCAGTAAGGATGGCTACATCGCGCGCAAGAAGGAAATCGACCTGCTCATCGCGATGAATGCGGAGACGGCGCAGGACGATGTGAAGACGCTCGGGGCGGGCGCTTCTGTGCTCTACGACGAACCGCTGTCGCTTGATAAGGTGCGCGACGATCTGATTTATTACGCCGTGCCTTACGACAAGCTGGCGGCGACGGTGGGTGCGGAAGCCAAGCTGCGCAAGCTGATCAAGAACATGATCTATGTCGGGGCCGCGGCGCAATTGCTGGAGATTGATTTCGCCGAAGTCGAGAGGGCGATCCGCAAGCAGTTCGCGAAGAAAGCGAAAGCGGCAACCTTGAACCTGGCGGCTGCCAAGGCGGGGCACGATTATGCCGCCGCTAACCTGAAGAAGCGCGATCCTTTCTATATCGAGCGCATGGACAAGACGAAAGGCAAGATCATCATCGACGGCAATTCTGCCGCTGCCATGGGATGCATGTTTGCCGGTTGCACCGTGGTGACCTGGTACCCGATCACGCCTTCGTCATCGCTGGTCGAGACGATGATTGAGTACATGAAGCAATACCGCGTCGGGCCGGATGGGAAGGCGACTTTTGCCATCGTGCAAGCCGAAGACGAACTGGCGGCGGTGGGCATGGTGATTGGGGCGGCTTGGGCGGGTGCGCGCTCGATGACTGCGACGGCCGGTCCAGGCATCTCGCTGATGTCTGAGTTCACCGGACTGGCGTACTACGTGGAAGTTCCCGCGGTGATCTGGAACATTCAGCGCGTCGGGCCATCGACTGGCTTACCCACTCGTACTGCGCAAGGCGACGTGCTCTCGACTGCATTTCTCAGCCACGGCGACACCAAGCACATCATGCTGTTTCCAAGCTCGGCCAGCGAGTGCTTCACCATGGCGCAAGACGCTTTTGATCTGGCCGAGCGTTTCCAGACGCCGGTGTTCGTCATGTCGGATCTCGACCTGGGGATGAATAACTGGATGTCGGATCCGTTTCCTTATCCCGACAAGCCGATTGATCGCGGAAAGGTTTTGAGCAAGGCCGATCTTGAGAAGGTTGGCAGTTTTGCCCGCTACAAGGATGTGGAGGGCGATGGCGTCGGCTATCGGACGCTGCCGGGCACGGATCATCCGGCAGCGGCTTATTTTGCGCGCGGCAGCGGTCACAATGAGAAGGCGCAGTACAGCGAGCGTCCTGACGATTTCGAACGCAACATGGAACGGATCAACAAGAAGTTCGAGACCTCCCGGTCGTTCGTTCCGCGACCGGAAGTGGCGGGCGGCGGCACGGCGAAGATCGGCATTATCGCTTATGGCACGTCGCACTGGGCGATCGTAGAATCGCGCGATCAATTGTTTAAAGAGCACAAGCTGGAAACGGATTATCTTCGAGTGCGGTCGTATCCGTTTGCGCGCGAGGTGCACGACTTCATTGAGCGGCACGAGCGCGTGTATGTGGTGGAACAAAACCGCGATGGGCAGATGGCTAGCCTGCTCAAGCTCGACATCAAACCGGAATTGACGCCGCGTTTGCGCTCGATTTGCCATATCCACGGATTGCCCATCGACGCGTATTCCGTGACCGACGAACTCGTGATGATGGAGGGCAAGTAACATGGGCAACACACCTACTAACACGGCGGTTACAACTCCTACTCCTCCTCTTACTCCAAAGATTAACCGCATTGGGCTACAGGTGGTCGACTATCGTGGAGGGAAGACGACGCTCTGCGCCGGTTGCGGGCATAACGCGATTTCCGAACGCATCATTGATGCGATGTATGAAATGGGAGTGCAGCCTGAGCGCGTGGCGAAGTTCAGCGGCATCGGCTGCTCGTCGAAGAGCCCGGCTTATTTTATGAACCGCTCGCATAGCTTTAACTCCGTGCATGGCCGCATGCCTTCGGTGGCTACGGGAGCGATTCTGGCGAACAGGAACCTGATCGCGCTGGGTGTCACCGGCGACGGCGACACGGTTTCCATCGGAGCGGGGCAGTTTGTCCATTTGATGCGGCGCAATCTGCCGATCATCTACATCATCGAGGACAACGGTTGCTACGGTCTGACGAAGGGGCAGTTCTCCGCGACCGCCGATCTGGGGTCCACGCTGAAGAGTGGCGTGGTGAACGACCTTCCTCCGGTTGATACCTGCGCCATGGCTATTCAGTTGGGAGCAACGTTTGTGGGCCGGTCGTTCTCCGGCGACAAGCGACAGCTGCACACGATGCTCAAGGCCGCCATCGCGCACAACGGCACGGTGATGCTCGACGTAGTTTCTCCATGCGTGACCTTCAACGACCACGAGGGCTCGACCAAATCTTACAAATACATGCAGGCTCATGACGAGCCACTGCAGGAACTCAGCTTTGTGCCGTCGTTTGAGGAAATCAACGTTGACTACGATCATGGGACGACGCTTGAAGTTACGATGCACGACGGATCAAGCCTGCGGCTGCGGAAGCTTGAGCAGGAGTACGATCCGACGGACAAGATTCAGGCGGTGACACGGTTAATGGAATCGCATGCGAAAGGTGAAGTGCTGACCGGAGTGTTCTACATCAATGAAAAAGCGCCGAGCTTTATCGACTTGCTCAACGTCACGGATCAGCCGCTGGCAACCTTGCCGGAATCGGTAACACGGCCGAGCCGGGAAGTGCTGGCGAAGTGCATGGAAGAGCTGCAGTAGACTTCTGCTACAGATGGCAAGAATTGAGCCGGTCCGGTTTGGGATCGGCTCAAATTGTTTAGCTCGAATTGTTAACTCGAATCTTTGACGCGAATCTTTTGCGCGAATCCAAGATGGCTGTGACCACGGGTAGACTGCCGAGCTTTGCTCGGCTTGGACGGCCGGGGGCGGCCGTCCCTACACAACCTTGGACGGGGCAGAGCCCCGTCCCCACACGAGTGTCACGCGCCAAGCCTACGAGTGCTCGGGGCTGTGGCCGGGCTCAGGGAAATCGCTGTCGGCGCCGTCTTGGATGGGGTCGGGGTTACGGTGCCCGAGCTGGCCTTGCATGGAGTTGTTGCCGCTTTGGCCGCGTTCGTCAGGCTCCTGAGAACCCTTTCCGCGGTCGGAATCATTGAGAAGATGATCGCTTTTGCTCTTCGGCATGGCAGACCTTTCGGTGCGTTAATAAATAATGATTACAGGGTCAGGTTACGCCGAAAGCTCGCAGCGGGCAATGTCCGTGTTGTGCTGTCGGTTTGCACCTCCACCCCATCACGCCAAAAGCGGGCGTGCCGGGGACCCCGGTGCTGCAAGTTATTGTGATGATTAGGATAGGTAAATTTAATACTCGATTAACCTGATGTTGAATCTAATAGACGATATGACTAGCAATTTTCGTAAACATTATTTGTTTGCCAGCGACTTTGATCAGACGTTGACCTTCAACGATACGGGCTATGTACTGAGCGAACTGCTCGGCATTTCTGTGAAGGAATTCGAGCGTAAGGCCAAGGGCATGGCGAAGCTGAATCTGGTTCAGCAAGGCGCCGAACTTTCTTATTTACTCTTGCATGATCCCGAGTTCCATTCGCGCGTCCGGCGCGATCACCTGTTCGAGGTGGGCAAGCGCATTCGCCTCAAGGAAAACATCAAGCAGATTTACGAGATACTCGACCGTAGGATCGACGGATTTCACTTTGATTTTTATGTGCTCTCGGCGGCCCCGGTAGAGGTGATCCAATCGGCGCTGCAGGGGATCGTGCCGGAGGACCACATCTTTGGCACCGAGTTCAAGTACAACGCCTCGGGTGAGATCGAAAGCCTGGTGCGAGCCACGGCGGGCTACGGAAAAGTCACGCGGCTGGATCAGCTGGAAGAACAGCTCGGCATTCCGGCAGACCATGTGGTCTACGTTGGCGACGGCAGTTCCGACATTCACGTGATGCTGCACGTGAACCGGCGCGATGGCTTCACGGTTGCCGTGTCGGAATCGAAGCTGGTAGCGCAGATCGCCAAGCGGACGGTTCTCGGCGACAACGCATTGGCAACGCTGGTGCCGATTCTGGAGGAGATTGCAGGCTGGCAGCGGACGCAGATCCGGCAGCTCTTCGAATCGTATGGCTTCCTGATTCAGGGATGGGATCGAGTGCAGACCGATTGGGTCACGCTGCGGCCGAGCGGGGTGGGGGCGGAGAAGGTTGCTGCGGCGAACGCGGTTTGAGGTCTTACCGAATCGAGGGTTCGTACAACTAATTTTCACGCGTTGGGTTCTTACTGGCCTGGGAGTTCTGTGCTTACAGGTTTGGGCGGAATTCCTGGCTAGTTATTCTGTCTAACTGTGGAGGCACTCGTATGAAGTTCCCCTGGAGGCTTTCCCGCATTATTCTTGCAGTCTTGCTGGGCGTTTTTGCGGCGCAATGGACCGAGGCGCAGGCACAGCAGCAGCACGACTGGATTCCTAAGGGTATTGAAGCCTTGCGGCAGAGCGCGTCTTCGAAAACTGAGTTCACGCTCGACCACTCCATGCTGGTGTTTGCCGCCAAGATGGATCCGAACAATCAGGATCTTCAGCGTGTGATTGCGGGCGTGAATGGGGTCTCGGTCCACAGCTATCGTTTTCCGCGAACTTGGACCTATGATCCGGCTGCTCTGAATTCGGTGAAAGACGAGTACGAGGCGGCGGGCTGGAAACGACTGATGAACAAACAAGAGAAGGATGGAGGCCCGGGCGTCACCGATCTCTGGGTCCGTCTGGAGAACAACGCGATCAGCAATGCGGCGGTCCTCCAAGCGAAATCGAATGAGGTCAACTTCATCGTGGTTTCAGGGTCGATCAGCCCGCTTGACCTCGCGCATCTGGGCGGGCATTTCGGTATCCCCAAGCTTGAGGGCGGAGTCGTAGTGCCGAAGACCGAAGCTCACCCATAACTTGCAGTGGCGGAATAGGCGTCTCGAAAGTTTCGGCTGGTCGGAAAGCCCGCTCTCCGCGGGCAAAGCGGCGCTTTACCGGGTTCTTGTTGCCGCTCCCAGTTTGCGCAGCCTGTCCCGGGCTTGTATGGCTTCGTTGGTGCGTGGATAGCGCTGGATGACGTGCTTCAATTCTTGTGTGCCCTCGTCTTCTTTTCCCATTTCGAGGAGCGCGAATCCCTTCTTGAGCTGCGCGGCGGCAGCCTTGTTTCCGCTGGGGAAATTCTGCACGACCAGATCATAGCTCGCGATGGCTTTCTGGTAATCGCCGGCCTTGAACT
>Ga0208820_1001545_pt1 | contig 12621 bp, 7 predicted proteins | sample June2015DPH_16_5_FD_184713 | JGI IMG/M metagenome (GOLD analysis project Ga0208820, IMG submission 184713) | Peatland microbial communities from SPRUCE experiment site at the Marcell Experimental Forest, Minnesota, USA - June2015DPH_16_40... | ecosystem: Environmental > Terrestrial > Soil >...
CAGGATGACAAAGAGAAACAGGGGCGTAAGCTCAACGGTCAAACTGTCGGTCTCCAAAACCGAACTTGGGGGTTCGAATCCCTCCGCCCCTGCCAGAGTTGAGGCCCGAGAGGGAGCAGTCGAGGAAAGCGGGAAGGTATGGCAACAGCAGTAGAACAGAACGCGATTGCAACCACGCTGAGGTCATGGCCGGAGCGGATCAGGACTTTTTACCGCGACGTGCGCACGGAGATGAAGAAAGTCACGTCTCCCACGCGCAAGGAAGTCCAGGGAACGACGACGGTGGTCATTATTACGGTGTTTCTGTTTGGGTTGTTTTTTTTCCTGACCGATTTGGCGATTAGCAACAGCCTGGAGCGGATGCTGCATTATTTCTCGCGCCGTTAGGCAGCGAGCGAAAGAAGCGATTGAATGCCGGATACGGACAAAGAGAAGAACGAAAGCGCTGCGGATGGCACTGGCCAAGACGACCAGCAGGCGCCGCCCCCACCGCCTGCCGAAGCAGTTCCGGGCGGCGAACCCGCGCGCAATCCAAATATGAAGTGGTACATCATCCACGCCTATTCGGGATTCGAGCGCAAGGTGAGGGAGTCGCTCGAATCGCGCGTGCAGGCTTTCGGATTGCAGGAGAAAATCGGCAGGGTGCTGATTCCGACCGAGTCGGTCACCGAGGTTCGCGGCGGCAAGAAGTACACCTCGGAGCGCATGTTCTATCCCGGCTACGTGCTGGTGGAGATGGACATGGACGACCACGTGTGGCACGTGGTGAAGTCGACGCCGCGGGTCACCGGATTTGTGGGCACGGGACAGCAGCCGACCCCGCTGTCGGAAGAAGAAGTCAACCACATCGTTTACAAAGTGGCTGACAGCCGGGAAAAGCCGAAGCTCAAAGTCAAATTTGAAAAGGGCGAAACGGTGCGCATCGGCGAGGGCCCGTTCGCAACCTTTACCGGCGTGGTCGACGACGTGAACGAAGATCGCGAGACCTTGAAGGTGATGGTCACCATCTTCGGCCGTTCGACTCCGGTGGAATTGGAATTTGGGCAGGTGGAGAAAGTCGCGTAGGCGGCGGCTGAATTTTTGTAGAGACGCGGCTTGGCGCGTCTCCGCAGCGAAAGACGGGGCAAGCCCCGTCTCTACACGATAGATTGGACAGGCATCATGGCGAAGAAAGTTACAGGTTCGGTAAAGTTGCAGATTGCGGCGGGCAAGGCCACGCCGGCGCCTCCGGTGGGACCGGCGCTCGGCCAGGCGCAAGTCAACATCATGGAGTTCTGCAAGCAGTTCAATGCTCGCACGGGGCAGAAAGAACTCGAAGGGTTGATTGTTCCGGTCGTGATCACGGTTTACAGCGACCGCACGTTCACGTTTATTACCAAGACGCCGCCGGCGTCGGTGTTGCTGAAGCGCGCGGCTGGCATCGCCAAAGGATCGGGCGCGCCCAACAAAGATAAGGTCGGCAAGGTGACGTTGAAGCAGGTCGAGGACATTGCGAAGCAGAAGATGCCGGACCTAAACGCCGCTTCGGTCGATGCCGCCATCAAGAGCGTGCGCGGCACAGCGCGATCGATGGGGATTGAAGTGGTGGGATAAAGTTTTGTGTGGAGGCGGGGCTTCGCCCCGCTGGACGGGGCATAGCCCCGTCACCACACCGGCAAATGTAGTCGAAAACACCACGGCGTTTCGGAACAAGGAAGCGCGGTGGGAGACTGAGGTGAAAATGAAGAAGTCGGGAAAGAATATCGCGAAGGCGCGGAAGGCAGTCGAGCCGCGGCCTTATACGCTGCAGGAAGCGGTGCCACTTCTGCAGAAAGTGAAATACGCAAAATTCGACGAGACGGTTGAAGTGACGTTGCGGCTGGGCGTCGATCCGAAGCATGCCGACCAGATGGTGCGGGGCACGGTCGTGCTTCCTCACGGACTGGGCAGGTCGAAAAAAGTTCTGGTGATCGCGAGCGGTGAGAAGGTTCGCGAGGCTGAGGCGGCGGGTGCGGATTTCGTCGGCGGCGAAGATATGGTCGAGAAGATCACGAAAGAAAACTGGACTGACTTCGACGCGCTGATTGCCACGCCCGACATGATGAAATCGGTGGGCCGTCTGGGCAAGGTTCTCGGACCCAAAGGTCTGATGCCCAATCCAAAGACGGGTACGGTCACCATGGATGTGGGGCGCGCTGTGCAGGAAGTCAAAGCCGGCAAGGTCGAGTTCCGCACCGACAAGACGGCGCTGGTGCACGTGCCGGTCGGAAAGATTTCATTCTCGCCCGACAAGCTGATCGACAATGCAACCACTCTGATCTCGAGCGTGATCAAGGCGAAGCCTTCGGTGGCCAAGGGCAAGTACATCAAGGGATGCTACCTGAGTTCGAGCATGGGGCCGGGGATTGCGCTGGACACGACTCCGATCGAGGTTGCGGCGAAGGCATAACTGCCGCGCTGTGCCCGGCGGACGGGCGAGTCGCCCGTCCCCACACAAGACATCAAGATTCTTGAAAGGGTTTGAACATGGCGGTTACCAGAGCAAAGAAAATAGACCAGGTTAAAAAACTCGGTGGCGAACTGAAGAACGCTTCGAGCATGATCGTGGCGACGTATTCCAAGCTGACGGTGACGAAGGATTTCGAATTGCGCAAGGCACTGCGTCCGACCGGGGCGAAGTATCGCGTGGTAAAGAACACTCTGGCCGAGCTCGCCGGCAAGGGCACCAAGGTTGAGGAAGCGCTGAAGAACCTTCAGGGAGTGACCTCGATCGCTTACACGGCAGGCGATCCGGTGGCGCTGGCGAAGGCGCTGGCGAAGTACGCCAAGGAGCATCCGGAATTCAGCTTCAAGGCGGGTGCGGTCGAAGGCCGCGCGATTACGGTCAAGGAGATCGAGTCGCTGGCGACTATGCCGTCGAAGGACGAGCTTTACTCGAAGCTGCTGTTCTTGTTGAACGCTCCGTCGCAGCGCCTGGTCACGGCGATGAATGCGGCCGGACGGAACCTGGCGGTGGTCGTCAACCAGGGCGTGCAGGAGAACAAGTTCAAGGAAGCGTGAGGAGCAGCTTCTGGCTGCTAGCTGCTGGCTTCTGGCGATCTGATTTGTTCGCTAGAAACTAGTTTCCAGAAGCTAGAAGCCAGTACAAGTTTCTGAGCAGCAAGGCTGCTCGAAAAAAGATTTAGCTGTCGTGAAGCGAGGGGTGGCGCGGTCTGAAATCTGGCGTTGTCTGGCGCCGGAAATTGAGGGCCTGGTCGCACTGGAAACCTGGCCGAGCGATAGCGAAATCGCAAATCTTACATAAAGCGGAGAGATTCACATGGCGGATCTACAGCAGTTGGAAGAGTCGATTGTTGGCCTGTCGTTGCTGGAAGCGGCAGAGCTGGTGAAGAAACTGGAATCGCGTCTGGGCGTTTCGGCGGCGGCAGCAGCTCCGGCGATGGTTGCCGGCGGCGCAGCGGCGGGCACGGCAGCCCCAGCGGAAGAAAAGACCGAGTTCACGGTCGTTCTGAAGGAAGTGGGAGCCAATAAGATCAACGTAATCAAGGCAGTACGCGAAGTCACCAGCCTCGGATTGAAAGAGGCGAAGGACTTGGTGGATGGCGCTCCGAAGAACATTAAAGAAGGTGTTTCGAAGGACGAAGCCGAGACCATCAGGAAGAAGTTCACTGAAGCGGGCGCAACTGTCGAAGTCAAGTAATTTTGGCAGAGCGGGAGGGTTCCCGCCGATCCGAGCGAGCAGGGTTGAATCGGCACGCCTGGATCGGGGACCATTCCGCCTGCAATTATTTGACCGAACAGTAGCCGAATCGTGGGAAGTGGTGTTAATATCTAATAAATAACCCGCTTACCCTGGCTTCACTGCGAGGCGACGGCGACCCGCATCCTCCAAATAGACCCAGGAAGCGGAAAGGAACCGGGTCGCTGGGATGAAAGTATGGCAGCCGGTCCCGCGGGCGGCGGGACGGAACAGGCCTTTGAACTGGCACGGAATTTTACAAGTTATCCAGGATTAAGCGTCGCACGCGGCGCCTGCGGACAGACATGTCCTTGCGGGTGCCTGTGTCTTTTTTCCGCGTATACCGCTCGTTAGTAATACCTTGGCGCGACTTTTTGCGCTCTCATTCCGCGCTGTACCGCAGCCCCAGGCTGCCTGAAAGCAGGAGTTCCTGAGAATGGCAAAGCACAATATACACCGCAAGCGTTTCGATTTTTCCAAAATTCCAGCGACCATCCAGATCCCAAACCTGATCGAGGTTCAGAAGCGCTCCTATGACCGCTTCCTGCAGATGGACAAACTGCCCAGCGAGCGCGAAGACGGCGGGCTGCAGGCAGTATTTCAGTCGGTGTTTCCGATTACCGACTTCCGCAATGTTTCCCAGCTTGAGTTTGTGGACTTCGCGATTGGCAACTGGGAGTGCAAGTGCGGCCACCTGAAGGGGCTGCACCACTTGCGCACGACTTGTAAGAGTTGCGGATCGACGGTGATCACGGACCCGTTTCATCCCGGCGAAGTGCTGTGCCACAAGTGCGGCACCTACAACGCGAACACGCCCGACTTCTGCAACAAGTGCGGCGATCCGGTTGGGTTGCAGCTCAAGTATGACGTGCCGGAATGCGAAGAGCGCGGCATGACCTACTCGGCGCCGCTCAAAGTCACGATGCGGCTCACCATCTGGGACAAGGATGAGGCGGGCAACCGTTCCATTCGAGACATCAAGGAGCAGGAAGTTTTCTTCGGCGACGTTCCGCTGATGACGCAGAACGGCACGTTCATCATCAATGGGACCGAGCGCGTGATCGTCAGCCAGTTGCACCGCTCGCCGGGCGTGTTCTTCGAGACGGCGGCCAACCGCACGTACTTTTTGGGAAAGATCATTCCCTACCGCGGTTCGTGGGTTGAGTTCGAATACGACCAGAAGAACGTTCTGTACGTGCGCATCGACCGCAAGCGCAAGTTCCTGGGCACGATTTTCCTGCGTGCGCTCGGCCTGCGCTCCGGCGAAGACATTCTGAAGACTTTCTATACGACGGACCGCCTGATTGTCCGCGACAAGAAGCTGCTCTGGACGCTGGACCCGGCGAGCGACAAGCCCACGAATCTGATCGGCATGAAGCTGGCGCACAGCGTCAAGTCGAAGTCGGGCGACGAAGTGGCGCACTCCGGCCGCAAGATCAGCGCCGCGATCCTGAAGGAAATTCAGAAGGCGAAGGTCGCTGAAATCGAAGTAGACACGACGGATCTCGAAGGCGCGTGGGCGGCCATCGACATTGTGGACACCACGACCGGTGAAGTGCTGCTCGAGGCCAACTCGGAAATCACGGCCGACAAGCTGGCCAAGATTCTGGAATCGGGCGTGATCGAGATGAGCGTGTTCTTCCCGGAGCGCGACGACGTGGGCACGGTGATCAGCCAGACTCTGCGCCGCGACTCGATCGCCAGTCCGTCGGAAGCGCTGATTGAGATTTATCGCAAGCTGCGTCCCGGCGATCCGCCGACGCTGGACACGGCGACGGCGTTGTTCCAGGGCATGTTCTTCGATCCGCGCAAGTACGACTTCTCGCGCGTGGGCCGGTTGAAGTTCAACATCAAGCTGTTCGAAAACCAGGAAGCGACGAGCCTGGAACAGCGCACGCTCGATCCCACGGATTTTTACGCAACCATCAAGTACCTGCTCAAGCTGCGCAAGAACATCGGCGCGGTGGACGACATCGATCACCTGGGCAATCGGCGGGTGCGAGCGGTGGGCGAGTTGCTGGAGAATCAGTTCCGCATTGGCCTGGTGCGCATGGAACGCGCGATCAAGGAAAAGATGAGCGTGTACCAGGAAATGTCGACGGCCATGCCGCACGACCTGGTCAACGCCAAGCCGGTGATGGCCGCGATTCGCGAGTTCTTCGGATCGTCGCAACTGTCGCAGTTCATGGACCAGACGAATCCGCTGTCGGAAATCACGCACAAGCGGCGTCTGTCGGCCCTTGGGCCGGGCGGGTTGTCGCGCGAACGCGCCGGATTTGAAGTACGCGACGTCCACCCGACGCACTACGGACGCATCTGCCCGATTGAAACGCCGGAAGGTCCGAACATAGGACTGATCTCGTCGTTGAGCTGCTTTGCGCGCATCAACGACTACGGTTTCATCGAGTCTCCCTACCGCAAGGTGAAGAACGCGCGCGTGGTGGACTACGTCATCGTCGTCAATTCCGGCGACGGCAGTTATAAAGTCGGCGACTATGCCGAGAAGAGCGAGATGGAAAAGGTCAATGCGGACCTGAAAGAGCGGCGCAAGAAGCCGGTCGAGGTCGAGCCGTTTTCCTTCTATCTCTCCGCGTGGGAAGAAGACCGGCACACCATTGCGCAGGCCAACATCGAGCTGGACGAAAAGGGCCGCATCGCCGGCGAGCTGGTCAACGCGCGCCGGGCGGGTAACTTCGTGCTAGTGAACCGCGACGAAGTGGACTATGTGGACGTCAGCCCGAAGCAGCTGGTTTCGGTGGCCGCATCGCTGGTGCCGTTCCTGGAGCACGACGACGCCAACCGCGCACTGATGGGCGCGAACATGCAGCGTCAGTCGGTGCCACTGCTGCGCGCTCAGGCTCCGATTGTGGGCACTGGGATGGAAGGCGTTACCGCGCGCGATTCGGGCGCGGTGGTGCTGGCGCGCCGCAACGGAATCATCGATTCGGTCGATTCCGAACGCATCATCGTTCGGGTCGAGGGCGAGCATCATCCGATGCAGCTTTCGCGCGAAGTGGGCAGCGACATTTACCAGCTCACCAAGTTCAAGCGCTCGAACCAGAACACCTGCATCAACCAGAAGCCGATCGTGAAGAGAGGCCAGCGGGTGGTGAAAGGGCAAGTGATTGCGGACGGCCCGTGCACCGACTTTGGCGAGCTGGCGCTGGGACGCAACGTGCTGGTCGCGTTCATGCCGTGGCGCGGCTACAACTTCGAAGACGCGATCCTGGTTTCGGAAAAGATGGTGAAAGAGGATTACTACACCTCGGTCCACATCGAAGAGTTCGAACTCGAAGCCCGCGACACGAAGCTGGGGCCCGAGGAAGTGACGCGCGACATTCCGAACGTGAGTGAATCCACGCTGCGCAATCTGGACGAAGCGGGCGTGATCCGCATCGGCGCAGGCATCAAGCAGGGCGACATCATCGTCGGCAAAGTTACGCCGAAGGGCGAAACGCAACTGACGCCGGAAGAGAAACTGCTGCGCGCGATCTTCGGCGAAAAAGCCGGCGACGTGCGCGACGCTTCGCTCTACTGCCCGCCTGGAATCGAAGGGATCGTGGTGGACGTGAAGATCTTCTCGCGCAAAGGCCAGGAGAAGGACGAGCGCGCCAAGACGATCGAAGGCAATCAGATCGCGAAGCTCGAAAAGAACCTTTCGGACGAAATCCGAATTCTGACCGATGAGCGCCTGAAGCGTTTGGAAGGCCTGCTGGGGGGCAAGGAAGTGCAAGCCGATCTGCACGACGAGCGCACAAACAAGCGGTTGCTGACCAAGGACACGATTCTGGACCGCGATGCCATCGAGCGCATCTCGACGCGCAATCTGAAGCGGATCAAGTACGCCGACAAAGACCCGCGGGTGAACGAGCAGATCGACGAGATCGAGGAAATGACCTCGCGCCAGATCGACGTGCTCAAGAAGATCCTCAACGAAAAGAAAGAGAAGCTGACCAAGGGCGATGAGCTGCCGCCGGGCGTGATCAAGCTAGTCAAGGTGTACATCGCCATGAAGCGCAAGCTGAGCGTCGGCGACAAGATGGCCGGACGGCACGGGAACAAGGGCGTAATCGCGCGCATTCTGCCGGAAGAGGACATGCCGTACCTCGAGGATGGAACGCCGGTCGAGATTGTCCTGAACCCGCTCGGCGTACCCAGCCGTATGAACGTGGGACAGATCCTTGAAACCCACCTTGGATGGGCGGGACATGAACTGGGTCTGAAGGTCGCGGAGCTGCTGAAGCAGAATACTCGCGCCGAAGCCATCCGCCGCGATCTCAAAGCTTTGTTCAAGGGCACGGTGCTGGCGGAAACCATCGCCGATATGAGTGAAGACGAACTCGAAGCGCTGGCCCCGACCCTTAATAAGGGCGTCTTCATGGGATCGGCCGTATTCGACGGCGCCCGCGAGACGGAAATCAAGGCGCTGCTGGAGAGCGCGGGCCTGCCCACGTCGGGCAAGACCATCCTGCGCGACGGCATGACCGGCGAGAAGTTTGAACTGCCGATCACGGTGGGCTACATATACATGTTGAAGCTGTCGCACCTGGTGGACGACAAGATTCACGCGCGTTCCATCGGACCGTACTCGCTCATCACGCAGCAACCGCTGGGTGGCAAGGCGCAGTTCGGAGGCCAGCGCTTCGGAGAAATGGAAGTGTGGGCACTGGAAGCGTACGGCGCCGCGTTCATCCTGCAAGAATTGCTGACCGCGAAGTCGGACGATGTGTACGGCCGCACCAAAATCTACGAGGCCATCGTCAAAGGCGAGGCCGCGATGGAACCGGGCGTGCCCGAGTCGTTCAACGTGCTGATACGCGAATTGCAGGCGCTCTGTCTGGATGTCGAGTTGATCAAGGCCACGGAGAAGAAACCGGTGGCGGTGGCAGCGGATTAGTGAGAATCGTCGTTGGTCGTTAGTCGATGGTCGTTCGTGGCTAGCAGGCCGACTCAGTTTAGAAGAATAAATCCGCAATCTTTGCTCTTGAGCTTGCGGGTTAGAGATTTCGCTAGCGACTAACGACCAGCGACTAGCGACTGTTCTTGAGGGCCGCGTGCGGCGGCGTAACAGCCGAGGAAAGCGGAGGAACATGTTTCGTTCGAGCCCGTTCGATATGGCAAATCCCGTGGCTGACTTTGATGCCATTCGCATCAGCCTGGCGTCCCCGGAAAAGATCCGGAGCTGGTCGCATGGGGAAGTGACCAAGCCGGAGACCATCAACTACCGCACCTTCAAGCCGGAGCGCGATGGCTTATTCTGCGCGCGCATTTTCGGGCCGGTCACTGACTGGGAATGTCTCTGCGGCAAGTACAAGCGCATGAAGCATCGCGGGGTGATCTGCGACAAGTGCGGCGTGGAAGTCACACTGTCGAAAGTCCGCCGCGAGCGTCTGGGGCACATCGAGCTGGCGTCGCCCTGTTCGCACGTATGGTTCTTCAAGGGCCTGCCCAGCCGCATCGGGCATCTGCTCGACATTTCTCTGCGCGATCTGGAAGCGATTCTGTACTTCGAGGCCTATGTAGTCGTCGATCCCGGCGACTCTCCGGTGAAAGAGCGCGAAGTCATCAAGGACGAAGCGAAGTACCGCGAACTCGACCAGCAATATCGCCCCGCCGGCTTCAAGGCCATGATGGGCGCGGAAGCGATCAAGGAACTTCTGAAACGCATTGAGGTCGATTCGCTGGCCGCCGAACTGCGCGAGAAGATGAAGAACGAAACCTCGCTGCAGAAGCGATTGAAGTATGCCAAGCGGCTGAAAGTGGTCGAGGCCTTCCGCAGAAGCGGCAACAAGCCGCAATGGATGATCCTGGACGTGCTGCCGGTGATACCACCGGAGCTGCGCCCGCTGGTTCCTCTGGATGGCGGACGCTTCGCCACTTCCGATCTGAACGATCTTTACCGCCGCGTCATCAACCGGAACAACCGGTTGAAGAAGCTGATGGATTTGCATGCTCCCGAGGTCATCGTGCGCAACGAGAAGCGCATGTTGCAGGAAGCGGTCGACGCGCTGTTCGACAACGGACGCCGCGGGCGCGTTCTGCGTGGCGCCAACAATCGCCCGCTGAAGTCGCTCTCCGACACGCTGAAGGGCAAGCAGGGACGCTTCCGCCAGAACCTGCTCGGCAAGCGCGTGGACTACTCCGGACGTTCGGTGATTGTGGTTGGCCCCGAGCTCAAGCTGCACCAGTGCGGATTACCGAAGAAGATGGCGCTCGAATTGTTCAAGCCGTTCATCTACCACCGGCTGGAGCAGACGGGAAACTGCACCACCATCAAGCAGGCAAAAGAGATGGTGGAGCAGCAGGAACCGATCGTCTGGGACATTCTGGAAGAGGTCATCAAGGACCATCCGGTCATGCTGAACCGCGCGCCCACGCTCCATCGCCTGGGCATTCAGGCTTTTGAGCCGGTGCTGGTGGAAGGCAAGGCCATCAAGATCCACCCGCTGGTCTGCACGGCGTTCAACGCCGACTTCGACGGCGACCAGATGGCGGTGCACATTCCGCTTTCGCCCGAGGCGCAGGTGGAAGCCAGCGTTCTGATGCTGTCTTCGCATAACATCCTGTCGCCAGCGTCAGGGCAGCCCATCACCGTGCCCACACAGGACATGGTGCTCGGTCTCTACTATCTGACGAAAGCGAAACCGGGCGCGAAGGGCGAAGGCCGTTCTTTCGCCAACATTGACGAAGTCGTGATCGCGCTCGAAATGGGCGAGGTGGAAACGCTCACCCCGATTCGCCTGCGCTACACCGGCGAGGTCATCGACCTGACGCAGGCTTACGACGATCAGGACGTGAACCATACGGAACCCGCGCACGTTAATCGCGAGTACCTGAATACCACCGTCGGTCGCGCCATTCTGAACGACCATTTGCCCAAGGCGGTGCCCGGGGTCAACTTGAGCATGCCGTACATCAACGGCCTGCTCAAGAAGAAGGGCGTCGGCCAACTGGTCAATTACTGCTATCTGCGGTTCGGCCTGGAAGTCACGGTCAAGATGCTCGATGAGATCAAGTCGCTCGGCTTCAAATATGCCACGCGCGCCGGCCTTTCCATCGGCATTGACGACATGGTGATCCCGGACAACAAGAAGACCCTGGTAAAGGACGCCGATAAGCAGGTGATTAACGTGCAGCAGCAGTACCTGGACGGCGCCATCACCAACGGCGAACGCTACAACAAGGTCATCGAAATCTGGTCGGCCATTACGGAAAAAGTTGCCGATGAAATGTTTAACCAGATGCAGAAACGGGACAAAGAGGGCGAACTCAACCCGATCTACGTCATGGCCGATTCCGGCGCTCGCGGATCGAAACAGCAGATCCGTCAGCTCTCCGGAATGCGCGGACTGATGGCGAAGCCGACGGGCGAAATTATCGAGACGCCGATCACGGCCAACTTCCGTGAAGGATTGACGGTGCTCGAATACTTCATCTCGACGCACGGCGCACGCAAGGGTTTGGCCGATACGGCCCTGAAAACCGCCGATTCGGGTTATCTGACGCGCCGTCTGGTTGACGTGGCGCAGGACGTGATCATCAGCGAATACGACTGCGGCACGGTGGACGGAATTTACGTTTCCGGCATCGTCGAAGCCGGCGAAATTATCGAGCCGCTGCGCGACCGTATCGTGGGCCGCGTGTCGCTCGAGAAGATCAAGGACTATGAAGGCCAGGTTGTGGTCGATATCAACCAGGAGATCACGGAAGACCTGGCGGGCGCGATCCAGGCGGCCGGCATCGAGCGCGTGAAGATCCGCTCGGTGCTCACCTGCGAATCGAGGCGCGGTGTTTGCGTCATGTGCTATGGACGCAACCTGGCTTCCGGGCGCCTGGTCGAACTGGGCGAGGCCACCGGAGTGATCGCGGCGCAGTCCATCGGAGAACCTGGAACGCAGCTCACCATGCGTACCTTCCACATCGGAGGCACGGCGTCGCGAGTTTCGGAACAGTCGCGGCTCGATGCCAAGAGCAACGGCACCGTGCGCTTCGTCAATTTGCAGACGGTGAAGTCCAAGACCGGAGACCTGGTGGTCATGAATCGTCAGGGCTCGATCGCCGTCGTGGATGAGAAGGGCCGCGAACGCGAGCGCTATGCGGTGGTGTATGGCGCCAAGGTCAAGGTTACTGAAGGCGGCCCGGTGCTGCTCGGACAGGCTCTCGTCGAGTGGGATCCGTACACGTTTGCGATCCTCACGGAAATTGGCGGAACGGCGCAGTTCAAGGACCTACAGGAAGGCATCACGCTGCACGAAGAGGTGGATGAGGTCACCGGTTTGTCGCGTCATGTGGTGGCGGATTCGCCCGACGAGAAGCGTCAGCCGGCCATCGTAATCAAGGGCAAGGCAAGCAAGCGCTACCTGATGCCTTTGCGCGCCCACCTCATGGTGCAGGACGGAGACACGGTGTTTCCGGGCGACGTGCTGGCCAAGATCCCGCGCGAGACCACCAAGACCAAGGACATCACGGGCGGTCTGCCGCGCGTGGTGGAATTGTTCGAAGCCCGCAAGCCGCGCGAGACCGCCGTCATCAGCGAAATCGATGGCGTGGTGCGCTTCGGCGAGGTGGCCAAGGGACAGCGCAAAATCTACGTGGCAGCCGATAACGGCACGGAGAAGGAATATTCCGTTCCGCGCGGCGTGCACATCAACGTGCAGGAAGGCGAGCGCGTCCGGGCGGGCGAACCGCTGATGGACGGGCCGCTCAACCCGCACGACATTCTGGCCGTGCTCGGCGAGAAGGAGCTGCAGGCTTACCTGGTGAATGAAATCCAGGAGGTCTACCGGCTGCAGGGCGTGAACATCTCGGACAAGCACATCGAAGTGATCGTCCGCCAGATGATGCGCTGGGTGAAGGTCGAAGATGTAGGCGATACCCAGTTCCTGCTCGAACAGCAAGTGGAC
>Ga0208820_1001548_pt1 | contig 12609 bp, 9 predicted proteins | sample June2015DPH_16_5_FD_184713 | JGI IMG/M metagenome (GOLD analysis project Ga0208820, IMG submission 184713) | Peatland microbial communities from SPRUCE experiment site at the Marcell Experimental Forest, Minnesota, USA - June2015DPH_16_40... | ecosystem: Environmental > Terrestrial > Soil >...
GGACGGCGAGCAAGACCGCCGATGAAGGTCCGTACGATGATTTCCGGATCTTGACCTGCCTCCGTCGCCGGATCGAGCTACTTTTTCGCAGCTACGTCCCCCTCTGTGAGACATTCGGGCTAATCGCGCGGACTAGTCGTGCAGAACTACACCAAGCAGCGAGCTGTGGACCTGCAACCCGCCTTCCGGGCCGCCGGAGTAATCGACAAAACCCAGTTTCCTGAACCGGTTCATAAAAAAGCTCACCCGTGAACGAGTGGTCCCGACCATCTCAGCCAAAGTCTCCTGACTGATTTTGGGGACCACAGGCTCGGGCACACCTTCCTTGCCAAAATGAGCGAGCAGAAGAAGCACTCGAGCGAGCCGCTTTTCGCTGGAGTTAAACAACTGGTCGACCAGATCCTCTTCATAACGGATATTCCGCGCCAGCAAATACGCCACGAACAGATCGGAAAACGTGTGTTCGCCGTGCAGCGCATGTATCATCGCTTTCTTTTCGATCCGCAGAATTTCACAATCCGTCATGGCAGCCGCGGATCCCATGCGCCGAGCCTGACCTGCCAGCGCGCCTTCGCCAAAGAAGTCTCCGTCCGTCAACATGCCGATGGTCGCTTCTCTGCCCGTCTTGGAGACGACAGTAAGGCTCACTCTGCCTTTTTGGATATAGAAGACCGCGTCCGCTGTATCCCCCTGCGCGAAGATTCTCTGCTTCTTGGCGAAAGTCAGGTTCTTCCTGCCCTCGCCAATGGTTGCGAGGAAGGTCGTGGGATTGAACTCGCTGACCTTCTTATTCGCTGGTGAATTGGGACCCATTTGTAACAATTCTAATCCTAAAACGTATTTCTTTCCCATGAATTTGTGACGCAGCAGCGCCAAGCTCCTTCTGGTTGGGGGTTCTGAGAGTGAGCCATTCTGCACAGTACTTCGACAGAAGATGGACGAGACTCGGAGCTGCGAGGAGCAGCGGGTTCGTCAAACCATGCGGCCTACCGCTTGAGTCAGGAGCTTACCCAGACATGAGCATGAAAGCAAAGGCCTATCTCGTGGGTGGCGGCATCGGATCCATGGCTGCCGCCGCCTTCATGGTCCGCGACGGCTGCCTGCCAGGCGGAAATATTTCGATTCTCGAAGTGGCACCTGTCATGGGCGGAAGCCTGGACGGCGCCGGAGACCCCGCCAGCGGGTATTCATTGCGCGGCGGACGCATGTTGACAACCGACAACTACGAATGCACCTGGGACCTTTACAAGTCGATTCCCTCTCTCAACAACGAAGGCAAGACGGTATTCGACGAAACCGTGGAGTTCAACGAGAAGCACCCGGCGAATTCGATGGCGAGGTTGGTGGACCGCCGTCGCGCGAAGGTCCCGGTGACTTCGATGGGGTTCTCCATGCAGGACCGCTTGGAATTGCTGAAGCTCAGCAATGCCAGCGAAGATGAGTTGGGCGCAAGTTGCATTACCGACTGGCTTTCGCCCGGGTTCTTTGAGACTGACTTCTGGTACATGTGGGCCACCACATTCGCCTTTGAGCCTTGGCACAGCGCGGTTGAATTCAAGCGTTACCTGCACCGCTTCATGCTGGAGTTTTCCCGCATTGAAACTCTTGCGGGCGTCAAGCGGACCATCTACAACCAGTACGACTCCATGGTTCTTCCCTTGCAAACGTGGCTCGCAGCCAAAGGCGTCCGTTTGGTCGCGGATTGCAAGGTGACAGACCTCGATTACAAGACCGAAGACGGTAAGTTCGTAGTAACCGGCATCCATTGCCTGCGGCAGGGCAAAAGCGAAGTGATAGCCGTGAATGACGGCGACCTTGTCTTCATGCAAAACGGCTCCATGACCGATGCTTCCAGCTTGGGTTCGATGACGAGCGCGCCCAGGAAGCTGACCAAAGTGGAGAGCGGCGGTTGGACCCTCTGGGAAAAGCTGGCGGAGGGCCGGCCTGAGTTTGGCAATCCCGCGGCCTTTAACAGTTGCATCGCGCAGTCTTGTTGGGAGTCGTTCACCGTCACTCTGAAGGATCCCGCCTTCTTCGACAAGATGTTTCAGTTCACTGGCAACCAGCCGGGCACGGGCGGGCTGGTGACGTTCAAGGACTCGAATTGGACGATGTCCATTGTCCTGGCCCATCAGCCCCACTTTCTGAACCAGCCTGCCGGCGTGCAGGTGTTCTGGGGATACGGGCTGTTTCCGGACCGGGTCGGCAATTTCGTTCCGAAGCCGATGGACGAGTGCAATGGCGCGGAAATTCTGCGGGAACTCTGCGGCCACCTGCGATTCGATCTGGAAACCACTGCATCGGCCAACTGCATTCCTTGCAGAATGCCTTATATCACCAGTATGTTCATGCCCCGCATGCGCAGCGATCGACCGCTGCCGGTGCCTCGCGGCTCGAGAAATTTCGCGTTCCTCAGCCAGTTCGTCGAAATTCCGGATGACACCGTCTTTACGGTAGAGTATTCGGTGCGAGCGGCCCAGATGGCGGTCTATGAGTTGCTTCGCATCGAGCGCAAGGTCCCACCCGTGACACCGCACGACAAATCGCTTCGAGCGGAGTGTGAGGCGTTGATCAAGGCGTTTAAGTGATCCCCCGACTTGTTAGCTTGGATTATTCATGACGAGTTTGGAGAGAATCGAGAGGGGCGCGGCTGAAGCTGTGCCCTTTCCAGCATTCTCGCCTCATCAACGGGGATTAGGGTCGGCCAGTCCAGTGTTGCCGGCCTGTTACTTTTCCTCGGCCGCCAAGCGCCGGGCTGGATGCGGCTCGGTGCGGGGCAGCCCAGTGTTGAGCTCGCACTTCTCTCGCGGCCTGGCGCCACAAGTGGGACAACGAACAAGCAGGGCTTGTTCCTGTTCAGCTTTCATGACTCCATGATGCAGGATTGCCCGGCAACAAGCTGGTCAATTGTGACCGTTTTGTGTTTCGCGCCGCTGCTGCCTCGATGAAGTGGCCGGATTGTGCGGCAGTCATGAGCGGAGCCGAAATGTTGAGTCTGGTTAGAATTGCCCAGTTCCATTCCGAATGCTTCGCTAGACTTTTCGAAAAAAAGCGCGTCCTGCCCGTCCGTTGCTAATTATTGAGCAGTGTTGGCCGGCCTACAGTCTGTTCCTCCCCGGGACCTTGCCGGACGCTGCAGATGTGCGGGGGTTTGAGCCCTTAGCTTTGCTTCATTACGCTGGGCCGGCTTCACATGGAGTACAAAGTGAACAGTCGCCAACAGAAAGTGAGGCCCGTCAGACTTGGCCACGAGCGCATCTACGGATTTTAGAGCATCGGCGGGTAATTCCACGTGATCGGCCAGCATGACAATGGGTACCTCCGGCCGGACGTGTTTAATCTCATCGGCGATGGTTGCGCCATCCAGGAGGCCCAGGTGGTACTCGAGGACAACTGCATCCACGGACCGCGACATGAAAAGCCGCAGACCATCGGAACCGTTGGTAGCGGTTGCCAGTTCGTACCCGTTTTCCTTCAACAAACTCAGTTGAGCCGGATCCCGGTGTATACACAGCAGAGTGCTGTTGGTAGCCATGCCGGTAATATACATAAGCGGGCTACCCGCAATTCTGTTCAAAATTGCTCACTCCGAGGGGTAAAGGAAAGCGCCGGTGAAAACGCGTTCCTCAACGGAGTTTCACCCCGGGTCCCAGGGAGCGCATCACCGCCCGTGTGCTTCCGGCATATTTCAAAGCTGTGCAATTTTGAACAGACATCCAATTGGCGCCGATGTAGATTATTTGAAATTGAAAAGAGGAGATGTGGAGGAGATGTGAAGGAGCTAGGCGGTCTCCCCCGACCCGTGTCGTTTTTGCTCCTTATGGTGGCGCAGTAGCAGAGAGGCTGCGCCACATCTCCCTGGCTGCTCAGGAATGATCCGGCGCGTGAATCTGCAAGAGGGAGTCTCTATATCTGGTCAATTTTGACCAGTCCGCAAGTCCACTTTCGTTGAATACTGACAAGAGGCAAATTGTGCCAGTGGACGAAGACACCCGGCTGGAACAAGTGACTAGACCAGCCATCATGGTCTCAAACCAGTGCCGGTGACCGCTCGGGCTCATCTGAAAAGTTGCCCCTTTCAGCACCTGTTCTCACCACATGAGGGACGAATGTCGCTAACAAACGCCGCGTTTCCCGAGGGGGTCTTGGAAATTGTTTCCCCGCGCCCCGTGGAACAAGACGAGTTGTCAGCGGCTCGCCCAACATTGCAATCGAAACCATCGCTACCGAGTCGAATCGCGGTGATCGGGAATTATCTTCCGCGGCAATGTGGAATCGCTACGTTCACCACAGACTTGTGCGCGGCCATAGCCTCGGAGTACGGAACAGCTCGATTGTTAGCGCTGCCGGTAAACGACACGGAGCAAGGATACGACTATCCCGCGCGGGTGAGATGGGCGCTCGCCCAGGACGATGTGAAGTCGTATGAAGAAGCGGCTGAATTTCTGAACTTCAACAATATCGACATGGTGTGTCTGCAGCACGAGTATGGAATCTTCGGTGGCGAGGCCGGAAGCCATATTCTGCATCTGTTGCGCGCCTTGAAGATGCCCGTGGTGACCACGCTGCACACGGTTCTGCGCGAGCCAAATCCTAACCAACTGATGGTCATGGAAGAGATCGCAGAGCTTTCAGATCGCCTCATTGTCATGAGCCAGCTCTCATCCCAGTTCTTGCAGGAAATCTTCAAAGTGCCCGGAAGCAAGATCGACATGGTTCCGCACGGCGTTCCAGACCTGCCCTTTCTCGATCCCAATTTCTACAAGGATCGCTTCGGCGTGGAAGGAAAAGCGGTGTTGCTCACGTTCGGCCTGCTCTCACCGAACAAGGGAATCGAAAACGTCATTCAAGCGTTGCCGCAGATTTTGTCCAAACACAACAATGTTGCTTACATTGTTGCCGGCGCGACCCACCCTCACATTCTCCGCCGCGAAGGGGACAGGTATCGAGCCAGCTTGCAAGCTCTGGCCAAAAAAGTGGGAGTGGAATCGCAAGTCATTTTCCACGACCGCTTCGCTAGCCCTGAGGAAATGGCCGAGTTCATTGGCGCCGCCGATATCTATATCACTCCTTATCGCTATGAGGAGCAGGTGGTTTCCGGAACGCTTGCTTATGCTTTAGGTGCAGGCAAGGCCATCATCTCGACTCCCTATTGGCACGCGATTGAATTGTTGGACGACCGCCGGGGCGCGCTGGTCCCGTTCCAAAATCCCGGCGCTATCGCACACAAGGCAATCGAACTCTTAGATACCCCTGCAATACGCCATGCCATGCGTAAGCGCGCTTATGTGTTCGCGCGCGATATGGTCTGGAAAAGAGTCGCGCAAGGTTACATGGAAAGTTTTGCCCGGGTGCGCAGCGACCGCATGGAGAGTCCTCGCGTTCAGTTCTCGGCTCGCATCACCCCGAAATCGCTGAATGAGCTGCCCGAATTAAAACTTAATCACGTAAACGCGCTGACCGATGACACGGGAATGCTGCAACACGCGATCTTTACCATCCCCAATCGAGCCGAGGGCTATACCACCGACGACAACGCTCGCGCACTTATTCTCACAGTCCTGCTGGCGCAACTGGGTAAAGATCAGGATAGGAAGGCAGATTCAGTTAGCCCGGATTTCTCGCACTGCCATTTGTCGTTCCTGGAGCATGCGTTCAATCCAGCGAAGGGTAGATTCAGAAACTTTCTAGGCTACGATCGCCAGTGGAACCAACCTGAAGGCTCCGAAGACTGTCATGGGCGCGCGTTGTGGGGACTGGGAACGGCTCTAGGCCGGTCCGAAGATCGGGGATTCAGGTGTGCTGCCGGGCGTCTGTTCGAGTTTTCCCTTCCCGCGGCGGTGGAATTCAGCAGTCCTCGTGCCTGGGCCTATACGCTGCTCGGAATTCAGGAATACCTCAATTCGTATCCTGGAGACCGCGACGCACAGAAAGTGAGATCCGTGCTCAGCCGGCGATTGCTCGAAATGTACGAGTCGATCCGCAGCCCGGATTGGAAGTGGTTCGAGAACGTTCTCGCCTACGCCAACGCCAGGTTACCCCAAGCCATGCTGCTCGTGGGATCGGCTTGCTCGGATGATCGCATGGTTTCCGCCGGTCTCGAAGCACTGGAGTGGCTGTCGAAAACACAGCATTGCGAAATCAACCACCACTTTGTACCGATCGGGTCGCAAGGCTTTTATCACCAGGGCGGGGAAAAAGCCCGCTTCGATCAGCAGCCGATTGAGGCCGCCGGTGCGGTTTCTGCGTGTCTCGAAGCGTACCGCGTAACTGGCGACAGCCACTGGCGCAACGAAGCCTGGTCGGCGTTCAACTGGTTCCTTGGCGACAACGATCTGCAGCTTCCTCTTTATGATTCCGTCACAGGCGGCTGCCGGGACGGCTTGCATCCCGAACGCGCCAATCAGAATCAGGGAGCGGAATCAACGCTGTCGTTTTTGATGGCACTCCTCGAAATGCGCTCGCTGCAAGAATCTGAAAGGCCGGAAAACCCGTCATGACCGCTCCCGAAACAACCATTCTGAACGTCCAAAGCACGCACTACCCGCCGCTGCTTCTGCGTCACCCCGGCAACCCCATCCTGACGGGCAAGGATTGGCCGTACTCCATCAACAGCGTGTTCAATGCCGGCGCAACTTTATTGCCGGATGGAACCACTCTGCTCCTATGCCGCGTCGAAGACCGGCGCGGCTTGTCGCATCTTTGCGCCGCGCGCTCTCGAAACGGCGTCGATGGGTGGCAAATTGATAGCGAACCGACCTTGATGCCCAGCTCGAGGGAGTATCCGGAGGAAATCTGGGGCATTGAGGATCCTCGCATCACTTTCGTGCCCGAACTGCAACAATACGTGGTCACTTACACTTCTTACTCGCGTGGCGGCCCCGGAGTATCTCTGGCACTAACCAAGGACTTCCGGAGCTTCGAGCGCTACGGCGTCATCATGTCACCCGACGACAAAGATACCGCGCTTCTGCCTCGGAGAATCAATGGATACTGGGCGCTTATTCATCGGCCGATGACGACACTCGGAGCGCACATGTGGATTTCCTACTCTCCTGACCTGCGCCATTGGGGCAGGCACAGGCTCATGCTGGAAGCGCGCCGCGGCGCCTGGTGGGACGCAAACAAAATTGGGTTGTCGGCGCCGCCCATCGAGACTTCCAGGGGATGGCTCGTCTTCTACCACGGAGTACGGCAGACGCCTTCGGGCTGTCTGTATCGACTGGGCTTGGCCCTTTTCGATCTTGAGAATCCGGAAAAATGCCTGCTGCGAGGGGATTCGTGGATTTTTGGGCCGGAGGCCGAGTACGAACGCCGCGGCGACGTCGACGATGTCGTGTTCCCGTGTGGATACACGATGAACCCCGATGGCGACACGATCAATATTTACTACGGAGCCGCCGATTGCTCAATTGCCCTGGCTCGCGCTAGCGTGCGCTCTCTACTAGATTGGCTGGATGCCAATGGAAGTCGCGAGCGCCGGCATCGAGCGGAGGATTTATAAAAACCACTGCTTCGGACTTTCCGGTTTTCCTTCGGGTGCCGTCACCGCCAACGGAGTGGTGTGTTCACGATCAAGAAACGGACGTACCAAGTTTGCTTGGAGTGTGGACGGGAATTTGAGTATTTCTGGGCGCTGATGCACGCCATACGGTCGAACGTAGCCCATAGTCCCGATACGTCACTAAACAGCATTGGACCCGCTGAAACACTGGTGATTTGATCGGGTCGCGGCCCAGGCATCGCAGGCCTAATCTCCAGATGTGAGCTATCTTGCTCAGACACGAAAGTCTACACCTGTCATTCTTTATCCTCCTGAGTGTGCAGACGGAGCCGCGACTGCTGATTCGTGGCTCTCATTCTTAGGTCGCTGCCGGTAGGGTCCCCGATCGAGTCCCGGCCAAGCGACCACATCCAGCCAATCGGCATTCTTCATCCGTGTGTACGCTGCGAAACATTGCGGCGAAACACGATTCGACCCTAAAAAGTCTCGAACATCGAAATTGGGGCAACAACTCCAGGCGGATGAGAGGAGTTAGCCCGCACAAGAAGGAAGGTCAAAACTTATGCCTCTAATTCAACTGTTGGAAGTTCTTATCGTGGTGGGTGTCCTCCTGTGGCTGGTGAATCGGTTCATTCCCATGCAGGGAACCATCAAGTCAATTTTGAACGGCGTCGTGATCATCGCCGTGGTTCTGTGGCTGCTGAATGTCTTTGGACTCTTTCACTCCCTTTCCGGAATCCACATCGGAACGTAAAGGATGACGTAAGGAAAACCGGCCAACAAGGCTGAACCACCAGCACCAGATCGACACAGCGCAACACGGCAGATATCTGCCAAAGGAGGTACTTTGAAGACTAAGCTTTTGTTGGCAGTCGGAATCACCTTCACTTTAAGCGCGTTTGCTCAAACCAATACTCAAACAACCATTGTCGTCGAGCCCATAAGGCCGACACCTATATTCCGAGTGAACGTGGTGAGCCGTAGCGTGCAGGCCGTGAACTACAGGTATCGCAGCGGAGCCACCAAGCTGGATTTCGCGGGCACCGACTTAATGCCCTCAGCGAACGGTGAAGCGAAGGTGAACAGCAAGCCGGGATCCATTGAGATTGAAGCGGAATTTGGCAACCTGCAAAAACCGACGACTTTTGGCAATGAGTATCTGACCTACGTTTTGTGGGCGATTTCGCCCGAAGGCCGGGCAGTGAACGTGGGCGAAGTGTTGGTAGGCGACAACCAGCGCAGCAAGCTCCACGTGACTACGGATCTCCAGGCTTTCGCTCTGATCGTTACCGCGGAACCTTATTATGCGGTGCGGCAGCCGAGCAATGTGGTTGTGCTTGAAAATGTGGTTCGCGAGAACACCAAGGGAACTACGGAAGCGGTAAATGTAAAGTATGAACTGATGGCGCGGGATGGCTATATTCCCACCGGCTACAAATTCGACCCGGTAGTCCTGAATGCCAGGTTACCGTTGGAATTTTTCGAGGCGCGGAATGCCCTGCGCATCGCTCAATCCGAGGGGGCCGAACAGTATGCCAGGGACACCTATCAGCACGCTGTCCAGTTGATGAACAATGCCGATGAGTATGCCACAAGAAAGCACGTTGAGGACAAGCCGCTGATCGCAGTTGCCCGCGAGGCAGTGCAGACTGCCGAAGATGCGCGTGCGATCGCAGTCAAGAAACTGGACGAGATACGGCTGGCCAACGAACGTCAGGCTTCGAGCGACGCACAGGCACAATCGCAGGCGCAAGCCGACAATGCGATTCGACAGAAAGACCAAGCCCAGTCCGACACGGCGAACGCTCTAGCGGAAAAGACTCAGGCCGAGTCTGACGCGGCAAAAGCACGCGCCAACGCTGCGGAAGCACAAGCTGCGACCGCGCAGGCCAAATCAGATATGGCGAACAGCCAGGCTGCGTCAGCCAATGCAGTCTCCGCAGCCCAGGCTGATGCAGAGCAGTCTCGTTTAGCTGCGCAGCAAGCACAGCAGAGCGCGCAACAAGCGGAAACCGACAAAGCGGCCATGCGGGCGCGATTGTCCGAGCAGTTGAATTCCATTCTTCAGACTCGCGATAGCGCGCGCGGGCTCATCGTCAGCATGTCCGACGTATTGTTTGACACCGGAAAATACTCGTTGAAGCCGGGTGCACGGGAGAAGCTGGCGAAGGTCGCCGGTATTCTGCTCGCCTACCCTGCGCTCAACATTGAAGTCGGCGGCTACACGGACAATGTGGGCAGCGATGAAATGAATCAAACACTGTCTGAGAATCGTGCTAGATCCGTGCGCGACTACCTTGTGCAACAGGGGGTATCGACGAATTCGGTTTCGGCCAGAGGTTTCGGCAACAGTCTGCCGGTAGCCTCCAACGATAACTCCGCCGGTCGGCAGCAGAACCGGAGAGTTGAACTTCTCGTGTCCGGCGAAGCCATCGGCAGCCCGGTCAACGCGACAACGGGAAACTTGCAGTAGAGCAGGCGTACGTAGCGATCAATAATGGAGGCAACACCCATGAAGTTAGTTGGAGTTATCAGCACAGCAGTTCTGTCTTTGGCCCTAGGAGCCGCTGCTCCGGCGTTCGCCCAGCAGGAGCAGCACGATCAGCAGGAAGAACAGAAAGCCCAGCCTGCCCAGGACGAGAAAAAAGCGCAACCAGCTGAACCCGCAAAGCAAGAGGAGAAAACCGCGCAGCCGCAGGAGAAGAGCACCAAGCCGGCAGAGAAGAACGCACAACAGGAGAAGAACACCAAGCCCGAAGAGAAAAACGCACAGCAGGCTAAGCCTGAACAGCAGGCGAAGCAAGCCGGTGGGGGCCGCATTCCCGCGGACCGTTTCAAGGCCAATTTTGGACGGGAACACACGTTTCATGTCAGCCAAGGCGATTACAGTAATCGCCGCTTCCAATACGGCGGATATTCGTTCGGATTCGTTGACCCGTGGCCAAGCAACTGGCTCTACACGCAGGACGTTTTTGTTGTCGAGATTAACGGCGTGTACTACCTGTGCAACGCATCGTTTCCTGGTGTTAACCTTGCACTCAGCTTCACACTATAGCGGCCCGCTCTTAAGGGCGCGACCAGCTTAAGTACTATCGGCGCGGGTCCAGTGTTTGGGCCCGCGCCGCTTTTTGTCCGGCGCCAGCAAAAGTGCTGTTTCGGGAAAACTCACGAAAAGTGAGCAGTAGTGCACAGTTTTGGCAGTGCGTCCGTGGAATCCTTGCATCGACGCGTCGCCGTTCAATCCACGCAGCCCGCAGCAGCTAAGGTACAACCGGGCAATCGAAGGATGATCTGGCAAGGTGATTCAAAATGCGCACCATCCATTTGCTGTTGCTCGCACTTCTGATACTGGCCATACCGGCCGCCTCGTTCGCGCAGTTCGGCGTGTCGATCACGATCGCTCCGCCCGCGCTGCCTGTGTACACGCAACCCATGGTCCCCGCGGACGGTTATTTGTGGACGCCCGGTTACTGGGCTTATGGCGATGAAGGCTATTTCTGGGTGCCGGGTACGTGGGTCGAGCCGCCCGCCGTTGACCTGCTCTGGACTCCCGGTTATTGGGGTTGGGGCGGCAACGCCTTTGCCTGGAATGAAGGCTACTGGGGCCCCACTATCGGCTTCTACGGCGGCGTGAACTACGGCTTCGGCTACGGTGGTGTCGGCTATGAAGGCGGATATTGGAACAACGGGGCCTTCAACTACAACCGCTCGGTGAATAACGTGAACGTCACGAACATTCACAATGTTTACAACAAGACCGTAATCAACGAAACCACGGTGAACCATGTCAGCTATAACGGCGGCGAGGGTGGAATTACCGCCCGCCCGAGCGCTGCAGAAGAGACCGCGGCGCACGAGCAACACAGATCGCCAACGGCGCTGCAAACCCAGCATGTGCACGCTGCCAGTACCAACCACGCGCTCCTGGCGTCCGTGAACCACGGGCGGCCGGCAATCGCTGCAACTGCGAAGCCTGCGGAGTTTAGCGGTCATGGGGTGGTCGCGGCCAAGCAGGCGGGAGCACCTTACAAGGCACCCGCGAATAAAGCCGCTGCAACTCGCACGACTGAGAATAAAGCGGCTGCGAATAAAGCCGCTGCAACTCGCACGACTGAGAATAAAGCGGCTGCGAATAAAGCCGCTGCAACTCGCACGACTGAGAATAAGGCAGCCGAGAATAAAGCCGCTGCGACTCGCACGACTGAGAATAAGGCAGCCGAGAATAAAGCCGCTGCAACTCGCACGACTGAGAATAAGGCAGCTGAGAATAAAGCCGCTGCAACTCGCACGACTGAGAATAAGGCAGCCGAGAACAAGGCCGCTGCAACTCGCACGACTGAGAATAAGGCAGCCGAGAATAAAGCCGCTGCAACTCGCACGACTGAGAATAAGGCAGCTCATTCGCAGCCTGCAGCTCGTCAACAGACTGCACCTCGGCCTGCGGCTCGCCCGGAGAGCACTTCTCGTCCAGCACCTGCAGCTCGTGCGCAGCCTGCTCCTCGTCAACAGGCCGCACCTCGCGCTCAAGCCGCGCCCCGTGCGCAGAGTGCGCCGCATCCGGCGAAAGAAGCTCCTCCTGCCGAAGAGCGCCCTCATCAATAGCGAGTTGACTGCAGCATATTGCGTCAGGTCGCTCGAGGTACAAGAAAGTCGATTAACTCTTAATATTGGTGCGGGCCCACTTCTAGGGCTCGCGCCATTTCCTTTCTGGCTGTACGCAGCGTCGCGGAGATGCAATCCACCCGCTGTCATCGCCCGCATCCCCCAAGAGAGCGCTAATTCAGCCCTTTCGACCTATTTTTTACTTTGAGCAGTTTTGACCATTAAGAAACCGGCGGAACGCCTATAACAAAAACTAGCTCTCCCTCAATGTTGTTTTTCCGGTGCAAAACTTGAGGATCGGGGGCGCAGCGCTGGGATCAGACAGAATCAATGCCGCCCCTTCGGGGAGTGACGTTTGAGCGTCGTCTCAGTGCGGGGAAAAGGAGTGAAACATGCTTGGAACCATATTGATCGTGATTTTGGTCTTAGCACTCTTTGGTGCGCTGCCACGATGGCCGCATAGCAGAGACTGGGGTTATTACCCGAGCGGAGGATTGGGGCTG
>Ga0208820_1001553_pt1 | contig 12586 bp, 4 predicted proteins | sample June2015DPH_16_5_FD_184713 | JGI IMG/M metagenome (GOLD analysis project Ga0208820, IMG submission 184713) | Peatland microbial communities from SPRUCE experiment site at the Marcell Experimental Forest, Minnesota, USA - June2015DPH_16_40... | ecosystem: Environmental > Terrestrial > Soil >...
CACGGCCACCGCGGTCAGCTCGTCGGAAATCGACGTCGGCTGGCCGGCCACGTCGGACACGCTCGACTACGTGGTGTACCGCAGCGGCACGCAGGTCGGGACTACCGTGGCAACCACATACAGCGATGTCGGGCTGGTTGGAAACACGCTGTACTGCTACACCATCGCATCCTCGAATTCCGCCGGCCTCTCCGCGCAAAGTTTCCCGGTGTGCGCGACGACCCTTACCAATTCGCTGCCCAATCCGCCGCCCACCCCGACCAACGTCACGGCCTCAGCCGTGGCCACGAACCAAATCAACGTGACCTGGTCGGCGTCGACGGGCGCCACGTCCTACATTGTCACGCGCGGAGGCAATCCCATCGCCACCGCGTCGGCCACCTCGTATCTGGACAGCGGTTTGACGCCGAACACAACGTACTGTTACATGATCACCGCGACCAACAGCGGCGGGGCGTCGGCCTTCTCATCTTCCGCTTGCGCGACGACGCCCGCCGCGCCACTGCCAGCCTTCGCCCTGAACAGCAGCCCGAGCAATTATCCCGGATACCTGCTGACTTCTCCCGGCATGACCCTGTATGCGGCGGTCCGCGGCACCGTCTTGTATGTCGCCACATGGTCGCCGGGGGACTACCCCAGCAGCAACACCAATAATGACCACTTCGTGATGGTTTCGACGCAAGTCCTGAGTTCGGCCACATCAGCCGCGCCCTGGCAGAAGGCCGGCATGGTCGCGGTCCCGACGAACACGGTGATGCTCTGCGGCGAAAGCCAGAGCAGCTATGTCGGCTGGCAGTATCTCACCGGAACAACGGTGACCAGCGCGTCCAACCAGGCGGTCAAGGCCTCCACGAATGCCGGTCAAATGCAGGGGACGATTGATCTGGTACAGGCGTTCGGTTCCATGCCTTCGACGCTGTACCTGTGCGCCGCTGCTTACAATACCACCAATGGCGGCGCGCTCGTTGCACAGGCCCCAACGGGCAACGGGAACGGCGATATCGAATCGAACGAGTTTCTCGCCGTGCCTGTCGCTGACATCGTGGATACCACCGGCAGCGGAGTGTTGGACCGGTTGAATCCCGCCATCGGGTTCCTTGTGCAAAGCTGGCAAGCCACCGGCACGGGCGGGTACACTATCACCTGGGCGTCCGTGCCGGGGAAGGCATATCAGGTGTTGTACAGCGATTCGCCTGGTGGCGTATGGAGCAACCTGCCGTCCGCCCAACTCACCGCCGGTAGTGGCCAATCCTCGTTGTCCTGTACGGACAACTCGGCAACCAACTCGATGCAGCGATTCTACAAGATCCAGACCGGCTATTGACCTCATGAAGAAACTCACCCCCTGACACTGACGTTGTCCCTACGGCTGTTGACCACTTGAACCCATGCGATCACCGTTGGCCCGGGCCAGAACGACCAGTTCAAGTCCCTGGCGGGGCTCAATCCAGCCGATCCCTCATCCATCTTTATGATCAACGCCACCCAGGCTACGCCGCTTGGCGGATTCGTCGTCAATTGGACTTCCGTACCCGGCTCCGTCTATCAGGTGCTGTATCGCAGCAACGCCAACAGTCCCTGGCAAACCATCGGTGGAGTCGTCGCGGCAGCCGTCAACCAGGTCTCCATGACCTGCACCGACACCACCGCGTCGGCTGTCTCGTCCCGGCCATATTGCACCCAAAACCCGGGTCAGTAGCCACCGCACAATTTGTGACAACTCTAACTCTTGATGTTTGCACCGGGTTCTGGTACGTTAGCTTGCTTTAGGAAGCGGGCGCACTCAGATGGACGACATTCTCGAGCGTTATCCGAAGACCGTGACCCTCAAGGGCAACCTGGAGGCCACGTTGCGTCCGCTGGAAGCGTCCGACGAAAAGTCGTTCCACGAATTCTTCTGTGCGGTTCCCGAGACGGAACGGCTGTTGTTCAAACACCGCGTCACCGATCCCCAGGTCATCCACGACTGGTGCCAACACATCGATTACGGAAAAATTCTGCCGATCGTAGCCGTTGCCGATGGCCGAATCGTGGCCGACGCGTCGTTACACCAGCAACTGGCCGGTTGGAAGCGGCATATTGGCCGGATCAGCATTGTTGTTCATCCGAACTATCGCGGACGGGGCCTGGCGCGGGCGCTGGTTCGGGAATTGATCGATGTCGCCCGTGACGCTGGACTGGAAAAGCTGGAAGCGGAGTTCATGGGAGACCAGCAGGCTGCGCGGCGTGTGTTCGCTGAAGTCGGCTTCAACGATTTGCTGGTGATACAGGATTACGTCAAAGACATGCAGGCCAATTCGCATGATTATGTGTTAATGGGCCGGCACATCATTACCGACGAAGAGTACGCCGGAATGGGCTGATCCATCCGGGATAAGAGGGAGATTGATTGTCATGACGGTCGCAATTCAAACTGGTCGGGCCCGTCGTTCAATCGTTTTAGCAGCGAACCGATATTGTCTGCGCGGCTTCTTCCTGGCCCTTATTGTTGCCAGCCTGTCCCTCTCCAGCGCTCTAGCGTGGAATACCATGAACATCCCCGGCGCGTGGGATGGCTTCAACCCCTCCGATCCCGTTGGCCCATTTCGAATGACCAAGATTTCCCCCCCCGGCACGCCGGCGGGTGCCGATTGGTTTACCAATGTCATGTTCGTCGCTGCGTCGGGCGGAGATGTAACCGGCGGCTCGCACCAACTCAAGCTCGCCGCTGACGGCACTTTCACCTACAATTGGGGCGGCGCGACGGTCACTATCGACGGCACCACCGCTTTCACGGCCAGTTCGGGCAACAACGGCACCATAACTGTGGCCAACGGGCTCTACTACTCCTTCCGCACACTCAATCCCCCGACAAACAACACCGCCACAATCGCCGTAATGAAGACTTCCGCTAGCCCGGTATCGGTCGCCCGGGCCAGCCAGTCCCCGGCTGTGCCGCGAACGAACGATACCGTAACGGTGAACATCGCCTTGGGCGCTCCCAAATCACCCGAAGAACATATCTTCGTGCGATGGACCACAAACAGCTTTGCGACCTCGACCTTCGTGGAGGCTTCGGGATCCGGCACCAGTTATTCGGCGACCATCCCGCCGATGCCTAGCGACGCCACCACGGTGATCTACTATATCCTTAGCTCGACCGTCACACCCGCCGGAGGCCTTACCGACAGTAACGCGGATGCCCTGACGTTGAATCTCGATAGCAACGGCGGCAGCAATTACACGTACACGACGTACGCCATGCCATGGCCCGGGTTCGGCTATCCCAGCGATCCGGCAACCAACATCCATCACTGGAAGGAAGAAGCGATCATTGGCAATGGCTTTATCACGTGTCAGCTCGATCAAAACGGGGCGCTGTACGACATCTATTACCCGAGCGTCGGTGATCGTCATGGCGTGAGCACGTCCAATGAAGGCTACCGTGGTCCGGAACAATTCCCCAACTGCCCTTCGTTGGACCAGGAGGCCAACGGCCAGATGAACCTGATCGCCGGCATGGGCGGCATCGCCATCGGCGCGGACGGCACGAACAACATCTACTGGCTCCAAAATACGGACGGCACGGACTATGCCAACGTCGGGCAGCAATGGGACAGCGACAGCGTTAATGTCGTGCTGACGTCCAATCAGTTGGTCGCCGCAGGCAACAAGATTCAAATCGTCCAATACGATTTCTGCCCCTCGACCAACGCCCTGCCCATCGTGACCGACGGCACGCGCACCAACAACGGCGTCTACATCAAACGCTTCCTGCTGACCAACAATCAGGCCACCACCAATACGGTCGATTTCTACTACGATGCCAACTTCAACACCAACGGCGGGAACACCAACAACGCCATGTATTGGGAGACGACGGTCGGTGGCACCAACTACAATGCCATGGTCGTCTACAACAACACCTACGTCGACGTCCCAGACACGAACCAAGGCTGCCTGCCGGATGGTTACGGCGTCCCGTATTCGCCATCGTTCGCCTTCGACTGGATCAAGAACAGTTCCATCTATTTCGCCACCACGATGAAACTGGTGACCAATACGGCCACCGGAGCCGGCTCACCCGCCGACGGCAGTTGGCGTGACCTCACCACGACGGACAACCAGGAAGGCTGGATCGGCAAGCGCATCACGCTCGCGCCGGGGGCCACCAATGAAGTGGATGTGATGATCGTCGGCGCGTGGGACGATTTTGCCGGAGCCTCCGGGACCTACAATTTCTGGGGCCGGCCAATGATCACCTGGTTTTACACCAACAACATGGCCACCTCCCAGGCGGCAACAGAAACGTATTGGTCGAACTGGTTGAGCGCCGGTGTCACGGTGAATTTTCCCAGCGCCGCGTACAACACGCTGTTCAAGCGGTCGATGCTGGTCGCCGCGCTCCACATCGATTCCGTCACGGGGGCGATCATCGCCGGCATGCACAACGGGGCCTACCCCTTCGTCTGGCCGCGCGACGGCGTTTACGCGGCCGTCACACTGGATCGCACCGGCCACACCAATGAGGCGGGCGCCTTTTACCGATGGTGCCGCGACGTCGCATTCCGTGACGCTGACTGCGTTGACGGTGGCCTCGGCGTCTTCTACCAGAAATACACCACCGACGGGTACAAAGTTTGGACGTCGCCGCAACTCGATGAAACCGCCAGCATCCCGTGGGGATTGTACTACCACTATCTGACGACTAGCGACGGTGGATTCCTGACCAACTACTGGAACCTGGCCTTCCAGTGCGCCAACGCCAGCAGTGAGAATAGCTGTTTGTTCACGAACAGCGGTTCGACATTGGGCGTAACCAACGTCTTCGGCCTCATGAACGGCAACAACGTCTGGGAAGACTCGTTCGGGTTGTTTATCTATTCCAACGCCAGCATTGTCCGTGGCTTGAATGACGCGGCCAACATCGCCACCTACATCGGCAGCAACAGTTGGGCAACCACGTTCCAAAGCCGTGCCAGCGGTATCAAGTCGGGAATTGATGCCCGCATCGACGACCGCGTGGAACCCGCCGACATCAGTCACCTCGGATTGGTGATCCCATACGAGGTCTACACGCCCAACGATCCGCGCATGACCAATGTCGTCGAGTGGATCAATGGACGCCAGGCCGTCGGCACGTGCACCGCCTGCGAGAGCGCCGGCGGGCCATGGTACGACAACCTGGTCGAAAACGATTCGGTGAATTACCCGGATATCGTCGGCCTGGTTAATCGGTATGCGCACAACGTCAACGGCAACGCCGACGATTACTGGAACACGTCCCCGGGCTCCTATCTGCATAGCCCGTGGTTCCTCGCCACTTCCTGGTACGGCGAATACTTCACGCGTTGGCAGGATTACGTTGGCGGCACGAGCTTGGTGGACACGAACAAGTACACTCTCGACCTATTGGTCAACAAGTTGGGCCCAATGGGACTGGCCGCCGAGCAAATCGCGCCGACCACCGCCCTGCAGTTGTACCCCGGCTTCTGGCTGCAAACAGCATGGCCAAACGTGTGGGAATCGCATTCCACCCTGGTCGATCAGATGATGATGTTCCTCGATTACAAACCCGAAGGCACGAACGGCAACAACACCTGCTATTTCGCGCCGAAACTGCCCTCGGCTTGGAGCACGATGACGTTCAACAACCTCGATTCCCAGGGCCAGCGCTTCGACATTACGATCACGGAAAACCCGACCAACGTCCGCGCCGATCTCAACAAGCTCACCGTCGGCGCGCTGAATTACGACACCTACCTGCGCATCCCCGCGGGTGTCACCCTCGCCTTCGGATTACGACACCAACACCGGCCGCGTGCATGTCCAGGGCCCGCTCACGACCGCCAACATGGACAACTACATCGTGGTCGCCTATGGCACCAACAGCTATGCGGGCGACGGCATTCCCGATTCCTGGGCGCTAAAATACGGCTTCAACCCGCTCGATTCGAGCGTCGCCAGCCAGCAGGCCCCGAATGGCAGTGGCTTCAGCAATCTCCAGGAATATCAGGCGGGCTTCAACCCCACCAACTCAGCGGCGTACCTGCACGTCATCAATGTCGCAAAGGCGAATGGTACCGACGTAAGAGTGACATATCTCGGCGCCAGCGGCGACAGCACCTACTCACCAGTGATCGCGTCGCGAACGAACGTGCTGGAGTACACGGCCGGCACCTCCAATGGAAGCTACACGAATAACTTCACGCAAGTCCCCGGTCAGACCAATATCCTCAGCGCAGGCACCGGCCTCGGCACCGTCACCAATATGACCGATGCCGGTGGCGCCACCAACGTCCCCGCACGATACTACCGCGTCCGCGTCCTGTTGCCGTAACGAACAATCACAACCCCGGCAGACCCTTCGAACGGCCTCCCTTGGTAGTGCCGACCTGCCGGTCGGCCATCAGCCATGCAGCCACTCTGGTCTCTTACCCCCCCCCACAACTTGGGTTCGTTTTTGGCTTTGTTTCCCCCACTTTTCCACGCCGGCTTGAACAAACTTGGGTTCGTTTTGCAATTTTTACTTTTTTCGCGGCCCGCCTTTCTCGACCTGAACGTGGACACAACCCAGCCGCGCCACAGGTTCGCACTCAAGCCAACCCGCCGCGTCTTCCCTGTCCGTTTATGTCAAAGAACCATACCCGCCCTGCAATCCCCGGCCCCTATTTCAAAGCCAACTCCGAAAGCCTTCGGAGGACACGCAACGCCGAAGGTTTCCCCCGACTCCGAGGTCGGGGCGGCCGTAGGGTGGAACCGAGGCGCGAGGGTAGCGCCGAGATGGCCTCGTGTCGTTTCGAGGCCCGTAGGGTAGCGCGACTAGGAGGAAGCGCTGCCAACCGAGCGGGCGCGAGCGGAGCCGAGTCTGCAAGACGCGACCACGTCGTGTCCCCGGTCGCAATGCAAAACAAGCCTCTGCTCCGCCATATCAAAGAACTCTTCATACTCCACCAACCATGTCGGACAATAATATCCAATACCGATAACCCAGTCAAGCCCAAATCTCGCCCCCTCACCCGCTTCTTTTGCAGTGGCGGTCGCTGCAGTCGCCTCGCGCCAGTCGAATAACCGACACGATGGACGGAAGGTGTCAGGCTGACGGCGCACGGAGGTTGAGGTCGACGTTGCCGCCGCTGCTCTTGTAAAACCGTAACGTCCCCGAACTTGGCGTACAAAACCCTTCCGTCTTGAGCCAACCCCGGAAGCCCGAATGTGTTGGACAGGAGGGGTGACCTAGTGGTAAAATTCGCCCGCTGCGAAACTGTGAGCCTGCGAAAGGCAACGTTAAATTGGGTGGGTCGGAAATGAGCAAGTTTGGAGTTGGTGTTATTGCATCAGCCGTGGTTTTGTTCGGAGCGAACGCCACTGCCGACAATATTGCCACGATCGAAGGGTATTCCACCGGCACTGTCGTCAGCCTCGACTCCAGTCCCGTTGTCACCGCCATCGCGTGTCAGGGGGGCGGCTATACCGTTAACGGGTACACCTACAACTCTTGGTTGATCTTTGTTCAGGATTCGACCGGGTCGATCGGCCTCTACGGTGCCTTACCCGGTAGCTACATCCCGGCCGTGGGAGATGCTGTAAGCGCGGCCGGTACCTATTCTCCGTATCACCAGATTCCAGAGATTGGCTCGCTGAGCAACCTCACGCTGGTTTCCACGGGCAATGTGGTGCCCACACCCCCCGTCTTCACGATTCCGCAATTGACCGCCTCGACCACGATTCCGGAAAGTCAGGCGGGCTACGTGCTGCAGTTGACGAACGTCACCATTTACACGGATTCAGCCGCCACCATTCCTGCGTCGGGCAACTTCCCGAATAGCAACACCGCTTTCTACGTCAAAGACAGCAGCGGCAACATCATGACCATGTATTTCTGGGTCACGTTTGAGTCAGTTGACGGGGCGATGATTGGCACGCCCATTCCGACCGGGCCCGTCAATATCACGGGAAATGTGGAAGTCTATCCCGGTCTGCCTGTCGAGATAAACCCGCTCGCGATTACCGCGGTCCCCGTCCCTCCGCCCGTCTCGTCGCCCGCCCCGTCGCTCGGCACCCGAACGCTCCGCATCGTTACGTACAACATCGACGCCGATCAAGACCAATCGGGACCTCAGTATGCCCTGCCGCAGCCCGGGTTGATCACCCCCTACAACAGCACCATTCCCTACACCGCCTCAAACTTGATCAGCGGCGGCGTGCTCGAAGGCATTGGTGAAGAGATTGTCAATGGCGATCCGGCCCAGCCCATCGATGTTCTCACCTTGGAGGAGACGACCAGCAACACTAACACAGTCCAAGCGATCGTCGACGGCTTGAATGCCTTCTACGCGCACTATGGCATCCCCGCCGGCTATGCCATGAGCCCCTATCAGGCGTTATCCACCCGCCCCGCCACGGGAGGCGGCCCCAGTGCGATGGTTTACAACACCAACACTCTGCAGCTCCTGGCCTCCGTCCCGGTCGATCCTCCGGGTGGCCCGAGCCAACTCGGCTCCGATGGCGAGTCTCGCGAGGTCGTCCGCTACGAATTTGCGCCGGCCGGCGTGACCCCCGGCACGAACAACGAGTTTCACGTCTACGTGGCCCACAGCAGTGCCAGCAACGACCCGATTGCTCACAATGGCGAAGCCACCATCATCCGCAACAATGAATCCACCAACTGTCCCGCCAACGCCCGCGTCCTCTACACCGGCGATTTCAACCTCTACGATTCCTGGGACGCAGGGTACCTGACAATGCTCTCCAACACCGCCCCCGACGGCGTGATGCAGGGCGGGGGTGTCGACCCGCTCAACGTCGCAGGCGCTACCAACATCGATTGGGGCGACCCGACCACCAATCCCGCCATCGTGTTCATGATCGATGAAAGCGCTGATCATCTCGTGTATCGCTGCGAGCTCCAATATATGACCAGCAATGTGTTCTATGACGTGCCCGGCGGACTCCAGTACGTTCCAGGCTCGCACCACTGCTTCGGCAACAATGCCTCGCTGCCGTACGGCAGCTCCGTCACCGCCACTGGCAATACCGCGCTGAACGATCTTGACCCGGTTCTGACCAATCAGTTCAAGCTCCCCGCCACGACACTGTACCTGGACCTTACGAACACCACCGATCACCTGCCCGTGGTGGCCGATTACACCATTCCCATACCCTTGACTGTACCGGTGGCCAGCTTCACCGCCAGTCCGACCTACGGCGTCGCGCCGTTGACGGTGAGCCTCATGGATATCTCGACCGGTCCGCCCACGAGTTGGACGTGGACGGATACCAACGGCAACATGTCGACGAACAAGAACGCGTCGTTCACGTACGCGAACCCAGGCGTCTACACCGTGCAGTTGATCGCCTGCAATGCCATCGGGTGCGGAACCAACACGCAGAGCGTTACCGTCATTACGCCGTTCCAGGGGTGGCAGAACCAGTACTTCGCCGGCGGCAACCTCAACGCGAGCGCCGGGCCGAATGTTGACCCGTACGGCACCGGAATGAGCAACACCAACAAGTTCCTGGCCGGCTTTGCCGGGAACGTGCCGACGGGGTACCTGCATATCATCAACATTGCGACCTCTAGCACCAACGTCATTGTGACCTATCTGGGCGCCAGTGGCGACACCAACTACGTGCCAGGTATCCAGTCACGGACGAATGTGTTGGATTTCACAACCGGTGACCCCAGCGGCGACTACGCCAACACTGGCTGGCAGGACACCTTCCAAACTAATATCCTCGGTGTCGGCATCTCCGCTGCTGGAGGAGAAGGAACGGGCCTCGGCACCGTCACCAACATGGTCGACAGCGGTGGCGCCACCAACGTCCCCTCCCGTTACTACCGCGTACGCGTCCTGTTGCCGTAAGGAATCAAATAGGTCCGACGTGAAGGACCGCAGCCGGCAAAGCCGGCAAAGCCGGGGTCAGGTCTCAAGGGCCTGTTGCCCAAATGCTCCACATACCACAAGAGGCTCCATATTCGCATTCTGACACCCCGAGTTTCCTTGGAAATCGAAGGCTCCGGATCGGGAAAAACATTTGGAAAACACAATTCGGTGGTTTGGGCAACAGCCCCTCAACATTGCAACATTTCAGTCTCCCCACTTCACCCCCTACCCTCGCCTGCACCGTCGCCACACCTGCGTTTCGAATCTCCACACTCGGATTTCGAGTTTCCTTACCCTGGCGAAGTCGAAGAGCCCTGTGCCGCGCCCTTTTCATCGTCTCACAAGAATCGCGGCGCTCTTCTTCAACAGGACGATGCTGATTTTTCCGTCGCGCACGACGTAGACGGGGCGAGCGTCAGACCCAACGTGAATGGCGCGCACCGATGCGTCCCGTGCGAAACTCGGGAAACCAAGGCTCTCCATCGGGACCATCACGAACTCCATGGGCGACGCGTTCATTACATCCACCACGCGGCTGCCATCAGGAAACGGGGACGCGAGATTCAATGTCTGGTCCCGGTCGCTGTCGTTCACGATCACCCCAACGATCTCGTCATTTTGGGTGCGGGTGAACGCGTACACGTCGTCCGGATCGTCCGTTAGCCAGGTGTGAAATTGGCCGGTGCGCAGCGCCGGATACGTGTTGCGGATGGCGATGACGCGACGGTAATGCTCCCACAAGTCCGGCATGACAGTGTCCTGCGGATTATCGTACGGCTCCAGATCCCGCCAGAGCATCTGCTTGCGGTCGACGGGATCACTGGCGCCGAACATCCCCGCTTCGTCGCCGTACCAGATCATCGGCGCGCCCAGAAACGTCATCTGGAACGTCGCCATCAATTTCTGGATCTGATAAGCGGCCGGCCCCGGCTTTGATCCATCATAGTGCGCGCCATCCTGGATGCGGTCGCCCTGGTTGTAATCGCGGTCGGGGTTGATGACCATGCTCACCAGACGGTCCGTGTCGTGGGAGTCATACAGGTTCTGCATCGCGTAATCGACCTGGATCGGATAGGTCGCCAGCAGTTCTTTCAACTGACGATCGAATTCGCTGGCCGTGGTCTTGCGTTTCCGGTCGATGAAATAGTGAATCGCCCGCATGGCGAACGGGTAATTCATCACCGCATCCCATTCATCGCCCTGCAAATGTTGTGGCACAGCGCCCCACGCTTCGCCGGTGATGTACGCGCGCGGGTTGATCGACTTGACGTGCTTGCGCCACGCCACCCAGAACGCCCTCGGCACGCCTTCCGCCACGTCCAGTCGCCAGCCATCGACGCCGTCCGCCGGGTCGCCGTTCGGGGCCATCCACCGCCGCGTGATGCCGAAAATGTACTGACGCGCCGACGCGGACGCGATGCCCGTGTCATCGCTCTTGCGAAAATCCGGCATCGCGCCGCCGTGGTCCCACGAATTGTATCGGACGGGCGGCCCCCAACTCGTCACATCGAACCAGTCCGCATAGGGCGATTTCTGGCCGTTGGTGAGCAGATCCTTCAGCGCGAAGCTGTCGCGGCCCATGTGGTTGAACACGCCGTCGATAATCACTTTCAGCCCCTGCGCGTGCGCCGCCTTGATGAATTGCAAAAACAGCCTGTCCGATGGCGTCCACTGCCACGTCGTCGGGTCGAGCGTCTCCTGGCGCATGACCTGTTCGTTGTCGCCCTTGAATCCGAAATACTGCGAGACGTGCCGGTAATCGACCGTATCGTACCCGTGATTCGAACCCGCCTCGAAAATGGGACAGAAATACAGCGCTGTTACCCCGAGTTCGCGAAAATATGGCAGCTCACTGATGATCCCCTGAAAATCACCGCCGTACCGCCGCCCATACCAGTCATTGGAAAACTGCATGTCCTGCCGCGGCCGTTCCCACGCGGCCAACTTGTACCAATCCCAGCGCCACGGCAACGTGTGGGGCGGATCATTCTCGGACGTGCCGTTGCGAAACCGGTCGGGAAAGATCTGGTACCACACCACGTGACGCGCCCAATCCGGCGTGGAGATCCGCTCCGTCAGGTCGGCGACAAACCAATGGCCGTCGCTCGCCACGTACGTCCGGCTGGTCGCGCCGTCTCCCAAAATAAAATAGTAGGAGGCGGTCTTGTTCGTCCCTTCCGTGGATACGGTCGCGTCCCAGTAATCGAAACCAAACGCGGTCTCGTCGCGGCGCATCGGGATATCGCGATCGCGGCGGTCGCGCCAGTGCACCGTCACGCTCCGCACGTTGTCGTGCAGGCTCCGCAGTCTCAAGTCCACCGTGTCACTCGACGTGACATTGAAGTCCCGCGCTTGATGAGGGTCATGACGCACCGCCGCCAGATTCATGCCCCGCGCCGGCACGGCAGCGAAATCCTTGCCCTGCGGGCCGACGTACACACCCGAGTTGAACCCGTTTTGCCCGTTGTCCGCGCGCAACGCCGCATCGCCGTGCGGGTCCATCATCCACGTGTCTCCGTTGACGACGAACTTGTAGTAATGGATTCCCTCGTCGAGCTTGAGATAGGTGACGTACGTGCCGTCGCCGAGGTCAGTCATCGGCATTGCCTTTGTGTCCCAGTGGTTAAACGATCCCACCAGATCAACCGAATGAACGTCCACGTTCCTGGGCCAGGCGGGATCGTCTTTCGGTCGATACCGGAATTCAACGAGGTCTTCCG
>Ga0208820_1001554_pt1 | contig 12582 bp, 8 predicted proteins | sample June2015DPH_16_5_FD_184713 | JGI IMG/M metagenome (GOLD analysis project Ga0208820, IMG submission 184713) | Peatland microbial communities from SPRUCE experiment site at the Marcell Experimental Forest, Minnesota, USA - June2015DPH_16_40... | ecosystem: Environmental > Terrestrial > Soil >...
TGCGTCTGGCGCGGAGTGAATTTCCAAATGCGCAACCGCTACGGACGGTGATGCTGGCGGCAGCGTGGCCGGCGAGTTTTTTCTTTTTCGCGGGATACACGGAGGCTCTGGCGGTTGCGTTGATCGTCTGGTGCGTCGATTGGGCGCGAGACGAGCGTTGGGTGTTGGCGTCGGCGTGCGCTTTGGCCGCCGGGTTGACGCGGTCGGCGGGAACGTTGGCGATCGTGCCATTAGCGATCATGGCGTGGCGGGCGCGGCGCCGGGCACGATGGCCGGTCGCGATCGCTCCGCTCGGAACGCTGGGATATTGGTTCTGGTTGCATCAGACGGGACGCCGGAGTGTGGCGGCGGCTTATCGAACGTACTGGAACACGGAGGTGGCAAGTCCGTGGACGACGCTGTGGCGGGCGATTGGTTCGTTGGCGAAGCACTTCGACTTACTGGTGGCGATCGGTCTTGTTGCGCTGATTTTTTTCTTCGTTGCGGGAGTGGCGGCGCGGCGGCGGATGCGGATGGAAGACAGGTGTTTTTCGGCAACCGTGATCGTGCATCTTCTGTTACGGCTGTGTTGGCCGCCGCTGCTGGGTGCTCCGCGCTATCTGCTGCCGATTTATCCGGCTTATCTGACGATGGGAAAATGGGCGGAGAAGATGGAACGGAAGCGCTTCGCATTTCTGTGCGGGGCGCTGTTTGCGTTCAATCTGGCTTGGATGTGGGCGTTTCTGAACTGGTCGTTGGTGCTGTAGCGTTCTTCGTGTGGCGCGGACACTCTTGTCCGCGAACGCCGACAGAGATTCGTGAGAGCAGTGGAAGTGTATGCACGCGCTGCATAAATCAGCGAGAAGTATGCAGCAGACGCAGGGCTTCGACGACGGGATCGTCGGCGATTGCATCGACGATTCCGATTTCGAGCGCTTGGCCAGCGGAGATTTTTTCTGCGGCGATGAAAAGCTCCAGCGCTCTCGTCTTCCCGATCAGGCGTGGCAGGCGCTGGGTACCTCCCCATCCGGTCATGAGGCCGAGGGCGGCGCCGCGATGTCCGAAAACTGCGTGGGGCGCGGCGATCCTGCGGTGACAGGCGAACGCGAGATCAAGACCTCCGCCCATGCAGTGGCCTTCGATCGCGGCAATAACGGGGGCGGGATAGCTGACGATTGAGTTCATGAGCGCTTGTCCCATGGCGGAGAACTGGTAGGCTTCGGGGCCGGTCAGTGCGGCGATTTCATTCAGGTCGGCGCCGACCGAAAAAAATTGGCGATTGCCCGCGATGATCAGTGGGCGGGGTTGCTTCTTCAGTTCGTCTTTCAGTTCGTCAATGGCGATGGTCAGTGCGAGCACGCAGGCGCGGGTGAGGCGGTTGGTGCCGTCGGGCGACGTGAGATGGAGGATGCGTGCCGGGCTGTCGAACTCGATTCGGAAAAAGAGAGAAGACACGGGAACATGATGCACTATTGGGCGGGTGGGAGGCGCGGTTCTTCGCTGGAGCACGCGAAAGAGCAGGTCCTTCGCTCAGATGACAATTTTGTTGGGGTACCGGCGTTGCGGTGACGCGGGCGTAAAGCAGGCCCTTCGCTTCGCTCAGGATGACAAAGTTGGTTGGGCTGGGCGGCTTGGATCGCGGACCATTGGATCGCAGATTAAACGGCCGGCACGCCGTGCGGCTTCACGTGCTCGCGAATGAACTTAACGATGTCGTCCATGGGAGTGCCAGGCTGGAAGATGCCGGCCACGCCGATTTTCTTCAGGCCTTCTATATCCTGGTCGGGGATGATGCCGCCGACCAGCACCAGCACGTCGTCCATTTTGTTTTGCTTCAGCAGGTCCATCACGCGCGGGACGATCGCGTTGTGCGCGCCCGAGAGAATCGAGAGTCCGATGACCTGCACGTCTTCCTGGAGCGAAGCGTTGACGACCATCTCCGGCGTCTGGCGCAGGCCGGTGTAGATGACCTCCATGCCGGCGTCGCGGAGGGCGCGGGCGATAACCTTGGCGCCGCGGTCGTGGCCGTCGAGGCCAGGCTTCGCGACGAGGACACGGATTCTCAGGTCAGAGGGCATAGGATTATTTAACCACAGAGAGCGCGGGGCAGCACCCGACCTTCACCACGGGGCTCCTAAGACACGCGAACGAATCCGCCTCGGTCCAGCGCCCGCGCAGCCCGTGCTCGTACTCTGCAAGCTGCCGTTCGATATCCGCTTCCTTTTCCTTTCGCTGTAACCGGTCCTCCCGGTACCGCTTCAAAAAGTAATCGATGGTTTCGATGCGCAGCTTAATAGTATTGGCCGGCCGGTTCTCGTCCAGATCTTTAAAGGAGAAAAAAGGCGTGCCCGAGCGCTCCACGATCTGCTCGATCACGCTGTAAATGGGCGCGTCGTGGCCACACTTGAAACTGGAAATCTCCACTGCCACCAGGTTGGGGTGGCGGGCAGTGAATTTGGCGGCCCAGATCTTGTGGCTGGAACTGGCCGAGTTGGCGGTTTTCCACACATCGGAAATGTCAAGCGGGTGGCTGATTACACCGGCGCGCACTTCCTCGCCGAACAGGCGCTCCAGCAAATCCTCATCCAGCGGCAAGGTACTCTGCGAGAAGATCGAGTAACCCAGCTTCTGGAACTGCTCCATGATCTCATGGTTGATGCCGGGATCGTGGTGGTACGGGCGTCCCAGCATGACGATGCCTAACTTCTGTTCCGACTCCAGTTGGTCGAGGACTTTGCGAGCGCGCCGGCGAATGCTGGATTCAAACTTTCCCAACTCGCGGTAGCCGATCTCGATCGCAGCAACATTCTCCTCCTCCGAGAGGCCAAGTATGGGCGCCCACGCTTGGAACATCTGCCGAGCAAAGAGCTTACGGTCTGAAAGATTCAGCAGCGGGTGCACGTATCGAATGCCGTGTTCGGCAAAGAGGTCGGTTTCCTTTGTGTAAGCGGCTTCCACGGTCTCCGGTGTCACCGAAACCGTGGGGCAGGCATTCTGCCCCTTGGTGTTTACGAGCGGGGAGGCCAGCACGTCGAACATGGGGAAGAAAATCGTGTGCAGCGGCTTGCGCGCGTGCTTGTTGAAGATTAGGTTGTGGACGTGCGCGATGGTGATCTTTGACGGGTAGCAGGGGTCGATCGAACCACGACTCGATCCCGCTCGGTACATCTCGCCGCTGGTGAAGTCCGAGTACACCAGGTTTTCTGCTGGCACGCCCAAGCTCTCCAGATACGAACTAAACAGCGGCGCGTAGGCATACATGTTGAGGACGCGAGGAATGCCGATGCGCACCTGCCCGCGCTGTTTCATCAGCGCGCTGCGCCGGCGGGGGGCGCTCGTCCAGGCACGGGCGGGGATTGGATCAGCGACGCTTTCAGGGTGGCGGGAACGCCATACTTCGCGTGCCGCAATCTCCACCAAGTTTGGGTTGGCAGCCTTGGTGGCATCGAGGTGGGCTTTAATGCCGCGCATGGTTTCGACATCTTCCACAGCGCCTTTTTCACAGCTGGCGACGATCATGCGCTGCTCACCCGGCTGGAGCGGAACCTTGGTCTGGAAAGCGGTGCGGAAGGACGGTGGCGCCCAGCTTTCGGCGAGTCCGGCCTGCACATTTCCCGTCTGGACATTTCCCGTCTGGACATCGAGGAAAGTTCGCAGGCAGGCATTTTTGCAGAAGTTGCAGCGCGTGTCCTCACTGTGCGTCGTGCGGTATGTGATGGTGCGCACGGCGTCCAGGCCGATGAATGTGGTTGCGTGCCCATTGCGCCACAAGCGGATGGCTTCGATGCCGGCGCCGATTGCTCCCGATTCGCCGCAGTGCTGGTGAACAACAATCTCCGGTTCTTTCCCCGTGGAGCGGAAGCTGGCGCGCAGGAAATCCACCTGCGCCTTGACCGCGGCGAGATTGTTCTGCGTGCCGCCCTGCAGAATGAACCGCGTGCCCAGCGCAGCCAGGCTTGGTACCTTGGCGACATACAAGAAAACATTCCTGGGCAGCACCGTCGCCAAGCCGGCCAGGATCTCTTCCGGCCGCCAGCCCTGGCGCTGAAAGTTTACGATGTCGGATTGCAGGAACACCGCGCAGCCGTAGCCGAAGACCGGCATGGTGTCGGCGCTGAAAGCCACGTCCGCATAGTTCTCTACCGGGATGCCAAATCCTTCCGCCGTGGATTGCAGAAAATAGCCGTTGCCCGCAGAGCACTGGGTGTTGAGCTTGAAGTCTTTAACCCGGCCATTTTTGAGGACAATCATCTTGATGTCCTGTCCGCCGACGTCGACGATGACGTGGGGATCGTGGTAGAAGCGCACAGCCGACTCGGTGTGGGCCACCGTTTCGACCAAGGCGACGTCGGCCTGCAACACGCGTTGCAGGGTATCCTTGGCGTAGCCGGTCGTGCCCACGCCGAGAACTTCCAGGATCGCACCTTGGGTTTCCACCTGCTGGCGCAGATTCTCGAAGAGGTCAATGGTGTCCTGTATTGGATTGCCCTTTGAGAGTTGATAGGCCTTCGAGAGAACCTCGCCGTGCTCCGACAACAGCACGGCTTTGGTGGAAGTCGAACCGCCATCAAGGCCGATAAAAGCCTGGACTCGCTCACCAGGCTGGAAGGCCGCCGGAACGAATTTCGGCCGCCAGTACTTGGCTTTGAACTCTTCCAATTCTTTTTTCGAAACGCTCAGCCCACGGCTGCCGGAAGCCGCTTTTTCCTGGCGCCGTCCTTCGTAGATGTAGCGCTCAAGATTCTGTGTCCCCACATACTGCCCAATCCCCGCGTCTTCTCCTTTGCCGAATTCCACCGCGCCCATGGCCGCAAAATATAGCGCGTTCTCCGGAGTCTTGATGGCGTCTCCCGCAATAACATTGGGTGGCAGCTTGATGCCCCGCTCTTCCCAGAGGAGTGGGATGTTGTGCTGCCATGCCTCGCGCATGCCGCGAATAAAAGTGTTCGGCCCTCCCAGCAGCAGCACGTGTGGGCGCAGCGTGTGGCCGCGAGTGAGGACGGTGAGGTTCTGCAGAACAATGGCATCGAAAAGCGAGGCCATCAGTTCGTCGGCCGGGATGCCCTGCTTCTGCAGGCCATTGATGTCGGTCTCAGCGAAAACGCCGCACTTGCCTGCGACCGGATGGACCCTGATCCCCTTGTAGCCCTGGTCGCACAGCTCGTCGGGCGGAATCTTCAGCTTGGCGTTGATCTTGTCGATGACCGCACCGGTGCCTCCCGCGCACTTGTCGTTCATCGAAGGGATCTTCTTCCTCCGGCCGTTTTCGCCATCCTCTTTGAAAATGATTACTTTGGCATCCTGACCACCCAGTTCGATGACAGAGTTCACTTCCGGATGGAGCTTCTCCACCGCGAGTGCGACGGCGTTCACCTCCTGTACGAACTTCGCGCCGATTAGCGTGCTGAGCGCATTGCCGCCGGAGCCGGTGATGAACATGCGGCAGTTGCCGGGAGCGATGCCGACTTCGACTTCCATGCCCTGGAGAAATTCCAGGAGTTTCTCGGCTTGGTGCGCGTCATGGCGCTGGTAGTCCTGCCAGAGAATGCGGTCGGTCCCCGCTTCGCTGGTTCCGGCTTCGCTGATTCCGACTCCAATGGTTCCGGCTTCGATGACCACGGCCTTAACCGTCGTGGACCCGACGTCCACGCCCACGAGATAGCGGACGCCACATCGCTCCACCGGGGCCGGCAGTGAGCACTGCCGATCGGCGGCGCACGCGTGTTGTGCGGTCTTACCCACAGAATCTCCTAGGCTCTTCAGATCTCCCCCGGCAGCTTAGCGAGGCGTGCATTGCCATCCATCAGGTTGCTAACGTGCAAAATAAAGTTGGCCGCAACCCCAGCTATGCCTCGGCGGCGCGGAACCGGATAAAGCGGACTCCGCAACTGCCGATGCTCGGCGATGTATGCCTTGATGTCGTCGAGCTTCTTGCCGGTGGAAGCCAGCGCCTGCTCGAACTCCGCCTTAGCCTTGATCTTGGCGTCGCCCAGGGCCATCTGCACGCGGCTGTGCGCGTTGATCTCTCCCTCCCCCGAAGTTTCAATGGGCAGGAAGATCATTTCCCGGAAACGGTTCACCACGGCGGACTGCACGCCATCGGATTGTGAAGACGGCATACAGCCGAATGGCTTCACAGCCAGCACCATGTGACACAGGTGGTGCGTGGTGTAGTAGACGTTCTTCCCTACTTCGAGATGCCCTTCGCCGCCGCGGGCGAGCGAGTGGTAAAACGGATGCGCCACTCGGGCCAGGTCGCTCTGTGCAACGAGACGGTGCGTGAGTCCGCCCAGGTGGCGGGCGGTGCGCGCATGCTGGCGGTTCCAGATGCCTTCGCTCAGCCGCAACAGCAGCCACTTTTTGCGGAATTTCCACTCGTTGGCGAGTTGCTTCTTCAATTCCCACCAGCGCGCGCCGGGATAGGGTGCATCGAGCCCTTTCTTCGCGTCCGCGTTGGCCCGAGCCTGCGACAGGAGATAGGTGACCCAGCACCCGATTGGTTCCACGTCCACCTGGGCGCCTTCCTGCTCCAGAAAAGTAAACATGTTGAAGTTGCCGTCGCCTTCGGTGAGTTGTGCCCAAAACTCACCCGTGACCTTGACGATGGGCTTTACCCGTGTGCGGTCCACTTCGACTTGGTTCAGGCGCTCACGGGCGAAGTGCATAACGTTGAGGAAGTCCTCGGCGTAGAGGTGGTGCAAGACCTTGCCCAGCGTGTTGCAGATATCTTTCAGCTTCTTGTTCTGGGCCAGGCGGCGCGAAATCCATCCCGGCGCGCTCTCGAGGATCTCGTAACGCTTCCGGTTCTCCAGAAAATCGCTGAGCTGATCCACGACTTCTTTGATTGCCTGGCCGGTTGCACCCGGAGCAACCTCGTAAGGCCGGATCTGGTAAACCATGTCGTTGATCACATCGCCAAGGTTCAGCGCGTTGAGCTGGCCCATGCCGAGGTCTGCGGAGAACTTCAGGCCGGGGTTGCCCGATGCCGCCTTGACGCCATGGTCCTGCTGGAAAAGCAGGACCCGGAAACCCCCGAAGCCCGCATTCTCAAGCGCCATTCGGTACTCGGACTCGTACATGCCGAAGCGGCAAGGTCCGCACGAGCCTGCGGTAAAAAAGACGTAGTTGTCGAGGATTTCCTGGCGCGAGAGACCTCGAGCTTCCAGCGACCGCAGGAATTCGATGAGGTTGCCGACTGTAAAGTAAGTGGGATTACATTGCCCATTATTGCCAAACTCCTTACCCGTCTGGAAGGCGGCCACGTCGGGGTTAGGCAACATCTGGCAGCGATAGCCGCAGCCGCGAAACACGGCTTCGATGAAGCGCTCGTGTTTCCAGGTAAAGCCTCCGAAAAGTATGGTTACGCGGTCGCGTTCTTCCGCGGTGAAGAGCCGCTCCATGGGGCGGTGAAAGTGCTCGATGGGTTTCTCGGGGAGCCCAGCATCCCGTACCAGTCGCAACCTTTCGGCGGCCACGCGGCGAGCGATCTCTTCTTCCACTAGCGGAGGAGGCGTAGCGTCGGCAGATTTTATGGCGCTGCTCATTCCTTCAGAGTTCTCTCTTGACCAGATCCGCGCAGAAGTTTGTTACTGACAACTATTTGACACTATGGCGATGACTTTTACTACCTGGGCAGACAACGGACAACATAATCGGCAGTCACAGAAATGGAAATCAATCGCTGAAGCCAGCCAAGCTCACGCGCTTTGCAACATGATCCTTGATCCCATGGCCATCCCACCACTCCTTGGGATCGATCTGAACGCCTTCCAGTTGCATGCTGAAGTGAATGTGGTCGCCCCCCGCCATGCCGGTTTGGCCGCTCTTGCCCATGATCTGGCCGCGCTTCACCATGTCTCCCTCGTGTACCGCAATCTCACTCAAGTGGCCGTAGATGGTCTGCAGGCCATAGCCGTGGTCCACCACAATGCAATTGCCGTAGATGCCGAGCGGGGCAGCATACACTACACGGCCATCGTTCGACGCCTCCACGCCCACGTGCTGCGTGATGGAAAGATCGTAGCCCAAGTGAACCTGTTGATCGATCTTCTTACCTTGGTAAATGTAGTTCCGCTCGTCGGCGAAACTGGATTCCACCTTGGAGTTGTGTTGTTGCAAAAAGGGCTGTGACCAGAGGAACCGGCCCTCGGTCTTCAAACGCAGGTCGGACAGAGTTTGGTTGTTGGCGCGCCGCATCTCGCCGTTGATCTTCAGGAAACGCGCAACCGGATCGCCCGAACCATTCGGGTCCAACTCGCCAATGACCTTTTGCATGAAGCGATCGTCGATCTGCAAATCGCGCACCCGATACTTCGGCTGCTCTTTCTTGGGAAACTGGAACGCCATCGCTGCGGTGACTTCGTTGCCCGCCGGGTTAGTTGCGTAGACCAGCGGCACTGTGCCCGCCGGCATGTTCCACGCAAAAGCGAACAATGAAAAGAGCCCGGTCTTGCCGTCGGGCATGGGCCAGCTGCGGAACGTTTCGTCGCCCACCCGCACACCCGCTTCGGTGGAATAACCTGCAACGTTGAACGTCACCAGATCGGCCATGCCCAGGTAGAGGTAGTGCTGATCGGAATCGACCGTGAGTACGGGAGGTTGCGTCACCACCGTTACGTCCCGCTGTAATCGCACCGTTTTGCCGCGAAAGTCGTTGGATATCACTTCGACGATCAATTGTGCCTTACCGTCTTTGAGTTGCGGCATGGCTTTGGTTCCGGCCACCAGGTTCCAGACACTGTCTGGAACGCTTTGCTGCCAGAAGATTCGTCGTGCCGGCTGCTTGGTGTCCCAGGCGCTGTAGCGGATGCCGTTCTGCTCGACAGACACCACAGCCTCGCGGATCCCGTGCCGATCGCTAACCTGGAGGGTGAGAGGGGTCGCCACGCCTAGCGCGGTCACTTGAGGCTGCAACTGGACAACCGGCGTGGCCGAGAGCGCTAGCAGGAGCACCGCCGCCGTTGCCATGACAACAACCAGAATGATAAGAAAAGTTTTCACTGTAGAACCTCAGGATAGCACGCGAAGAATCGCCAGGTGCGCTACCAGCGCTGCGCTACGCCCCGACTGTGATTCGATTATATGATGATGGATGCGGGTGACCTCGTGACGCTCCCCAAAGGTGGCATGCCCTTGCGGGCCGCCCTCGGGCTATAATCTTGCTTCGGAAGACATGTCCAGTTCACGCTACGCGTTGGTGACCTACGTCCGTAATCCGGTGGGCGAGTTTGTAGAACAACTGCGCCGGGAACTCCACCCGACGATCGCTCACATGCCGTCCCATCTCACGATTCTTCCTCCGCGGGAGTTGCAGGGAACCGAAGCGGCCGCATTGGAATTTCTGGGAGTGGCTTGTGGCCGCGTCGTTCCGTTCAGCGTCGAACTGGGAGACGTGGAAACATTTCTGCCGACGACTCCGACGGTTTTCATCCAGGTAAAGCGAGCTGCTTATCGGATACGTGAACTGCACGATCAACTCTGTGGCGGCGGGTTGACCTGCGCGGAGAGTTGGCCCTATATTCCGCATCTCACGATTTTGAAGACGGAGCAGGATGAGCAGGCGCGTGCGGCATGCGTGATCGCGCGGGAGCGCTGGGCGACGTTTCCCGGCAAGCGCCAGATCCATGTGGAGGAGTTGATGTTCGTCCGCGAGAATGGCGATTGTTGGCAGGATGTGGCGCCGCTGCCGCTGGGACGCGGCCAATTGTCCTCCAAGTCGTAGTCCGGGTGGGATCGGCAAACGCTGTCCGCACCAAGGTCCATGGTCCACTCCACAACAACCCCTGAAAACCCGCAACTAGAGGCCAGTTTCGCCGATTCGACAGGACATGTACTTTCTGGCCGTTGCCAAGTCCATTGGCGGCATTACCATAGATTCAACGGGCCACAAGTAAGCGCCGGATCCCAGGCTGCGGGTTTGATCGGAAGAGAAAACATATATGCAAATTGGGGTTTACGGATCCGGCTATCTCGCAACTGTCATCTCCGCCTGCCTCGCTGACTTCGGCACGCCGGTCTGGTGCTGTCATGCCGATAGCTCGCGCATCATGGAAGTTGCCCGGGGCAACATACCTTTTTTCGAAAAAAATCTTCAGGAAGTGATTCGGCGCAACGTGCGTTCCGGACGGCTGGTGTACTCGGCGGACCCGGAAGAATTAGCGCGCAAAACGCAGGTAATTTTTCTTGCTGAAGATTCCGCCCTTGGACTGAAAGAACTCGTAATCCGCCTGGCGACCGCGGCGGGCCGCTTCCAGGTGCTGTCGATCGTAACGCCGGATCGGGTGGGTGCGACCAGGAAGATTGAAAAAGCTCTGCAAGACAAAGGACTGAAGAGCCTGCTGGTGTGCCAACCGATGTTCTTCACCAACGGATGCGCGGTCGAAGATTTCAACTGGCCCGACCGCATCATTCTCGGAACGTCTTCCAGCGAGGCCGTCTCTACCCTCAAGCAGATTTTTCATCCGCTAGTGATGCGCGGGGTTCCCGTGCTGGTCACGAACTACGAAACGGCGGAGTTGGCGCGCGAAGCAACCACGGCGTTTGTGGCGACCAAGATTTCGTTCATCAACGAAATTGCGAGCCTGTGCGAACACGTGAACGCCGATGCCGTTAGCCTCTCACTCGCCCTGGGGTTGGACAAGAAAATTGCCCCGCGCTGCCTGCAACCAGGCGCCGGCATGGGTGGAATTTTTGCCGAGACGGATATGGAGTCGCTGACTGGGTTGGCGAGAGAGAACAAAGTCGACCTGAAGGTGCTGAATGCTGCCCGCGAAGTGAATCTGAATCTGGCGGAGCGGCTCTTCCAGAAAGTGGCCATTGCGCTCGATACCGTGCAGAACAAGGATCTCGGCATTCTAGGGCTAGCGTTCAAGCCCAACACCAATTCCGTTGCCGGATCGGCTTCCGTTCAACTGGCGCAGAACTTGCTGGCTGGGGGAGCGCGCGTTAGGGCATACGATCCCGTGGCCATTCCCGAGGCGCGGCTGCAACTGAACGGCATGGTGAAGTACTGCGAATCTGCCTACGGAGCCTGCGAAGGAGTGGATGCCCTGATCGTCGCCACCGGCTGGCCTGAGTTCCGGACGCTCGATTTCGCGAAGATCCGCCACCTGGTGAGACGGCCGATCATCATCGACACCAAGAATCTGCTCGACTCGTCCCGCCTGCGCGCCATGGGATTCCAGTACATGGGCGTGGGAAGACCGTAGGCGCTCCAAAGAGCCGCAGTCCCACCGCAATTGCTATAATCATTGTCTGTACAAGCACGTCTGCGGTGGGAGTAGCTCAACTTGGTAGAGCATCGGACTGTGGCTCCGACGGTTGCGGGTTCAATTCCCGTCTCCCACCCCAATTCCAAAGAACTTAGCTCACACTTTTGGTCAGTAACTGACTGATAGCCCGCTTTGCAACTTTTGAGCTTGCGTCTCTGAGAGCATCGCTCACCGGGTCGCCGTACACATTCATTGTGACTCTGATGTCCCTGTGACGCATTGCCCGCTGCTGCACGCTGATTGGGGTCCCAAGCTCATCGAGCCATGTGCGGTAGCTTATTGTGAAATCTGTAACTTGCAGAAAACGCTTGACCTAAATCAGTACTTTCGTAACTCTACACTGATACGCCGTATTCCCTATACTAAGTTCAATATTTGTTACAGGAAATCCGCAATGCGTCGAACGATTCTGTCGGCAATTCTCGTGCTATGGAGCACCCTCGGCGTAGCGCAGAGCACCTCTCCAGAAGCTCTATACGACCGCGGAATGGACGCCATTACCGGCGTTGGGCCGTCGCAAGACGACTCTCTGGGGATCGACTACTTTCGACGCTCCGCCGATCTCGGCTACGGACCCGCCCAGATCGCACTGGCTTACTATTACGAAACCGGAACTGCGGTCACCGGCAACCAGAGCCAGGCCATTGACCTGTATCGCAAGGCCGCTCAACAAGGCGACCCACTTGCGGGTTGGCTGGTTGGACGGCACTACTTCCTCGGCAACGGGGTGCCGCGCGATCCCGACGCGGCCCAGAAGTGGCTCAAGCTGGCCGCCGACCAGAACAACGCTTTCGGCGCCTACTACCTGGGCCGTCTGATGGCGGATCGAGATTTCACCAAGGCCCCAAAGCTCTATAAGATTGCCGCCGATCAGGGTCTTCCCCAGGCGCAATACTTCTACGCCAAAACGCTGAAAGATGGCCGCGGCGTTCCGCAGGATCGCCTTACTGCGTATATCTGGTACACCATTGCAGCCGATGCCGGTTATGCCGCCGCGGGCGCGGACCTCGGCGAACTCAACGGCGGCTCTCTCACGCTGGAGCAGATCTCGGAAGCGAAAGCGAAAGCCCGCGATCTGGAACAGGTCGTGATCCGCGCCGTCACCGCGCGCGGATGCGCCGGATGGGACGGCGAATTTGATGAGTTCCCTACCCCGCCGCCGCCGAAGCTACAGCGTTTCTGCCACTAGGCAATACCGAGTGAGCCATTGCGTCTCGCCCGTCGTCTTTACCATCCCCCGACGCGCTCTACGCGCGGAAAGTGCGCCTAGTGGTTAAATTCTTTCTGTGGCAGATTCTCAGCCCCGTATTGTCGAATCCTATCGCGACTACAA
>Ga0208820_1001560_pt1 | contig 12547 bp, 25 predicted proteins | sample June2015DPH_16_5_FD_184713 | JGI IMG/M metagenome (GOLD analysis project Ga0208820, IMG submission 184713) | Peatland microbial communities from SPRUCE experiment site at the Marcell Experimental Forest, Minnesota, USA - June2015DPH_16_40... | ecosystem: Environmental > Terrestrial > Soil >...
CAGAACGAATTTTCCGTCAGACGAAGTTTTGTTACCAAGCGCAGGAAATTTGTGATATTTGATTGCAGAAACTATACATCTTCCGGCTTGCGGTGGGCAAATGCTTCTCGCGGCAGGATGACTGGCATGCGGCCATGGACAGCTGATGTCAGAGCATTGGCGTCGTGGTCAGAATCGCGCAGGTTGCCGCGGTGTTCTCACCGCGCTCGCCTTGGCAGAGAACCTATGTAGAGAGAATAATTGGATCCATTCGAGTGCCGCAACCGAATTTCCTGAACGGTACCCCCCGTTTCGGCGCTACAATGTCATTGTCACAATACAGACTTAAGTCTCCGGCAGTTGGGCCTCGTATCCGTAACGAGCGTAACGAGGAAGATGACCTCGTTTCCCGGGTTTGATGTTTCTGGCTTCTTAGCAATGTGCCGCCAGCACTGGCCATCAGATTGGAGTGGAGCCTTCAGGCTCTCCACTCGGAAGGAAGATGATATGAAGAATCCCATGTTCATAGCGCTTCTCTTGTCCACAGTAGTTGCGCTTCCCGCGTTCACGCAGCAAACTAATCCAAGTTCAAGCGCGCAGCCGGCACCATCTGCTGATCAAACTACTCCCGCTTCACAGCCCGTGACGGCCACCGGCAAAGAACAGTTGCAACCTAGGAGCGACCAGGACTTCTGGGAGGGCGATGAGCCTGGCTTGGGTTGGCTCGTCTTGCACCCATTTGCCAGCAAGCCGTATGTACGGCGGCAGGTGCAGAGCATCCAGGACCGGGTCAACGAACTCGATGAACTGACCGCGTCTAACAATAAAATGATCAGGGACGTGGATGCCCGTGCCCAGCAAGGCATTCAGCTGGCTTCCGCCAAGACCAAGATGGCCGATGAGCATGCGCTAGAGGCCGCCGACAAGGCTCAGATGGCCCATCAGACGGCGGCCGCCGTAGACACCCGCCTGTCCACGGTCGAGACAGTGGTCGGGAATATCGATCAGTACAAGTTCGCGGCGCCGACCGAGATTCGTTTCCGCCCCGGCCAGACCGTGCTGAGCAAGCAGGCCAAGGAAGCTCTCGACGAGATAGCCACTCAGGTGAAGAATCAGCACGGTTACGTCATCGAAGTGCAGGGCTTCTCTTCGAGTCAGGGCCAAGCCGCGATCGCCAACTCCCGGAAGATTGCGGACTCGGTGGTACGTTACCTGGTGTTGAACCACGAGATCCCGGCCTACCGCATCTACGTGATTGGGATGGGCAACGCTCCTGTTGCCAAGCGCGCGAGTGCTACACGCGTGGAAATCAGCGTGCTGAAGAACGGTCTCGAGCAGACTGCCAAACAATGAAGAACGGAGGGAGGATTGCATCTGAGCCTCCGCTCAAATTGGCCATAAAGCTGAGGTACCAAGGCCCCTGTGTCCGTGATAGTTTCCGCTGCGGCGGATTGAAACGATTTTCCGGAATCTGGAAGCGGCGGACAAATCGGCGCAGGCGGGCAGCCTGCGGGCCTTTGGGAACTTGCCCGGCTCTTTTTCTCAGGTGCAAATCTGTTGCGGCAAGCCAACCTGGCACTTAGAAAGAACCTGAGCTGCGATCCATTCAAAGGTCACGGCCAGCCCCTGCTTCCAACCGGATGGAGGGTTCCCAACGCAGTACTTCACGCAAACGAATATTGTCGCTGTTCCGACTGCGCACCCCCTGAGGTCCTTTAAGGTTGTGGCGCTTCGTCGCGCACAGTTCCAGAACCAGCGCTATAGCTTGAGGAACATCAGGAAGAAGCTGTTCTGCCGAGGCCTGGCTCTCCAAGCGAGTGGTTGTCTTCTGTCTCTCCCAAGCCTGCGTAAACGACGGCAATGCTCCTAGCACCGTGGCGTCTCCTGGCCCGGTTGCCGGATTGCGGTGTTTGCCCAGATACTCCTGATGCTGGATGGCACTTTTCGAAACGAACCCCTGGGTTGCCGGTTTCTAAAGTAGATAAAAATAGATTGCCCTGAGGTCCAATTGCATATGCATGTGAACGATCCGCATCACCCGCATGCAAAGACACAGCAAGTATCCCCCGGCAGAGCCGGGGGCTTTAGTTTGTGAGCCGCTCAAAGCGGCTAGGCGGGGTCGCTGACGCGGCCCCGATGTTTGGTGCCACCGTAACGGTGGCCCGTTATCGCCACAGGTTGATTTCATCCAATCGCTGATCCTCTTGCTCCTGGTTCCGAATGTACTCTCGTATGACTTCCTCGTCCCGGCCCACCGTCGAAACCCAGTACCCCCGTGCCCAGAAATGCTGCCCGACAAAGTTTCTTTTCTTCTCTCCGTACACCCGCGCCAAGTGAATCGCGCTCTTCCCTTTGATAAACCCGATCACTTGCGATACCGCGTACTTCGGCGGAATCGCAATCATCATGTGCACGTGATCCGGCAGCAGGTGCCCTTCTTCGATCCGACTCTCTTTCTGCTCCGCCAGCTTGCGGAACACCTCGTCCAAGTGCCGACGCAGCTCTTTGTACAATACCTTTCGTCGGCACTTGGGGATGAACACCACATGGTAATTGCACTCCCATTTCGTATGGCTTAGGCTTTCCATTTCGTCCATCGCGAACTCCCTTTCGTGTGCTTTGGCGGCTCACGTCTGGGAGTCTCCGCGATGGACTCCGGTATCTGTCAAACTTCTACTGCCTCCCCGGCAGAGCCGGGGGGTCTCTCCGTTCGTACTAGATCAAAACTGTCTGGATGCTCACACTATCCGTGATTATGGGAAAGACTCGCATGACCATATAGCCGAGCGCGTCTGTGATGTGATCCAAGCCTGACCTGGCATCCGGGATCTTCGATCCTTCTTTATAGGTGAGACAATCGAGCGCCTTTATCAAGTGTTTGCACTGCGGTGAAATTAGCAGCCTGCGGGAACCCTCTGCATTGAGAAGCATCGCATTCACCGAATTAATGCGGTCTATCACTTTGTAAGGTGAGTCTCGATAAACAGGCCATCCTGCTCTCTCAATGATGGTGAGATCTGTTTCGCCGACCGGGGCACTGGTTTTTCTTGACTCGGCGCTTGGGTCGGGATGCACGATCCCTTGGCTTCCACCATACCGACGGTTAATCTCGTGCATCATTTCCTGCGTGTTCGAGTTAGGCAGAACAATCTCGTCGATGATATGGCATTGATTCCCGGCCCGTTGGCCCACGACTGCGGTCATCGGGTTGACGTTGAAATCCATCCCGACAAGCAGCGGTGCGTAGGGCGAGAGCGTGAGCTCGATTACGTTCTTCTCGAGGTCAAAGCCGTGGTACACGCGAGTTTGCGGATCTTCGAAAGAAGCGCAGAACTCCTGCGCATACAATTTTGGATCCATCTCGACTGCTAAGGAGGCTAGCTCATCCCGTGGAACATAGCCATCCTGCTTAGTCGAATAAAGAAAAGTTGCCCAGTTCTCTAGAAATTTGGCGTTGCAATAAAGATCATGGAAGTGGTTCCGACCTTTGGGAGTCCCGATGAATAGAGCGCGCCCCCCGCGGTCGGAAAGCGAGGGGCGAATCACTGAATTCCAAGTCGCGGCTCTCATATCTGCGAACTCGTCCATGACAACGAAATCTAAGCCAACGCCGCGTAACCTGTCCGGGCGATCGGCACCGTGTAGTTGGATGATTGAACCGTTCAGCACCTCAATCAACAACTCCTGCTCGCTGGTTCTTCGGCGTGCGCTCGGGGGGACCAATTCCTTCAGAACACTCCACGCAATCCTCTTCGCTTGGCCGTATGTGGGGGCGACGTAATAACAAATGCGGCCCCTATTACTGAGAGCATTGACGACCAACCACCAAATAGCCAGCGTGGTCTTACCCCACCGCCGTCCCGCGACGAGAACAATAAAACGTTTGTCGCATAAGAACACTTCAGCATGGCGTCGCCTAAGGCTGAGAGTTATGTTGATCTCCGACATCGGAGCCTCCTAGGGGAGAGTCTAGGTTGGTAATCACATTTGTTACCGTGGGTTGTTCGATCGAGATATCGACCGGTTTTCGCTTCGGATAAACATACGGTGCGATTTCACTAAAACACCGCAGCCTGAACTCATCGGACTTCTTTTTGTTCATCCCCATTCTTGCGATCTCGAGCAGAGGATCGCAGCCCATGGCGTCAAGTTGTTGCTTGAGCGTGAGCGTCGCGCGATTGGGGGTGTTTTTTTTTCGACCGCCTGTCTTGGGCAGCCCTATGGGTCTTCCGCCGTTCCCTGTTATCGCCATGGTCGCTGCCCTCCATCGTCCGAGTTGGCGCTCACAATGGAAGCGCTACGGTAGCGAAATGGCGATAGGCCCAAGTCGTTGCGTGGAAGCAGCGACCGTGCCTTGACGGCTGAATCGAAGTTCTCTAGGAAGAGTGTTGCTAGGAAACAAGCTCTAACCGGCAGAGCTGCCGCGGCTCTTGGGTAGTTTACGCGGCCGGGTTCGTTTCGACGTTGCAGGGACGGAATTCTGGACATGGAGCCCTCGTAGCACTGTGTGTGCTGATCGCGGCCTTCCAGTTCAAACATCCCGTATGAACGTAAGGGTTAGAGAGTAGGTGCCCAGCATCCCGCTGGGGGCAGACGTTGAGGGTATTGCAGAACCCTGCCGAAACGTCCCGTAACGAAAAGGTTCTTGGAGGCCTCCCGCCTCCAAATCGGAGGATCTCAAACCTCGTTTGCTGACGCAAGTTTCCCGCCTCCAAATCAGAAAATATCAAACCTCGGTTGCTAACGCAAGTTTTCACCGTTAACGAAGTATAGTCAGCGAATTTAGTCCGCTGAACGATGAAATCTCGCTCAAGCTCACTTCATCCATCACTTCCGAGTGTTCGTTGGCATCTATGTGAAGATCCTTTCACCGCTGGGGCATCTTCGCAGGTAACAACTTCAGAAGCACGTTCCCGATCACCATCGGTTGGTGCTCTCCCGCACTTCCCGCCAATGTGTACGACCGCTCAAACCCGTTCGGTCCCTCGACCTTCATTTCCCAATTTTCGTTTGCGCGGGAACCAATGACTGATACCCGCCAGTCTCCAGTTCTGTCGCTCAGAGCGTGTTCAACGAGCGCCTGGACTTCTCGTCCGACCGCGGGATCACCTGTATTATGCAGTTCAACCGAAACAGCCACTGTCTATTTTACCAACACACTTCCCGAGCCGCTCTGCTGGCTCCCCTGCTCCCTGCCCCTCCTACGAACGACGAGGCTTATTGGTGGCCGTGTATATTGACGGACAGGAATAGGCCAGCAACGAAATTTCGGAGCGGCAGGGCGCAAAATTATGAGCTATCAGCAGCAGATTCCCCTGATGACAAGAGGGCACGGCCACATGCTCGATATCACCGGGCAGATCGCTACGATTGTGACATCCTCAGGCATCCGAACCGGCACGGTCAACGTTTTTAACGTCGGCAGCACAGCGGCGGTCGGCACGATTGAGTTCGAGCCGGGCCTGCAGCACGATCTGCCCGTGATCCTAGACAGGCTTATTCCACCTAGCCGAACGTACGGCCACGAACAGGCTTGGCACGATGGCAACGGGCACTCGCATCTGCAGGCGACGCTACTGGGTCCGTCTTTGACCGTACCGATCGCGGATGGAAGGCTCGTGCTCGGGACCTGGCAGCAGATTTTCCATCTGGAATGCGATGTACGCGGGCGCCAGCGCACGCTCGTAATCACAGTGGTTGGGGACTGAAGCGCTCGGTTCACCTACGAAAGTCTGCTCTCCGCCAAACTGTGCAAAGCATCATTGCCCAGCGGAGACAGAAGCGCGGAGAGCAGGATGTTGGTGTCGAGGATGAGACGCATCAGGACCGTTTGGCCCGCTCCCGGTAGTGTTTCGCGCGGACGTCTTCGACGGACTCGTCAATCATCTTCTGGAGTTCGTCCGGGGAAACGTCGGCGAAAGCTTTGCGGGCTTCGCGGACGGTCTGATGAAAGATGCGCCAGCGGACAGCCTCCTCGATGAATTTCGAGAGATCACCCTTCTTCATTCCCTGGGAACCCCGAAAGGTGCGCAGGGCATGAGGTGCGCCGACCAGATACATCGGGATATTTAAGCACCCAGAGATATTGGGATTTGTCCATGAGGGCAGAACGCACTTGAAAAGGCCATCTTGTTGACATGTGAATGACATGAAAGTATGCTTATAACATGTCCAAGATGATTCAACTTCGTAATGTACCCGATGCCCTGCACCGCGGTCTGAAAGCTCGCGCTGCCATGGCAGGTATGTCGCTTTCCGACTATCTGTTAGCTGAGATCAAGGAAATCGCGGAGCGGCCAACGCTTGCGGAATTGCGCGAGCGTTTGCACAAACGTAAGCCGGTTTCAGCGCAGATCGACACCGCTCACCTGGTCCGAGAAGAGCGCGAGGCACGATGATCGTCCTGGATGCGTCTGCCGCAGTTGACTGGCTTCTTCAGACATCTGCGGGGCAGAGCATTGAGAAGCGAATTTATTCGCGTAACGAAACGCTACATGCTCCTCACCTGCTAGATCTTGAGGTTACGCAGGTACTGAGGCGTCTAGCACTGCAAGGGGTGATCTCTGCACATCGTGCGGACGAGGCGGTCCGTGATCTGCTGGATCTCCGTATTACTCGTTATCCTCATCCCGTTCTCCTACCCCGCATTTGGCAACTCCGTCACAATTTTTCTGCCTATGATGCTGCCTACATCGTGCTTGCCGAGAAACTCGGAGCTGCGTTAGTTACAAGGGATGCTCGACTCGCTTCTGCTTCGGGCCATGCGGCACCGGTCGAGCTCTTTTAACCCACATTTCCCTTTTTGAACTCTGAGTAAATAGTTATATGATCGCGCCAACGCCAGTATTCATACGGCGTTGAAAGTGAAATCGACCTTGCGGACCTCGCAGACAACATGTTCGTCGAATGCGCTGATGCCGCTCGTGCAGACTATTTGGTGACTGGCAACCAACGCCATTTCCCAAAGTTCTGGAAGAACACTAAGATCATCAGTTCTCGCGAATTTCTCAGTGTCATAGCACCGCACCTTCTTCGGTGAAAAGCGGCAGCCCAACGAATACGACAAGGCGATCACGTTACTACTTCTTAGAACGTGCCGGCGTTAGGAAGTGTTCCTTTAAGACTTCTTCTCCGGTCGAGGGCCGGTGCCGAAGTTCCAACTGCTCGTGCAGAAGGAAGGCATAAACCGCGGATTCCTCAGCGGTCCGCTTCCTCGGTCGGTGATCCTAACCCCTGAAAGGTTTGTCTTCACGATCATATCGAGGCGATTGGCATCAGCGCCGCAGGAAATAGATTCTGTTAGTCCAGTCCCAATTCCCAGTTTCTCTCGCCAGTCTGGTCAAGGCCCAGACCAACCCGAGGATATCCGCGGGCGAAATTGTTTTTTCGTCCACAAAAACCACGCCGCCGTGCGTGCGCTCTTCTTCCGCCCAGGTTTTGAGCAGGGGAGGAATCGTCCTCCGGTCATAGGTAACAAGCGTTAATCCCTGGGCGGCGGCTTCTCGCAAACAAGCGGAGTCCTCCTGTCCAAGGAAATATCCATTTTCCCATTCCACCATATAGCGAACTTCTGTCGCTCGATTGCGGCGACGCAGACCATTCGCTACCTCCGGTGAGATGTGCTCATCGAGAAGAAACTTGAGCATTTCAGTTTTTCGCCGCTTTCTTGGGAACGAATTCGGCGGCCTGCGGCAACATGCGCTTCAGCGCTTCAAAATCCGTCGCCTCATTCTCAGCCATTGCCCCATTGATTTCTTCGGGAAACGCCTCCGCATAGTTGACCGCTGCCTGGACTTTCACTTCTGGCCACTTGAGATGTCGCGCTACGGCCGACACATCTTTCTTATAGCTATGGACGAGCAGCATGACTTCCCATACGGCGAGAGTGCTCCCTTGAAGGCAGGCTTGCCGGCCCGCCGGCGAATCTCGAAAGTCGATGAAGCCAAATTCCGACCGGCGCAAGCCTTCCTCCACCAGGCGCGCACTGGCGTCGCTGGGGGTCCATCCATGCCGATTCGCCATGCGTTTGAGACGCTTTGCGCTCTCCGTTGGCAGGCGCATGCTGATGACCATCGAATGGGTTGATCTCATGGCAATCTCCAAAGTGTAACTCTTGTAAGCATTGTAGCATATTCTCCTTGTTATCTCTCGCGGGTCTTGTGCAACCACGTTGCACAATCGAAATGTTGACTGTCCTCGTTACCACTTAGCCCGTGCTCCAGACCACAAAGGCAATTCGATGTTTGTGCACCCCAGGTGCACAAACTCGGGCCTGAGACGCACCCGGGGGGACCTTCCCGAAAGCGTTTGCGTGCCAGAGAGTCCCCGGGGCCTGTCAGCTGTTTGCGATTGCTCGGGCTTTACCATCACCAACTATGTTCGCTTTTTCTTCGCTAACTGTCAAGCTCCCTATTTTATCCGGCCGGATTACATTTGCGGCCGACTTGCTTTTCCGCTCTTTGGCCCACCGGGCTGAAACTGCCTTGCGTCCGAGCTCGCTTCTCTGTTCGGGCGTTAATCTCGAGAATCGGATCTTCCCGCCTTTACGGCCACCGAGTCTTCCAAGAGCGACAGCATGTGGATTCTTTGACCTCTTCGTCTTCGCCTACATCGCGGCTCCAGGGGTACAGTTCCTGGCAGCTCACTTCCAGACTGCGCGCCACCAAGCCCGCCGGCTCTCCCGCCCGCAATCGTTGCACCGCATCCAGCTTGAACTCCCTGGTGAACTTCCTTCGAGATCTTGTCCAGTTTTCCCTTTCGCTGCATTTTAGGGCTTAACTGGTTGTCTCAAAATTGGGGTCCACTCGAAACAGACAATCGGGGCTCAAGAGTTAAGTTTTGTTGTTGACACCTCTTCCTACGAACTGTACAGCTCAAATAATTGAATTGGAGAGTTTATGAATGAAGGTATTGTCGTCACTGCACTGGACGCACGAGCCAATTTCGGCAAGCTTCTTCGCCGTGTCGAAGATGAGGGCCGGTCGCTGGTTATGGAGAAACGAGGCAGTCCGCGAGCGGTTTTACTTAGCATCAGGGACTATGTGCGCCTTGCAGTCCCCGAACCTGAGGTCCTTCGGGTCATCGGAAAAGAGTCGAAACGGAAGGGCACCAATAAGCTGAGCGCCACGCAAATTGATCGGATCGTCACGGCCACCCGCAGATCCAAACGGCGATGATCCACCTTCGGCTTGTGATCGACACGAACGTAATGGTTGTGTCCGCAGCCCTCAAACCGGAGGGGCTACAGCAAACGGTGGTATTGCTCGCCATGACAAAGCCTGCTCTCTGGAATTTCTCAGCGTCATAGCCCCACACCTTCTGCGATGAGAGAAACAAAACTCTCTATGGCGCCCTCGTCAAGCGTCGCTCGGTCGAGATGAGCAAGCGCTTCCAAAGCGCCGCTACGGCCAGCGCGGCGAAGATGCGCTGTGCAGGTGGTGCGGCGGCGGCGTATCGCCGCACATGCAGGGCGCTATACTCCTCCGACTTCACCAGTCATTGCCGACGCAATCCAAGCTAATGTGGCAATGATGAAAGGAGCAACGAAAACTACTATTATGAGTACGTTCAATTACTTTCTCTCCCATCTGTGGTATGGAAACCACGGAAGCATAAACATGGCGGATGTAATTGGGTGCCTATGATGTGCCGCATCGTGGCATCCCTTCCAAATCTGGGTTTGGGGGACCTATACAGGGGGTATGCAGGACCGCTGCAAACTACGCGAATCGGCCCGGCACACGTTGAGAAGCACGTCCGCAGCCAACCTGGAACCGCAAGGAGCTAAGCCGCCAACCAACAGGGGAATAAGTACATGTTTTCGGAGTGGGCGACTAATGGCATTTTGCAAAATTACTGCCAGGCTAAGCACTTGCGTAGATTGGAAAACTTTTTCCCTGGACGGCAGAAAGAATCATCTCCGCACAGTGGGCGGACAAGTTCGTGGTCCTTATTGATCAAATCCTCCTGATCCTGCTGGTCATCGAGTCTTACCCCAACACTACTACCAAAAGAGCCCTAGCCGGAAGTCGTGGTAGCAGACTGCCTGAAGCCCGTCTGGTTACGTTGAAGAACTCAGGTAATCGCGCAGTATGACTGTTGAGCCATTGACCAAGAAGCACGGTCTCGTTATCTTGTTGTCTGTTGTTTCGCACCAACTTCGAGCCCTCTTCTAAATCAAAGGACGTAATGAGAAACACCATAAGGGCCATAGGGAAGGTTTCTTTTTTCGTCTTCGTGCTGGTCGCGCCCGCTCTGGCGCAAAGTCGGCTGGAAACGGGAGCGCACCCAGCATTCACTGGCCCGGACTACGATGTGAGCGTCGGCTACACCTACCTCACAATGGCGATTCCCGCCGCAGGGTATGTAAACCTCAACGGCTTGGATGTTAGCGGGCGCGTCGACTTAAAACCGCGCTGGGGGGCGATTTTAGACTCCAACTACGTCCGTACTCCCAATGTCCTTGGTACCAAACACGATGGCTATCTGCTGAGCTTTTACAGTGGTCCAGTGTTCTACCCGGTTGACCACGGAAATACCCGGGCGTTCGTTCACGTGCTGGCCGGTGTGGGTGTAGTTGACGGCGCAGTGCCAGCGAGCGATACCGAATACCATGGATGGCTGTCACGGTTCTCATATGCGGTGGGGGGAGGAGTCGAGCACTCTGTCTCGGGGCCATTCGCAGTCCGCGTCAACGGAGATTATCTGCGCACTGCGTTTTTTGATTCTGTCGGCGCAGTGCAGCCCCAAAACAATTTTCGGGTAACCACAAGCCTCGTTTTTCGCCTGAAGTGATCCAGCAGAGCATGCAGGCCGTGTTCGCATAAAGTGCCGTGTCCAAGGGCACTCAAAACATCAGCTTGTTTCACTCCATTCATCACCGGCAGGCTGCGACATGCTCCAGTGCCGATGACGAGCCGGGCGCATTTCCACGGTATGTCCTCTTCAATGGACAGCGGTGTGTGTCCGAAATCTTCGCGGAATTGCTTGGACGGCGCTTTCCTGCGTTTTCGAATCTCCCCGCGGTCGATGACCACATCGTGCTCGTACGTGCTGCCGTCGATCCGGAGGGAGCCGAAGGATCTGTTTGATGCGGGCCCTTCTCGAGCTATCCGCTAAGACCGTTGCGAAAATGAGCCCACAATCGCTTAATTTAGTGATATTGCATGCAATATCATGAACCCGTGGCGGCTTCTTACGTGCTCGACACCGACGTGATGGTTGCGGCTTTGCGGAGTGACAGAGGTGCTTCCCGCCAGCTTTTGCTGGCCGCTCTGAATCGGCGGTTTGAATTGTTGCTCTCGGTTCCGCTCATACTTGGGTACGAAGCGGTCCTGACCCGCCCGCAACATCTGGCCGCATGTGGATTGAGCCGTGCCGAAGTCGGGCGTGTCTTCGATGACCTGGCAGCGGTCGCGAGACCGGTTCGGCTTGCGTTTCGATGGCGGCCAAGGCTATCCGATCCTGATGACGACATGGTTTTGGAAACGGCAATAAACGGGAGTGCCACCGCAATTGTGACTTTCAATCAGCGTGATTTTGCACCCGGTGCAAAAGGCTTTAGCTGCGCCGTAATTCTGCCGGCAACGGCGCTACAACAGATTAGGAGTTCGAACCCATGAGACGGAGCAATTTTGCTTTACGGTTACAGCCCTCTTTGCTGGAGGAGTTGCGCAAAGCTGCGGAATTGGAAGGCGTGGCTCTAAACCAGCTCATCAATGTGGCAGTGGCGGAAAAGGTTTCTGCTTTGCGTACCGAGGAGTATTTTCGGGAAAGAGGCCGCCGTGCCAATCGCGCCAAAACCCTGCGGATTCTCGAACGCGCTGGAAAAGGGAATCCCCCTGTGGAAGGCGACGAACTTCCACAGGAGTGGCAGAAGAAGCCAGGCCGGAGAGTGGCGAATGGGAGAGATTCGGCCAGTAAGCACGGGCAAAAGAAAAGGGCCGCTGTTAAGTAGCGTGTTAGTTCTAAGCAGGATCTCCGACCCAATCTCCACCCTTGCCGCGTTCCAGAGAATAGTTCTGGTTGATGCCAATGCGTTCGGCGAACTCCTCGTGCGTCATATCAAAGCCGCGCATCTGGCGTATGCGGCGACCTACCTCAGGGCCGCTTCGCTGCGGGCTGGCCGGACGCTGGGTCTGACTAGTTCCCTCATTCGGAGACACCCGCTGCATTCCGAGCATCGTTCCATTCCGTCGCAAGCCCCAACCCTCGGATCCATTTCTCCAGGTAGATGTGATCCAGCAAGTCCCACCGCATTCTCAATATCGCGGCAACGTCCTCGATCTGCCTTACGGATTGTGCCAGCTTTGCCCATTCGAGCTTCGAGATGACTACATCCTCGGCGCTCGCGACAAAAAGAGGGACGGCTTGTAAGTTGAACCGCGTGCGACGACGGAATTCCTCTTCACTGAAGGCTCGGGACTTGCGGATGATGAAGTCGATCTTCCAGCCCGTTACCAAGTCAACCAGAACATGGTCTGCCGTTTGTGCGCTTCCAGGGCCGCGTCCAAGTCCACGTAGTATTCATCCCTTGCCAGAAGCTGGACGAACGTTCGCAACTGATCCG
>Ga0208820_1001564_pt1 | contig 12536 bp, 8 predicted proteins | sample June2015DPH_16_5_FD_184713 | JGI IMG/M metagenome (GOLD analysis project Ga0208820, IMG submission 184713) | Peatland microbial communities from SPRUCE experiment site at the Marcell Experimental Forest, Minnesota, USA - June2015DPH_16_40... | ecosystem: Environmental > Terrestrial > Soil >...
TTCCACGACAAATCCGAGGGCAGAGGCCGCTTCTGTCATTCTCAACAACCGTTGCGGAGGACCGTGTCACCCGCTGACTCGTCTGTTTGTCAGTTTAGCTAGCGCATCATATACCACATCCCTGCCCTGCCAAAACCATGGGAGAGCCAAAGGCGATAATCGCCGAGAAAAGTCCAACGGCCGCAATCACGGCGAGATAGATGACAACGATGAGCCAATCCAGGCCGGACAAGCTCATAGCGTGCTGTTTCCGCGGTAACAACTCAATGATCTTCGACCTAATTGCTGGGCGCAAATCGGGCTCAGAGACTTTCACTTTTCCCTTCCTGCGAGTTTCGTACAAAATGACTTTTCCCGGACGTATGGTACAGTCTCTCCTTGGATGCGGAATGAGAAGCCGCTTTTTCTAATTCTCCTTGTTTATGCCGGCAGAAAGGGTCATTGCAAATGGACGAACCGCGTCTGCTTCGGGACATTAAAAACCAAGGGCAGTCTCTTGCACACGTGCTGGCCTATCAATTCGCTGAAGGATATCCAGCGTTGTTAGAGGCCTCCGCCCTTCTTCGTGTCGCGCCAAAAATTATCGTCACAGGGATGGGCGCCTCGCTCTACGCGTCCTTACCGCTGCAGTACCAACTCGCAGCCATGGGATTGAACTGCCTGGTTGCTGACAGCTCCGAGTTGTTGCATTATCAGCAGCGGCTCTGTGCCGATGCGGTCGTAGTTCTCGTCTCGCGTTCTGGCGAGTCGGGCGAATTGACCAAGCTTCTTCCGCAGATAAAGAAAATTGCTAGCCGGACAATCACCGTCACCAACGCACCTGGAAGCATGCTGGCCGCCGGCGCGGACCTTGTCCTGATCATTGGCAGCCTCGAGGACGAGAGAATGGCCATCCAAAGCTACACCGGCACTCTCCTGACCCTCATGCTGCTGGCAAGTGTTGTTGCCGGCGACCTTGACCAAGTTCGCCAGGAGATGAGTCACGTGCTCGCGACGATCTCGACCTTGCTGGATGGCGAGCTCGAGGGACCCCGCTTCTGGGATGGCTTTCTTGATCCTGCATGTCCCATTTTCCTGCTGGGTCGTGGACCATCCTACGCGTCCGCATTGGCAGGAGGGTTACTGTTTAATGAAACCGCCAAGCATCCAGCCATCGGCGTGACGTGCGGGAACTTCCGACACGGCTCAGTTGAACTTGTAGATTCCAATTTCCGCGGGCTCGTCTTCGCGCCGCGTGGTAAGACACGCGAACTCAATCTTGCGCTCGCCGAAAGTCTGGAACGTTTCGGGGGCAAGATTCTTGTCATCGGTCCTCGAGATGAGGAACACGGCAGGTCGCAGTTCATTGATGTGCCGACTTCCGATAGACTTGCCCCTTTGGCAGAAATCATTCCGGTACAGTTCGGCGCTTTGTACCTGGCCAAGTTGAAAAGGCTTCCTATCGGGGAACTTCGTTACATCGCTCAAGTTACGCGCGATGAGGTAGCTTTCTAGCTCAATTTGTGAGGGACTCTGCCCGTCGGAAGGTCCGAACAACGTAGGTATGACTTTAATGTTCGTTTCCGAAGCGATGAATGTATCTAAGCGCCGCCAGCCCACCGATGGTTCGGAGAATTTGAGGCAGACGGATAATAAACGCTCAAGGAGGTTTGTGTGCGTGGCGAACGCTTTCGATCATGGGTGGTTTTTGCTTTCCTGATTTGTCTGGTGGCGATCATGGCTGCTTGCAGTAAGCCTGCCCAAGTTGGCAAGCATTACACCGTCGCCGTGATTCCCATGGGGTCTACGCACGAGTATTGGAAGAGCTTTCATGCGGGTGCGGTCAAAGCAGTGCAGGATCTGGCGGGGCAAGGGACGAAAGTCGACATTATCTGGAAAGCTCCGTTGCGTGAGCAAGATCGTGAAGAGCAGACGCGGATAGTGGAAGGCTTTATAAGCCAGAGGGTGGATGGCATTGTGCTTGCTCCAAGTGATGGTCACGCTCTGGTACGTCCGGTAGAGGAGGCGGCCTCCGCGGGTATACCCACCGTAGTCGTCGATTCCGCGCTGGATACGACGAAGATCGTCAGCTTTGTCGCTTCCGATAATTACCAGGGAGGGGTACTCGCCGCAGATCAAATTGGAGAGCTGCTCAACGGCAAAGGAAAAGTTGTGCTGCTCCGTTATCAAGAGGGGGTGGCCAGCACACATGACCGTGAGGAAGGATTTGTCCAAAAGATAAAGTCGTATCCGGAAATCGAGCTGGTCTCCTCCAATCAGTTTTCGGGGCCCACCCGCGAGACGAGTCGACGCGCCTCAGAGAACCTTCTAACCCGCTATGCTGGGCAGATACAGGCCGTCTTTACGCCGAATGAGGCTTCCACCGCAGGTATGCTCCTCGCGCTACAGGACATTAAGAGGGCGGGTAACCTCGTCCTTATCGGCTTCGACATGAGTGAGACTTTTATTACGGCCATGCGTAACAATCAGCTTCAGGGCATAGTGGTGCAGAATCCGTTTCGCATGGGCGATCTAGGCGTTAAGGCCATGATTGATCACCTCGAAGCTAGGAACGTGAAAGCGCGCGTCGACACCGGGGTTATGCTGGTTACACCAGGCAACATGGAAACCCCCGAAGCACAGCAATTGCTCCACCCACCCTTGCAAGAATACCTAAACCAGTAATGCACGACTCGGCCACACAAGCGCTCCAGCCACCGCTTCTTCAGGTCGTTGGAGCAGAGAAACACTTCGGCGCAACGCGAGCACTTGACGGTGTTGATCTGGAAGTGCACCGCGGAAAGGTGCACGCTATCATCGGCGAAAATGGCGCCGGCAAAAGCACGCTTTTGAATATCTTGTCGGGGGCGGTCCGGCCGGACGGTGGCTCCATTTTCTTTCAAGGACTTTCCTACCATCCTTCGGATCCACTGGAGGCGCTCCGGCGAGGAATCGCGTACATCCATCAAGAACTTTCACTCTGCCCGCATCTTTCTGTGGCGGAGAATATCCTTCTAGGAACTGAGCCGCGGCGGGGCGGTTGGCTGGATCAGCGCAAGATGAACCAGATGGCGGGCCAGATTCTTGAGCTGTTCCATCATCCGAACATCACGCCAGAATGCCGCGTCGCCGATCTTACGATTGCCGAGCGCCAGATCGTCGAGATCTGTCGCGCGCTGGCCCAGCACCCTTCATTGATCTTGATGGACGAGCCCACCAGCAGTTTACAGCGCGCTGATGTCAAAAAGCTGTTTGAGTTCATTCGTCATTTGCGTGATTCTGGAATTGGCATTATCTACATTAGCCATTTTCTGGAAGAGGTGCGCGAGATTGGGGACGAATTTACCGTTTTGCGAGACGGGAAGAGGGTGCTATGCGGCAGGTTGCACGATGCAACCGACGCTAATCTTATCGCCGCCATGGTAGGGCGTCCACTGCAAGAACTTTTCCCTGCTCGCGCCTGCGTCTCCACCACCGAGAGTGTGCTTAGCGTCGAAGCTCTTCGCTCGCGTCCGGCGCTTCACCACGCGAGTTTTAATTTGCGAAGGGGAGAAGTGCTTGGCATCTCCGGGCTGATTGGGTCCGGATGCACAGAGCTGCTGCGAGCGGTGTTTGGCCTGGACCATGCTGATGGCGGAAGTGTGGCTGTCTTCGGAAAGCCGTTATCGCTTCGCGGCGGCCCAAAAACGCGAATCGCCGCCGGTGTGGGATGGCTGAGCGAAGATCGGAATGGTGAAGGGCTGGCCCTGACTCTTTCTGTGGCCGATAACATTTCGCTCACCAATTTCCGGACGTGCTCACGCGGTGGTTGGATCGATCTCGCGAAACAACAGCAACAAGCGAAGGAGTGCGCCGACGCGGTCAATATCAAAGCGCCGAGCATGACTGTTCCCGTCCAGTATCTTTCTGGTGGAAACCAGCAGAGGGTGGTTCTGGCACGTTTGCTCCATCAAGGCTGTGAAATCTTTTTGCTGGATGAGCCTACGCGCGGCGTGGATGTCGGTAGTAAGAAGCAGATTTATGAGTTGATTGCCTCGCTTGCGCGCTCAGGCAACGCAGTGCTGATTGTAAGTTCGTATCTTCCCGAGTTGTTTGGTATCTGCGATCGCCTGGCGGTCATGAGCCGCGGATATCTTTCCGCGGCGCGCCCCATCGATGAGTGGACGCCAGAGACGGTTTTGCAGGCGGCTATCGGTGCTGACATCAAGGGAACATCTCTTCCTGGTGCGATACCTGGATAATTGTGTGAACGCCTCAACCATTCCGGCACTTGCTTCCGCACCGAAGGCATCTTTGTGGCGCCGATGGCTGCGTATCCTTGGCCCGTTCATCGGCTTAATCCTAGTAATCGCCATATTTGCAGGCCTAAGTGATAACCCTGGTCGGTTCCTTTCTCCGGGAAACGTCAGGATCGTGCTGGCGCAGACCGTAATTGTTGCCTTGGGCGCCGTCGGCATGACCATAATTATCATCAGCGGGGGAATCGATCTCGCACCTGGTTCGGTGATCGCCCTCACTGGGGTGGTCTGTGCCCTCGCTTTACGTGCCAATTTGCCGCCCTTAGTGGCGCTGCTGGCTGGAATGGCGGTGGGCGGAATGATCGGCCTGATCAACGGGCTAGCCATTACCATCCTACGAGTGGTGCCGTTTATTGCTACGCTGGGTATGCTGGGCGTGGCTCGCGGCCTGGCCAAATGGATTTCTGGCGAGCAGACCGTCGACATCCCTAACACCTGGATGAACAGCCTGGCCATTGCCTTTCCTACTCCTTCATGGCTGTTGGTTGCCCCGGGCGTGTGGATCGCCGCCTTGGTGGCGGTGTTTGCCGCGACTCTGCTGCGCCGCACAGTCTTCGGCCGTCATGTGTTTGCGCTGGGATCCAATGAAGTCGCAGCGCGAGCCTGTGGCATCCATACCGGACGATTGAAGCTTTGGATTTATTCGATCGGCGGATTGCTCTTTGGTCTCGCCGGAGTGATGCAGATGTCTCGCCTGCGCCAGGGTGACCCCACGGTGGCGATCGGTGTCGAGTTGGACATCATTGCGGCTGTAGTGATTGGTGGAGGTAGCCTTTCCGGCGGGAAAGGCAGCATTCTGGGCTCCATAATTGGCGCCCTGATCATGGCTTTCCTGCGCAATGGTTGCCAATTGATGGGCTGGCCAAATTACATCCAGGAAATCATCATCGGAGGCATTATCGTGCTGGCTGTAGCCGCCGATCAATTACGCCTTCCCGGCACCGAAGCCTAAATCCGGTGGAGAAGATCGACCGACACGATCGTTTTGCGAATCCTGCCCATGCGGTAAAAAGTCTTGACAAGCTTTAGCGAGCGCGCGTATATGAGATGACTGATTATGGTCTTACCAATATGCATCGGTGCGACCAGTAAGCGGGAAGGGGAAACGATGACCAGCGTTCGGATGAAAAGTCCACTTAGGACTATTGCCGGTTGCTCGAAACTGGCGATCGGCGGGGTCAAGGAAGCCGAGATCCAGCAAAGCTATTCATCTGTTGACCGGTCGCAAATTTCGACGGGGCGTAGGGCATTCGTGTGCGCCAGGATAGTGCTCAGCCTCTTTATCGGTCTGTTCGCGCATGCGCTGTGGGCACAGGTAAGCGGGGAATTCTTGGGAGTGGTGACCGACCCGAGTGGCGGTGCGATTCCTGCGGTAAAGGTAGTGCTGCAGAACTCAGAAACCGGATTCGCTCGCCAAACCTCCACCGACCAGACCGGAAACTATGAGTTTTTGGCCGTGCCTGTCGGCGATGGCTACAACGTCACGGCCGAGGGCCCGGGATTCGAAAAAACTGTGCAGTCGGGTTTCAGGCTCCTGGTAAATCAACGCTTTCGTGTCGACTTCAGTTTACACGTCGGAAAAGTGACGGAAAATGTGAGTGTGACGGGTTCGCCGGTGCAGGTGGAATCCAGCAGCACCCAATTGGGTGAAGTGATCCAGGACCGCAAGATCGAGGCTCTCCCTCTGAACGGGCGCAGCTATCTTGACCTGCTCGGGTTGCAGACGGGGGTGGTTCCAGTATCGAATCCAAGCACCTTCCAGCCCACGATCGTGGCTTCGGGTGATCTCACGACAGGTTTGTTGTCGGTGAATGGCCAGCGTGAAAACGCCAATGCTTTCATGGTGAATGGAGCAATCGCGGAAGACAACGGCTCGAACGGCGCCGGTATTATACCTGTACTCGATTCCATTGAGGAATTCCGGCTCCTGACCAGCAACTTTGACGCCGAGTTCGGCCACTTTTCGGGGGCCATCGTCAACGTGATCACCAAGTCCGGCACCAACGCGCTCCATGGGTCTGTGTTTGAATTCCTGCGTAATACTGACCTGGATGCAAAGAACTACTTCGATACCACGCGTGGCACCTTGCAGCGCAACCAGTTTGGAGGCACGCTTGGCGGCGCAGTGGTCAAGAACCGGTTGTTCTTCTTTGGCGATTATCAGGGAACCCGCCAGAGCCAAGGGATTTCCACTGGCGATCTCTTGGTGCCCTCAGGACCGCAAAAGGGCGGCGATGTGTCAGCTCCCGTGAACGCGCTCCTGGCAACTGTGGCGCAGGAAGGTGCTCCTCTCCCGAGTGTTCGTAGCGATAATGATCCCGGCCACATGGCAGCGACGCTAAGTGCTCGGCTGGGCTATACGGTAACTGCGGGAGAGCCCTATTTTAAGACCGGCTGCACTTCCCTAGCGGATGCCCAAAGCGGCGTGTGCGTTTTTCCTGGCGGAATGATTCCAACAGCTGCTTTCTCACCAGCGGCGGCGGGCCTGCTGCAGTTCTTTCCGACGCCGAACGGCACTGGCAGTGGCCCGTTTCCAACCTTTTCCAGCAGCGCCTTCGGCGAAAAGGTCAGGGACGATAAGTGGGGTGCGCGCGTTGACTTCTCCCGGAACCCCAACGATTCCTGGTCGGTCTACTACCACTTCGATGACGCCACCGTGAACATCCCGCTCGGGGGGCCCAATACGATTGGCACGTTCAACAACCTACCAGGTTTCGGCTACATACAAGCTTCGCGCGCGCAATTGGTGGTCATCAGTAACACCAAGATTTTTAGCTCCACCAAGGTGAACGAGGCGCACCTGAGTTACCACCGGATTGCTTTTCCTGGGCCTAAGCCGGATCAGGGGCTGGGCAAGGTTAGCTCCTTTGGTTTTACCGAGGGTGGCTTGGGCCTGATTCCCGCTAATCCGCCCATCGAGGGGGTGCCGTTCGTTGTCCTCAATGGCTTGGGTTTGACCATGGGTGCGGCGATCACAGACGGTAATTACCAGAACAATTTTCAGCTGCAGGATGGATTCTCTTGGACTCTAGGGAAACACACATTGAAGATGGGAGGCGAATTCGCTCACCACAATTGGTACAGGAAGGGCGGGCCTGTGCCCAACGGGCAATTCGTCTTCAACGGAGGCGAGAGCGGAATCGACTTCGCTGATTTTCTCATCGGGGCTCCTGACGCGTTCATTCAGAGCAGTAGACAATTCGTAGACGCTCGCGCCAAGTCCGGCGCGGCATACATCCAAGACAGTTACCGGGCTCTCTCCAACTTGACCATTAACCTCGGGGTGCGCTGGGAGTTTAGCCAGCCCTGGGCCGACAGCAAAAACCGGATCCAGACTTTCATTCCGGGCGAGCAATCCACGGTTTACACCAACTCACCCACCGGCTGGGTTTTCCCGGGCGACAAGGGAGTTCCCACGACGCTGGGCCCCACCCGCTGGCACAACTTTGGCCCGCGGCTGGGCCTCGCCTATTCTCCAGCACCGGACAACGAGTTCTTGAAGAAGATCCTCGGCGGTCCGGGCAAAACCAGCATCCGCGCCGCAACTGGCCTGTTTTACACAACTCTTGACACAACCGGCACGGACTTCGAGACGGGCGATGCTCCCTTCGGGTTTTACTATGTAAGCCCGTCACTTACCTACCTGGATACTCCGTACAAGGAACGGTCGAGTGGACCCGATCCCGGGCAGCGCTTCCCGTTCGTACAACCAGCTGCGAATGGTAACTTCGCTCCGTTTCTACCCATCGCCTATTCTTCGGCCTTTAACCCGCACAATGTGGCGCCGTATGCGATGGACTTCAGTCTCACCATCCAGCGCCAATTGGGCAATTCTACCGTCTTCACTGTCGGCTACGTGGGCACCCAAGGCCGCCACTTGTTCCAGCTGCAATCCTTCAACGTGGGCAATGCGCAAAAATGTCTACAGATTGCGGCACTGTACGCCGCTGCCAGCCTACCGGGAGGTTGCGGTCCGGGATTTGAGGACACCATCTACAATGTCGGCGGCCAAACCTTCGACGGTACGCGGCCTTACTCGGTCACGTCCGGACAATATCTCAGCCTCGGGGAGCTTGACTTCGGGGACAACCCGTATAACACGACAAACGGCAATTCCGACTACAACGCTCTGCAGGTGACACTCGATAAGAAGGTGGGGGCGATGCGCTTTCTTGCGGCCTACACCTGGTCGAAGGCCATGGATGACGCCTCGGCATTTACCGAGTCGGTGAACCCGTACAACGCTAACCTGAGCAGGGGCCTTTCGACCTTCGATGTCACCAACAACTTCGTGGTCAGCTACTCCTACGATTTGCCTTTCGCGCGCGGGCTTTCCAGTAGGAGCGGTGCAACTTATAAGCTGCTGAACGGATGGCAGCTCGTTGGGGTTACGCGATTTACTACTGGTTTACCGGTCTTGTTGCAGGAGACCGACGACCGCTCCCTCTGCGGCTGCGATGGTCAGGGCATACACGCTCTCGACTTGCCTAATTATAACGGCCAGCCGATCCAGAGATTTGATCCCCGCTCCTCTCCTAGTCACCAGTATTTCGGTACATCGGTCTTCTCCGAAATGACTCTGGGAGTTCCGGGCAATTCCAATCGCCTTTTCTTTCACGGACCTGGCCTTAACAATTGGGATATGGCGTTGCACAAAGGAACACAAGTCACCGAGCGAGTTTTCCTGGAATTCCGCGCAGAGTTGTTCAATACCTTTAACCATGCCCAATTCGTGACTCCAGTAGGTAACTTCGTCGCCAGTAACTTCGGTCAAGTGACGGCTGCGCGTTTGCCGCGCATAGGACAGGTCGCGCTAAGACTCCAGTTCTAAAAGGAAGGCTTAAGGAGCGAACTTAGTGCCCATCTCTCGGCGTGCTGGATGGTGAGCAAGCTAGTCTCGTGTCGCATAAGTTCGTGACATAAGTTAGAGTTGTCATCCCGAGCGGAGCGAGAGATCTGCAGTTTGCCGCCAGACGAGGGAAACTGCAGATTCCTCGTCGCTCTCGCTCCCCGGAATGACAAACAGGGAAGAGGTCGGAGTGCCCGCAGTTATGCCGCGAACTTACGGGACACCACACTAGGATAAACCGATGAACCACCGCGAATTTCCCTGTGCCGTCGGCTTGGGCGTGGCGGCATCGCGGTCGAATCATTTGCCGGCGGCAGGGTTACGCGAGTCTGCGATGAAGCGGAGAGAACTCTAATGATGGACCGTCGAGGTTTTCTCGGAACAATGACTGCCGCCATGCTTTTGACCGGCCGGTTAGGATGGGCTGCGGATGCTCGCAAGATCGAGAAAATCGGAGTACAGCTTTACACTGTGCGGGAGGCGATGAAGCAGGACTTCGAAGGCACGCTGGCTAAGGTGGCTGCGATCGGCTATCGCGAGGTCGAGTTCGCCGGATACTTCGAGCATTCCCCGCGGGAAGTTCGCACTGCACTCGACCGGTATGGCCTTGTGGCTCCGTCGACCCACGTGGACTACGACAGTCTCGCCGAAAAGTGGCCGCAGGTGATCGAGGCCAGCAAGATAATTGGGCACGAGTACATCGTGAATCCGGAGATTGGCGCCGAACTTCGCAAACAGCCGGACGGCTGGATGCGTGCGGCCGAGACTTTCAATCGTGCAGGAGAAGCCAGCAAAAGGACCGGCATTCAGTTTGCCTATCATAATAATTGGTATGAGTTTATCCCGGTCAACGGCAAGCGGCCCTACGACATCTTGCTGGAAGAGTGTGACCCGAACCTAGTCAAAATGGAACTGGATCTTTGTTGGATCACGGTGTCCGGTCAGGATCCCCTTGTCTATTTCCACCGCTATCCGGGACGTTTTCCCCTGGTGCATGTGAAGGACATGAAGAAGATTCCAAGCCCGGCAGCGGCCGCCGCCATTTCTTCCGAGGATAAGTTCTTCCCCGACATGGCCGATGTGGGCAGCGGAATCATTGACTGGAAGCGGATCTTCGCCAAGTCAGAAGAAGCAGGCATCAAGCATTACTACATTGAACACGACGACCCTAAATTGGCTTTCGACAGCATAAGAGTCAGCTACAACTATGTGCGGGGACTACGCTTCTAGTAGACTTCCGGAAAAACTGCTTCTAGTTTGTACCTCGCTGAGCTAGAAGCGAACGACATTTCTGCTCTTGCATCAGCCGGATGGTTGCGCCATGACGGAGAAATTCCAGTCGTCCCACGCGATGAAAATCTGTTTGATTCTGTTTTGCGGGGTATTCCAGGCTAATAACGCAGAAGCTCAAGGCCCGCCTTTGCCCGCAGAGCATGACCAGGAATGGAGCGTATATTCCGGCGGCCCGGAAAGTATCCACTATTCGAAGCTGACCCAAATCAACCGCGATAACGTAGAGCGCCTGCAGGTTGCGTGGACGTTCGATTCTGGCGATTCATTCCCGGGTTCTGAGAACGAGTGCAATCCCATCGTTGTAAATGGAGTGCTCTATGCGACGACGCCAAAAATAAACGTAGTTGCGCTCGACGCCGCAACCGGCAAATTGCTGTGGCGCTTCGATCCAAATCTCGGACTACACGTGGTTGGGAAAATGCGGAGCCGAGGAGTCACATACTGGTCAGACGGGAAAGAACAACGCATCTTCGTTGCCGTTCGCCAGTACCTTTATTCCTTGGACGCGCAAACTGGAAAGCCAGTCGGAAATTTCGGCGATTCTGGGCGAATCGATCTTCGCGACAACTTGGGACGCGAGCCAAAGAACTGGGTCACGATGACAAGCCCGGGAATCGTGTATAAGGACCTGTTGATCATCGGAAGCAGCATGGCGGAGACGCTTCCTGACTCGCCCGGCGATATTCGAGCTTATGACATCCGCAGTGGAAAACTGAGATGGTCGTTCCATACCATTCCTCATCCTGGCGAATTTGGTGAACACACTTGGCCCAAGGACGCGTGGACCTATAGCGGCGCCGCCAATGATTGGGCGGGACTGTCGCTGGACGTAAATCGCGGATGGGTTTTCGCTGCGACTGGCTCTGCAGCATCTGATTTCTATGGAGTCGACCGGACGGGCGACGACTTGTTCGCTGATTCCGTAATTGCCTTGAAAGCCCTGACTGGCGAACGCGTCTGGCATTTCCAGACAGTCCGCCACGATATCTGGGACCGCGATTTGCCCGCTCCTCCAAACTTGGTCACGATATTTCGAGGGGGCCAGCCGCTTGATGCTGTCGCGCAGATTACGAAATCGGGTTATGTCTATTTGTTTGACCGGGATACTGGCGCGCCGCTATTTCCGGTCGAGTACAAGAAGTATCCAAAGTCCGATCTAGAAGGGGAAGTCACCGCCGACACCCAGCCGCTTCCGGTGGCGCCCGAACCTTTCGCAAGGCAGAGGCTCACTGCAGATATGCTGACCCGCCGGACCCCTCAAGCCCACGATGAGGCGCTGTCGCGCTTTCGTCAACTTCGCAGTAACGGACAGTTTATGCCTGGAAGCCGGGAAGGCACAATCATATTCCCGGGCTTCGACGGGGGAGCGGAATGGGGTGGAGCTGCTTTCGACCCTGAAACTCACCTTTTATACGTCAATGCGAATGAGATGGCCTGGGTTTTGCGGCTGATTGAGCCTGCGCTGAATACTGGAAACACTAGCGGCAAGCGCATTTATCTCCGCGAATGCTCCAGTTGTCACGGAGCCGACCTCCAAGGAACGCCTCCGGAGTTTCCTTCCTTAGTGGGACTCGGCAGCCGCTATTCTGATAGCGATGTTTCCGCCCTCGTTGCGCAAGGCGCCGGTAGGATGCCGGGTTTTGAACGTCTAGGAGAGGACGGGATGCGCGCGGTTGTGGACTACGTCTATTCCGGCATCGACAGGAGCGCGAAGACCGCAGGTCCATCGCCCACCGCTCCGAAGTTTATGAGCGACGGATACCACAAATTTCTTGATGCCGACGGATATCCTGCGATTGAGCCGCCTTGGGGAACACTGACTGCCATCAATCTGGACACCGGAAAGTTCGTTTGGAGATGCCCTCTGGGGGAATATCCAGAACTCGCAGCCCAGAGCCTGAAGAGTACCGGAACCGAAAATTACGGCGGACCGGTGGTGACTGCAGGAGGGCTGCTCTTCATCGCGGCAACCAATTTCGACAATAAGTTCCACGCATTCGATAAGGACACGGGCAAGCTGCTTTGGGAAACAAAGCTGCCCGCGGCGGGAAATGCCACACCCTCAACCTACTGGGTCAGCGGACGTCAATTTGTGGTAATTGTGGCTGGAGGCGGGA
>Ga0208820_1001565_pt1 | contig 12533 bp, 10 predicted proteins | sample June2015DPH_16_5_FD_184713 | JGI IMG/M metagenome (GOLD analysis project Ga0208820, IMG submission 184713) | Peatland microbial communities from SPRUCE experiment site at the Marcell Experimental Forest, Minnesota, USA - June2015DPH_16_40... | ecosystem: Environmental > Terrestrial > Soil >...
GTTTCCAGGAGAGGCAGCGGGAAAGCGCCAGGCGCTGTAACTCGCCTCCGGAAAGCTGGGCTGGATAAACATCGGACAGCGCGCTCAGCCGGAACAAGGTCATCAGGTAGCAGATGCGGTCGCGGCGCTCGCGGCTTTCCCACTTGAGTTTCTCCAACGGATAGCGCACGTTCTCGAGGACCGTCTGCCAGGGAAAAACGCCGTTCATCGGATGTTGGTCCACGTACACCAAGTCCGACGGCCGGGTGAAGTCCGGGGAACGGCGGACGATTCCTTTTTGTGGGATGACGATGCCGGCCATGATGCGGCCCAGCGTGCTCTTGCCGGCGCCGCTGGCGCCCATGATGGTCACGATCGAACCCTGTTCGATGCGCAACGAGAAGTCTTTGTACAACCCCTCATTGATGCCGTTAAAGCGGGCGGCATAGGAAAAGGCGACGTCCTCGAGTTCAAGTGCGCTGCGAGTGGAAAGCGCCGGACCGCTCATCATTTAGGAACCACCGGGGTAGGAACTACCAGGGTAGAGTCCACCAGTCTGTGGGCGTCGATTCGTTCCGGGATCTCGCCAGTTTGGTAGAGCAGGTCGATGAACTGCTGGAGGTTGGCGATATCAACCTGGTTCGACAGCGTGACATCGGCGACATTCACGCGGGCGGCGACTTCCGGCGGCAGCTTGATGTATTTGGTCAGCAGTGTGCGCGACTCGGCCGGATGCGCGGCCATGTAGTCCACTGCCTGCTGCAGAGCGTGCACGGCGCGCGCCGCCAGTTCCGGATGGTTGCGCTCGAACTCCCTTGAAATCACCGAGGCTCCAATGGGGCATGGGTTCAGCAAGTCGGCGTACACCGATCCGAAGAGCTGACGATAGCCGCCGTGGACGAGGGCGGTAGTGGTCACCGGCTCATAGGCGAAAAGCGCATCCACCGCGCCGGATTCTAGGCTGGAGAGCTGGGCCTGCGGGGGCAATTGCAGCATCGAAACACTGGCCGGATCGACTCCATGCTTCTTGAAAAACGCGGCCAGCATGTGACTGGGCGCGGTGCCGGGAAATACTCCAATTTTCTTTCCCTGCAAATCCTCAACGGTGTGCAGCGGAGAAGAGTCGCGGACGATGATCTTGTCGAGGGCGTTGGCCTCGTTCATGCGGCTGTGCGAGAAGATGCGCACGCGACCGGGGCTTTGGATTTCCAGGTGAATGATCGGAACCAGCGAGGTTGCCGGCAGAATATCGGCTTGGCCAGCGACCATGGTGTTCACCAGGTCGTTACTGCTGCCCACCGCAATCGCCTTCAGCCGCAGGTTTTCCTTGTCGAAAAGTCCCTGTTCCTGCGCTATGAAAACCGGCAAGCTCGGGATGATCTGCAGATAGGCAACGCGCACCTCCCCAGCTTCCTTATGCGTTGATTTCCAAAACCCGAAGAGTGCCAGGACGAGAATGACTGCGGCGCTGATGGCCCATAGCCTGGATCGCATAGATTCACTGTCCGGCGTCGAATCAAACGCCAACCGCGAAACGTGTTACTTGCCCACCCAGCACGCCGGGCGTTTCTCCAAGAAGGCGGAGATGCCTTCCTGCGCGTCCGCCGCCATGGAGTTCATGGTCATAATCTCTTTCGCGTAGGCATACGCCTTGGGCTGGTCGAGGTCGATCTGAGTGTAGAAGGCCTGCTTGCCGATCGCCAGGGTGATTGGGCTGGCTTGGGCGATGCGCCGGGCCAGGGCGCGTGTCTCCTCGTGCAAGGACGCCGCCGGCACTACCTTGTTTATCAGTCCCCAGTCCGCCGCTGTTGCCGCCGGGATCATGTCGCCGGTCAGCAGCATCTCGAGCGCACGCTTGCGGCCGATGGCGCGGCTCAGAGCAACCATGGGCGTGGTGCAGAACAATCCGATGCGCACCCCGGGTGTGCCAAACGACGCCTCTTCAACAGCAATTGCCAGGTCACAAGTTGCTACTAGCTGGCATCCGGCCGCCGTGGCTATTCCTTGGACTTCTGCAATCACAGGTTGCGGGATGGATTGGATTTTGGTCATCAGCTCGCAGCAAACGTCGAAGGTTCTCCGATACTCGTTGATATCCTTTCCCACCATTTCACTCAGATCATGCCCGGAAGAGAAGACTTTCCCCGCCGCGGCTAGAATGACGGCTCGCAGTTCGCTATTCTTGCCGATGCCATCCAAACAGTCCAGCAACTCGAGCATGAGCTCGAGCGACAGGGCGTTGCGGCGATTGGGCCGATTCAGAGTGACTACCGCCACATTTTGTTCTGTTTCAAAGCAAATGTTCTCGTAGCCCGTCGAACAAGCGACTTGATGCATAGGCACCTTCCCGTGGACAGCAGTGAAAAGTGTGCGTGAGAACTGGGTCGTCCCTCCGGGACTTAGCTCATTCTTCCCACTTTTCCCAGCGCTGAAGCGCTGGGCTAAGTTGGTTCGCCCCTCCGGGGCTGGATTCTCGAGCGCCTCGTTCCACCGAATCGCCCAAAAACCAGTTCTCACGCACACACTGAAAAGCCGTCCACATTACTATTGCTCCATTATCCACATTCTAGCCTCGCGACACGACGAAAAGAGTGGCGGCTGGAGCAAACGCGGTGAGTCACGAATCGAAACGGATGCAGACCACCGCCCTGCTTGCTTTGCTTTCATGGTTGCGCGTGCACTTGACTCGTAATATGCTGCGCTCGGTTGGCGGTGCAGCCTATCATCGTCAATGTTAATGTCAAGGAGCAGAGCCATGCCCAGCAAGTCCAGACCATCCAGAAATCAGATGGCGACGACCTCCGGATGCGCGGCGGCCGCAGACGCCCAGATTATTCTCCAGCTCTATGATCTGCGACGGGATGCAGAGATGCGCAAGGCTCGGCACTTTATCGCCGCCGAGTTTTGGCCGGAGACTGCCGAAGATACCCTGCGCATCGCCAGGGCGTATCCCAGTCCGGAAAACACATGGTTGCGCCAGGTTACGAGTTACTGGGAAATGGCTGCGTCATTCGTGCAGCGAGGCGCGCTGCATGAGGGGTTGTTCTTCGATGCCAGCGGTGAGATGTATTGCGTCTATGCAAAATTTAGGCCCTTTCTGAGCGAGATTCGCCAAAAGCTCCCTCAGTTTCTGCTCACAGTGGAGAAGGTGGTCTTGAACACGCAAGAGGGCCGTGATCGACTGGAGCGGCTTGAAAGACGCCTTGCCCGGCGCCAACAGAAGCTGGCAGAGCGGCGTGCGGCGGTTGCGGCAACCTCGGCTGGGTTCAACTAGGGGGACTCTGATTAGGTCATAGCGGTCCACGGAGATTGGATCATGGCTCGCGGTCGAAATTCCCTGCAACGCCGCTGGTGGCGCGGGCAGAATGCATAGGTCCTTCGCTTCGCTCAGGATGACAGTGGTAATTTTTAGACCTAATGACAGTGGTAATTTTTAGACCTAATCAGAGATTCCTTAGAACGCGACTCAGGAGAACCAGGGCTTCTTGAAGTACTCCGGGGAATTATTCGCCCAAATCCATTGCTTTCCACCCCGATTTATCTTGCTCCCTTCCTTGTGATCCCTGAGTTAATATGGAGGGGAAACCATGGATCAAAGCATTCTCAGATTGCCGGATCCAGTTGCAGGGGCTCCCCACGGAGAGCGACGGCGCATTGTTCGTCAAAAACTCCATACGCCGGTTTACGCCAGTTTCAATGGGCCGCAGACCGGGATGGTTGTGGATCTGAGCGAATTGCTCGACCTGCACGAAGAGGGCTTCGCCGTCCAAACCAGTGAACGGCTGGAGATGAACCGGGCCGTAACGCTTTGCCTCGATTTGCCTGAAACCAAAAGTTACATACATGGCAGTGGCCAGGTGATATGGAGCGATGACGCTGGCCGCGGAGGCATCCGGTTTTCAGGGCTTCCCGAGAGTTCGCGGCAGATACTAAAAGAATGGCTCTTTGCCAATCTGCTGATCGCCTGCTCCAACCACGCTGCTCGAAAGGAACAGCTTGCGCGCCGCGAGGAAGAAAAATTACCCGAGCCGGAGCCGGTCACTAAGGCCGGCAGCGTTGTCCCCATCTCCGATCAAAGTGGAACGCTCAGTTCGGTGGAATCGGTGGAAGCGGTTGGCCGCGAGATCGTCGCGATCGGTGACGACGTCGATGCGGTTTTGCAACTTATCACCGAGCGCGCCTTGAGTCTCACCGAAGCCAGTGGCGCGGCCCTGGCGTTTCTCACAGACGACAAGATGATCTGCCGGGCGCGAGCCGGTGAACCCGCTCCGCCGCTCGGAGCTCCTGTGGACGTAAGAGAAGGGCTGTCTGGAGAATGCGTTCGCAGCGGACTTCTCGTCTCGTGCGAGGACATGGAAAACGATCCGCGAATCGATCCGGAAATCGGACGCACGCTGGGCATAGGCTCGCTCATGGCCGCTCCTGTCGTGTCCGATTTCCAGGTGATTGGCCTGCTGGAGGTTTTCTCTCCGCATCCGCATCGCTTCACGAAGGCCCACGGGACGGTTTTGGAGCAGCTCGTCGAAATGATTCCCAAGCCCCACCGTAAAAAGGCCCAGCCTGAAAACGCCGAGCCTGAAAAGACTCAACCGGAAACGCCGGTTAGGCCAGAGGCCGTGTCGGACGTGTCGCCGCCTCCGGCTTCGGATTCAGGTTTGATCGAGTTTGAGTCGATCCACGCGCTTCGCGAGGCCTTGTGGGAACGGGAGCCTGAATTTTCCGAGCAAGCCTCGCCGCCGCTTCCCGAAGTCATCGCAGAGCAAATTCCGGAGCAGGCCCCCGACACTGCGGCCGCAGCTCCATCTCGCTTGCTTTATCGCACACTGCTCGGACTGGCCATTGCAGTAATCGCGATGGCCCTCGGCTATTTGGCCGGTCCCATAGTCGAGAGGCGTTGGGCCCGCTCACCGCAAGCGTCGCGGCAGTCAGCGGTCGAGGCGGCCTCGACGGCTTCACGACAAAGCGCGATCGATCATGACGCGAAAGCAGATTCCCTGGGAAGCTTGCGAAGCCTCGCCGATCGGGGAGACGCTGACGCGCAATGGCAGATGGGCGTGCGCTATCACAACGGAGAAGGCGTTCCGCGGGATGACGCGCAGGCTATGCAGTGGTTCCTGCGCGCCGCCGAACAGGGCCATGTTATCGCGCAGGCTACGCTCGGCGCTTACTATTGGGCGGGCCGTGGAGTTCCTCAAGATTTGTCCAAATCCTATTTTTGGTCTGCAATCGCGCTCGCCCAGGGTGACGAGAACAGCAAATCTCGACTTGAAGGGTTGGCTTCGCAAATGACCCGGGCGCAGGTCTTGGCCGCCCGCCAGCAGGCAGAAGCCTGGCTCCGCTCCCATAACCTGCGAGCGAAATCCGAGTAGAATATATGTGTGGCCACGCTGCGCGACATGCTCACGGCGGACGAGCGCGTCCGCGAAGGCGACCCTGCTCTTTGGGAAAAGCTGGATCGCAATCGCGTGCGCTGCTATGCCTGCGGCCACTGCTGCCCGATTCCGGAGGGACAACCCGGTGTCTGCAAGGTTCGCTTCAACCATGGTGGCACGCTCTACGTTCCCTGGGGCTATGTCGCCGGAGCGCAGTGTGATCCCATCGAGAAGAAGCCGTTTTTCCACGCCCACCCTGGTGCCCTGGCTTACAGTTTCGGAATGCTGGGCTGCGATCTGCACTGCTCCTATTGTCAGAACTGGGTGACTTCGCAGGCGCTGCGCGACCCGAACGCTGTCTCACCGCCGCTCGAGGCCGATCCGGAACTGCTGATCAAAGACGCGCTTGCGCAAGGCGCAAAAGTTGTGGTCAGCACGTATAACGAGCCGCTGATCACGAGCGAGTGGGCGGTTGCGGTTTTCCGCCAGGCCCGGGAGGCGGGCTTGCTGACCGCATTCGTTTCGAATGGCAACGGGACGCCGCAGGTGCTCGAGTATCTCCATCCCTGGATCGATCTCTACAAGGTGGATCTCAAAAGCTTCGACGATCGCCACTATCGCGAACTTGGCGGACGCCTGCAGCCGATCCTCGACACCATCCGCAGTTTGCACCGAATGGGTGTGTGGCTGGAGATCGTCACCTTACTCATTCCGGGGTTCAACGACAGCGACGACGAACTGCGCAATATGACCGCATTTTTGGCCGGCGTTTCGCCAGACATCCCCTGGCACGTGACCGCCTTTCATCAGGACTACAAAATGACTTCACCCGCCGATACGCGTCCCGAAGATTTGCTGCGCGCCGCTGCCATCGGCCGTGAAGCCGGATTGCGATACATTTACGCCGGCAACCTTCCTGGGTGGGTGGAGGGCCTGGAAGATACTCATTGCCACCAGTGTGGCGAAATGCTGATCCAGCGCTTTGGATATGCGATCGAAAAGTACACGTTGACGGCGCAAGGCGAGTGCCCGGCCTGCCACACCCCAGTCCCCGGCCGCTGGTCGCAAAAATTTGACGGCCAGATTGCAGCCGCGCCTTTTCTGTCCCGCAAGCAGGCGCAATTGGTTAGAATCCTTTCGCGACAATAATCGATATTCATGCGAACGACGAAAACACTATTGCTGTCAGTCTTGTTGTGTCTGGGCTTACTATGTATGGCGCCAGGCTGTTCTCCGCGCAATTTTCTGACGCGCCGGCTCGCCGCCGATTTGGTCTCGGCCTCCGACGCATTCAAAGAGCCGCAATTGTTCTGGCTCCGCACCGGCATCGTTTCCAATAAGGATTTCAGTTCTCCCGACTACCTGGTGTTACAGCGCCGCGGATGGATCATCGGTAGCCAGCAGAAGTGTCCCGCCGGCGTCGACCCTCCGCCCTGCTGGGACGTATTGCTCACGCCGATCGGAGTGGATACGGTACGCCCGCTGATTCCAAGTGCACTTCCCGACAATGGTCGCGACAATGGACCGATGGCGATTGAAGTTGCGCGCCGGGAACTGCTGAGCATTTCCGGAATCAGCAAGAGTGCCAACTTCGCCGACGTCGAGTTTACCTGGCGCTGGGTTCCCATCAATCCGGTGGGCGCGGCGCTTTACGACAGCGGAGTGCGCTACCGCTCGACCGTCGGATTCCGTGGCTATGACGACGGCTGGCGGGTTGTGGACCAATCCGTCCCCAGCAACCAGACGCTCGATGAGGCGCTACGCAATGCTCAACCCGCCGTGCCATAAAAGAAAAGCGAAGTGCCTTCTAGCGGCACAGTCCATCATTTGTTCACTTGTCGGAGACAATCAACCGCCAGTCGCGTCTCCGCAGACTGGGCAAGCCCCGTCTTTACCGGCGGAAGAACTTGCGGCATCGCTAAAGAGGCTGCGGAAAAGTCGGATTGCACCCTGTGCAGCTCGCAGCGGCTAAACAGATTGATGAAAAACTACCCTGGGGTGCAAAAGGCTCACCCTCGGGCGCTGAAGCGCGAACATTTTTTGAACGACTTACGGCACGACTAAAAGTCGTGCCCTTCCCGAGCCGCGCCCGACTCGGAGTTTTTCAGCAAACTGTAAAGCCGCCATTGATCTTGCGGCATTTACGGCGCGGCTGAAGCCGCGCCCCTTCAAAACAAAATCAAAACCTGAGTTTTTCCGCAGGCTGTAAAGCGCTGCACTGACACGGGAACCCGGTTTCTTCCGCAGCCGCCACTTGAACATGCAGAGCCGGCTGAATGACAAACAACGGCAGACCGGCTCCACTAAGCCCTACTACTATTTGTCGCCTCTGGCCTCAGCTTTTGCTCTGCGAATTTCCGCAAGGAACGGCCGGGCTACGGCTGGAACTGGCACTTCGCCCAACAGCAAAGCCCGAGTTGTGACGTCGCCGTACATGGCGTGCCGGGAATCACTGTCCTGGCGGAGCGATGCACCCTCCAACGTAAGCCCCGCGAACGCGCCTTTGGCACGGGAGTAGGTCAGGATCTCTGTATCCAACTTCCAATCCGTACCGGCCTCGGCATGCCGTCCAACTGGGCCCGCTGCCGCGGAAGCGTCCCCGCCAACTTGGAAATTACTGGAGAGCAGCCTCTGCATCGCTTTTTCATTCTGGAAGATCATTACCACGTCCACCGCTTCCACCCCGATCTGCAGGCCCCAGCTTCCGCCCGAAATCGTGATGAATGCCGGCGCACTCCAACCATCCGCCGTGCGGCAGGTGGCTACGCCTTTGCCTTCTTTAGCTCCGAAGATAAAGCCGCCTTTGACCATGTGCGGGATAACGGCCACACACTTTGCGTGCTCCAATACTTCCTCCGGGATTCCCTTGTCAGGCATCCCCATAATTTCGTGCATCACACTAGTGGAGTTGTTCAGCCGGTCGGTGGCATCTTCCCGCGCCGACCCTGCCCAGCTCAACGTACCGAGACTCAACATCGCAAGTACGAACATTACTTTTTTCATAAGACAGCCTCCATTTCTATTACCTCAGCGCGCCCTCTCTGGCGTCGTGCTGTGCGCACACCCGTACACAAGTCTGGGTAGGCACCAAGGGGCGCACCAAGATCAATTCGAGGCTAGCAAATCAGAATTGAAACGGTCTGAGCAATAATGCTCACAAGTCTCCGAAGTGGTCAATTCTGCTCAGACCTCAGAATGGCACGAGATCAGAATTGTTATGGTCCTCAGGGGCTCAGAAGAGCCGCAATCCGCGCTTTACGAGGGCCCAGGTGAAATATGAAAACCAGCACGAAAGACAACCTCAAGGGCAGCTTCCACGAAGTGAAGGGAACAATCAAGGAGGAACTCGGAAAGGTCACGAGTAACCGCGATTTGAAAGCCGAAGGGAAAGCCGAAAAAAAGGCGGGCAAAGTTCAACAGCGGATAGGCCATGCTAAAGAAGCTGTCGCCGATTTGAAGGGACAGCTGTCAGACTTAAAAAAAACTGGATAGGCCATTCATAAATGAATCGCCAAAATTAAAAAGGCCGCAGGAGTAGAAACACCGCTGCGCGATCGAACCTGAACCATCAATGGGAGGCCCCAATCCTTATCGCCGTCGCTGCTTTCGCGAAATGTGGGAGCTAAGAACCAGGACCTTGGCGATTAGGATTGACGGTCTCCCATCCTGTCCGCCCCATTGCGCCTGAAAATCAGGCTTATGAATCATCCCCTGAGGACCCCGCCCGGTTCTCTATTCGCCGCGGTCCGATCGATGTGGCTCTGCTCCTCCACTAGAAGGAACTCAACTACTGTGGGTGGTTGTCGTTCTCAGCTTGAAGTGTCTTCTCACGGTCCCCACTATTTTCCGGAGCGGCAACTGTCTTGACTGGCTTCCGCAGGGTCTTGCTTCGGCCCGAACCTTTAGCCCACTTTATGCCGGCCGAAGGTTTACCTTTGGTAGTCTGGTCGCCAGTCTCCTCGCCACCCTCTGGTCTAACTCCGAGTTTACCGGCCGTCTGGGTATCAAGCTGCCCTGTTACGGGCAGATTCTCAGCCTTCTGATACGCGCGAATACTGGCTCGGGTCCGGAGACCGAAGACGCCATCGACCTTCCCGCGGTAGTGTCCTTTGTCCTGCAGACTTTCCTGCATCTTTTTGACATCGTTCCGGGGCCCGACCGCTGGCACTTCTTTGCCCAGGTTGGCTCCCGAAGCGCGCGGCGTCGGGCGTGGCCCCGAGATCCCCGTCGTCAGCATTATGAAAACTATCCCAGCCCACGCGGCTTTGCTGGCTAACAACATTTCTTTCTCCTCGATTTGCAGACCGGCCGTCCCCATTAGTCCAATAGTCCAACGTAAAGCCCCGAGCCCGGAGTGTTCCTGTGCCTTCGGGGACTCACCACTTCGGGCCGGCCCTGACGATGTGCTGTGTATCCGAACGCAACCGATGCCGATTGCAGCTCTATAAAGACGACCGGACGCCGGACAAACTGTGTCTGTGTCTGGGTCCGGTCCTGTTCCGAGAGGGTAGGTTAGGCCGTCTGGTTTGGCGGGGAAACTCCCTGTTGAGACATCAATAGCTTCGCTCACTGGCTCTAGCAATACTGTGCAGAATGGATCATTTCGTGAACCATCAAACACAATCTCCCTTCCAGCCGGGCGCCACGGCCGTGTCCTGCTGAGGATTCTCTTTGTTGCCCGTGTCCCCGTGGCAATGGTTCTCTGCTCGTTTTCCGCCGGTACCCGTCCCGCAATTGGTGCTACAACTTCTAGTGCTGATTGCCTTGCCATAGCTGCTAAACTTTGTCTGGGGCCACAATGCCACGCCTCTTTTATTTCGGAGCCCTGCTGACGGTTGCGGCGCTGTTGTCTGTGCCGGTTTCCGCGCAGACGCCTGCGCCGACGAGTGCGAAAACGAGCGCGAAAAATAGCTCGGCAAAGAGTGGGCGAGAAAGCGCTCGCATCGAGCACGTCGTCGTGCGCGGGAGCGGTGCCGCGATGGAAGTGGAGATACAGACCTCCGGAGCGCCGGTCGCGCCCGAGACCCAGGCCATCACCGGACCCGATCGCATCGTCGTGGATTTTCCCGGGGCGCTTCCCTCCGCCGAGTTGCACGCCCTCAAAGTCAATCGCGGTGCGCTGAAGGGAATTCGCTCGGGACTGTTTTTCGACAACCCTCCGATTACGCGCGTCGTGCTCGATCTTGCGGAGCCGCTGTCGTATCGGATTTCGACAACCCAGAATGCGATCGTTGTAAAGCTGGGTCCGGTAAAGCTGGGTCCCAAGCTCGGTCCGGTCACCGCCCCTGGAGCCCAGCCTCCCGCTGTGCCGCATGCGCCCGGCGCCAAACTTCAGAATGCCTCGCTCGCCGCGGGCGCGCTTGCCGGACGCACGAATGCCGCGGCGACGAATGTTGTGGCCGTCGGAGTCTCTCCCGCAGTTTCCAATACGACCGCGCCGCCGCCTCCCGCAGCGCCGCCGCAGGTAACCGTGACCTATGGAAACGGGATGCTACGCATTCGCGCCGAGAAAGCCACGTTCGCGCAAGTGTTGTCCGAAGTGCAGCGCCAGACGAAGGCCGCGATTGCCATTCCGGCCGGCGCCGAGCAGGAACAAGTGGACGCCGATCTGGGCCCGGCCCCGGTGCTCGACGTACTGGCATCGCTGCTCAACGGCTCGCCCTATAACTTTATTATTGTCGGCAACGAGCTAAGTGTCGAACGCGTCATCCTGACTCGCCGCGACCCCAACATCTTCTAAGGAGACTCTGATTAAGTTCTTGATGGCGACTTGGGCTGCTTCGGGAACTCGGCCCTCAGCGGCTAAAGCCGCATATTTGGCGGGCTCTGGCGGCACGGCTGAAGCCGTGCCCTTTCAAGGCTCTCCGTGAACCGACTAAATCAGAGTTCTTCTAAGACTCATCGACTCATCTCAGAACCCTGATCCACCGAGGACACGAAGATTTATGCGTGTTCCGGTTGTGGACGGGCGAGACGCCCGTCTCTCCACGGTATGAGCCACTTTACTAGCGCAGGCGCGCTCTTAGCTGGACGTAGGCTTCGCAGGCTACGCCGGGCTGCTCTATGTGGGTGAGGAAGAGCTGGCGCAGGGCGGCGGTAGTTAGGCGGCCTTCAAGGTAGGCGTCGTAGAGATCGTTGCCGGTGAGGTAACCGAGTTGCTCGGCGGCGTATTCGTACTGGCGGCCGGTGAAGGCTGGAGCTTGCGCGAGCGATTCGGGAGCGGACGGCTGGCGCCGGGAGCGTTGCTTGTAACGTTGCTTATAACTATGGTTATGGCGAAGAACGTGTTCGCGGTGTTGGGTCAGGAAGTCGAGAGCTTCGACGGCGGCGGCAAGGGGAAGCGAAGTCTGGTGTTCGAGGTCTTCACGAGTCACGTCGAACAAATCCGCAAGATCGGCATCGCGGAGAGCGGGCCGCGCGGGATATAAGATGCGCGATCCGAAAAAGGCGAGCGCGTGTTCGAAGACGGCCATGTAAAACGCGTCGTCTCTGGTTAGCGACTGGGCGACCGGCACGGCGTGCGGTGGGGTGTGCTGTGCCAAAACCTTGCCGTTCGAAAGATTCGGCAGTCCGCGACAGGCTTGATGAAGGAAGCGGGTCGCGTCTTCTGCGGAGGAGGTCATGCGGAACTGGCGTACGTACACGGCGTTGATGGGCGTGAGGTAGACGCTGCCACGCTCGCGGACCTGGCGGAGCAGGGAGCGGCGGTGTTCGGCAGTGAATCCTTTGCGCGATAAGAGACGGCGCAGAAGCGCATCTGAGCTGCGCGAGTAGACTTCGGGCATAAGGTCAACCAGGAGCCGGGGCTGCGTCGTGTTGTGAGCGGAGTACTGGTTGATGCCTAGAAAACGCACCATGCCGTCGATCAGGTTGTAGAGGGTGGGGCCGAGGTCGGGCGGGCTGTGGTCATTATCATTGCGTCCCCAGCGGTCGAGGCAGAGCCGGTAGTTCTCGTATTTCTCCAGCGGCGTGGCGTTGAATACGCAGAGAACATTTTCGCGGATTGTTTTTCGGACTTCTTTGCGGACCTCGTTGCGTACATCTTTGCGGACTAGGACGGCTTCGACGTGGTCGCCGGCTTCTCCGGCGGCGCGCCAGTAAAGGGCGTCGACGTTCTGCAGAACGGTGAGCATGGGCTCCGCCGGAAGCCGCTGCTGGAGCAGCGCGGGCAGATGCTGGGGC
>Ga0208820_1001566_pt1 | contig 12524 bp, 10 predicted proteins | sample June2015DPH_16_5_FD_184713 | JGI IMG/M metagenome (GOLD analysis project Ga0208820, IMG submission 184713) | Peatland microbial communities from SPRUCE experiment site at the Marcell Experimental Forest, Minnesota, USA - June2015DPH_16_40... | ecosystem: Environmental > Terrestrial > Soil >...
GGCCTCGATCATGCGCCGGCGATACTCGTCGCGCTCCTTTTCCTTGGTCGCGAGGGTCTCGCGCAACTGGTAATGCGACAGGATCTGCGCGACCTGACTCGCCGCCGTTCGCAGCAGCCGGATCTCTTCCTTGCTCACCTTGCGCCGGCGCAGGGTCTGCACCACCAGCACGCCGATCGGCTTTTGCCGTCCCTCCGCCACGGGGACCGCCAGGAAGGTGTGATAGCGCTCTTCGCCGGTCTCCGGAAAATACTTGTAGCGCGGATGGCTCATCGCATCCTCGACCACCACCGGGCCGGACGATTCGATCGCCAAGCCGACCAGCCCCTCGCTAACGCGCATCGAGACGCGCCCCACCGAATCGCGATCGAGCCCGATCGTCGCGCGCAGGACCAGCCGCTCGTGCTGCGGGTCGAAGAGGTAAAGCGAGCAGACCTCGACCTCCATGCTGCGGGCGATCGCGCCGACCACCTGGTCGAGCGTTTCGCGCAGTGCTGCGGGCGGTTCGCTGCCGATCGAGGAGATACTTTCGATCAGTTCGAAGCGGTCTCGATTAGTAGCCATGGTTAAATTGAAACGCAGACAATTTTATCCCACGGCGTCGTACCCAAACAACCGTCCGTTGACGCTAGAGAACGGGAAACTGGTCGAGGAGCCCAAAACCCTTAATTCATTGAAACCTCAGCGAGGTTTCAAACTTCCCATCGTGGATTGACGCTCGCGTTGCTCGGGTGGGCGACTAAGTCGTGCGTGAAACGGGTCCTATCCCGTCAAACCATGATGGGGTTTTCGCAGGGCGAAGCCCGCATCTTCCAAACGGGAAGTCTGAAACCTCTTTTTTCAGTGCCTGACGCTCGCGTTGCTCGATCGCACTATCATCGCGCGCATTCTATTGTCGCAGCGGTCTCTCATCTTGTTCAACTGTTTTTACAGGGCGAAGCCTGCATCTTACAAAAGGGAAGTCTGAAACCTCGTGAGGTTTCAGTTTCCTGAAAACTATGAATTCTGCGCTCCTCAACAACTTCTTCAGGAGACGCGGCGAGCGGCGGCGCAACTATGCGCGGGTCAGGCGGGGAGGTCGAACGGAGTGACGCTGCCGGCGATGAGGCCGCGGCCCGCGCGCGTCCGGCCCGCCTTGATCGTGTCGATCAGCTCGCGCTCGTTGCGCACCGGCTCGCTCAGCAGGGTCGTCACGCAGCCGATCGAATTTGCCGAATGGGAGTCGGAACCCGCGACCTCGGCCAGTCCGAGCAGGCGCGCGACTTTGAGCGCGAAGAGGTTCTCTTCCTCGGAGCACGCGCCGTTGAGCGCTTCCACCGCGTCGCAGACCTCGAAGATTTCGAGCTTGGCGGCGGTTTCGGGACGCTCGGGATCGATCGTTTCGTGATCCTGATTGATGAAGGAAAAGCGCGGGTCGAGCTTGTAACGAAACGGATGGTTCGCGACCATGATGCCGCCGAACTTGTCCACCACCTTGCGCAATTCGCGCAGCTTGTAGATGCCGCCGACGTACTCGCTCAGGCCGAACACGCCGATATGGCCCATCTCGGTCGTCACCTCCATCCCGCGCAGAAAGATCACGCCAGAGTCGGCCGCGAGCGCGTTGATTTCGCGCAGATCCCAGGCGTTATCGTGCTCCGTAATACAGACCGCGCCGATTCCGATCGCCTGCGCCCGCGCGATCATATCCTTGAGCGCGAGGTTGGAGTCCGCGCTGCCGCGATTCGTATGCAGATGCAGATCGACCGTAAAAAAGGGCGCTTTCTTCAATTATTCGCGCTCTCGTCTGGTTCAAGATTGAGGACGCAAAACTTGCAGTTTTTTATTGAAACCTCTTTTTTCAGTGACTGACGCTCGCGATGCTCGGGTCGTCGGCTAAGTCCTGCGGCAAAGTTTTTACAGGGCGAAGCCCGCATCTTTTCAAACGGGAAGTCTGAAACCTCGGTGAGGTTTCAGTTTCCTGAAAACTATGAATTCTGCGTTCCTCGACAACTTCTTTCAATCACTGCGGGAGCTTGTCGGTCAGCGTGACTTTCTTGATATGGTCGCCGACCTTGATCTGATCGACCACGTTCATGCCCTCGACGACGCCGCCGAAGGTGGTGTACTGGCCGTCGAGAAACGGCGCCGGCGCGAGGCAGATATAGAACTGGCTGCCGCTCGACTTGCGTTCGGGATTGACCTGATCGCCCTTGCGCGCCATCGCGAGCGTGCCGCGCAGATGCTTCTCGGTCGGGCTGATTTCCGCGGGCACGTCGTAGCCGGGGCCGCCCATGCCGTTGCCCTGCGGGTCGCCGCCCTGCACGACGAAGCCGGGCTCCACGCGATGGAACGTGAGGTTGTTGTAGAAGCCGTCCTTCGAGAGCTTCTCGAAGTTGGCGACGGTCTTGGGCGCGACCGCGGGATAGAGTTCGATCACGATAGTGCCGCGATCGGTGTCGAGAATGGCGTAATGGTCTGTGTTGCGCACGGGTAAGCCGTCCATTTTTAGATTTTCCGTTTTGGCGCAAGCGACCGCGCCGCCAAGGAGTAGCGCCAAGCTGAGGGCGCAGCTGAGTTGGAGAATTCGATTCATAATTGAGTCATCGCTGATTCGTAATTCACTCGGTGTCCGGGGTCGAAACGAGTCGCCAATCGGGCTCCGAGCAACCCCTCTTTGTTATTCGAGCGCCGCCGCCCGCGCAACCCTCGCGATGCGTGGGTCGCGGACGGGCTCGGCTTCACCCGTGCGAAAGGATCCGCCCCTGCGAATCAGAAGCCCGGGCAGGTGGCGCCCACGCCGTATTCGAACGAAGATCTTTACCCGTAGAGACCCTCGTAGCCCACACGCAGCTTGAAGCCCGTCGTATCAAGCCCCTTCACCTGCTTGGGAACGATGATACTCCCGCTGGTCGCCGTCGGGTTGAGGAACTTTTGCACGCTGCTCAGATCGATGCTCTGCGTCGCATTGCAGGCGGTGCCATCGAGCGTCAGGCGCAGCGGAAAGTAGGTCAGCGGCGGCGTGAATTTGACGGTTAGCGGACTGCCCAGTTTGAAATCGCTCAGCAGATGAGTGCCGTGCGGGTCCGGCGATAGCCAGTTGACGGGCTCGTTCGTAAGGCCGAGCACAAAGTTGTTGTAGGTATAGGTCTCATTCGCAAAATACGAGAACTGATCGTTATAGTTGAAGGGCAGCGTCAAGCTGGTCCTGAGGCTCCAATCGTCCTGAAAATATGAGATCGGCGGCAGATTGTGCACCGGCGTTATCATTAGCGTTTTGGTTGTCAAATTCATCGGCTCGTCGGGGAAGTACTTGCTGTCACTATCCGACAGGTAAACCGAGAAGAAATTGCCCTCGGGCGTGGTTAGGCTGGCCCGCAAGGTCTCACGCAGAGTCGGCGCGCCGGAACTGAACGAACACGATTCCGCGCAGATGTCGGTGCAGGTCGCGCCAAGTTGCTGATCGCCGTAAAAGACGCATCCGCTACCGTCGGTCCCGCAGATAAAGTTCTCGACGGCCCGCCGCAAGAACGTGCCTCCGTTGCGATTGATCGTGTAATCGACGGCGACGCCGATGAGATTGTGGCTGGAATCGGGAGTGTCCGGGAAATACGAAAGGATGCGACCGACGTTGACCCCGCGAAAGGTCTCCAGTCGCCAATTGTTGGCGTCGAATTCAGACTGCGTGAATGCGTCCTTGCCGCCGCTAAGAAAGTTGATGTCGTAAAAGGGCTTGGGCGTCAAGAGATTGAAGTTATCCAGCAGTTTCCCTTCGTGCTTGAGGACGGGTATGAAAGTGGTGTTGTAGAAATTGTTGATGCCGGCGTAGGTCAAGCCGGCGTTCGGGTCGGTCGGGATTTGGGTGTAGCCGTAGCTACCCGAGTACGGACCGGACGCTCCGACTTGCACCCACCATTGCGCATTGGACCATTTATTAGTCGAGTCAGCATGCAAGTGGGCGGTCCAATCGAGCGTACCGAGGGTCGATGCAATCGATTGCGTGGAAGTGCCGATGCCGTTGTAGGTCGTATCGCTTAAGAAATTTTTGAAGCCGCCGGTATAAGAGATTTTCGTCGTGAAAGGATTGAACGTCGTCGGAATTTTATAGAACGCGTAGGGCTGCTGGAACACATCCTTGAACAACGACAACTCGGTCTGAAACTGTACCGGCGTAAGATTGATCGGCGAACCCAGCCCGAACAGTGTCGCTGCATTGGTGCCGAACCCCGCCTGGTAAATCTGGTTGACGACGGCGTCGGTTTCAGGTGTCACATTCGCGATCCCGGAAACGGTCAAGGAATAACCGAAGATGTCGTTGGCCTTGATCAAAATTGGCGGCGCCATGCCGGTCGTATCGGCTTTGTAAACGCCGGGAGCCGTGGTCAACACATCCAGTTTGCTTCCTGTGGAAGGGAGTAGCTCGATCGTTGAACCTATCGCGACTGGCAGCCCGGCGTCGGTGGAAACGAAGCCGCTGATCGAGGTCGAATGCACCGGGACCGCATGGGCGGTTAACGGACCCACCAGCGTCATCGCGGCGGCCGCGATCATGCTGACAAATCCGTAAGCGCCGAGCTTTTCGGCGAAAATGCCGGGCTTCCTGAAGGCAATTTTCATCGAAATCTCTCCCCCGAGACAGCCACCGTTTTGTGCATCGATGGGCCGCCACAGTTTGCCGCTAGGTTTACTCTCCAAATTGCGGTGCGCGCATTCGGAATCAGCGCCTAAATTCCTCGGCATAGATCGGCTTGCTCAACACCGCTGATGGCGTCCGCTAGAAGCCGAAGAAGAGGTTGACGCCCTGCGGCGGCGGATTGTACTGGCGCTGAGGCGCGTAGTAGTAGTCCGGCTCCGGCGCAGTGTAGTAGTCCGGCTGGGGCGCGTAATAGTAGTCGGGCTCCGGCTCAACATAGACGTCGGGTCCGCGGTCGCCGCGATCGTGGTCATCGTGATGCTGATCGCCGTGATCGCCGCGATCATTATCGCCACGATGATCGTCGGCGCGAGCCGGCCCCGCGGCGACCGTGCAAAGCAGAAAAGCAAACGCGATCGCCGTCGCGATCCGGCAGATTCCAGAGCGCAATTCGACTCCACGATTAGGCGATATTTTCATGGTGATTCTCCATCGTCGGAGCGATACCCGTTCACTTGTTCTCTTTGCTCTCTTTTTTCGCCGCGGCCCGCGCGCGGCCCCGGAACAGAGCGTCGGCGCTCTTCTTCTGATCGTCCGACATGGTATTGTAGAGCGCCTCGAAGGCTGGAATGAATTTCTTCATTCCAGCTTCATGCGCCTCGATCACCGAAGCATACGACTTGACGACGTCAACGGCGGTCATCGACCGCTTTTCCGCGGCCCGTTGCTGCTGGAGATCGACCATCGCCTTCGCATTGTCGCGCATCACCTGGGCGAGGTCGTTCCATTGAGGCTCCTGCGCGGCTGTGATGTGTAGCCTTTGATGCAGGTCCTTGATGCGCGCCTCGATACGTTCTGGCGAAGCGGTCGCGGCTCCCCCGGAAGTCGCCGGCGGCGGAGTCATCGCCTCGGGAGAAGCCTGCGCCAGGATTTCGCGATCCGCGCGAGACTGAGGCGCAGATCCCTGGAAGAGATCGCCTGTAGCAGCAAACAACGGGTTGGCGAGAGCGATGGCGCCGAGCAGAGTCGCCGCCGCGGTAGCTGCGCGTGCGGCTGGATGGATGAACCGGATCATGAAGCACACTCCCTGTTAGTTGAGACCGCCGAAAGGCGAACTTGATAGCAAACCTCTTTCTGCCAATCCTGCCCTATCTTTTACTGGACTCCGTTCGAGTTTGATAGCCAGCGAACAAGTAAACTGGAAGCGAAGCGCGGTTTCGTCTCGGGCTCGGGTCCGATGAGGCCCTAATGCTTGAGGAAATCGCGCAGGAGTTTCGCGACGACCGCCGGCGGCTCGAGCGGCGCCATGTGCGCCGCCGGCTAAGCCGCAAATCACTGCGGGGTCGATCGCGCTCAGGGCAGCAGCACCGCCGCGTGGAGCCCCCGCGCTGCGGTCAGATTTCCCGTCTTGATGAAGTTGTTAGTGGTCGGATTGTAGAGCTCGGCTTCGTTCAGTTCGGTCGAAGTCGTATTCGGCTTTCCTGCACCCAGTCCGCCGGCGAGCAGCACCTGACCCGCCAATGGGCCCGAAGGAAACAAGGTAGCCGTATGCGCGGCGCGCGCCATCTTCATCGAAGCCTTGCAAATTTGACCTCCATTTCCGGTTCCTGGCACGCAGGTGAAGGTGTCGGCGAGGGGATCGTAGATCTCAGCGCTTTGCAGAGTGGACCCGAAGAGACCCGACAGGGTACCGGTGGTGCCGTCGACGGTCGAGAAGTAATTGGTAAATCCTCCGACCAGCAGGACCTTGCCGCTCGCCAACAGGGTCGCGCTGTGGAAGGCGCGCGAGTCGTTCATTTCGGGACCGACAGCAGTAAAAGCTTTGCCTACCGGATCGTAAGTCTCCGCGGTGAAACTCGAAAAAAGACCGCCGCTGCCACCGGTGGCGCCGCCGGTGATCAATACGCTACCCGGCGACCCCGGCAAAAACACCGCCGCGTGTGCCGCGCGCGCAGTGGACATCGAGCCGGTGGCACTGAAACTGTTGGTCCCGGCGTTGTAGATATCCGCGGTGTTGGTCACATCGCCCACGTTGTCGGTCCCACCACCTGCGATCAAGACGGTGCCATCGGGAAGCCGGGTTGCGCTATGAAACACTCGCGGCTCGCTCATGGTGTTGGCAGTGGCCGTGGTTTTACCGGTCGCAGGATCGAACACCTCCGCGGAGTCGAGCGGCGTCCCGGTGGCGTCATAGCCGCCCGCGATCAGCACCTTGCCCGAGACCAGCGCGGTTGCGGTCGCACCGAATCTCGCGGTCAGCAGGTTTGCGGCAGCCGCGGTAAATTTCCCGGTTGCGGGATCGAACGTCTCGACGTTGGCAATCGCGTTGCCGGTCACTTTGCTGCTGACGGTGCTGTGCACGAACTTCGAACTGCCGGTGAATCCGCCCGCGGCCAGGATTTCGGCGTGCGGAACATTCAAGGTAAGCAGCGCGGCCACGCCCGCACCTTCGCTGACCGGCAGCGAGCCTGTTTTGGTGAATTTTTTAGTCGCCGGATTGAAGAACTCGGCGGTAGCGGTTGAGACATTGGGTTTCGTGGTTTTCGACCACCCGCCGATCAGAACGACACTGCCCGATAGGGGCAGCTTGACGATACTCCCCGGTGCAGCAGTCGCAGGATCTACGGCAGCCGCGTCACCGATCTCGGAGCTCGCGGTGGAATCAGATAGCTCAGGAAAGAACCCGCGCGGCGGATCGCACGCGGGTAACAGCGTGATCGTCACGAACGCGAGAACCATTATCAGCCAACCGCTCCATCCGACGTGATAGTTCGTCACCGCGATTTCTCCCCTGAGCTTCTCAACTCATCCCATTTGGAGCTCGTCTGACGTATGCGAGCTCATGTGAAACATTTTCGGATTGAGTCCCCGCCACAACATGCAAGTGCGCCGACAAAGTAGTCTAAATGCGTGCGAAATTCCAGAAGCGCAAGAATAGAATACGGGGATTATCGCCCGATTGATAAAGCCATCCGGGAAGGCAAATCTTGACCTGACTTCGAGGACTGCCCGTGAGGTTCGGGTGGGCGGCTCGAGCAGAAGGCCTAACGATCAACCGAGCGGTCTCTACGACCGCCGGGTGATCAGTGCTTGAGGAAGTCGCGCAGGAGTTTCGCGACGACCGCCGGCTGCTCGAGCGGCGTCATGTGCGCCGCCTTATCGACCATCTCGATCTTTGCATTCGGAATCAGCGCCTTGAACTCCTCGGCGTAGATCGGCTTGGTCAGGCCGTCCTGCTTGCCCCAGATGAGCAGCGTCGGCGCCGCGATTCGATGCGCCCGTTTGCGCAAGCCCTTGTCGGGGATCGGCCAGATAAACTTGCCGGTACATCCGAGCGCCCAGGTGATGCGGATGATCGAATCGGGATCCTCGAGATTCATCGAGACGTGCTTGCGCGCCGGATTGTGCGGGTCGGCGAACATCAGATGGTCGAGGTCGGCCTGCGGGGTCACCATGTAGTTCCTGATCGGGGTGTCGTCGCGCCACAGCCCGAGCGGATTGATCAGCGCGAGGCGGCTGACGCGGCGGGGATTGCTGGCGGCAATCTCAGCGGCGACCATCCCGCCGAACGAATGGCCGACGACGGCCGGCGCCTCCAGGCCCAGCTTGTCGAACAGCTCGTAGTAGTACAGGACGAGGTCCCAGACGTCATCGAGCGGCTTGATCGAGTCGGGATCGCCCGCGCTGGTGCCGGGATGCTCCGGGGCATAAACGGTGAAATCCTTCGCGAGCAGGTCGAGCGACTCGTCCCACACCAGGCCGTACCCGCTATGCAGGTACACCAGCGCCGGACCGGCACCCGCGACCTTGACGTGCGCGGTTACCTGGTCTTCCCAGAGTTTGAGGGTCTGTTCTGATGTGGCAGCCATGTCAGCTATATCTCTTCTCTGTCCGGTTTAATTTTTTTCAGCCGCGCGCCGCGCGCCCGAGAGTTTTCGCGCGGACAATGGACTGACTACTTGCCGACGCGCGACTCCTCGCGCGCCGCGCGTCCGATATTCTCGGCGTTGGTCTTGCCGCGCAACGCGGTCGGCCACCATTTGTTGTCCCAGCCGTCCTCGTCCCACACGTTGCGGAAATGCGGCAGAACCTCGCGCGAGAACAGGTCGATATTCTTGAGCGTCAGCTCATGCGGCATCGAGCCAATATGCAGCAGCACCATCAGGTTGCCGACGCGCAGCTTCTTGACCGCTTCCATCAACTGGTCGCGCACGGTGGCCGGGCTGCCCGCGATCACGAACTGGTTATCGACAAAATCCTTGTACTTCCAGTGCTTGACCGAATTCATCAGATCGAGCTGCATCGGCATCAGGTTCTTCACGCTGTTGGTCAGGCTGCGATAGTCCTGGTTGCCGGGAATCATCTGGTACTCGTTCAGGATGTGGAGCGACTTGTCGTAGAAGTACCGGATATGCGGGTAGTAATCGCGCTCGGCCTGGGCGTCGGAATCGGCGACGACCACGAGTTGCAGGAAGCCCGCGCGATATGGATTGGGGTCGAGCTTGCTCTTGTCGACGAATTCCCAGAAGCCGTCCATCACGCGCTTGCCGAGTTTGTTCCCGTAATAGCTCAGGAAGCAGTAGCAATGGTCGTGTTTGGCGGCGAAGTCCCAGGTGCTGAGGCTGCCGGCGCCGGGAACCCATACGGGAGGATGCGGCTGCTGAATCGGACGCGGCCACAGGTTAACCATCGGGAGCTTGAAGTACTTACCGTTCCAGGCGAAGGTCTCGCGCGATTGCCACGCCTTGAGAATCAGATCGTGCGCCTCGTAGTAACGCTCGCGATGTTCGATCGGGGTGATGCCGTAGCAGAGGTTCGCGTCCATCGGCGTGCCCAGCGGCATCCCGGCAACGAGGCGGCCGCCGCTGATGGTATCGAGCATCGCGTATTCCTCGGCGACGCGAATGGGAGGATTGGTGGTCGGCAGCGTCGCGCCCATCTGCACCACCGCGCAATTCATCCCGTTGGTCGCGCGCGCCAGCACGGAGCCCATCAGATTGGGGCTGGGCATGAAACCGTAGGCATTCTGATGATGTTCGTTGACGCAGATGCCGTCCATGCCGGACTTGGCGGCATAGATCAGTTCGTCAAGCGTCCAGTTGTAGTACTGGCCGACTTTAGCCGGATCCGCCAATTCCCAGAACGGCGGGTCCACCCACACCGACTGGTATTTCTGCTCGAAGTCCGCCGGGAGGTCACGGTATGGCATCAGGTGGAACATCGAAATCTTCATGGCGGTTATCCTCCTCGGATCACGCTCGAAACGGGCTCGGAACGCGCGGTCCGCTAGCCGTTTGGAATATCACGGGCGGCGCATGAGCGACAACTTCTCCCAGGGCGGGCGGTTAACGCGATCGCCGCCGCGCAACGTACCGAGAAGGGGGACCGGGGGAGAGTTGTAAAAGAACTCGAAACTTATAGTTTACTGAAACCTCACGAGGGCAATTATATACTTGGCTCACCAGCGGTCAAGTGGTATCGTCGGGCGATGCGGCTGGGCGTTCGGGGGACTCAGACGATGAACCAGCTAGGCCGCTGGCACGGGAGGGTCGGTAAATGCCCTCCGTTTGGATTGATGAATGCGATGCCCAGCGTCGATGCGTTGATCGGAAGTATTGCGGACTATCGCCAGAAATCGCGGAGGCAACGTTCTGCGTGATATTCCAAGCATTCAGCGACGGCACCGAAACGGACGAGCGATACATCGTCGCTGGCTATGTTGCGTCATTGGAGGATTGGAACAAATTCTCGCCTAAGTGGCACGATATTCTGAAGGAGCGCCCTAGGCTCGGATATTACAGAACATCGGATGCGCTTGCGCTTGAATCCCAGTTCAAACACTTCGACGAGAAAGCCAGAAACGAGAGGATTACCGCACTAGCCAGCGTAATTCCCAACACCTGCTCCGGCGTTATGGCATCGGTGTCAAAGGCGGATTTTAAGGAATTCTTCACCCCAAGTTTCAACCCGATTTGGGACGATCCTCATTATCTATGCGCGACCTATTTAATAGAGCATCTTTGCTGGGATATGCACGCAATCCCTAAGCTCGAAAAACTTGATTTCATTTTTGATCGACAGGGCAAAGTCGGACTGCGATTCAAGGCGATTTATGATGTTGGTATAAGACCGATGTCGATGCTGATGTTCCCATTTTTGGGCAATGTGAGCCACGAAAGCAAAACTGAATTTCTTCCGCTACAAGCCGCAGACATGCAGGCCGGTTGGATGCGGCGATCCGCGTCAACAATCCAGACATGGACAAGCGCCGATGTCTTTCTGTCTCAGATACCCCAGCGTCAGTATCCTATTTCGCGCAAATTTCTTGAGCGCATCGCTGAATACAAACGCGAGCATTCGGAGGAAATCGCCGCCTTTTGGGCCGAATATGCGAGAGCGGAAGCGGCTAGGAAATAAACGTGAACCCTGCTCAATCGTTTCCTTCGCAATTATTTGTTGACCAGGATTCTGTGTGCGCCAGCAAACCCAGATGGCGCTCGCAATCCGCAACGCCCGCTGTGTACGCGGAGCAGGCGGCTTTGTCACCGGCATCACATGCTTGCCGCAACTCCGCGTTGTGGGATTTATACAAACTGGAACAAGCAATGCTGCAAAATGCCGGAAGCAGCAGCAATAGAAAGCGCACGCGCACTACGCCGTCTTGCTGGAACGTCGACGCTTGGCGCGCTTGCGTTGCGGCTCAGCGGTCTTCTCCGTCGCTTTCTTCGGGACCGCGAACAGCGCTTTTGCCAGCGCCTCGAAACGCTGGAAAGGGGAGAGGGTACTGGATCGGTCGGCTTTCGCCATGCGCCCACCTTATGCTCGAAATGGGCGCGATGGGAAGCCTGCGCCCGCGCTTGCCTCGCCCCTGCCTACGCTGGACTCAGCGTGGGTTCGCCTTCGGTCTTGCCTGTCAATTGCTTGTACGTCACCCGCCGTCCGACTGCTTGGGAGAGGGTCTGAGCGAATCGGCCGCCGTCGTCGTTCTTGCGCTCGTTGAATCTGAATGCCTGCTCGTCGAGATAGCGAAACAGATGGAAAGGCTCGACGCTGACGTAGGTTCCTTTCAGGCCGCGCTTGAGCAACGACCAGAAATTCTCGATGCCGTTCGTGTGGATATTGCCGTTGACATAGCTTTCGGCATGGTCGATCACCTGATGGACATAGTCTGCGTCCAGCCCGTTGTAGGAGCGCCATGCGTCACTGAAAACGTAAGAACCGCCTTCGACATATTCGCGAACGAATCCCTGAAGCGTCGGCGCGCTGGTGTCGGCAACGTGCCGCAATCGAATCTTTTTGGTCTTGCGATCAAGCAATCCCATGACGATGGCCTTGCCGCCGCCGGTCCCGCCTGTGCCGGTGATCTTCTTCTTTTTGTCCTTGTGCATGAAGCGGGCGGCACCGCCGATAAACGATTCGTCTACCTCGAAATCGCCAATCGCTTTTTCAAAGGTGCCGTCCTGCATTGCCTTGCGGATGCGATGGAGCATGAACCATGCAGTCTTTTGCGTGACGCCCAAATCGCGGGCGACCTCGCAAGAGCTAACGCCGTTCTTGCAGTTGGAAATCAGCCAGATCGCGGTGAACCATTTATCAAGGCCGATGGGCGAATCCTCGAAGATGGTCCCGACCTTGGCGCTGAATTGTTGCTTGGGATGCTTGGTCTTGCACTTCCAGATGCGGCGCGTGGCGAGCAAGGCGACTTCCGTGCTCCCGCACGTCGGGCAGACAACGTTGCCGTCCGGCCAGCGCATCGCAATCGCCGTGCGCAGGCAATTGTCGGGATTCGAGAAGTACGTAATCGCTTCGTGAAGCGTGGTCGGGATGTTCGCGTCCATGAACAAAGGATAGCGTAGTTATGGCTGGTGAGTCAAGTATATACTTGCCCTCACGAGGTTTCAGACTTCCCGTT
>Ga0208820_1001570_pt1 | contig 12493 bp, 9 predicted proteins | sample June2015DPH_16_5_FD_184713 | JGI IMG/M metagenome (GOLD analysis project Ga0208820, IMG submission 184713) | Peatland microbial communities from SPRUCE experiment site at the Marcell Experimental Forest, Minnesota, USA - June2015DPH_16_40... | ecosystem: Environmental > Terrestrial > Soil >...
GCTCCGCTTGCAACCCTTGGCGCACAAAACCCGCCAGAGCCGCATCATCTTCTGCAATAAGAATTCTCATAAGGAGGCCTTAATCACAGCCCGATTCTAGTTAGAGATGGGTCAGTTGAGACCGAAACTGAGCCGCACGAAAGTGAGTGTTTGCAGGAATGGGGCGCGGTGTCAAAACAGGAAGAGTGCAGCGCAGTCCATCCCCCTGTTATCCTGAGGCCCGCGCTCCTTGCTGCATCGTAAGAAATGTTTTGCGTTCTGCAATGACAGGCGTAATCCTCGCAACGGAGAAGACGAGCCGTGTGTTTTTCAGCAACAGCGAACTTTGTGGGCAGCGGAGTTCTGGGCGCCGTCGGCGTCGTCACCTTGACCAAAGTGAAGCACCGACGCGAACTGCTTTTCGCGGCGTTGCCCACGCTATTCGCCATTCATCAGTTCATCGAGGGATTTGTCTGGCTGGGACTGGATGGGATTCTCTCGCCTGCGGTGGCGCACAACATGGGCGCGGCATTCATGCTTTATGCCCAGGGGTTGCTCCCTTTCCTGCTGCCGCTAAGCGTGCTGCTGTTCGAGCCTAATCGGAAGAGCCGCAGGCGCATGCTCCCGTTCCTCGTGCTGGGTGGAGCAACGACGCTCTACATCCTATGGGCGCTGACCGCGTACCCGTTGCAGCTCTACATCAGGAGAAATAGCATCGTGTACATCAATCAAGCGACCAATAATACAGGGGTTGCGTCGCTGTATGTGATTGCAACCTGCGGATCGTTGTTTTTCTCGAAGATCAGGATGATGGTAATCTTCGGTGCGGCAAACCTGGCGATTCTCCTGGTTGTAATGGAGATCAAGCGCTACGCCTTCACCTCGCTGTGGTGTGCGTACGCCGCAGTCGCAAGCGTAATCATCCTCGCCTACTTCTGGAGAAGCCATGCATACCGCCCGTTCCTCTACGCGTAGCGAGCAAATTTTGCGGCTTCATAGAATTAAGGAGAAGCACATGAGAACCAGACTCGCCGTCATCCTGCTGTGCCTAGTGTCAGTGCCGGGCCTCAGAGCGCAGACAACGAAGAGCAGTTTTTTCAAGACTTCCGACGGCATCAGGATTCACTACGTTGAGGCGGGGAGCGGCCGGCCCATCGTTTTCATTCCGGGCTGGACAATGCCGGCCTGGATCTGGCAGAAGCAAATCGACGAGTTCTCGAAGACGTATCACGTCATTGGCGTCGATCCCCGTTCGCAGGGTGAGAGCGACAAACCACCCTACGGCCACCTGCCCGAAACCCGCGCCCGCGACTATAAAGAACTCGTCGATCAACTTGGGCTGAAGCAGCCGGTCCTCATCGGCTGGTCGATGGCGTGCGGGGAGCTAATCAAATATGTCGAACAATTCGGCACCGATAACGTTGCCGGTTTGGTGTTGGTGGACGGCTTTGTGACGGACAAGCCCAGCGATCTGTTCGTCCCCATCTCGGGATGGATGAACCAGCTCCAACAGGATCGCCAGAAGCAAGCCGACGGTTTTGTCCGCAGCATGTTCAAAAAGCCGCAGCCAGAGGATTACCTGAAGCGCATCATCGACGCCTCCACCCAGGTTCCCGCCGATACCGCGGTTCTACTCATCTACAACATGCTTGCCGTAAAGGATTTCTCACCCGGCCTAGCCAAAATGAATCGGCCGGTGCTCTTCATGTACCAACCTGAATCGCAGCCGAGCGCCGACTTCCTGCAATTAAAGCTCGGCGACAAGCTCCGGCTGGAGCGCTTCGACGGCGACGGCCACGCCCTCTTCATCGATGACCCGGAGAAATTCAACCACGTACTCGAAGGATTTCTCCAGACCCTTCCCAAGTGATAGCCCAAATATCCTGTCATCCTGAGGCCCGCGGTTTGTGCGGGCCGAAGGACCTCTGTACTCGCCGTTAGCGCCAGCAGCATCGGCGCTGTCGGCAGCTTGCATGGGTCCTTCGTTGGGAATCCTCGGCGAAGCCGAGGACTCCGCTGCCTCAGGATGACAAGCAGGAAAAGATGTCCATCCGTCACAGACGCGCGCCCCCAGGTCTTGCCATCCTGAAATCGTGAGACCCATGCCATCGCGCTCGCAGAAAACGTACTTCGTCTACATCATGACGAACCGCTCGAAAACGCTTTACACCGGGGTCACAAACAGCCTCGTCCGCAGAGTGCGTGAGCACAAACTCGAGAGCGGCTCCGGTTTCGCAGCAAAGTACAAGCTTGACCGTCTGGCGAATTTCGAACGCTTTGACGATATACGCAACGCCATCGAACGCGAGAAACGAATCAAGGGCTGGCTTCGAATCAAGAAGATTGCGCTGATCGTCTCCGTGAATCCCGAGTGGAAGGACCTGAGCGCGGAGTGGTACGAAAGACACCAGTACCAGCCGCCAAAAGCCTCCTGTCACCCTGTCATCCTGAGGCCCGCGGTTTGTGCGGGCCGAAGGACCTCTGTACTCGCCGTTAGCGATCCGCCAGCAGCATCGTCGCTGTCGGCAGCTTGCATAAGTCCTTCGTTGGGAATCCTCGGCGAAGCCGAGGATTCCGCTGTCTCAGGATGACCGGGGATTGCAGTAGCAAACAGATGTTCATCCGTCGCGAACTACACGTGCATCGTCGCGCTCCGCAGCAGATTCCATGCTTCCCGGTAGCCCTCATAGCGATACAGATCTCGCTTTGGTCGCCGCACGGGACATAGCATCAGGTCGTTGCTCTTGGTTTTCAGCACAACGGATGAGGGGAGAACGTACCACGCATTTTGCGGGATTACGTACGCCGCAAAGAAGTCTACGCTTTTCGTTGTATATCGCCGGCCTTTGCGGTTGGGTTTGAATGCGCAGAGATAACCGTTACCAATCTGTTAGCTGGTCGACTTCACTTGCATCCGGAAAAAATGTCGGCCGTACTCCACGCCGATGTCGTAAGAGGACGAATCTCCCCACGGCTTTAACACCTTGAAGCCTTTGCGCAAGGCTGCGCTATGAACTGCACTTCCACCCACTCGCGATCACGGGGTATTTGCCTATTGACAAGTTTTCGATGCTCGACGGAAACGCGAGGCCGCCTCCCGAGCAATGTGGTCTACGGGGAGGCCGAACGATTGGGACGGTCCTGAAGCTGAGGATTCGCGCCGCTTGAAAAGCCCCACTTCTCGCAAAAAGTGCGGGAAATGGGGCACCCAGACCCTATTGTTCCCGAGACGTGGGCCACCCGCCTACCTCGAACCCTCTCGGTCAATTACTCTCAGCCCGCCGTCCAGCGATAATCGAAAGACGATAGTCTGCAGAGGACTCGCCTCGCACAACGAACGTTCTTCATGATAGCCAGGGCCAAACTTCGATGAAGTCCTTGCTCACTCCAGCCATCTGGATTGTGGCGGTCGCGATCCTGCTTCACACGGGCTTGGTCACGCCCAGTGCCACGCTCATCACGTTTGCCCTGTACGCGGCGTTGATCGCGGGCTTTCTGATCGCGTGGCGATTCCACTCCAGCCGTATCTTTTTCGCCTTGCTGGTTCTGTTCCTCGCCGAGCGCGCAATCTCCTATTTCTCTTTCGTCTCTGGTGGCCATGGCGCGAGCAACGCACCGGGAAGCACCGCGGTGGCAGCGGTTGGCTTGCTCTTGCCGCTAAACTTTGTTCTGCTCTCACTGGCCCAAGAAAAAGGATTCACCTTCTCCAGCATCGCGCCTCCAGCCTTGTTGCTGTTCGTCGAGTCCGTCGTGGTTGCCGTGCTCTGCCGGCCTGATTCACTGGCGACGACGGCGCGGCGCGCTTTGCACCATCCTCTAACTCCGCAGCCCTTGCCTTTCGCCACAGTCATAGCTTTCGCACTCGCGGCGGTTGTGCTGCTCATTCGATTCCTGCTTTTCCGCAAGCCAGCGGAGAGTGGATTGCTCTGGGCCCTGGCCGCTTCATTCCTATCGCTCCGCTTTGGAGGCGCTGGACGCATCCCCTCCGCTTACTTCGCCACGGCAGCGTTCATCCTGGCAGTTTCTATCGTCGAGACTTCGTACCTGCTCGCTTATCACGATGAACTCACGACGCTGCCTTCGCGGCGCGCCTTTCACGAGGCCTTGCTTCGCCTCCAGCCACCTTATTCCATTGCAATGGTCGACATTGATCGCTTCAAACGATGCAACGACACGTACGGGCACGACGCTGGAGATCAGGTGCTGCGTCTGGTCGCGTCACGCCTTGCACGCGTAACCGGCGGAGGACAGGCGTACCGTTGCGGTGGAGAAGAATTTGCCATCATCTTCTCCGGGAAGACCTCCGGGGACGTTTTGGATCATGTGGAACAGTTACGCGCCGACATCGAAGCCAGCAGCTTTCGGCTCCGCGGCCGTGACCGCCGTATCGAGGCTCGCGGTCCGGACCGCCGCAATTTGCGCGTGCGTGCCCGCGCGCAAACTAGCTTCGCCACACGGCAACTCTCGCGCGTAGCCTCACCCATTGAACTTTCGGTTACGGCGAGCATCGGGGTGGCGAGTTCCAACCGTGAGCATTCATCGGCTGACGCGGTCATCCAGGCAGCTGACAAAGCGCTCTACCGCGCCAAAGCCGCAGGACGCAACCGAGTCGAAATTGCTTCTTCTGCCCGGCGCCGAACCCGCAGCAAAGCCGCTGGCATCGCCTGACGATCTTGCAAGTTTTAAGTGAGTTTCCGGGGCGGGAGTTCAGACGCCAACCCAAACGACGGTGGAACGTCGGGCCCGGAGCGTCATTGAGGGCGGGAAACATGACGGCCCCGGGCTCGTACGTTTTCGCAAGCACCACAGGCCGTGCGGTCAGCCCGCAGTATTAGTTAGGTGGAATCGAGTTTTTCCGTCCACTGCCTGCGCAAGCCGGGCACTGCACTCGGATAAATGCGATGCCCTCGGACTTGCCACTGATGTCCACAGGCTTGGCAACATATCCGGTACCGCCGCAGCGCGGACAGTCCTTCGGATCCACTCATCCCCCTCAGTTGCGACTGAGTTTTTCATCAAATCCCGTTCGCGGCGCTAAAAAGTGAATTATGTTACGAAACACGAACACGCGCTCGCGCGTTCGCCCGTCTGTCCGAGTGCGAGGGCTGGTTCATTATGCCCACAGGGGAGCGTGAATACTGCGGAACTTTTCTGCAAATACAAAACCAGACATTTTTTCAAAATGTTCTAAGCAGCAACGATCAGTTCCACGCCCAATGTAGCCAGAGCGATGTCTTCATTCGACGACAAGCCGCTCACCGCGACGGCTCCGACTACTTCGCCATTTTTCCAGACCGGAACCCCGCCACCCCACCCCACATATTTCGGATCGCCATAGTAAGCAATGTCGTGGCCCTTTTCCGGATGTTTTACCTTTTCTCCGATCTCCCTGGTTGGTTTGCGCTCGCGGGCCGCGGTCCACGCCTTATTCGTGGCGACGAGGATGGAGGAGACAGGAGCACCGTCCATTCGTGCAAGACAGATGAGGTCGCCGTGCGAATCGGCAACGGCCACCACTACCGCCTTTTGCATCTGCGAAGCTTTTTCAACGATGAGATCGACAGCCCGCCTGGCTTCGGAGTAGTCGATTGATTGGAGGGTTCTCATAGCAGGGAGACAGGATATGACAGGCTGAGCGGATGACCTCGACAAAATAAATGCTGGCCATCGCTGGCCAGCACGCAGAGCTTGCAAACGAAGTTGTCTCCGGGCCAGGAGCAATTTCCTGACCCGGAGAACTGGTTAGAACACGACTTTCAGAGCAAACTGAATTATCCGTTCTGGCGAGGCTACACCGGCTCCCACGGTACTCGTAATTACACCGAAACCGTTTCCTGTCGGAGTTCCGTTGTAGCCGGTTGCTCCTGCAATATTGAAATACGGGTGATTGAATATGTTGAAGAACTCCGTCCGGAACTCGATGCCGAGTCTTTCCGTAACCTTGGTTCTCTTGAAAATAGCGAAGTCGAAATTGTTAATTCCTGGGCCGCGGAGGACCGGATCAACACGAGCTTCGTCTCCGAACCCCCACTGCGGAGGAGGTGCAAAGCAATTGGTGTTGAACCAGTTGGTGATGTGGCCGCCGCCAGCTTTCAGGTCGCAACCGGGAATGACATCGGGCCGGACGTTGGCGACGCCCAGATTGCTGCCTTCCAAAGCGGTTGAAGGACCAGCCCAGGTGATTTTGATTGGGAAGCCGCGTTGGAAAGTGGTGATGCCATCGACGCCCCAGCCGGAAACCGCGCCGTTCGCGAATCCGCTGAAGTTATTTGCGAACGCCTTCCCGTGGCCAAAGGGAAGGTCGAGAACGTAGCTGATCACTAGCCTTTGGGAGATGTCTTGCGAGGAGAGCGACCGTTCTCCCGCCAGGTTGTTCCAATCCTGAACTGATCCGACACCGCCAGTGTTGCCTTCGAGCCAACTGGTCAAAGTGTCCGTATTGGTCATCAGCTTAGCGTTGGTGTAGGCCACGAGCAGGGTACCACCGCCTTGAAATCTGCGGGTCACGCTGGCCTGCAGAGAATTGTAATTGCTGCTGCAGCAGCCGTAACCGTTCAAGTTAAGGCCGTTGTATTCGGGATATGGCCGATCCAACTGGCCAGCAAAAATCTGGGTAGCGCTGAGGGTGGTATTGGTAGAACCCGCTAGCGGGTTCGGAATGAGAGTACCGATTGTGACAGTTTGGCCTGCGGCCGCCTGAGCGGCAGCCTGCGTTACGAAGGAATCTGGAATCTGGTTGATATTCGTCTGATATTGCTGAAGATGCACACCGTGGGAGCCGGCATAGGCGACGTCCGCGAAGAAGCCAGCCGGAAGTTGGCGCTGTATGTCGAAATTCCATTGCTCGACGTATCCGTATTTTGGACCCTCACCACCATATCCGTAGTAAGGAGAAAGCCCGGGGCTGCCGTTTGCGGCTACGAAACTGGATAGAGTCGGGGCTGCATTACGTCCCGGCGGCGACAGGATTCCACCATTGCCAAATGGACCTACTTGTGTGCAGACAAACCCATTAGGTCCGATCGGCCCAACCACGGGCGTTCCTGCAAACCCAAACTTAGTGAACCCACAGCCGGCACCGTCCAAACTGGACGCCGGAGTAATATACTTATCGGTCGAGGCCGTGAAGTCGGTCGCGGCAAGATTAATCACGTCGTTGTCCGGATTGTTTTGGAACGAGACGTAGTTTGGAATGAAGAAAACACCGTAACCGGCGCGAACAACCGTCTTTTGGTCAGGGGAGAAGACGAAGCCAATTCGTGGAGAAAATGCCTTTTTATCGAGCGGCAAATTGTTATCCGTCGAATTGGGTCCTGTCCCCACATACATCGCGTCTCCGGGACAGGGCGATCCAGCCGTTCCGGAACAACCAGTCACCGTTGCGTTGGCCGTTTTGGGATCCCAGTAGGTCAGCCGGTTGTAGGCTTCTGACCACGTTCCGGGCAATTCATAGCGCAGGCCCAAGCTCGCAGTGAACTTCGGCGTCACGTGCCAGGTATCCTGGACGTACAAGGCGCGGTACGCCTGCTTGCCTTGGGTTTGCGCAGGCACCTGTGCTATGCCTTCGCTCTGGTTCCCGGCGAACGTACCCTGGTTCAGTGCCAAACCCAGCAGGAAGTCAGCGAACGCGAATCCACCCGTTCCCGTCGGGGTCGATGATGTCCAGTTTCCCTGGAAACCAAAGGCACCGCTGGCGATGTTGGTCTGGAAGTAATTATCCAATCCAAGTTCGTATTGCCCGCCAACCTGAATGTTGTGCTTGCCACGGATCATCGTGAGTTCCGGACTTACATTGTACTGCGTGTTGTGATCTCCGATGGCACTGTTGCCTTGCGTGTGGCCAACATCATTCGGCAAGTTAGTTTCCGGTGTTGGCGGAGTCCGCATTGAACTGGGAGGACTGTTATAAGTTGACGGCCAGCCAAGGGTGGTTAGATCGAAACCATTCAGAATGGGAGTCCGGCCGTAGACAAACCGGCTGGCTGCGAGATTCACGTCAAGGATCGTGGTTGGTGTAAAGGTGTGGTTCACACCGATGGCAAGCGCCTTGGTGTGATAAAGCTCGGCGCAGCGATCCAGGCACAGGCCAGTTCCTAGCGGATTCACGGCCAAGTCAGTTAATCCAAAATAGGCAAATCTGCCGAATACGTGGGTGTTGTTGCCAACGTTCTGATCGCCGCGAGCCACAAACTCGTTGGTGTTCCCGCCGGCGGGAGCCGCACTCAGGTAATTATTGACCGTACCGGCGAGGTTGGCCGCAGGGTAGTATTTGGCCAGCAATATTCCCGCCGCCTTGCTGAACTCGGAGCTAGGAATAATGTTTCCCGGATAAGGCGCTCGATTTCCATTGGCGTCGGTACTGAAAGGATCGTAAATCTGCCCTGCGGGGTTATTGCACACTCCCGCAGTAAAGCCGCCCGGGCATAGCGCCGAGAAATCGCCGGTCGTCATCCCTGCCGCCGGAACGCTTGTAGTGAAAGGCGATCCCGTTCTTTGGCGGTATTGCTCCCAGCTGACATAAAAGAAAGTTTTATTTTTAACAACGGGTCCGCCCAACTGGAATCCGTACTGGTTCTGGGTCCACGGTGGAGGCGTGTTCGATTTGCCGGCCTTAATCTCGCCCGCCTTGTTGAAGTATTCGTTCGCATTCAGCACTGCGTTGCGGAAGTACTCGTAAGCAGAGCCGTGCCAGTTGTTGGTTCCGGATTTGGTGCTTAGGTTTACCACCCCGCCTGAGAACTTGCCCCATTCGGCACCCTGATCGTTATATTGCACTTTGAATTCGCCGATGGAATCCTGAGTCGGAATGATGATGGGCAGATTGATGTAGCCGATATTCAGGGGTTGACCATCCAGGTACTCTGCACCCTGATTGGCGAAGGAGCCGCCGACCTGGTAGTTGCCCCAACTGAAGGGGTTCTGGCCGACGGGTGAACCGCCCGATCCGCCTTGCGCGACCGCGGCCGGTGAGACGGTGATGAGATTAAAGATGTTGCGACCATTGAGTGGGAGTTCGTCGGCTTTGCGCTGTTCGACCACCTGGCCGAGTGCCGAGGATTCAGTTTGCAAGAGCGGCGTTTCAGCAGTCACTTCCACAACCTGGCTGACCTCGCCGACCTGAAGCTGGGAAACGATGTGGGTGTCTTGCTGCACTTGGACCGTCACGTCCGAGCGGACAAAGTGCTTGAACCCTTGCTTTTCCACGTCAATCCGGTACTGGCCGGGGAACAGGTTCACAAACGTGAAAATCCCGTCACTGCCGCTGGACTGCGTGCGCTTTTCCGACGTGCCCAAGTTGGTCAACGTCACTTTGGCGTCCGTGACGATGGCCCCCGAAGTATCGGTGACCGATCCGGAGATCGTACCAAATGTGCTTTGGCCGTAGAGAGAGAGCGAGGCAGAGATAAGCAGGCTTAACGAGATAAGCAGCGTGAAGAGTTTGCGACTTGGCATAGGTGGCTCTTTCCGGTGCGGAAATTTCCTAAATGTGATTGCGCCCGGATTCTTGATCACATTCACAACCGTTGTCAAGAATAAAATTCATGATTCCCACTTGAATAAACGTTAACCCTGCCAATTGGTGGTATGCTTCCCGGTCATGCCCGTGACCATGATGGACATCGCGAAGGACCTGAAGGTCTCCGTGGTGACGGTCTCAAAAGTACTGCGCAACCAGGGACGGATCAGCGAGGCGACGCGCAAACGAGTTCTGCGGCGCGCAAAAGAACTCAATTATCAGATGAATTGGGTGGCGCGCAGCCTGGTGACACGGCGCACCTACACCATCGGTTTGCTGCTGCCGGAGTTCGCACATCCCTTCTTCGCCGAGATTGCCCGGGCCGTTGCCCAGACGGTTAGGCCTCACGGCTATCATATTGTGATCTCATCGTTTGAGGAGGATCCCGATCTGGAAGCGAGCGAGGTCGACTCTCTGCTAGCCCGCCAAGTGGATGGATTAATCATCGCTTCCTCGCAGCCGCCGCATCGCCTGGCGATGTTCAAACGGGTGCAAGAGCGCAACACGCCCTATGTTCTGATTGACCGTCCTATCGTCGGCCTGCGGGCCTGCTTCGTTGGAGTCGATAACCGCGCTATCGGCAGCTTGGCGACGGAGCATTTGATCGAACGAGGCTGCTGCCGGATCGGTCACCTGCGCGGTCCCGAAGTGGGAATTGCAGAAGAACGGCTGGAAGGTTACCGCCGAGCGCTGACCAGGCACGGCTTTCGTCCGCATTCAAGTTACATCGTCGCGGGTGGTCGCGGAGATGACACAGGATACGAAGGGATGCGGAAGCTGCTGGGAGTGCGGCCGGCTACGGACGGAGTTTTCTGTTACAACGACCCGGTTGCGATCGGCGCTATGCGGGCGATCCTGGAGGCGGGACTGAAACTGCCCGACGATATTGCACTGGTCGGAGCCGGCAACGTTCACTACTCCGACGTGTTGGCGATTCCACTCACGACGATCGATCAGGGGACCTGTCGAATCGGGGTTCTCGCGGCCGAACTTCTGATTACGCGGATCGCGTCGAAGCGCTCGATGCGATCCCAAAAGATACTGATTCCCCCTAAACTTGTGGAACGGGAATCGACGCGGCGACAGCCGTAGAATTCATCGAGCACATCCCGGGTTGGCCCGGTTGACGAATAATGAGGTACCATCGCCGCGCATGTCAGTGAAGAGATACGGAGCAGAAGAATGCGCACGGTACGTCTCTCCCGCGATATGCTGGGGTATTGAGGGAACCGTAAGCTGGTGAACACTTTGTATCGCGCATCTTGCGTCTTGACCCTGCTGTTGGCCACGGCCCCCGCGGGACCGATTTTCGATGTCAGTCTGCCCCGCGGTGTGGATTTCACATTACAGAATTCCCCTACTCCTCAAAAATATTTGATCGAAACCATGCCGGGTGGAGTAGCCCTTCTTGACTACAACAACGACGGTCTGTTGGATGTCTTCTTTGTCAACGGCGGGCATATCGCCAGCCCGATGCAGGCCCCTGACAACTTCGAGCGTCATGACCCACGTTACTGGAATCGTCTGTACCGTCAAAACAAAGACGGAAGTTTCACGGACGTGACCGAGCAAGCCGGTTTGGCGAACGTCGGAGACGGAAACTATGGCATGGGCGTGGCCGTCGGTGACTACGACAATGACGGCTATCCCGACCTCTACGTTACGAACTATGGAAAAAATATTCTTTACCACAACAACGGCGACGGCACTTTCACGGATGTGACCGCGAAGGCGGGGGTCGCGGCGGGTGGCTGGTCGGTTTCAGCCGGATTCTTCGATTACGATAACGACGGGAAGCTGGATCTCTTTGTGACCCGCTACATGGACTGGGACACTCAGCACAGCAAAGATTGCGGCGGGAATTTTCACACCTACTGTCCGCCCGGAGAATTTCCGCGCACCACCAACATTCTTTACCACAACCGCGGAGACGGCACATTTGAAGATGTGAGTCAACGCTCGGGAATTGCAGCCAAGAAAGGTCACGGCCTCGGTGTGGCATTCGCGGATTATGATGGCGACGGATTCACGGACATCTTTGTGGCTAACGATGGCATGCAGCAATATCTTTTTCATAACAACGGCAACGGTACGTTTACCGAGGTCGGCCTCGAAGCGGGCGTGGCACTGAACCTCGATGGTGGGCCACTGTCCGGCATGGGCGTGGTGTTTCAGGATTACGATAATGACGGCCGGCCTGACATCATCGTGACCACTTTGCCGCGCCAGACCTACGCGGTGTTCCACAACGATGGAAATGGATCTTTCAGTGACCGCGGCTTGCAAACGGGGGTGACCATGCTTTCGGGAATAACCTCTGGCTGGGGCATTGGTCTGGAAGATTTCGACAATGACGGGCAGAAAGACTTGTTCATCACCCAGGGACATGTTCTCGACAACGTAGAAACCATCGATCCTTCGTTGCACTACCTGGAACCCACGCTCGTGGCCCTGAATCACAACGGCCGGTTCGAGCAGGTTGATTCGGGAAGTGAAGCAATGGTCTCTGGCCGCGGAGCCGCATTCGGCGACCTCAACAATGATGGCTGGATCGACGTAGTGACGACGGTCCCGGGAGCGCATCCTCAGTTCTTTTTCAATCGGGGTGGAAGCGCGCACTGGTTGACGATCACTCTACGGGGCACGCGCAGCAACCGCGATGGTCTTGGAGCACGCGTACAAGTGAACGGGCAGACGCGCTTCGCCACTACCGCCGGTAGCTACGAATCCGCGAATGACAAGCGCCTTCATTTCGGGCTGGGCACGGCGGACAAAGCAAAAGTAGAAATCGATTGGCCGTCTGGCACGCACCAAAGTTTGAACGATGTTCACGCCGACCAGTTTCTAGAAGTGCGTGAACCGGAGAAGCCGTGATCCGCGCACTCTTATTTCTGTGGTTCGCCTGGCAGATCGCGTCGCCGCAAGCCGCCGAGCACATGCAGGCGGGAATCACGGCCGACAAAGAACGGAAGTTTGATGTTGCTATTGCGGAGTATA
>Ga0208820_1001571_pt1 | contig 12491 bp, 12 predicted proteins | sample June2015DPH_16_5_FD_184713 | JGI IMG/M metagenome (GOLD analysis project Ga0208820, IMG submission 184713) | Peatland microbial communities from SPRUCE experiment site at the Marcell Experimental Forest, Minnesota, USA - June2015DPH_16_40... | ecosystem: Environmental > Terrestrial > Soil >...
TTTTCAGTGGACCGAGCTAAGGTATAATCGAATCAATCAGTAGGCGCGTAGCTCAGTTGGTTAGAGCGCTACCTTGACACGGTAGAGGTCAGGAGTTCGAGTCTCCTCGTGCCTACCATATCTTTCAATCAGTTGCCCGGGACCCCTTCCGATAATCTGGGTCCATTTGGGTCCAATAAGCACTACGACACCAAAGCGAGATTCGTTCGCAGATCGTTGTCGACCTGCGCAAAGGAATCTCCTTGGAGGATTTACTGAATCAGGTGGGATTTGCTTGCAGACAGTGATCCGGAGGGCAGGATCGCGTCGACCAGCTTGTCCTGAGCGAGACGCTTGGTCTTCGATGTCGCCTGCAAGTATTGATTGGTAACGTTGAGGTTGCTGTGGCGCAAGTAGTCGCGGATGGTGAGCTGGTGCTCTCCCATGTCGGCCAACATGCTCCCCACCGAATGCCGAAACGTATGCCAGCCAACGCCCGCGATTCCGATTTTCGCGAACGCCGGCTTGATCATCCGGTTCAGCACCGCGCCGAGATCGAGTGGCTTCCTTCCCTTGTTGCGCAGCGACGGAAATACAAAATCCGTCTCGGTTGCATACAAGCTCTGGCCTCGCCACTCCAGTAGAGCGTTCTTCAGTGCCGGATGCATCGGCAATGCCTTTGCCGAGGCTTCTGTCTTGGTCGACTTGAGATATCCTCCTCGCCGCCAATAGTAGGAGTGCTGGACATTGAAGGTTTGGTTGGTGAGATCGCAATCCGTCCAGCGCATTGCTCCAACCTCTCCTCTGCGCGTACCGAGTGCTCCGATAAGAAACACTAGAAGCTGGTCCCGGAACTGCAACTCGGCCAGGCCCTGTTTGACTTGTTCCGAAGACAGGACCAGCGGTGCTCTTTGCCGCTTGGCACTGATGCGCACTCCGACGCTCGGGCCCCGCTTGCCTCCGGCCCCGACTTGGATTCCCGAGGAGATCGGATTGTGGCCACAGAATTCCCAGCGGACCGCATGTGAAAACAAGGCCGACAGTACGTTCTTTACTTTGGCCTTGGTTCCGTCTGCTAAATCCGTCGCCCGGAGCCAGCGTTCCACTTCGACGGTTTTCACTTCGTCGAGTAGAAACCGCCCCCAGCGAGGAAGAATCCATTTCTTTACGACGATCGTGTACACGTCCTGGGTTGAAACCTCTTTCAGAGGAAGTTCCTCTGAACTGTAGTGTTCCCAAAGCGTCGCGACCGTCGTTCTGCGAAGACCGTTGCGTTGCGAGTGATTGTTGATGGTTAGCCGAAGAGCATCCGCTGCTGCTTGCGCTGCCGATTCGGTGGGGTATTCGCTGGCATCGCCGAGCTGCGTCTTCCTGCGAATGGACTTCCCGTCGATGTCTTTTTCCCACCATCGGTACACCCATACAGCAGGACCCTTCTTCCGCTCTTCGAGATTCAGACTTCCTTGTTGATATCGTGTCCGTCTAAACAAAACTCCTCCTTTGTTTAAACGGCACTGACAGCCGCTCTGAGGATAGCTCAACTTTCCGGGTCGGAGATGATTTTCGGGCGCCATTGTGGAACCGTTAACCCGCTAGCCTTTCGAGCCATTCATTGAGTTGGGAAGCTCGAAAGCGCCAGAGCTTTCCAACCTGAATGCCGACCACTTCTCCTCGATGAGCCATTTTTTGGAGAGTTTTCGGATGGATTCTCAACAAAGCGGCCGCTTGAGCGGTGTCGAGTAGGGGCTCAAATTGCACGCCTACATCATCTGCTTGCCAGGGTTGTTTACTAGAAGTGGTCTGAGACATAGTGTTCCAAGGATCGCTAAGGATTAGTTCACAGTTCATGATGTATAGCCTGAGTGGGCCGATCTCACCTAGGTATCGCCCACGTGCGTGACCCGCGGAGCTTCCCGCTTCACAAAGACTCCCTGCCACCCGCGACGGGAAACGAGTTAGAAAACCGCCGCGGGAACTCGTTTTGCCGACGTCACACGGGCCGCTCCCTTGGGAAGCAGTCGCTCGAGCTCTCGATAGCGTTGCTCCACCTCAGGAAAACGAAATGTGCACCACACACCAGGGGGAGTGGGGACACACACACTTACGCGCACGCGCGCACACGCGCTGTAAGTAATTGATAAATAAGAAAGAAAGAAATCTCCCTCATCCGTGCGTCTTTCACACGCGCGTGTCTGTGCGTGCGTGTGTGTTACAGGGTGCAAGCGGTGCACATTGGTGCAAGTCGTGGTGCAACTCATTAGTCGCTCTCCTGCGGCAGCAACCAGACCATCCGAGGACGCACAGTCTCCGGATCGAACTCGATCAGCCCCTGGATCGCCATCCCGTTTATCGTGCGCCACCAAAAATGACTACCGTAGCGGGAGTAGTGCAGCGCCCTTTCCAGATCCACGAGTCGCATACTGCCTTCATGCTTCATCAGCGTGCGCTTGATGCGCTCCTCGAGGTCGGCCGCGGGATTGTCTGCCTGGAAGGGCTTGAGGTATTCCGCCGCTGCGTCACGGTAGGTGGCGAGCGCGAGACCGCGCTGCTGGCAATCCTCGTCGACGAGCTCTCGGCCGAGGTCTACAGCAAGCGCGAGTGCGAACTTTTCCGCCAGGTTGACGGAGCGGTTACTCATGCGCTTCGTCGCCCGGGCTTCGTCCCAGAGCCTTACGTTCTCGACCTTGAACGTTCCGCGGCGGATGCCCAGGGCGAGGTAGTCCTCCGTGTTCTTCGCGGCTTCCTTGTGATCGACCTCGCGATACGACGTCATCGGTTTGGGTTGTTCTGGCGCAGGCAAGAAGAACGTTCGACTGTTTAGCCCGTCGGAGTCACCCGAGAGGCGGGCCCACAACTTCAGGAAGTCGTCCGCCGTCGTGCAAAAAATCATCGAGAAAGAGTAGGAACCGGCGGCAAAAGCGAAATTCTCATTCACTCGCTTCACGTAGTTGCCGAGGCTCCCTGATTCGTACATGTTGAGCAACACGCTCTCCATGGAGCTGTGTTCGATTTTCGCTTTTGCGACCAGGTGCTTGAGTTCGTCGTAGTAGAGGACTCCCCTCGAGGCTTCGATCTCGGACATTCGAAGCAGCACACCTTCGGGAGAACCGGGAGAGGCAAACAAAATACTTCGTCCATGCACGCCTTCAGGCGTCAGCGCCTTGCGAAAAGTCAGACAGGCCTGGGCGTGGAAGAGATATTGGCTCGCCAGATTGACGCAGGCCGACTTCAAGGTGTCGGGCTCGCTGATCAGACCGAGGAAAACCGTCATATTTACGGGCGCGTGCTCGTAGCGCACTTTGAGGGCGAGGTAGTTCATCTGGAACGTCAGCGCCGCCATAAACAGAAACTGCTCGAACTTCGAGTTCGCGACGCACTCGGGTTTGACCAGTCCCTCGCCGATCGAAGTCCCGTCCATCACCCAGAGTGGAAATTGCGGATAAGGGAGGACTTGTTTCGCGATCGCTACGAGTTGGAACTCAGGCGCCGGATCCGCATCGGGGTTCTCGACGCGGACGGAACGAGGCGCCGGCGCGGTTGCGGTCCTGGAGTGCGGAGTATAGTTTTCCGCCGCGTCGAGCCGAACGCGGGGCTCAAACATCGATCGCAAATCGGTCCAACGATTGCTGCCGCCTTGATTACTCAGCGAGCACGATGAATGCATGCATCCGGCGCTGAGCCCTCCGCTCGCGAATTGGATGATGAACGCTTTGCCATCGCGGGATCGTAATCACCGTGGGAGCCGGGACACGCGATCACGTACTTCGTGCCGTCGCCGTAGGGCCCGCTGCTGAGGACTTCGATCCCGAACCTTCGCATCCAGTTCTGCGCGTCGATCGTGGAGGCGACTGCGTGTGCGCGACCTTGGTTGATGGTTTGGGGAACACGAGGAGCACGGGGCTCTCGCGCCACCACGCGCCCATAGATTTCCGCCAGACGCGAACACGCGACAATGTCGTGCGGCGTGCCCTTGAGGTGCACCGTGCTGACGGTTGTATACCGCCCCGCGTCATAGAACTCGATTCGAGCCCCGCCGTCGAGCGCCTTGACCCGCGGGCCCGACGGGAGATTCCCCGCGGTGTAGACGTGCAGGCCCGTCCCACTCGGCGAGACTTCGGTGAAGCTCGCGAGTTCGTGGACGATCTGTTTTGCCCAGGTCGCGATCTCGCCATTCGCGATGCAGTGGTCCAGATCGATGAAGACGACGCCGGAGTCCTGGATCGCGAATCCTATGCCGTCGGCGCCGGCCGCTCCGGCGACCGCTTCCTCGAGACTTGTCCAGGTGTCGGGATCGGTGCTACTGGCATGGCGACGACTGCCGGCGATGTACGGGACTTTTGTAGGACGCCCTTTTTCGTCCGTTTCGATGCGCCACACTAACCAGTGTGGGATCTCTCGCATGGTTGGGGGGATCTTCGTGAGGTCGACGTTCATCGGGTTTGCGTCCACACTTTCAAATTTGTTTTCACCGCCGTGATATTTCTCACGCGCTGCGCAAGTCGCGAATCTCTGCGAACGCGCGCTTCACGAACTCGAAGTCGGCGCGACGTCCGGATCCGCCGAGCGCGACCAGGGCCCGTTTAACTCTTTGTAGTAATAGGCGTTGAGGTGCCGGGACGAGGAGGGGATTTGCAGATTCTGGTGTCAGGATTTTTCTGGAGGGCGATCGCGCGGGAATGTTAAACTCGGGTTGCATCTGATCCTCCGGGTTGATTGAGCTCTTCTCGCTGGGTTGCTTGCTTGCTCGTTGCCGTCGTTGTTTTCCCGGGCTTCCTGCGAAATCAGGAAGCCCCCTCGTTTTTATGGGGAAGACACCTCCGCCGCGGACGTCCCGGTGAACCTGCTACTACCACCGCGTTCCCTAAACTCCAGCCAGCGTGACAAGGAAGCGGGACGGAACCTGATCAAACGTCCCACTTTGATGTAAGGCACACCGTAGAGACCCGAGCTGACCCAGTTCTCCAACGTCCCTTTCGAGATCCTGAGAAACTTCGCCGCTTCCTCGTAGTTCAAGAGATCGCTGAGTGCTGTGATAGACGACCCGACGGGGGCGACTCCCCTCGACCGCTTGCTTCTTGTCTTAGCCACGTTCTTTCACTCCGAAGAATTTCGATGAGTTGCCGTGGACTGTATGCGATGAGAAGGCGCGTGTCGAGGTACGCGAAATGGGCTTTTCGCAATCAACGAAATCGTTGTGCGCAAAAACGCGCTTTTTCAATCAACGAAATCTCCTATCGGGAAACTAGACATTCCGTCACCCCGAGCTGGGACCTTTGGGTTAGAGCAAGTCGAGGAATCTATGACCGCAGAAATTTTCGTAGGGCGGGGATGCGGAGAACTTCGTTTCTCGGAAAGTCCTCGAGGAAGGCAGTGGTCTTCTCAGTCGCCTTCTCAGCGCCGATCTTGCGGAGCCCCAGCTCGAAAAATTCTTTCAGGTCTTTCCGCGCGGGGTAATGCTGATATTCGTTCGCCAGAGTCGCCCGTCTGGATAGCTTCCGGTTTGCCGACCAACCGGGAGTTGCCTCGCTACTTCCACAGCTGGCCCTCACAAACCGAGTGCCGGCGCGCACTGGGCCAGAACATCATTCGTTGACTGCCGGATGCCGCGTCTTTAAGATGAAGCGGCCTGAATGCCGGGCATCCCAACAATGATCGGCCAAACTATCTCGCACTACCGCATCGTGGAGAAGTTAGGCGGCGGCGGGATGGGTGTCGTCTACAAAGCCGAAGACCTGAAGCTTGGTCGCCAGGTCGCCCTGAAGTTCCTGCCCGACGAACTCGCCCACGACTCACAAGCCCTCAGCCGCTTCCAGCGGGAAGCCAAGGCCGCGTCCTCGCTGAACCACCCGAACATCTGCACGATCTACGAGATTGACGAGGCCGATGGACGGACCTTCATCGCGATGGAACTGCTGGAGGGGCAGACGCTCCGGCACCGGATCGCCGGCAAGCCCCTGGAGATCGAAACCGTGCTGGAGCTCGGCACCGAGATCGCCGATGCGCTCGACGCCGCGCACTCCAAGGGCATCGTCCATCGAGACATCAAGCCCGCGAACATCTTCGTCACGAATCGAGGGCAAGCGAAGATTCTCGATTTTGGGCTGGCGAAAGTCTCCCTGAGGCCCGAGAGCGTTGCCCTGAGCGCCGCGACCATCGAGTCCGAGGAGCATCTCACGAGTCCCGGCAGCGCTCTGGGCACCGTGGCGTATATGTCGCCGGAGCAGGTTCGAGGCAAGGAACTCGATGCTCGCACCGACCTGTTCTCGTTTGGTGCGGTGCTGTACGAGATGTGTACGGGCACGCTGCCATTCCGAGGCGACACTTCGGCGTTGATCTTTAACGCGATTCTGGAACATGCTCCGGTAGCTCCGGTGCGGCTGAATCCCGACGTGCCAGCCGAACTTGAGCGAATCGTCAACAAGGCGCTGGAGAAAGACCGCGACGTTCGCTGCCAGTCCGCTGCCGAGATTCGGGCGGACCTGAAGCGGCTGAAGCGGGACACGACCTCCGGGAAGGTCGAGGCCGTAGCCGGTCCGGCACCAGCTCGCAAATTCAGCTGGCAGTGGCCGGTCGCGATTGTACTGATGATCCTTATTGGAGCAGCGACGTTTGCCTGGCTCAGTTCTTCGCCGCCTCCACCCAGAGTGCTGGCCACTGCGCAGCTCACTCGCGACGGCGTCTCCAAAAGCGTCGCGGCGACCGACGGCTCCCGGTTATACATAAATGAGCGGGGAGACCCATACCGGATCGTGCAGGTTTCCATCGCCGGAGGCGACACCTCCCTGATTCCAACTCCGTTTGTCAATGCGGGCGCCCAGGACATATCGCCCGATCATACGCAGCTCTTGACGGAAAGCTTTGTAGGAACCGAGGCCGAGGACCCCCTCTGGAGTCTACCTCTGCCGTCGGGAGCCCCTCGCCGTCTCGGCGATATTGTCGGCCATGATGGCGCATGGTCGCCCGACGGCCGCCACCTGGTGTTTTTCAAGGCCTCCGACATATACCAGGCGAACGCCGATGGAACAAACCCGCACAAGCTGCTCACGGTGTCGGGCACGCCTATCTTGCCGCGCTTCTCTCCGGATGGAACCCGTATTCGCTTTACGATCCAACTGTCCCAGAACAGCTCTGCTGCGCTTTGGGAGATTCGCGCGGACGGGAGCGATCTTCATCCCGTACTGCCGGGATGGCGTAACCCGCCCAGCGAATGCTGCGGTGCATGGACGCCGGACGGCCGCTACTATTTTTTCCTGAACTCAACTGCTTCTGGAGCGAATGTCTGGGCGATGCGCGAACCAGCGGGACCGTTTCATCGGCATTCTTCCACACCTTTCCAGTTGACCACCGGTCCGCTGTCGTTCGAAAGCCTGGTGCCCAGTGCCGATGGCAAGAAACTGTTTGTAAGTGCATTGCAGGGCCGCGGAGAACTCGTCCGCTACGACCCCAAATCCAAGCAGTTCGTGCCATTTCTTGCGGGGATATCCGCGGGCGAACTGGAGTTCTCGCGTGACGGCAAGTGGGTCACCTATGTTTCCTATTCCGATCGCACACTTTGGCGCAGCCGCGTGGAGGGCAGCGATCGCCTGCAGCTAACCTATCCGCCGGTCTTGGCCGGCCTGCCCCACTGGTCTCCCGACGCTACCCAGATCGCCTATGTAGCTGGCCAGCCCGGCCGGCCTTTGCAGACGTTTCTGATCTCTGCCCAAGGCGGCGCACCCCAGCAAATGCTCGCGGAAGACCAGCCCCAATTGGACGCGACCTGGTCTCCCGAAGGCAAGAAAATCGCCTTTGGGCGAAATGGAGCCTCGGGTTCCGAAGGACAGACCATCTCTATCCTCGACCTCGTCACTCATCGGGTCTCTACTGTCCCTGGTTCTCAGAATCTTTTCAGCCCACGATGGTCGCCCGATGGCCGGTATCTGGCGGCGCTTAACCTGGATTCTACAAAGCTGCTGCTCTTTGACTTCAAGACCCAAAAGTGGTCGGACTGGATTACTGAGCCAGGCGTGGTGGGTTATGTTAACTGGTCGCAAGATGGAAGTTATCTTTACTACGACAGCAGCTTCACTGACCATCCGACGTTTCGCAGGGTTAAGGTCGGCCAGACCCGCTCGGAGCTCCTGGTCGATTTAAAGCGGCTGCCAAGGTACTTAGCCCCTCCTGCGTATGGCTGGAGCGGCGTTGCTCCCGACGGCTCGGCACTCTTTACTCGCGATTTAAGTACCGACGAAATCTACGCTCTTGACCTAGAGTTGCCGTAGCTAGCGGTTGACGGGCTACCCGGAAGTAACGCCTTCGGATTGGTCCTGATAAACGCGCAAGCATCCAGGATTTTGTCTCCAGCCTAGCCGACTTGTGGGTACCTATCCACGTACCCCATCTGGATTACTTCCGGCTTGCCGACTAACCGCCAGGATATCTGGAATCTGTTCAGCTTTTAGACGTTGGGCGAGAGCGAGATTTCCCAAAGTTACTTCTTTGTCAGGGCAAGCCTACGCGCCTGAGAAGATCCTTAAAGCGCTCATCCGAGCGGTATCGGTCAAAAATCGGGTCGACGGCGAGGTATCCCATCCAAACAGCGTGATCTTCATAGGCGGCTTGCAGCCATTTGAATGTATCCTCATTCTTATTTAACGCTGCGTAGATCTGAGCCAGGCCGTAAGGGGAAACGTAACGCTTCCTCGAAATCGCTTCCAGTTCGTGCGCGATTCGCAGTGCTTCGCCACTCCGTCCTTCAACTGCAAGGGCAACGGCGACTTGCGCGGTATAGAGTGGGCTGTCGCCTGACAGACTTGCCGCTTTCTTCAGCTCGTTAACAGCTTCGCTGTGCAACCCTGCCCCACGATAGTCCTCTCCGAGCAGAAGGTGAGCGGCAGCGAAGTTCGGATCCAGTTCAACGGAATTTCGATTTTGATCGATTGCGCGGGAATAGTCACGTGCCATGTAGTAGCGGAGTCCCACCCACGTGCTGATCATGAGGTTAAGAGGGTCGAGCTCTAGTGCATGCTTCGCTTCCGCAAGTGCCTCGCCGTTGCGGCCCCTGATGGAAAGGTAGTCTCCGTACCAGTGGTGCGCGTTTGCGTATTGGGGATCCAACTGCAGAGCGCGACTGAACTCGGCCTCCGCACCGGTCCAATCCCAACGATGGCTCATCGCAAGGCCGAGGGACGCATGGGCTTCAGCCGATTCTGGATTGATCTCTAGCGCTTTGCGTGCCGCGGCGTAAGCTTTCGGGAGTGCCTCGGCTGGGGACTTAAATCCGTGCCACGTCAGTCCGCTGTTACAGTCTGCCAGTCCCGAATACGCACTCGCATAGGTGGGATCCCTGTCGATCGCCTGCTCGAAATATTGCTCCGCCTTCTGCATGCTCTCGCCGGTTCGCTTATTCCAGTAATAGCGCCCTTTCAAGTACGCCTCGTATGCTTCCGGGCTTATTTGCCGCGGAGTAGCCAAACGCTCTTCTTGTTCTTCAGTAAGAGCGATGTGAATCTCACTTGCGATGCTTCGCACCACGGAGTCCTGCACGGCCAGCACATCTTTGAGTTCGCGGTCGTAACTCTCGGTCCAGACGTCGATCTGATCACGTGCCTTGATGAGCTGGACAGTGATGCGTATACGGTCCGACGAGCGTCGAATGCTGCCTTGGACAAGATAGTCAGCGTTCAGTTCCTTACCTATCTCCCTCGCGGCCAGCGTGCTCCCTTTGTACTTTGCAACAGAACTCCGTGCGACCACCTTGAGTCGATCCCGATTCAATTTCCCAAGCTGAGCGATCATCTCTTCCGTCAGCCCCTCACTGAAGAACTCTTGATCAGGATCTCGACTCAAATTGTCGAACGGCAGCACAGCTAAGACTGTCTTGCGTTGGAAAACGGCGGGGACGCGCGAACCTCGCCAGCTCCAAAATTCGCGGAGGGACAGAATGGACACAAGTGCCAGCGAAGCTAACCCAACGAAAACCCACGTCCGCGCATGCCGCCGTACTTGTCCACGAGCGGTTTCAGTGCCCGCTACCTGCCCCGCTGTCCGCTCCTGTTCTTGGTCCATCAGGCCTAGGCTGCCGCCTTGCGGCCAGCTATCTGGTTCCCGAGAGAAACTCTGCGTACCTGTGGAAACGACTGATGCCTCAGGTTTGAGTGGCTCCGTAGTGTGTTCTTCTTGGGGAGAGATAATCGGCGCAATGAATCGATACCCTCGTCCGGTCACGGTCTGGATAAACCGCGGGGTTTCGGGGTCGTCCTTAAGAGCTTGGCGGACTTTGCGGATTGCGCCCCTGATGCTGTTATCCGTGTCGAGGAAAACATCATTGCCCCAGATCCTGGCCACGATTTCGTCGCGACTGACGATCTCGCCCCGGTGCTCCAGGAGCAGAACAAGGATTTCCAGCGGGATACGTTCCAGCTTGAAGACGTGACTGCCGCGGCGCAGCCTTCGGGGACGAAGATCAAGCGCGAAGTCTTCGCCGAACCGGATCGATTGCTGCACTCCACTCGGCTCTGAGGTCATGGCACGCCCAAACGAAATTGGATGATTTTACATCACATCGAGAACAGGAGGCGTAAGTGCTGTCCGTGCTTGTGCTTGGGGCGACACAAACCATAACGCACCGACACACGCACCGCTATGGACAATTCCCGTTGTGCATCGCAATCATTCCGCTCGCGTCGACCGATCGGCGGGACGACAAATGAAACGGATGGAGGACAAGAGCGATGAAAAAGATTCCCAAGCTCCTTTGCGTATTGATGCTGAGTCTTGTAGTTGGATCGACAACCGCAAGAGCTGATGCCGTTCTGGACTGGAATGTGATCGCGGTAAATACAGCCGTCGCCAACAAACAGAATCCCTTCGCCCAGGCACGCTACGCGGCGATTGTGCAACTCGCTGTGTTTGAAGCCGTCAATTCTATAACACATAAATACAAACCATATCTGGGTACGATTACCGCTCCTTCGGACGCCTTACCCGACGCAGCGGCCATCGAGGCCGCGTATCAGGTGCTGAGCACCTACTTTCCCGCCAGCCAAACGACTCTTTATGCCGCGTGGACGAACTCGATGCAGTCCATACCAGACGGTCAAGGCAAGACTGACGGCATCGCGACCGGGGATGCCGCAGCTGCGGCCATGATCGCTCTTCGAGCGAACGACGGCTCCTCACCTGCGGAATTCTATACGCCTGGGCCGCCAGTTCCAGGGGCATGGCAGGCCACCCCCAGTTGCCCGGTTGTGAATGGAGTCGCGGTGGGGATTGCGTTTCAATGGCAGAACATTGTGCCCTTTGGTATCCGCAGTGCGAGTGACTTTCTTCTCGATCCGCCGCCGGCGCTCACGAGCGAGGAATATACCAAGGCTTACAACGAAGTGATGACGGTGGGCGGCATAAACAGTACTCAACGACCTCCCAACCGGGCAAATGTAGCGCTGTTCTACGCAGCGTCTTCGCCAACTCAGGTCTTCAATCAAGTGGCCCAGCAGGTCACCGTGGAACAGGGCCGTTCGCTGTCGGAGAATGCGCGCGCTCTCGCCCTGATCAACATGGCGATCAGTGACAGCCTGGTGGCGTCATTCCTGAACAAATATCAGTACACCTTCTGGCGTCCGGAAACAGCGATCCACGCTAGTGGTAATACAAACTGGGCCCCCTTTATCACGACGCCGTGTTTCCCAAGCTATCCCTCAAACCACGGCAGCGCGGCTAACGGGGCAGCCGAGGTGATGCGACGCCTTTATGGCGAAGCGGGACATTCGATAACGTTGACGAATCCTGCCGTGCCTACCATCGTCTTACGATACACCTCGTTCAAGCAGATTACAGATGACATCGCCGATGCGCGTGTCTACGGGGGCATCCATTATCGATTCGACCAAAGGGCAGGCGCACGCTTGGGCCATGCTGTCGGCGCCGAAGTCTACTTAAACAACTTGCGTCGCATACACGACGACGAGTGATTGGCTATGACGATAAAGCCTAATTATGCTCAAATTCCCGGCGCTGCCACTTGAGCGAAATCGCCGAGTGTACTTTATGCTGCCAATGTCCTAGACACGAACCCGAGTTTTACGCCTAAAAACAAAGGAGAATCAAAAATGAGCAAGTTCGGAAAGTATTTTCTTCTCGTGACAGGTTTCGCGCTCCTTGCGAGTTTTGCCCGCATTCCCGGGGCCATTACCAGCGTTCATGCCAAGGATCAAGTCTGTAGCGTTGCCAGCCTCAAAGGGACCTATGCCTGGCGCAGGACGGGCGTGAACAAATCCATGGGTGGCCCTGTCGCCGAGATGGGCCTCGACGTCTTTAACGGAGGCGGGACGCGCGGCATCACTCGCTCGACCGGAATCAGCTACCCTCAATCCTACGACTGGACCAATGTCCCGTGGCCGAACGGAAGCTACACGGTCGATCCGGATTGTACCGGGTCGTTCTTCAAAGCGGACGGCACAAAAATCGAAAACGTCATCGTCCTTGACGGAGGCAAGAGATTCTCCGTGATGAGCTTTGAGCCGGACAAGGTT
>Ga0208820_1001572_pt1 | contig 12488 bp, 13 predicted proteins | sample June2015DPH_16_5_FD_184713 | JGI IMG/M metagenome (GOLD analysis project Ga0208820, IMG submission 184713) | Peatland microbial communities from SPRUCE experiment site at the Marcell Experimental Forest, Minnesota, USA - June2015DPH_16_40... | ecosystem: Environmental > Terrestrial > Soil >...
GGTGCTGGAGACGGGCGGAGGCAGCATTCGCGTGGATAAGTGCAGCGGGCACGTGAAAGCTACGACCGGTGGCGGGAGCGTGGACCTGGGCGAGATCGGAGGGGCGGCGGAAATTGAAACCGGTGCCGGCAGCATCCGGCTGGCATCCGCGAAAGGGCGTGTGCGGGCCGAGACGGGCGGAGGCACTATTCAATTGGACGGAGCGACGTCGGTGCAGGCGGAAACTTCGGCTGGCGGAATCATTGTGAAATTACTTTCGTCGGCGGCTGGCCGTTCCAACAATTCCACGCTTGAAACCTCGGCCGGCGACATCACCGTCTATCTAGCGAATGACTTGGCGATCTCCATTCGAGCGGAGATCGAAATGGCCAATGGCCACACCATCCACAGCGACTTCTCCGATATTCGCGTGTCCAGTGAAGGCGGACCGTATGGGCCAAAAACAGTGACTGCAGAAGGCCAACTCAATGGCGGCGGACCGGTGCTGAAGGTCCGAACGAATTCTGGGAATGTCAACTTCCGCCGCGTCAGTCGTTAGCGGGGATGAAAAACAGTCGGCGGTCGTTAGTCGTTAGTCGTCAGTCGCTAGTCGCTAGTCGTTCGGCCCTCGGCTGCCGACTGCCAAAGTTTGCCAACGACTAGCGACTAACGACCAACGACTCTATTCAGGAGGGTCCTATGATCCACCGTTTCCTGCTTTGCACGCTTCTTTTTACGCTGGTCGCCAGCGCGCAACCAGCGGAGATGAACGCCGGGTCGAACCGCGATCGCACGGGCGCAATCTGGGACTGGAGCTACGACGCGGAGGAGGGTGGCGGCGGGTCTTCCTATCTCGGAGTGGACATCGCCGACGTTTCACCGGAGCGGCTGGGAGAATTGAAGCTCAAGGAAGAGCACGGTGCGGAGGTCACCATGGTCGATCAGGACGCTCCCGCTGGAAAAGCCGGGCTGCACGAGCACGACGTCATCGTAAGCCTCAACGGTACCGCGGTAGAGAGTGCCGCCCAATTGCGCCGGATGATCAAGGAAACACCGCCAGGCCGCGTCGTGAATCTCGGCATCAGCCGTGACGGTCAACCACTGACAATCAAGGTGCAACTCGCCGACCGGCACAAGTCGACGGGGTGGGGTCAGAACGGTAAGTTCGAGATGCCACAGATGCCCAAGATGCCGGACATGCCGGACTTCGAAGTGCCCGTCTCGGTGGTCATCGTCCACTCGTCGGCGCGCAGCGGGCTGATGGTGGAAAACATCACTCCGCAACTGGGAGATTTCTTTGGGGTCAAGGGCGGCAACGGCGTGCTGGTGCGCTCGGTGGAAAAAGGCAGCCGCGGGGAAAAGGCCGGATTCCGTGCCGGAGACGTGGTCGTCAAGGTCAACAATCAGGCGGTGCACGATGCGTCTGACTTCACGCATGCCCTGCGGTCGTCGTCGGGCAACTCGGCGTCCGTGACGGTGATGCGCGAGAAGAAAGAGCAGACTCTGACCCTGACTCTTCCCGAAAAGAAGGACTCCGGTAGCCTGCAGGAAGACAGCTTTGACTGTCCCGAGTTCAGCGCAGAGACTTTCAATGCAGCGACCGAGCAGGCGCTTAAAACCGCCGGAGAGAGTACTCGCCCGCCTGGGTCCGTCCATCATGCAGAAAGCGCAGCAGGCATTGCGCTCGAGAGACATGGACTTGAAAGACTTGGATAAGAAGCTGCAGGATTTTCAGCGGAACCTGCAGGAACGGCAGCAAGAAATGTGGGACGGCCAGCAGATGCAGTGCCATGAGTTGTCGGGCGAGTGTGCGGAGATTTGACCTTTTCAGTTCAGGATCCGGCGTGCGGTTACGAAAGTCACCGCTGCCTTCATTAGGGAATCGCGTAGCTGCATAGGGATGGCCAGATTCCATGGGCGGACTACCCACTGGTTACCTGTCACGGTGACGAAAATCCCGATAAGCTGTTGCCGGAATGGCTTTCCGCGCCCTATTGTTTTCAAAAAACACCGAGACAAACGCCGCCATGGCGACGGTCTGCGAAAGTACAGGGATCCGCGTTGAAGTCTGTTCTGACATCTTTACAGCCATCGAAAAAGGAAAGACGCAAGCCTTTTCCTGCGTGATCGCGGACTGGGCCGATCAGCCGGAGGCGAGCTTCCTATTGAAGCGGGCTCGCGAGTCCGCGCCGAACCGCGTCACGGTGGCCATTGCCATCGTCGATCGCGACCCCACGCCAGCGGAACTGCGCGACAACCGGCTGGATTTTCTGGTCTATCGTCCAATTTCTACCGGGGAAGCCGAAGCGGTGCTGGCGAAAGCGTGTCCGCAGATGCAACCGGTCAGCGTAGAGAATGCTGAAGAGGCGCCCGGGCAAGCCGGCGCGAGCAGCGAAGGTCCGAGGACAACGTCTGCCGGCGCCGATGCGCCGGAGCCCAGTCCGCAAGATCCGCCAGCCGGTTTCCCGGAAGCGAATGCAGCGGACGGCAACGGCGAAATTGCCAGTGACGAATACGAAGAAGAACCTCAAGGGCGCAGTCACACTAGCGTGTTCCGCGGAGCTTGCGCCGCGGTGCTTGTGCTTACGGCCGCCTTTTGCTTGTGGAGATCGCGCGAGAGCATCGAATATCTATCGCTGACGCCGGAGGGAAGCTTCCGTGTTTTGCGGGAGTCGGTGGCGGCGCTTTTTTATGAAAACCAAACGGGGGCATTACCCGTCGGTTCCGCTGGGAGCGACGCGCACCAAGATGCGTACTTCAGCCGAGCTCCCAGTTCCAATGCCAAGCCCACGCCGCTGGGGGTGGTTGCAACCGAGTCCACGCTGGCGGACGCGCGCCTGCCTTTACCAAAGGCTCCGGACTTTCCGCTGCCCGTGCCGTTTTTTGAGCATCAAGACCCGGCTCCAATCCGCGTGGAACGAGCTCCGATTCCCGAAAGCGTGAGAAACTCGCCGCCCATTGCCCGGCCGGTTGTGGTGGCGGTGAATCCGACACAAATGATGCCGATGCCGGTCTCCGCGCCGCAACCGCAGCCTGCCATTCAGCAATTAAGCGAACCTGTCGCAGTGAGCGAAGAAGGAGCGCGGGCCCTGCTGGTTCACACCGTGGATCCGGTCTATCCACCGGAAGGGTTAGCGCAGAAACTTCACGGACTGGTGATATTGCAGGCGCGGGTTGGGCGCGATGGCAACGTTGAGGATCTGAAAATTGTTCGGGGATATTTTATTCTGGGCCGGGCGGCGATCGCCGCAGTCAAGCAGTGGCGATTCCAACCCTACAGCATCAACGGCCACGCTGCCGCAATTCAAACCGTGATCACCATAAATTTCAGCTATCCGCCAGGGTAGCGAAGCTCTTGCCGGTGTGAGAGACAACCTGTGTGGGGACGGGGCTCCGCCCCGTCCTGGCGGGGCCCTTCGGCTCCGCTCAGGGCAGGCTCCGCCCCGCCGCCACACAACCTCCTACTTGTGATCGTGTCCTTCCTGCTCGCCGGTTGGAGCGTTCACGCCGCTCGATTTCTTCCAGTAGTCCTGCACCGCCGGCGGCAGCTTGTCTACGCGGGAGAGGAATGCCGTGACCTTCCACATGTCAGTCTCCGAGAGCGTCTTGTCCCAAGCGGCCATGCCGGTATAGCGGACGCCGGTGCGAATCACGTAGAAGACGTGCCATTCCGCATCATCCGGTGGGTGAAGAATGAGGTTCGGAGCCGGGGGATAAAACGACTGGCCGAATGGCACAGGCTTACGATCGAGTCCTCCGTGGCATCCGGCGCAATTCATGGTGTAGATCTTCATGCCCCCGATCAGATTCTCGTCCGTGGGGGGCACAGGGCTGTTCAAGCGGGGAGCATGGCGCTCCACCGAATTGTCAAGCGCGCTCATGGCGATGTGGCGTTCCATCTCAGGCGGGGGGACGTTAGCCCGAGTCGGCAAAAAGCCCAGTAGGGCGAGGCCGAGGCCGCCAATCAGCAGAACCAGAACGGTGATGACAATCCCCAGAATAAAGTTGCGCATTTAAGAGCCTTAAATTAAGAGACTGGTGAGCCTCAGTCCACCGTACAATTTCCGCGGCCAGATGAGTGTCGATTTTCTGGTCCCTGGGCTGATCGACTGGTGTGCCGTCGGGCGTTTTCCAGCAATCGACATTTCCATCCACCCTTCCGATTGCGAGAAAAGGATGTCGGCTAATTCACGGCGCGGATTGAATCCTGGAGACAACAAGCGCCGCTGAGGTAGCCATTATATAACGCAAGCGCAGCGTCCGAGAATCCAGCCCCGGAGGGGCGTCCGAATTTAGCCCAGCGCTTCACAGCTTGCGGAAAAACTCGGATTTTGATCTTGTTTTGAAGGGGCGCGGCTTCAGCCGCGCCGTAAGTGCAGCAAAATCACTCGCGGCTCGTAGAGTTGACTCGCGGGCTGAGCGAGCAGAGGTCAATAAGCCCGCAGCCGGCGAGCCTCACGGACCAGATCGGACACTTTGGGTAGGAAAAACTCCTCGAGCGGAGGAGAAAAAGGAACCGGCGTGTCGAGCGAAGTCAGCCGGACAATCGGGCCATCGAGATCGTCGAACGCTTCTTCGTTGATGATCGCGGAAATTTCTCCTGCCAGTCCCCCGGTGCGCGCGTGTTCGTGGAGAATGATGACTTTGTTAGTCTTCCTCACGGAGGCCGTAATCGCCGCGCGATCAAGCGGCGAGACCGTGCGCAGGTCGAGGATTTCGATTTCGATGCCTTCTTTACTCAGAATTTCCGCCGCTTCAAGCGCGGTATACAGCATGGCGGCGTAGGTGATCACGCTGAGATGATGCCCCTCGCGCGCCACCCGCGCCTTGCCAAGCGGAACCACGTAGTCGTCGCTCGGAATGTCTTCTTTGATTCTGCGGTAAAGATACTTGTGCTCGAAAAAAATCACCGGATTATGGTCGCGGATCGCCGACTTAATAAGTCCCTTGGCATCATAAGCCGTAGCCGGGCAAACAACCTTCAGCCCAGGCGCGTGCACGAACCACATCTCCGGATTCTGCGAGTGAAACGGCCCGCCATGCACGTTCCCGCCGCTCGGACCACGCAGCACCAGCGGAGCCGGCGCCCCCCAACGGTAGTGCGCCTTAGCGGCCATGTTGACGATCTGATTGAAGGCGCAGCCGATGAAGTCCATGAACTGAAACTCGGCCACGGGGCGCAACCCGGTAAGCGCAGCGCCGAAAGCAGCGCCCATGATGGCCGACTCCGCAATCGGAGTATCAATCACCCGTTCCGGGCCAAAGCGCTCGATGAAGCCGTCGGTAACTTTGAAAGCGCCGCCGTAAATGCCGATATCCTCACCCAGGCAAAAGACGGTCGGGTCGCGCTCCATCTCCTCCCAGATTCCCTGGCGGATGGCTTCGAGGTAGGTGACGACGGGCATGAATTGAAAGTGTAGCAAGAAAGCCGTCAGCCATCAGCCATCAGCTGTGCCAGCGAGATCAAAAGCCTGGGCCACCCGCCAAGCCTCAGTTGTACGTACAATGTTCCACGTGGAACACTTGTGCAGGTAATAATGTACGTACATAAACATACGTATAAGCGGGGCCGGACGTGATCCGCAGTCACAATTATCGCGCTCGGGGTGGTTGTAAATCATTGATAATGCTCAGGGTCGAGTGTGGTTAAATGGGCACTCGCGGGTACTTATTACTCTGTAATTCTTACAGAAGTCATTATTTGGTGGGCGGGGCCTCCCGGAGTAGTGAAAAAAGTCAAAGGCCCCGCCCAAGCGAAGCTTGGACGGGCCACCCTTCAGATTGGGATGGACGCGAAGTCCGGGCTACCCCGCCCAGGAATGTTCTTGACACGATTACGACTATCGTGATATCTCACTCACCGCAGCTTATGCGTTTTTTCTGTGGGGAGTACCCAAAAAACTTAGTGGGCTTCCAATACTGCCCGGCGATTCCACATCACTTGGTTGAAGGTGCGTAAGCTACCGGAGGAACAACCGCCGAACTCAATTCGCAGTCCCCTAGGAGGTAGTATGCCCAGATTTGCATCCTTGCGTCCCGCCAAGGCCGCTGTCTCGAAAAACCTGCTTCTGCTTCTGGTGCTCATTGGGTGCGTAGTGTCGTACGCGATCGCGCAGGATTATCCGCCCTACGGGCGACACGTCCCAACCGCGCACTTCGATCGTGTGATAAGGCCGCAGTTGACGCCTCCGGCGGTATCACTATTGAACGATGGAACGGGCCGAGTAGCGCAGTCGGCCTGGAACACGGAACTGGTGGGCTATGACACGCTGGACGGGCGATCCACGTATCAGCCGCTGGTCGTGCACCAAGGCGACCGCTACATCGCTTACATGGGCCACCACGCCACGGTTGGCATTGATCGGTTGAACGGACTGGTCGAACCGAGCGGAACCTCGATCCTGGATGTGACCAACCCCGCGCATCCGATCTATCTTTTTCATATTCCAGGGCCTACGGGCTCAATCGACGCTGCCGGATCGCAAATGGTGCATGTGTGCGGCGGGGATATGCTGCCCTCAACTTCGGCAGAAGAAAAAGCACGCAAGCATGGCCGGTGGTACTTGCTGCGATCTCACGGGAACTCATCCGGACTGGCGACGCCGATAGAGTCGCACGAAATCTACGACGTCACAGACCCGAGGAGCCCTCAATTTCTGGTCACCGTCGCCGGCTTGCTCAGCAATACGCACAAGAGCTATTGGGAGTGCGACACGGGCATAGCGTACCTGGTGGCAAACGATCCGACGCAGGGTTGGCAGCACACCGGCTCGACCCAGCACCTGAAAATCTACAATCTGCATGATCCGGCAAATCCGGAGTACATACGAGACTTCGGACTGGTTGGGCAGCAGCCTACGGCAAATCCCGCAGCCCCGGGATACGTACAGGAAGGGCCGAACACACCGCCATCGGGAGTCCATGGACCGATATCGGCCGGAGTGGAGAAAAACCGTGTCTATATGGCCTATGGAGTAGGCGCGAGCGGTGTTCTCCAGATACTCGACCGGGAAAAGTTGCTGAATGGATGCGCGGTCAGGGCGGGGTGCGCCGTGAGTCCCACCCAAGCTGAAATGCTGGCGCCGCAGAAGGGTTTTTTCACTCTGCCGGGATTAGCGCTGCAAGGCGGACACACTTCTTTCCCGATCTTTGGGGAGGAGAACGGAAAGCCTCGTAACATAATGCTGGTGTCTTCCGAAGAAGGGGGGAACGAGTGCACGGCCGGAACCGCACCCCATGCATTGTGGCTGTATGACATGACCGACGAGGTGCATCCAAGGCAGATTTCGGTCAATCCCAAAGACCCGGCTCTCACGTATTTGGACGTGGCCAACGGCTTTGACGGGGTGACGTTCAACTGGGTGTCCAACGGCCTCGCGGGGGACGAGTACGCAGGTGTCTATCCTGTGAACCTTACCCCGCAGGATCCGATTCCCCAGCCGAATAGCTTCTGCAATCAGGGCGGACGTTTCGGCGGCCACAGTCCCACCGAGCTGTTCTATCCGAGGTATTACGGCAAATTGGCGATTGCGGCTTGGTTTGCGGGCGGATTGCGGGTTTTCGATATTCGCAATCCGGATCACGCCCGGCCAATCGCTTACTTCGTTCCCGCTCCTAACGACACGGGCTGTGGGCCGAAGGGCGGTCCTTCGCCGGGACCGGGCTGCACTTTTGCCAACGCGGGCAGGGACAACCACATGGTGAATGCAATCCAAACCAACAACGTGGAGCTCGACGATCGGGGTTATATTTATATTGCCGATCGGGCGGGGACGGGCATGCACATCCTGAAACTTACGGGAGATGCACTCAAAGCTGTGAACGGCACCGACTAATTCTTGGTGGGGCGCCGGCGGATCACGGTAAGGGATCCGCCGGCGCCGCTCCTTAAGGCCGTTCGCCGTTCATTCATAATGTTCTTGCATAATGTTCTTGTTCTTGCGGCTGCAAACGCGAAAGAGGTTGAATCATGAGAATTCGAGCGCGGTGGTTAGCAATTATTTCGGCGCTGCTCTGTTCGTTCACAGCGGCGGCGGAGACTCCTCAGGCAAGCGCTGCTACGGGCGACGTCAATCTTACGAACGTCGCCAAGATCAAAGCGGGGCACTCGACCAGAGAGCAGATCAAGGAACTGTTGGGACCACCGTACCGGATGACAAATTACGGAGACTGCAGTCCCATGGATTACCAGGAGTTTTGGGAATATGTGGGCCACGATGCCGCTGGGATCTTCAAGATTCACATTGAGTTTGACGATGCGGGCGTAGCGCGCATTATTGCCAAGGACACGAAGAAGGGGCCGATCGTGGTGCTGGATGCGGCGCCCAGGCCTGAAAAGCAGCATCAGCATTCGGGCACCGGTGGATAAATTCTGGTGGATAAATTGAGGACTGCGCTGGCGGTTGCGTTTCTGGTGTGTGCGGTCAGCATCACGGCGGTGGGCCGACAACCGTCCCCTTCACATCGGCACCGTCAGCGAGCGCACCACGCTCGCCGCGTTTCCAAGACTCGGCCGGCCGCCAGTGCGGCCGCAGGCCGGCAAGCGTCCTCTCCTCATCCGCTGCGTCGGCAGGCGCGCCACGGGCGCCGCATTTCCAAGAAGCAGCCGGCCATGTCCGCTGCCGTGGTCTCAGCAACGCTCGTCGATGAGCTCCAGCCGACTCCGTCCGCCATCGCTATGTACCAGGACGGCCGGCTTGCCCTCACGGCGGAGGACGTGCCTCTAGGAGACATCCTGGAAAGGATCGGCGAGTCTACCGGCGCGGTCATCGAGGCTCCGGTTCTGGAGGAACGAGTCAGCGTGCAACTCGATCCTCAGCCTCCGGTGCAAGCCATCGCCGCGCTGTTCGAAGGAATGCATCTCAATTACGCGATTCTGGGTGGCACAAGCGATCAAGACCCCCTCCAGCAAATCATTGTCACTCTCAAAGCTGCCCCAGGTTCGCAAAGTGACGTACCGAATCGAGGCCCCGGGGTCGAAGGCACGGCAGTGGAGGCGTGGGCCCGCGCCATGGCTCGCTTTGCCGAGGAAACCGGAGGCGACGAAGGGGTATGGGATAAAGGACTGCAATCGTCGCCCAAGACGGGTGCGTCTTCTTCGACTGCGGGCACTTCAGTGCGCGCGAATCGATAAGATCGGTCCCATCCAGATGCAAAAATGCCCGGGATTCTTCCGAATCCCGGGCACTTAGTTTTTACTTAGAGATCGTCGTCGCTACCTAGACAGCGGTAACGTTCTCCGCTTGCCAGCCCTTAGGGCCTTTGGTCACGTCGAACTGCACGGTTTGGCCTTCTTGCAGGCTCTTGAAGCCGCCTGCTTGAATAGCGGAGAAATGCACGAAAACGTCTTCGCCATTTTGACGGCTGATGAAACCATAGCCTTTGGCGTCGTTAAACCACTTCACTGTTCCTTGTTCTGCCATTGATGTTCCTTTTCCTTGTTTGTTGAAATGTGCTGAGAAGATTCGCTGCTGTAGAGGGGGTTGACGCTGGTTGGCGCGGTACCGACCTGCAACTGCTTGTGAGTCAAACTTAGCAATTACAGTGTAACACAAGGAACGGGAAAAAAGCTCGAAATTCGGGTACTGGTGCCGTTTCATTTGCACAGGCATTCGGCGCTAGACTGTACTCATGGCAAAACGCAAATTGCGGATCGTCAAACAGAATCCCACTCTCGCCGTCTGCGAGCGTTGTAGCTCGCAATTTCGTGGTACAGACAGCGAGATTCAAACGGAGTTCGATGCCCACGATTGCAAGCCTCTGGACAGCAGCCAGAACGCCCTGCGGATCGTGCGCGAAGCTACCGAACGCAAATAGTCGTTTCATTGCCCCTCAGCCTTCAATATCTTCTCTTGCATCGCTAGAAAGTGCTCATACTTCAAAAGCACCGCGAGCGGCTTATCGTTGTCCTGAATCACTAGCGTCTTGTCGAGTTCCCGAAGCTGCGTCACGTTCAGCGCCCGTAGACGGCTGATACCGACATGCTGCACGCTTGGGTCTAGGTACGGAATTTCAACATGGTTTGCTTTCGCCATAAATCCTCTCAGTTGGCGCGAGCCAGCGCCTTGAGTACCAGTTCTTTATCAATCTTCCCATTCGGTTTGCGCTGAGGCAGTAAAGCGCACAATTCGTCCAGCGTCCAAACGTGGTCACTTAAACCGGCTTCCATCGCGGGAGTCACGCGCAGCGTAGAATGTACACGGCAAAAGTTGTAGTGAAAGAAGTACAGCGCGACCTGATGGCCGTGGTTTTCAATCTTCTTGCTGTGGCCGTTCGTGAGCCGCGTGAATCTCCGCATTCCCATTCGCATCGAAAGGTTCTGCCGTTCGACGTAGCTAGTGCTGATGTATTTCGGATCGGGCTTTCCACTCAACACTCCCGTCCGGCATCCGATGCACGTTGCTGGACTATAACGCGATTCGCCTTCATTCGATGCGCCATAGATTTTAACCAGCATCGCATAGTCGATCTCAGAGCCGAACGCATCTTCGACTGCCTCGGCGTATACGCGGTGTCCATCGGTCGTTAACTGAATCCGGTTTGCGATGCGCGAAGCAACATCTTGCATGAAGGCTTGCGCCGTCTCCGCGCCCCGATCTCCAAGCATGTAGGAGACGATTAGCTTTGAATCAGCGTCGATTGCAGTCCATGTCCAAACACTGCCAAATCCAGCCTCTACTTGCTCTTGGGTGAGATTCTTGTCTTTGCCGAGCACGAATGCCCAGATTTCGTCGCATTGAATGCGCTTCACTTCTAGGCCACGCACCATTGCATCGTGATAGGCAGCACAGGCGCATCCGGCATCTTCCAATAGTCGTAACACGGTATGTTTGCCAACTCCAAGCATTCGGCACGTCGCGTTAATGGAGTTTCCCTCTACCAGCGCCGCTATGATCTGTGTCCGTTTTGACGTTTTTAGCTGATTCATTGCCGTTTGACCTTGCCTAATAATAGGCGATATAACGGCACATGTCAAGCTATTTATCGCCGGTTTATGTATTTTTTATAGATTGTATTGAGCCCTAATGCTACTATTAGCAAACCCGAAAGACATAAAAGAGAAATGGATGTGATGATCCAACATCTAGCCAATCTGCCTTCGATCTGTCCCGCAGATTCCTCTTCTTTCGAGAGCTGCATATCAGCCTTGGAAAGTTCCATTTCTGCATTGGAAAGCTCCCTCAGAGCCACTGAGGGTTCGGCTGGCAATTGGGAAACCTTTGGCTGGCTTTGTGCGGTTGCAGTCGGCATTGGAATTGCCGGAGAAATCGTTGTCATAGTTTCCGAGCATCGGGAAGGCTTGCAGGATTGGCGACGTGGCATTCTCCGTCCACCGGATAGACCGCCATCGTGGAGATTTTGGTTTGATATATTGGCAACCCTTGTCGTGTTAGGCGGTGTGTTTGGTGAGGCAAGAGCAACTGGTGAAGTTGCATCAATCAATAGCCAATTACGATCAAAGACGAGCGAACTTAGGGCAAAGAGCGACCAACTGCTTGCAGTGATAACGGAAGAAGCAGGCGATGCTGCTACATCTGCAAAATCAGCAAAGGAGTCAGCAGCCATCATAGGACAGCAGGCAGATATTCTGAAAGCAGAGGTTAGACGGTTAATTTGGCTCGGACCAAGAGACCTACTTCTCTTAGAAAGCAGGAAACCATTTAAGCCCCTAAAAAGGTTCGCGGGGCAAAAATTTAGGTTTTCAACCTGTAAACCAGACCTCGATATGCCGGAGGGTGGGGATGCTTTTGCGTCAGAGGTAGGAAGGACGATACAGGCTGTTTTTAGGCAGCTACACGACACTGGATGGAATGTTGTATCAGGACAACCTCTCACTCCTAATGTTCCATTTCCATATATCAACAACGATTGCGGATCGGCAATGTTGACTGCTGATGTTTCAAGCCATACAACTCCGCGCACCGCTGAAGCAGCAGAAGCCCTGCAATCCATACTTAATGACGTGCTGTCAGACCACATCAAGGTAGGCATGCAAGCTAGCTTGTCGCCTGACCCCGGCCCAGACGTTATTGACATCCATGTCGGCGCACATCCTGCATATCCAGCGCCAATACTAAAGCAAAAAAGGAAGCATAAATAGGCGATAGACCGTGTGGATACGAAACGGCACCAGTACCGAAATTCGGCAGTGTCCTAACAGGCTGCGGAAAAGGTCAATTTTCGCTGCCCAGCCCCTAAAGGGGGCGGCTGATCCGAAGACTTACGGCATCGCTAAAGCGATGTCCTGGTACGAAACCCGAGTTTCTGATGCACTGACCTCCCGGCAGCCTCCGGCGACGTACCCGCATAGTCAATACAAGGAAGCACGAAAGGTGGCTTGATTTCTACCTTCGCCGCCTAAAATGTTTCAAACATTTATCCATTTTATTGTTTGAAACAGAGCGTGCTCAGGATGCAACAACAGTTCACATCCAACGACGTAATCGCCCTTACCGGAATCACCGCCCGGCAGTTGCAATGGTGGGACGAGCGCGGCATCGTGGCGCCGG
>Ga0208820_1001578_pt1 | contig 12456 bp, 5 predicted proteins | sample June2015DPH_16_5_FD_184713 | JGI IMG/M metagenome (GOLD analysis project Ga0208820, IMG submission 184713) | Peatland microbial communities from SPRUCE experiment site at the Marcell Experimental Forest, Minnesota, USA - June2015DPH_16_40... | ecosystem: Environmental > Terrestrial > Soil >...
CGGTTGTAGTCTTCCGCCACATTCATCAGCGAATAGTCTCCTCCGCTGCCGTTCGGCTCTGCCAGGTTGGTGCGATAGCGGGAGAGCGTGTAGGAAATCGCCATGTCCAACCGCCGCACGCGCTTCATCGGGTTGTCTCCGCTGACCCCGTGGTACGCCAGCTGTATCGCTGTATACCGCGACCGCCCGCTCGGAAAGTACATGATGTTCGATCCCACCGCCGGATTGATGCCGCCAAAGGACGCCTGCTGCTTGCCTAAGACCGAGCAGGGAAACGGTCCGCAGAAGGCATTCGACGAATCCAAACCCTGGCGCGCGAAATCGGTGATGCTCGCTCCCGTCACTGCATTCAAGTAGCAAGCCACGGCGGCCTGCGAACTGCCGCCCGTGGACGCCGCCTGCGGGCATCCTGCCTTCACCACCGTCGCATTGATCGCATTCAGCTCCGCCTGGTACGTATTGAGTAAGGGGTTTAGACTGTGCCCGTCCGTCATGTAGCCCGCGTCGCCCACGTGATTGGTGTCAATCCCCAGCGGAAACTGCGTGCCAATCTCGCGCACATAGTCGACGGAGAACATCCCGCGTTCCCCGATCTGATGCTGAATTCCACCGCTGATGTGGATAACCCGGGGCGTCCTGAAACCAGGGGCCAGCATGCCCCCGAAATTCGCTACGCTGTTGGCCAGCGAATACACGTTCGGCCCGCCCGTCACCGCCGACTGTGCCGCCATAAACTGCTGCTGCAGATCCTGGATCGCTTTAGAAACTACAACGGGCCCCTGAGTTCCCGTTACCTGGGCGCCGATCGGCTGCCCGCAAATCTGTGTGGCAATATCGAGTCCATCGACCGCGCTTACAACGCCATTGCTCTCACTTATGACGCCATTGTTGATGCCCGATGGCGCATTCGGAAACAGCACCGATCCCGCCGGACACAGGGTCAGGCTGCGGTTATATTGTCCGTTCGACAAGCGGTTGACGCGATCCTGATAGGCATTCTGCAGCAGAAAATTGTCATAGAACAACCCGCCGCTCAACCGCACCACCGTCCGCCCACTGTGTCCCGGGTCCCACGCCACGCCGACTTGTGGAGCAAAATTCGCGATCGGCTGGTTCACGCTCTGGCCAAGGAACTGGTGCAAGCCCGGCGTGACAGGGTACGCAATCAAACCGAATTGATCGAGAATCAAACCGCTCGGGCACGGTGGAGTGTTCGCGATCTTGGTGTTGCTCAAGGCCGAACAGGGGACCGCCGGCAAGTCGCTGTCCGTGCGCCCGCTGTCGTGCACATAATTCACGCCAAAGCTGATGTTCAGGTTCGGAAACAGGTTGAAGGTGTCGCCCAGGTACCCCTCGAGGCGCGTGTCGAAGTGACCGCCCGTCGGCCGGTTGAATGCCGAGTTCTCACTGAAATTTCCGAGGCCGTTGAAAATCGTGACCGTGCCCACCGGATAGTTCAGCGGATTATCCGCAGCTCCGCGCGGATCGCCCGGGATAATCGGCACCAAGCTCGAGTTGCTATTGATGGCATTGATCACGTCCATCCCGTTCGAACTGGTCACCGACGGCCCGTAATTCCCCGGCGCGTAAAAATCTCCCTGCGCGATGCGGTGAATCGCTCCCCCGAACCGTATGGTGTGAACCTTATAAATCGTGCTGCTGTCGTAGCGCCCGAAAAGGTCGCGTTGAATCGTCTGCCGCGGACCCGCCACGCTCGGCCCCAGCGCATACGATCCAATCTGCATGTGGAAAGGCGCCGGCGCCGAGTCGATCAGGTCGGGAGCGATCGCGTTCACCATCTTCTGATAGCCGAAGCGGGCGCTGTTCACGAACCGTCCCCGGTTCCAATCCAGTCCAGAAACCGCAGCCGGAACATTCAACTGATTGCGAAAATTCGACTGGCTCTCCGGCGGCCCGATCTGGTTGGCGTTGTCGTAGCTGAACCGCACAAACCACTTCATGTTGTCGCTGAGGTTATAATCCGCCCGCGCCGTCAGCATGTTCTCGCGAAAATAGGCGTCGCGCAGGCTGATCTGGTTAGGAGCTGGGAATCCGAACACGGTCGGCAAAAAACCATCCTGCTTGGTGCGTTCCCCGCCGATGAATAGAAATGCCTTGTCCTTGATCACTGCGCCGCCGCCGCCAAATCCATACTGCTGGCGGCTATAGTCACTGCCGGACGGAAAGCCCGCCAAGCCGAGAATCTTGTCTTGCAAATCTCCAAACAGATTGCCGTGCCATTCATCTCCACCCGAGCGCGTTGAAACCCGCACCGCGCCGGCGGCGTTCAGCGACTGAAACACCTCTGGCGTGACCCGCGAGACGATCACTTCCCGCACCGCCTCCGCCGGCAGGTTCATCGTGGCCGCGCCCTTGGTCTCATCCATCACCTCGACTTCATCCATGTCGTAGTGCGTGGTTCGTCCCAGTTGGCTGTCGATCGAAAGCGATTGGAAGCCGCTCTTGCCCGGATCGAGAATCCCTCCATCCACCGCCTGCACGCCCGGCTCGAACTCGCCCGCATGCAGATAGTTGCGCCCGTCAATCGGGAGCCTGTCGCTGGCATCGCCATCGAACTTGCTCTCCAGCCGCAAGGGCCCCGGATTGATCCATTCCAGCTTGAAATCCGCAGTGACCGCAGCCCCCAACACCACATTCACAGTGCTCTCGGCCGGTGCCATGTCCCGGCCTTCCACCCGCACCACATAAGGGCCCGGCGGCAGCACCTCGGAAACATACTTCCCGTCATTGCCAGTGCGCGTCACTCCCTTGGTCTCGGTGGCCTGCGAGCGGTAGAGAACACGCGCCCCTTCCACGAGGTTGCCGGCGTCATCCCGCACCGTACCTTGAATAGTGGCAGCGGTCGGATTTTCTTCGGTTATTTCCTGCGCCCACAACGAAACCGTGAACGCGGCAGTGAGCGAAACGACGAGCAATAGGCTAATGGGCAGATAACCACGACGATGAAAGCCAGAGCAATCGAACAAAATGCCACTCTCCTAGGGCAGAGCTTCTGATTTGTCATCCTGACCCTGAGCGCAGCGAAGCGGAAGGACCTGTTCTTTGCGGCGAACAGCAGATCCTTCGCTTCGCTCAGGATGACAAATCACATGCAATGATTTTCGACTGAAATCGAATAGCACAGTCTACTAGATGCAGACACTTCCACGGGGCGATGTGTGCGTTTTTCTGGAGGACGAAAGCGACCTTAGAGAGTTGAGGTGGGAAAACCGCGACTGGCAACCTGAAACTACTGGCAACCTGAAACTGCAGATCGGCGAAGCCGGGCCAGATCGTCGAAGTGCAAGCGGAAACGGTGCAACGGTGCAAGTGAGTGCCGAACAGGGCACGCTGCAAGGTGTCAGCCAATGATGATCCGGCAATGATGGCCCGAATCAGTGATGTGATCTGGCGGTAGTGATGATGTACGCAATTTGGTAGGCGGTGCGTTTTCAATCTTCCATTATTCATACATATAGCACTGCTACACTCGTAAGTATTTGAAAAATAGGGGACTGGAGTTTGGTTCAACAAATGCGAATTGTTGCTTGCTTCGTATTCCCGGTCCCATCTTTCGTCAGGGTTTCCGCGTCGCGGATCCCTAGGCAGTACGAGCTTTTCCGTGGAGGTTTCCTTTATGAAAAGAGTTGAGAGCACAAAAGAAAGAAAGGGTGGTCAGATGAGAAAAGCATATTTCATCGCTATGGTCTCGTTGCTGTTGCTGTTCACCGTGGCCGCATTTGCCCAAGGTGGCGCCCGTGGTGAAATCACGGGAACGGTCACCGATCCCACTGGTGCCGTGATTGCCAAGGCTGAAGTCACCATCACTAACCAGGAAACGGGCGTCACAGAACGGACGATCACCACTGGCTCTCAGGGCACCTTCACCGCCACGCTGCTGCCGATAGGCACCTATCGGGTCGAGGTTACCGCTGCTGGTTTTAATAAGACGAGCGCCCCTGGCATTGCCGTCAGAGTGTCGGAAACCAGTTCTATATCCGTTCGAATGAGAGTTGGTACAACTGCCACCGAGGTCATCGTCACGGGCGCCACCGCTCCCGTGGAAGTGACCAACGCGACAACTGGCGAAGCGATTAGCGGCGAAGTACTCCGGGAGATGCCGATGGCCACGCGTAACTTTCTCGGCCTGCTGGCGCTTTCGGCGGGCACTAACAGCGAGTTTTCCGATACCACCGCTCTAGGCCGGGGTCAGACGACGATCATCGTCAATGGCCAGCGCCCGGTGAACAACAACTATGAACTGGAGGGGATCAACGCCAACGACGTTAGCTTGCCGCAATTTGACAACGTTAACCTACCCAACCCCGATGTCGTCGAGGAGTTCAAGACTCAAACTTCGCTCTACGACGCTTCGCAGGGCCGCAATGGCGGCGGAAACATGCAGGTTAACTTAAGGTCGGGAACGGACAAATACCACGGGGATGGCTTTGAATTCTTTCGCAATCCCGTGCTGGATGCCAACGACTATTTCCTAAAGCAATCCCAGTTAGGGTCGGGAGAGTCGAACACCGCCCCGGTCCTGCGTCAGAACGCTTACGGAGCCTCTATCGGCGGTCCTGTGCCTTTCATCAAGAACTTCTTCTTCTTCGGCAACTACTCGGGAGTGCGGGAAGCCTCCGCAATTGCTACGGGCACAACTATTAACGCACAAATCCCTGTGTTGCCAACGGACCGCTCGGCTGCCAGCCTGGAGAGCGCATTCGGAGTTTCGTCAATCGATCCGGTCGCCCTGGCTTGGCTGAACCTTCCGGCATCCAAGTGTCCGGGATTCAATGACGGGACACACTGCATTCCCTCGCTGCCCGGCACCCCGGGCGTGGTTGGCGGTGTAACGACCTTAGCCCCGTTGGTTCGTGCCTCGCTGGGCATCTTCCACGATAATCAGTTCACGGTCACAACGGATAAGAAAATTGGCTCGAAGGACACGCTTACGGCGCGCTGGTTTTTCGACGATTCCACTGCCGTTAGACCCTTTGGAGAAGCAGCCACTCTTCCGTTCGCCGAAAACAGCCCGCTTAGCGGTCGTTTCGCCAAGGTTGGGTTCACACACGTCTTCTCCGCGACCACGGTGAATGACTTTCGCTTCGGCTATTCTCGATACAATTTCGCTAATCTCCCGTCGGAGCCGGTTGCGCTGTCCGATATCGATTCGACCCGTCCCAATGCGGCTAATTTCCCGGGCGCATGGCAGCCCAATATCACGGGTGGTGGATTCTCCATCGGGGTTGGAGCCAACGATAATCGTGGCACTCGGGACAACACCTTTGTCTGGGGCGACGATTTCTCGAAGTCCCTGGGTAGACACACCCTGCGCGTTGGCGGCGAGATCGACCGCTGGCAACTCAACCGCTTCAACCATTATGAGAAGCGGGGGGTGGTGACATACAATACCAACGGGGCATTTCCGGACACTAACGGCTTTCAGAATTTTCTGCTGGGCAATATCACTTCCACCGCGGGCGAAGCCGGATTGGACACCTTTTACTTCCGTGCCACGGATGCAGCAGCCTACCTGCAGGACGACTGGAAGGTCACTTCCCGCGTGACTCTCAACCTGGGTGTGCGTTGGGATGGCATCGATACGGCGCATGTCAATGGCAACTACCTTACCAACCTGGGAGGCATCGGCAACTGCGGCAACACCGGCTGTAGTTCAGGCGGATTCCCGGCTCCGCCCTTGCAGTATATTCATCCATCCGGCGCTCCCGGCGGCTTTGGTACGCCTGGCGTAAGCGATTGCACGGAAATCAATTGTTTCAGCGACAAGAACTTCGCCCCTCGCATCGGTTTTGCCTGGGATGTATTCGGCGATCACAAGACGTCACTCCGGGGCGGTTATGGCATCTATTACGAACGCGAATCCAACCAGCCGCAATTGCAGTCGGCTGGCGGACCTCCATTCAACGTCACGTTCGCGGCAACTCCTGGATCGGTTACGCCGGCGAACCCGTTCCCGCAGCTCCTGCCCAACTCGGATTTCCCGCTGGCATTAACGCCGGGACCGAACGGCAATACATTGGGACCATCAGCTTTCGGCATCCCCTCAGGGTTCCCAAGATTGAGCGGGTTTGATCCCGTAGCCGGCGCACCGTTATTTGACAACACAAACGGCAATTCGGGTAACGCGCCCAACTCACAGTTCTTCTTCTTCCCCGTGCGCAACTTCAAAACGCCCTATGCTCAGCAGTGGAACCTGACCTTGCAGCGGGAAGTGTCTCGCGGCTGGATGGTTGAGCTCGGATATGTCGGCTCCGCCGGGAATCGCCTGCTTGGCCCAGGTCGTGCCGTGAATGCCGGCCAAACCTGCACGCTGGTGTCTCCCTGCGTCATCCCCGCGTCGGCTCTGTCGCCGTCTTTCACCCCGCCTGCTGCCGTAACGCCGGACGTAGTCATGAATCCTAACGGGAGCGTCTCCATCACTGGCAATACCTCGGCAAACGTCAATGCGCGCGTGTTCACGCAATTCCTTGGCACGCAAAGCCCCTTCTCCTTCCTGCAGGAAAACAACACCCACTCTACTTACCATTCGCTCCAAGCCACTCTGATCCATCAGTTCGCCAAGGGCCTCTACTTCCAGGCCGCATATACCTGGTCGAAATCCCTCGACAATGCGTCGGGCTCAGAGATTAGCGATGAGTTAAACGGACTTACCCCATTCGGCAGCCTGCTGAACATCCAAAGCGACCGCGGGCTCTCGGACTTTGATCGCCCCCAGCGGCTGGCCATCAGCTATTCCTACGAGCTGCCCTTCGGCAAAGCGCATGGACTCGGCATGCTGGCGCACGGCTGGACGCTCCAGGGCGCTACGACCTTCCAATCCGGCACCCCGTTCACGATCTGGGACTCTTCCGCCGCCTCAATTTCCGACTCGCTGGATATCGAGGGCGCCAACCTTGCCACCTACGTTCCAGGTACGTCGCGCTCGTCGGTGTTAACCCAGGGGAGCACGGCTGACAAAATTGCCGGTTTTGTGAACTTAAACGATTTCGTTGTTGGTGGCTTATGCGTGGACGACCAAAACAACAACTTGGGAATCCCGGTCTTGATCCTAGTCGCCGGAAAGCTAGTGTCAAATCCCGCCTGCACTAGCGGCTTGGCGGGGGTTGGCAATGTTCCCCGCAATAGCTTCCGCGGGCTCTTCCAGCAGGAGTGGGATTTCAGCGTTCACAAGGTTACGAAAATCACGGAAAAGACTAACTTCGTATTCGGGGCTGATTTCTTCAACCTCTTCAACCACCCCGCCTTCGCGAGCCCCCAGTCCGGCCCGAACAGCCCGTATTCCGCGTTCACGGGTGGATCGAGCGGCAACTACGGCGCGATCAACGTAGCGACCGGATCCAGTTCAATCCTCGACGTGGTGAACCGGCCGCGAATCGTTCAGTTTGTCGCCAAGATCAACTTTTAACCATATAGCAGCATTCCCACAAGGGGAGCCAAAAAGGCTCCCCTTTTTCTTGCGTGCTGAGCATGATCGACGGCTTGGGGATGAACGGGCGAACGTCGGGTTAGAACGTCCCCTTCCGGGTGTAGTACCCCGCGCGATAGTGCGGCTGATAAGGACCGCCCGCGGGCGGATTCGCCAGATCCACCCGCAATTGGCGGAATTCCGAATTCGAATAGCGCTGCGACGGATAATATGCCAGCAGATACTGCGTCCGCAGTTCGTCGCTGATCTGGCGGAAGGCGTCGTCGAGTTGCGACAGCGAGGTGGCGTAATAATACTTCCCGCCCGTGTCCGTTGAAATCTGAATCAGCGCGTGCTCGCCGCCCGTATCTCGTCCCGCGTCCGCTTCAATGGGCACGATGATGATGCTATAAATAATCGCCTCCGCCTCCTGGGCTGCGCGCAGCGCTTCCTTGTAGTTCATCTGGCTCATTGTGTCTCCGCCATCGGTGATCACGACCATCACTTTTCTTCCCTGCCGCCGGCTCAGGGCCTGCGATCCCAGAAAAATCGCGTCGTAAAGCGCCGTCGCCGAGCCATTGCGCACCCGGTCGATTCCGGCGTCGATCTTTTTCAAATCGGATGTGAAGGGCACCATTAGGCTCACTTCTTCGCTGAACTTGTACACCGCCAGTCCGTCCTGCGGCCGCACAATCGCGTGTGCAAACTTGCGCGCCGAGATCAGCTCCAGCGGCAGATCTTTTCTTGTGCTCAGGCTCGTATCCACCGCCAGCACAATCGAGAGCGGCAGCGCCGATTCCCGGCTGAAGATCGCGATCTTCTGCTCTTTGCCATCTTCTTTCAGTACAAAATTTTCTTTCTGCAGGTTCGCCACCGGAGCTCCGCGCCCGTCTGTCACCGTCACGAACACGTTGACCAGCTTCACGTCGACCTTGATCGTGGTTTCCGGCTCCTCCGCCAGCAACCCGGCGCTGATGCAAAGGAACAAGACGCAAACGATGAAGCGAGCCACGTGCTGCGAGCCACGTGCTACGAGCCACGAGCTAACCCTCACGCCGTTTGCTCGAAGCTCGTAGCTCGAAGCTCGCAGCTTGCTTTGGATTCGCTTCATTTGAGAGTCAGTCATTTGGATGCAAGCTGCAATACCTGTGTCTCAGGGCCGTCGAATTTCTGCGGGAAACGCCTCACCGTCGGCCCACACTGCTCCATCTTCAAAGTATTCTTTCTTCCAGATCGGCACCGTCTTCTTGAGCGTGTCAATGATCCACCGGCAGGCTTCAAAGGCCGCGTCCCGATGCGCCGCGGCCACCACGATCAGCACGCTGGTCTCGCCAATCTCCAACCGCCCCAAGCGGTGGACGATCGACGCGGCTCGCACCGCAAAACGCGCCCGCGCCTCCGCCGCCAGAGATTCCATCTGTTTCAGGGCCATCGCTTCATAGGCTTCATAGTCCAGATAGAGCGTGCGCCGCCCACGCGTGTTGTCCCGCACCACGCCGTCGAAAATCACCGCCCCACCATCCGCTGGCCGCTTCAAGCGCGCGACCACAGACTCCGTATCGATCCGCTCGCGGACGATCCGGACTTCGCCGCACACTTCGCGGTCTTCCGCCGACCCGCCGCTCACCGGTGGCAAGAGCCCCACTTCATCGCCCTCTCGCAGCACCCGGTCGGCTCCCGAATATTCCTGATTCACCGAAATCGCCAGCGATGGCGCCATCGCTTCAAACCGCGGAACCTCTCGCGCATAATAGAAGAGTACTTCCCGCACCCGCGCCCCTTCCGGCAGATCAACCGTCTCGCCCGATCGTCCTACCACGTCCTTTAATACTCCAAAAAAAAGCACGCCGATCTTCATCAGACTTTCCCGTAGAGACGCGGCTCCTGTGTAATGTGCCCAGATCTCGAAGGCTTCACAACTGAGTGCTGGCCCTCAGGGGCTAAAGCCCACATTTTTCCGGGCCCTGAACGGCACGGCTGAAGCCGTGCCCTACCCAAAAACTGCGGCCGCGCCACCAGTGTAGCGCGCCGCAGCCGAAAGGACCTGTCCCTCCGTACAGTCGTGCGCACGCTCTTCAATTACTTCCGTAATCGTGCATCAGCCCACTTTCCCGTTTAATCTTATTGCGAACATCCCAACACCCAGAGGAGGCTGCTATCGCTACCGCCGCCCAAACCGAAGCTGGCCGCAGTGCGTCGGCTCGGTCTTTCCTCCACAGCCTTAATATTTTGATTAAGTACACCCGGCTCTACGGAGTGACCCACAAGCGCACCGAGGGCCAGTTCGAGACCGCCTGGAGCGAACTCCAGCAGGCGCTGCCCAAAAGCGGCGATACTGGTTTTCTACTCGGCGTCGCCGACAACAAACTTCTTCTCGATGGTATCCCGCTCGAAGCCGGACAGGCCGAGCGCAGTTTCGCACAGTTGCTGAACACCGCGGGACTCTCCAGCATCCTGTTTTCGAACAAGGTCACGCTCGAGGACTTTACCCGGCTGGTCCGGGCTTTTGCCATGGGCGCCTCCAAAGCGCAGGACTTCGCCAAGCAGCTCAAGGAAACGCTCGGCGATAACAAGGATTCCTCGATCCGCATCAACGAAGTCAAGTTCGTGGCCGCCGATCCTGTAACCGGTGAGTATTCCATGGCGGCACAACTCGCCGTCCAAGCCCTCGGTCCCGAGGCCAAGCAGTGGCTCAATGACCCTCAGAAACTATTGCAGTTAATTGCCGCCGCCCAGGGAGCGAGCGCCGGCGCCGGTGCGCCCGGCAGCCCGCCCCTTGGCAGCGTCCCAACCATCCCTATTCCCGGCTTCACGGGCGCTGGTGGATCGGGTTCCGGCGGAGCATGGACTGGCGGCGTCGTTCCCTTGCAGGAAGAGGAAGTCATCCAGACGATTCGCCTGCTCACTCATTTTGGCCAGGCGATGCAGGATCCGAACGGTTCTCAGGAAAATCTCCGGGTCGAACTGGGCAAGGCGCCCGACGGTGCCAAGCTGAATCTCGCCCAGTTGCTCGAAGGTCTGGCGGCGCAGGCTTCTCAGAACGTGGCGAACGAAAGCAATGACACACCGCTACTGATGAAGGCGGCCGAAAGCATGGCCATCAAGTTCGCTCTCGACCGCTACCAGCGGGGGGAAGTCAAGGTCAATGCCGTCCACGACATGATGGACCACATGAGCCGGCAGATGGACACGCTTCGCCAGATTCTGCGCGTCCAAGAAGATAAGATGTCCAAGGCCGGCATTTTGATTGAGTCCCATGCCGACATTCTCGACCGGATGTTCTGGGCCGAGATTCCGGAAGCCGGCAAGAAAAGCGTTTTGCTCTCCGACGAAGCCGCGTGCGTGCCGCCCCGCAACATTCGCCAGTTCGTCGAAATCCTTTTTGAACGCGACGACAATAAGGTCGCCGCTAATATTCTTTCCAATTACTGCGGTGGCATCGACGCCAAGGATGCCGAGCCTCGGCGCAGAACCGCCAGCGGACTGGCTCAACTCGCCGACCTCTATGCCACCGCGCCGGATGAAGTCATGCCCAATGCCCTCGCCCTGATCGGCGAGAAACTGGGCAAGGAAACCGATCCCGAGATCCAGAGCCTGCTGAGCGCCGCCTTCGCGCGCTTCGGGCAGGAGGCCTGCGCCCGCAAAAAGTACAAAGCCGTCGCCGAACTCTGCCACTCGTTCGAGGATATAGCCCGGCAACGCCCCAACCTGGTGCAGGATCTCCGCTCCCGCGTCGGCATCGAAAATCGCCTGCCTGAGATGATCGAAGAAGCCATCAACGCCGATCAGGCGCCCGAGGATTTAATCAACGTCCTGCAGCAGCTTCCCAGAAGTTCCATCGAACACCTTGCCGACCGCTTCTTCCGCGCCCAGAAACGCGTCGAATGCGATCGCATTGTCGAACTCGTGGACGAACTCGGACAACCTGGCATCGACGATCTGCGCGACATTCTGCGCACCGGCCAGCCCCGCCAGGCTGCCTCAACCGTCGGCCTGTTGAGCCGCCTCGCGACGACCACGCTGCTGGAGTTGCTGCCCACCCGCATGAGCGAGTTCAACCGCTTCTATCAGGACGTCATCGTTCGCCAGATCGCCTTCGGCGCCGCGCCCGACCGCGGACGCACCCTGCTCGAACTGCTCGAACTGCTCGACGCCCACATCTTGCCCGAGGCCATTGACGAGATCGGCATGAGCCAGGACAAGAGCGCCAGTTCCAGCCTGATCGCGCTGGCCGCCGCCGGCGAAGCTCAGAATCGTCCACCGTTCGTCCAACTGAAAGCCATCGAATCACTCGGCCGTTTGCGCGAGAGCGAGGCCGTCCCGGTTCTGAGCGCCATCGTTGACGACAAGAAATTTTTCGGTTATAGCCAGCACCGCGAATTGAGAATCGCAGCCATTCAGGCGCTCTCGAAGATCGATCCCCGCCACGGTACCCAGGCTCTTGTCGAAAGCGGCCTCGAATCCGGCGAACTTGCCATCGCTCCGCTTGATTCCGGTCCGGGATGTCCTTGGGTCCGCCAGCGCCGCTACGAACGCATTGTCCTGCCGCGCGCGCTCTCCGCCACCCTTTCCAGTTCCTGGGGAAAGTCGAACATCGTCATGCGTGAGATGAGTCTCGGCGGCGGGATGGGGACGCGCAATGACAATCTCCGCGTCGGCTCCGAAGCCCACGTCGAAATTTCTGTGGGCGTGAAAAGAATCCGCGGCGAGGTTCTCCTGCGCCGTGCCCGCGTCAATGAAATCGGTTTCGAGTTCGTCAGCATGGATCTCGACAGCCGCTACCGCCTCCGCCGCGTGCTGGTCGAAGCGTTGCAAAAAGTCCCTGAGAATCGCTCGACCGAATGGGACGGCGGACGAAAAAAGTAGAACAAGCTCTCAGCTCTCGGATCTCAGGAAGTACGTAGTGCCGCCCGGTAACCTAGCAGGCTGCGGAAAAACCCTGGTTTTGACTTTGCTTTGAAGGGGCGCGGCTTCAGCCGCGCCGTAAGTGTCGCAAAATCAATGGCGGCTTTAGCCGCCGACGCGCTGCC
>Ga0208820_1001581_pt1 | contig 12443 bp, 11 predicted proteins | sample June2015DPH_16_5_FD_184713 | JGI IMG/M metagenome (GOLD analysis project Ga0208820, IMG submission 184713) | Peatland microbial communities from SPRUCE experiment site at the Marcell Experimental Forest, Minnesota, USA - June2015DPH_16_40... | ecosystem: Environmental > Terrestrial > Soil >...
ATTACGCGGAAAATAGCATGATGCGACTCCTGATACGCATCTTTGTCCTGACTGGTGAAAAACAAAACGCCGATCGGCCGATGATCGACGACCAGTGGGCAGGTAAGGCTCGATCGCCCACCTTCCAGGACGATGCGACGCGTCGCATCCGACTGTGGCTTGGATATGAGGTAGCTTTCCAGATCGTTCAGGATGCGTGGCTGACCGCTTTGCAGAATCTGCTCGATGCTGCTTCCCGCCACAGGTTGCGAATATCCCACCGCGATTTGTAGCGGGCCAAGTTCGGAACGCTCCCAGTAGGCGGTCAGGTGAGTCCCGTCGCCGGAAAGAAACGCGCAACCGATGCGTTCGAAGGGGATCAGCCCGGTAAAGCCGTCGAATATCCGATTTAAGACATCTTCCACCAGTACGCCCCGCTCGACCGTCCCAACCAAGTCGAAAAGCCGTCGGAGTTCTTGCTCTCGACCGCTCAGGGTATCGGCAAGGAGTTGTAGTTCCTGGCCAAGCCGTGCCAACGGATCGGAAATGGCGGAGCGCAGTTCTAAAACCGGCTGTCCGCGTCGCAATTGCGCTACCCAGGCCGCATACGCGCCCACCCGCTCCTGTACCGGTTCAGCAGCGGCAGCCATCTTGCCACGGTAATGTTTTCGCTTGGTCACCATATTCAACAAACGATGGAACCGAATTGTTAATTTCTCGCCAGATCAATTCCAGCAAAGAGCTTTGAATGCCGGCTTTAATTCTAATCACGCTGCTCGGCTGCCCAGCGAGGAAGCGGAGTAGCCGCTCGCAGCACGTCTCGTAGGTCATTTTCAACGTTTGCCGCGGTGCACACTCCACTTCCGCAACGGGTCAACAGCGACCGAATGAGGCGATCGATTTCGAGTCCGCTTTGACCTCAACTTCGGACATTACGTTGCATCGCACTAAGTGACGCGCCGGGCCACAAACGGACATTATGGAGGCCGCACACGAGCGGTATCCGTATTGGCAGCTTTGCGCATGCACTCGATAAAACGCTCCGCCAGCGGAGTCAGCGTGCGATCCTTGACTGTAATGAAGCCGACTGGCGAGGGAGGCGACGAGACTTTGACCGGTAGAGCTTTGATGCGCATTTGCTTGCCGCCAAAGCGCATGACGGAAGCGGGAACGAGACCAAGCCAGCGTCCTGTTTCGATCAGGCGCATGTAAAGATGGAGCGATACCGTCAGTACTGTCGCGGACGGCGGCTCAACGCCGTTCCTTCGGAACAATTCATTATGTAGCGAGCGCGCCAGGCTGCCCTGCTGCGCCAATACCCACGGCTCTCCCATAAGGTCCGCGAGCGTCAGGTTGCGCCGCTTTGCCCAACGACTCTCGGACCCAGCGGCGATCACACTCGGTTCATCAAACAATGGCTCTGCAACCAGGTCGGGTTCGTTCATCGTCGCCGGAAGGCGGCCCAGCACCAGCTCAACGTTTCGATTGCGCAAATTATCGTATTGCTGGGTCGCGATGTCTTCAGGGATAACGTGAAGCACTGCGCGCGGAAAATCCCGCGAGAACTGTTCGAGGATCGCGGGAAGCAATCCGGCATCCACTACGATAGACGAGCCAATCCGCAGGTCGCCCGCGTCCGGCTGTTTTATGAAATCTATTTGCTGAAGGCCCTTCCGCATTTCGTCAAATACCGCGACTCCGGATTTGAGCAACGCACGCCCGTAGTGCGTCGGCTCGACCCCTGAAACGCTGCGATCGAAGAGCTTAACCCCGAGCGTTTGCTCCAGCTCCGAAATCGTCTTGGACACGACGGGATAGGACACCGCCAACGCTTCCGCCGCCCGGGTCATGCTGCCCGCCTCCGCAACCGCGAGCGCAATATGAAGGTCGCGAAGCTTAACGCGGCGACCGACGCGATCCATCCATTTCATCGCAGACATAACTGAATGGTTAGGGTTATAGGCAGTAAATAGAACTAACCAGCTATATCGAAATCTGGCAAGTACAAAAACGCAAGTTTCAAGTGCGAACTCCTCGCAGGCAGCAAAAGGGAGAAAATGTCATGGCTGAACATTCAACATTACCAACCGTCGTCCTCGTCCACGGCGGCTTTGTCGATGGCGCTGGCTGGGAAGGCGTCTACAACATCCTGAAGAAGGACGGATACAACGTCAGCATCGTCCAAAATCCAACGGCATCTCTGGCGGACGATGTGGCCGCGACGCGGCAAATCATCGCGCAAGCGAAAGGGTCGGTTGTGTTGGTCGGTCACTCGTACGGCGGTGTCGTCATCACGGAAGCCGGCAACGATCCGAAAGTGTCGAAGCTCGTCTACATCACCGCGTTTGCGCCGGACAAAGGTGAGTCTGTCGCTTCCTTGATCAAAAATCCACCGCCCGGAGCGCCCGTGCCGCCGATCCTGCCGCCGCAGAACGGCTACCTATTCCTGGACAAGACGAAATTCGCCGACTCTTTTGCCGCTGACGTTGGTGCGGAGAAGGCAGCTTTCATGGCCGACTCACAAGTCCCTTGGGGTGTGGTTGCGCTCGAAGGAACGGTGACCGAGCCTGCCTGGCGGAAAAAGCCGAGCTGGTACTTGCTGGTGACCGAGGACCGGATGATCCCTCCGGCGGCTCAGCAGTTCATGGCAAAGCGTGCCGGCGCCACGGTGGTGGAAAGCAAGGGAAGCCACGCGGTCTACGTATCGAAGCCTGACGTTGTCGCCTCGATCATCAAGAGCGCCGCGCTCGCCTGATGCGATGAATGAACGTAACCGCCGCCGGCTAATAACCGGCGGCGGAACGATTTGAGTATCATCTGCTTCGGGTCAATCGCTACAGATCGACGATGTCTGCGCGATGTCCGCTCATCCCCCAACACCGGTCGAACGATGCGGCGCGGCGAAGTGTCGAATTGGTCGTTGCAACAGATGTAGCTGCGAGCATATAATTGCTTTAATGTTTTTCGTTTGGTATTTAACCCGATGGACCATCGTGGTTTAGACCGCCGGAGACTGATGGTTGGGGCGTGCGCCTGTTGCGCGGCCGGTGCGGTCGATTCGCTGCGTTTTGTTGCTTCGGCAGAACCCATTGCGGCGACGCCCGCTCGGCCCATTCACCTCCAACTCGATGCTGCAGCCAGGGCGATCGAAAGCAAGATGATCGGCTGGCGCCGCGACATTCATCAAAACCCGGAGCTTGGCAATAGGGAGACCCGCACTTCGGCGCTGGTGGTGCGCCACCTGCGCGCGCTGGGTTATGAGGTGAGGGAGCAAGTCGCGGTGACGGGTGTTGTGGGTGTGCTTACGGGCCAGCCCGGCGCCGTGGTCGCCCTGCGCGCCGATATGGATGCCCTCCCCGTAGTCGAACCCGAAGGCCTGCCATTTGCCTCCCGCGCCCGCGACACCTGGGGCGGCGAGGAGGTGGGCGTCATGCATGCCTGCGGGCACGACTGCCACACGGCCATCCTCATGGCCGTTGCCGAAGTGTTAGCGGCGCATCGCGACCAGATACGCGGAACGATCAAGCTGGTGTTCCAGCCGGCAGAGGAGAACCTGCCAGGGGGCGAAATCGGCGGCGCCCGGCGGATGATTGCGGAAAGCGCTTTTGCCGATCCGAAGCCCGACGCCGTGTTCGGTCTACACGTCATATCCGCGCTGCCGACCGGCGCCATCGGCTATCGGCCCGGCCGCTCCATGGCGAGTTCCGACGAGTTCCGCATCATGGTGAGCGGGCGACAGACCCATGCCGCATTTCCTTGGGGCGGTGTTGATCCCATCGTTGTGGCCGCCCAGATCGTCTCCGCGCTGCAGAGCATCGAGAGCCGCCAGGTGGATGTCACTGAACCGTCGGTGCTCACCGTCGGGACTATCCACGGCGGCAACCGCGCCAACATCATCCCGGACCAGGTCTTGATGAGCGGCACGCTGCGCACGATGAGCGAAGACCGCCGCAGCTTCATGAAACGGCGAGTTGATGAAATCGCCACGACGATCGCAGGCGGGATGGACGCTCGCGCGAAAGTAGACTGGATGCCGAACGGCTATCCGGTCGTGGTCAACGATCCGGACCTGACCGCCCGGATGGCGGCCTCGTTGGCGCGCCTGACCCCGAGGTTGCTGCTTGTGCCGCCAGTGATGGCGTCTGAAGATTTTTCATATTTCGCCCAAGCGGCTCCGGGCCTGTTCTTCTATATCGGCATCACGCCCCCGGATCAGAATCCCGCGCACGCGCCGGTAAACCATTCGCCGCTCTTCAAGGTCGACGAAGCAGGACTGCTAACCGGATTGCGAAGCCTGCTGCACGTGGTGGCGGACTACACAAATAGCGGCCCGATTTAGTGGGTCACAAGCTCCTCGTGGCTTTCTGGCACGCGGATATGCTTAGCCCACTTGCTCAATCTCATACGCCCATCCGGCAGCCTTCTGGCTGGAGCGACGAATCTTCGGAAAATCCGCCGAGTCCAATCGTTCCGAGTCCGGTCATTTTCGACGTTTCGGAAACGCTCTAGCGACTTCGGCTGTTCACCCAGGTGCAGACGTATCGCTGCGCTGCACTAAACGACGTGGAGGGCCAAATCCAGACTCATGCGTGCAGCATGATCGGCGAGGCAAAAACAGAAAAGACAGCCTCGCGGCGGTCTCTTCGAAATCCAGTCAGGTGTTTAAATCAGGCGGCTTCGATAGCGGAGCTGGAGTACCATCCCTCGAGGACACCGCCGGCGTGCCGGCGAGGTCGTAGGCCCTGTATCCCAGCCGAGCCTCGAAAGTACGCAAACGGCGACTGGACCATCCGCCCATGGCGAATGGGGACCAGATTCTCCATCCGGTCTTCGTTGGAGGCTTCGATCAGCGCGACGATGTCGTGCTTTTTTTGGCCCTGCCCAAGAATAACCTCGCCGTGCAAGTGTCGTGGACACTTTTCCCGGTAGTGCCTTGCCTGCCTGCTTGCGTTGTTCTGTGGTAAGGATCTCTATTTTCGCCATATGATAGCTCTCTTGCTCGAGGATCTTCGATGACGATCCGCAAAAAGATCTTTCTTCTTGCTGGCATTCTCTTGGCGCTGTTTGGCATTGTTGTTGCTGCGCTGGCCACGCTCCAGAAATTTAACAGTGACCAGATAGGCAATATCGTCAGCTACGAGTTGCCGCTGTCACGGCTGGTCGCCGAGTTCGATCTCGACACCGACAGGTACGAGCTTCGCATTCTGCGCATGTTCAGAGCCGATTCCATCTCTCCCACAGAGCTCCAGACCGCGATCGCCGATGTGCGGGCGGTCGGCGACGAGCTGCGCGTGGACGTTCAGGAGGCCAGTACGCTGCTCGACCAGGCGACCAAAGATTCGCGGTACCGGAGCACTGACCGCGTCGACCTCGCGCGTATAGAGGGCTCGTTCAAATACCTTAGCCGCGACCTTGAAGACTTCCTAGCCGTCGGCGAGCTCACGATGGCTGCGATCGCCGATGGCCGACGAGAGGACGCGCGCGTTGCCGCGCTCGGCTTCTCCAAATTCGCACAGGCGTTTGGTCCCGACCTCTCCGAAATTCGCAAGAACGTAAGCGGCCTCACTGAGCAATCGAATAATACGATACTCACGAGAGAACGGCTCAACACCTATCTGAGCGTTGCCCTGTTCTTGGTGGCCTGTGGTATCGGCATCAGCGTAAGCGCGGTGGGTGCGACCCGCGTGGTTGGCGGCTTGCGTCAGCTGGTCGCCAGCACACGCGCCGTTGGGACGGGCGCGGACTTGGTGCCCGTGTTGATTCGCACGCGCGACGAGGTCGGTGAACTCGCCCAATCCTTCAACCGGATGATCGAGGAGCTGCGCACGCGCGAGCGCATCAAGGAAACGTTCGGCAAGTTCGTCGATCCGCGCATCGTCGCCAATATGATTTCGGAGACGGGTGAAGGCGTCGAACACGCCGAACGGCAGGTTGTCACGGTCTTTTTTTCGGACATCGCCGGTTTCACCTCGATCAGCGAGCAGTTGACGCCCACAGCGATCGTCAATCTCTTGAACCATTATTTTTCCGCAGTGACGGCGCCGATCGTTGCCAGCAACGGAATTGTGGACAAATATATTGGCGACGGACTCTTGGCCTTCTGGGCAGCGCCCTTTTCGACGGGTGACACCCACGCGGCCGCGGCCTGTCTCGCCGCGCTCAAGCAGCAGGAGGCGATGCAGGAACTAAACAAGGAACTGCCGAACGTCCTCGGCCTGCGGCGCTCCGCGCCCACTCTTATGGTGCGCATGGGACTCGCAACCGGAGACGCGATCGTGGGAACAATTGGGTCAGCGACCTCCAAGAGCTATACCGTGATCGGCGACACCGTAAACCTGGCCTCCCGCCTAGAAGCCGTGAACAAGATCTATGGCACGAAAATTATCATAACGGAGGATACACTGCGCATCGCCCAGGAAAAAGTCGAATGTCGTGAGCTCGACTTGATTACGGTCGTCGGCAAAAGCGAACCCGCGCGTATTTACGAGCTCCTCAGCCCGGCAGGAGCGCTTGGGCCAGCTGAGGTGGAGTTGCGTGATGAGTTCGGCAAGGGCCTTGCGGCCTATCGGGCGCGGGAATGGGACGCGGCTGAGCGGCAATTCCGACACTGTCTCGAGATCAGACCCGACGACGCCCCATCTACCCTCTATATTGAGCGCATCGCGACTTTCCGAAAGGAACCACCGCCCGCGAACTGGGATGGCGTCTGGCACCTCACGAAAAAATAGCGGAACCTGACTAGGTATATCGAGCCACTTCAGCCGCTGGCCTTGCCGGCGCTCACCGTGCTCACGAAGCCGCACGCAAATCAACATTGTCTCGACTGTTGCGACGCACAACCGATTTCTGCAACGGGTCAGACTCTGCCGCGCCGCCTCGCTGGAAGCGCGGCAGCTGTACCTCCAAGAACGGACACGCCTTGCGCCGAGGTACCCTAAGAAGCGGCCGATATTTGACGGGCAGAGCGCATCCACTCTGCCCGGTTAGCATCAAACATCAGTTTGCTCGGCGATGGCGAGAGCGTCATCGACCTCGATACCGAGATAGCGAACCGTGCTCTCGATCTTGGTGTGACCGAGCAGCAATTGGACGGCCCGCAGATTACCGGTGCGGCGATAGATCAGCGTGGCCTTGGTCCGCCGCAGTGAATGCGTACCGAACATGCACGGATCGAGCCCAATGCCACGTATCCAGTCGCCGAGGAGACGGGCATATTGTCGGGTCGAGAGGCCCTGCTCGGGCCGACGTTGTGCGGCAAAAAGGAATTGTCCCTGCTTCCTGTTTGCCATGCGGAGGTATTCATCCACAGCTTGCCGGGTTTGTTCCGTGACTTCGAACCGCACCGGCCGGCCGGTCTTCTTTTGCCGGACCGTCGCTCGCTCAATGGCGTATCCGTGCGGGGCAATATCCTCGACCTTAAGAGCGACAACATCGCAACCGCGCAACTTGCTGTCGATGGCGAGATTGAACAACGCCAGGTCGCGTTTGCGGTCTGCCATTTGAAGTTTGCTGCGGATCGACCAGACGTGTTTTGGCCGCAGCGGCGGCTTGGCTCCGGTCAGCTTACCCTTGTTCCAAGGGGTACGCTTGGATGCAGTGGGGGATGAGCTTTCGCTGTCTTGCATAGTCATTCTCCTCGTTTGTGAGAACGACCAGCATGGCGTTAAATCAAGCGTCTGCGCTCGTCGAGCCGTGTCTGCTTTCGGAGGAACATCTACCGCGCCGACCGCGAACTGGCGCGGCAGAAAATGACCCAAAGGCGACATGGCGCAGACGGCGCGGCGATGGATGCAAGTGCTGCGTTTCCCTATCGGTGTTTGGCGAAGCAGCGGTTGAGGGATACGATGCACGAGGCGATGGGATGCGCGACATCATTCAAGGTCAGCGGTTCCGGTACAGCTCATGGAGGACGCGCTTCATGGTTTTGCCCGCGACATTGCGTGGAAACGTCTCGACGACCATTACGTCGCTCACCCGCTGAAATTTGGCGGCAACGCGCATGTTGATCCATTCCACGAGTTCCGGAGCACCAACGTTGCGATCACGTAGGACGACCGCCGCGACCGGCGTCTCCCCCCACCGCTGGTCCGGCGCACCGAACACTGCGACCTCGACTACCGCCGGATGTTGAACAGCGATCTCCTCTATGTCGCGCGGATAGATGTTCACACCGCCCGAGATGATCATGTCCTTCTTGCGGTCGACAAGGAACAGGTATCCATCCTCGTCGACGTATCCGAGGTCGCCGGAGTGTAACCAACCCTCCACGATCGCCTTGGCAGTGAGATCCGGGCGGTTGTGATACCCAGCCATCATAAGGGGGCCTCGGCCGCAGATCTCACCGATCTGTCTCGCCGGCAACTCGTGGCCGTCCTCGCCAAGAATGCGCATCTCGTAGAATCCCATCGGCGTCCCGACCGAGCCCATCTTGCGAACCGCATCGAACTTATCGAGCACCGTCATGAATCCTTCGGTCAAGCCGTAGAGCTCATAAAAGCGTCCAGGGAGTGCCTCGTTCAGCTTAGTCTTGTACTCGAGATGGAGCGGCGCACCGACCGATTGCATCATCTCGAGCGATTCGAGCCGCTTCGACGAGAACGACGGACTGTTCAGCAGGGCGACGATCTGGGAGGGGACCATCACCATGTGCGTAACCCGCGAGCGCTCGATTTCCCCAATCACTCGCTCTGGATCGAATGCCGGGTGTAGGATGTAAGTGCATCCCAGATACATCGCCGGCATGAGGTCGAGGAAGGCGCCGTTGAAGACGATGGACCCTGCATGCAGGCACACGCTCTCCGGCGTCATCCGAAACGCCGAGGCAAACATCGTGCAGTAGCCAGCGCGGACGTAATGCGTATGGATGATTCCTTTTGGCTCGCCTGTGGTGCCGCTCGAGTAAATGATGTTGTAGGGATCAGCGTCGCTCAGTCCGACATCAGGCGGCTCATCTGCCGAGGCGTTGGCCACGAAGGATGCGTATGTACGGAAGCCGACGCCCGCCTCGCCGGTGAGTACAAAGCGGTCTGGGCGGATCGTTGGCAGTCTCGTCCGAATCCGGTCGAGCGTCTCCGCAAAAGCCCCCGAGGCGATCACCACCTTAGATTTGGAATCATCGAGAAGCGAGATTAGGCCGGACTCCTGCAGCAAAGGGCTCATCGGCACCGCGACAACGCCGGTCTTCGCCGCCGCCCAGTACACGTCGATCTGTTCGAGACAATTCGGGAGCACGGTCGCGATCTTGTCGCCCTTTGCCAGTCCCGCGGCAAGGAGGGCATTGGAGAGCCGATTCACGCGACGGTTCAACTGGGCAAATGAGAGCCGCTCGCCTTCGAAAACGACAGCGACATGATCCGGACGATAGCGCGCGTGCCGAGAAAGCAACGTGCCGATGTTCACGGAAAAATCCTCCGTCCGACGACCTCCATGCCGCCCGCCTGGCTCCCGCAATGCAACCGCTCAGCCGTGGACCAACGGACAGCCTCCATCCTTGAGCGGCCTGAAAGCCTGTTCGGCCGGAATGGTCGTTAGGATCTTGAAGTAATCGAAGGGGTATTTCGATTCCGCGGGCGACTTCACCTCTTCGAGATACATGTCGCGCATAACCCGACCATCCTCGCGGATCCAGCCATCCTTGGTCATGAAGTCGTTGATCTTCATCTTGCGCAGCTGCGCGGCAACCTTGTCGGCATCGTCGGTGCCAGCCGCCTGGATCGCTTTCAGGTACTGCGCTACTGCGCTGTAGATACCCGCTTGGATATATGTTGGCGGCAAGCCGTTGTGGTTCCTCGCCATGAAACGCTTGGCGAAGGCGCGGGACGCATCGTCCTTGTCCCAATACCAGGCGGACGTGATGATCAGGCCTTGCGCGGTCTTCAAACCCAGCGAGTGGATATCGGTGAGAAAGACGAGCAGTCCCGCAAGTTTCTGGCCGCCAGCCACAATGCCAAATTCGGAAGCTTGCTTGATCGAATTGATGGTATCACCGCCGGCATTGGCGAGGCCAATGACCTTCGCCTTGGAGGCCTGGGCCTGGAGCAGGAACGAAGAGAAATCCTGGATGTTGAGGGGAGCGTTGACCGAACCAAGCACCTTGCCGCCCGCGGCCTTGACGGCATCGCCGGTATCGCGCTCAAGGGCATGGCCGAATGCGTAATCGGCCGCGATAAAGAACCAGGTGTCACCACCTTGTTTGACCAGGGCGCCGCCGGTGCCGTGGGCGAGTGCGTAGGTATCGTAAGTCCACTGGAAGCCATAGGGCGAGCAGGCCTTGCCGGTCAGGTCCGAAGATGCCGGCCCCGACATCAGGAAAATCCGCTTCTTCTCGCGTGTGATTTCCTGGATCGCCAGGGCCACGGACGACGTCGGCACGTCGACGATGGCGTCAACGTGGTCGGTATCGATCCATTGGCGCGCAATGGCGGCGCCGATGTCGGGCTTATTCTGATGGTCGCCGCCGATGATCTCGATGGGTGCGCCCAGCACCTTGCCGCCAAAGTCCTCCACCGCCATCTGCGCGGCGAGAACGCCGCCCCTACCGGAGGCATCGGCGTAAAGGCTCGACATGTCGTTAAGCACACCAAGCTTGACGACGCCGTCCGAGACCTGGGCCAAGGCTGCTCCGCTACCGAACATGCTCAGAGCGATCGTAAGGCCAACTAAGCGCTTCATGTGTTACTCCTGAGGTGAAGGGGGCCGAAATTCGACGATGTTAGCGTTGAAATGCACTAATTCAGGGGCTTGAGTCCAGCGCTCTCCGACCGCTTTTCGAACGTCAAGGAGGCGTTTCTAAGAATAAACGGGGTCATAAAAAAATGCCGATGGCGCTTCCGCGGAACTTCGAGCGCGCGCTCGAAAGCTTTGGGCTGGATGCCGACACGGCGTCATTGCGACGCGAGGTGTGGGGGCTATTAGCCCCGCAAATGTCGCGTATTGCCGATCAGTACGTCGCTGATTTAGACTGGCAATTGCCACGGGCACGGTCGGACAAAAGGCGTGCCGGGCAGTCAAGGATTAAGAGTAGATTCCGTGCGTAATCGCTTTAGGACGGAGGCGTTCGAGTTCGAGTGCGAGCTCATCTCTCAGATGCAACATGCGGCGCTTGAGATCGATGATCATCAGGTCATCAGACGACGTATTAGTCAGAGCTTTAGCGATCTCGTCTTTGAGGGTTTGGTACCGTCGTTCAAGATCAGCAATATGATCAGGTTTCACGATTCTCTTCGAATCCATGCATCAGTTTTCGACAAAGAGAAGCGGGCGCGCTTACGGGAAGGTGGAGGAATCACTTGGCGTCTTCCTCAAACGTTACCCGAAGGCGTCCGCTCTCTTGTGGAGAAGCCGAAGCCCCTCAAACAGCTCGCTTCTCCAAGTTAAAATTTTAAAATTGAAATCGCCGAAAGGTCTTTGACCTAAATCAGGCAGCATTGCTGTCCTTTTTTCATCTTTGCCTGAGTGGATAGGGCAGCCGCTTCAACAACGGCTCACGAGTTCAACTGGCGCCGCTGAGAGAAATGCCCTGCGCAGGTAAGTGGGCGGGCTTGCTCTGGAGCAGAGCTGCGGATTTAAAACGTCTTCAGTTCATCAAGCGCGCGTGTACGGACGGGTGCTGGCCGCGCCTGCGCTATGGTGGAAATTTAAATAGTCGGGCCGGAAGGCGTTTGCCCTACACGGTCCAATAATGCCGATCCTGATAGACCGGGGAGCGGTCGCCCCAATCAAACTCTTCGCCGTCGAGTTCTGACCGGCCGGTCCGAAGTTCTTCCAAGGTTAGGTCGGTCTCATAAGCGTTGCGGGCCACATTATATTTCAGTGTGTTCCACGGTAGCGGATAGTGGTGTGTCTCACCTTTGAGAAACCCGCCGCACTTCACCACTGCGTAGGCGACCGTGCCGGCCTTCTTTTCAAGCATCAGCCGTTCAATCGTGCCAATCTTTTCGCCGTCGCGACCGTAGACCGCTGCAGCCTCCACGCGGTCACTGGGAACCAGGGTATGTACCATGGCACACTCCCCCGCATTATCTTGCCATCGAGAAATCACGATCAGCATCGGCAGCAGCGCGCACAAATGCCTCGGTTTCAAACTGAAAACCACATCGTGTGCAGGACCAAAAATTTAGGACGAGCCCATCGCTCACGTATTCCGACCATTTGGGGGCAATTAGCGCCATACCGCATTTATCGCAGGTCGTTCCGAATTCGGAGTCACGGATGGATGCTATCGTCGTCATGGTAGCCTCCCTATTTTAGTCTCGCCGCCTTGAGAGCGGCAGATTTATGCAATTGCCTCAGTATTTTCTTGCGCGGTGAAACGCCGAGAGCATCCCCTCGAGTTGGTCATCGCATGGCGACGTCTACGCTTGCATCGTGGATTAGCGGACACCCATCGGTGACGACCTATCCACGCGCGCTATGATGCGCAAGCTCATCGTCGCTCAGCTCCCAGTCCTGCCGCAGTTCCAACA
>Ga0208820_1001587_pt1 | contig 12400 bp, 12 predicted proteins | sample June2015DPH_16_5_FD_184713 | JGI IMG/M metagenome (GOLD analysis project Ga0208820, IMG submission 184713) | Peatland microbial communities from SPRUCE experiment site at the Marcell Experimental Forest, Minnesota, USA - June2015DPH_16_40... | ecosystem: Environmental > Terrestrial > Soil >...
CCAGAAATCGCAGACGGTCACGGTGACCTACACCGACAACACGACCTCGCAGTTCACACAGAGCTTCAGCGATTGGTGCAGCGGCCTCAACGGCGGCGGTTGTACGAGTCCTGGGGGCTATTCTGGCGAGTCAGTCGCGGTGGCCATGCCTTATCGCGATAGCTCTGGCGGATCGGACAACGGAGTTTTCTACCTGTACCACTATTCTTTTGCTCTCAGCACCAACAAGACCGTGCAGAGTTTGACTCTGCCAACCAACCGGGATGTGGTGGCGCTTGCGGCCACATTGGCTGGTCCCGTCACTACGGGTTTTACGCTGTCGCCTGCTCCGAGTACCTTGAGCGTCCCGCAAGGGGGCAACAACACGAGCACGATCACGGTGAACCCCACGGGCGGCTTCACTGGCAGTGTGAACTTGGCAGCTTCGGGCCTGCCGGGTGGAGTGACCGCATCATTCAACCCAAATCCCGCAACGACCACGAGCGCTCTGACGCTGACGGCGAGCGGCACGGCGACCACGGGCGGGCCGACCGCAGTGATCATCACCGGGACGTCGGGGAGCTTGACGCCGACGACCATGATCGACGTTACGGTGACGCCGCCGGCAAGCTATTCGCTCTCGGCCAGAACAGCCACCCCGGCATCGATCAATCCTGGCAGTACGTCGCAGGCTACGGTGACCGTAGCTTCGGCGAACGGCTATACCGGCACTGTCACTCTCTCGTGCAGCGTCACGTCGACAGTGACATTCACGCCAGCACAAGCAGCGTGCTCCTTCGGCAGCACGAGCCCGGTCACGGTCACCAGCAACGGTGGAACCGCAACGGTGACGTTCTCGACCGTGTCATCGTCAGCAACGATGTTCCGCAGGTCGGGTCCGCTCTACGCGCTGTTGCTCCCAATCCCGGGGCTGGCCCTGATCGCTCTCGGGCTGGGCGCCCGCGGTTCACGCCGGAATAGACTACTGGGCTTGTTACTCCTGTGGATGATGTTGGTTGTCCTGCTCATTCTTCCTGCTTGTAGCGGAAGCAGCGGCGGTGGAGGTGGTGGCGGCGGGACGCCTGCAGGAACCTACACGGTCACCATCACTGGCAAGGATGCCAACGGCATGGCTCAGACTGGCGCGGTTGCTGCCGCGACTGTTACCGTCCATTAGGGAAATACTAGGTAACGACCGTAATATGCTGATACCAAAGCGCTGGTGCCGGGAGGGGGAGTCGAACCCCCATGAGCCGAAGCTCAACAGATTTTGAGCCTGCCGCGTCTGCCAGTTCCGCCATCCCGGCCTACTGCATAAATTAGTACATAAATTTGAGCAGAGGACTAGCTTAATTGACGATTTGAGGCTTTGCAACCGCGACCCCTTTCGGGTCAACAGCAACCGAAGTGTCGTGATTTTGGGCCCGCCTCAGCGGCCACGCGACTTGCGTGTAACCTGCGCGCACAAGTACATAAGTCGTTTGTTTTTTTGTGGCTTGGCCTCTTCTATCGCGAGTAAGAATATGTCCTAAAGGTTGGGGGCGAGAGTGCCGATAGTGTAGACAAGCGGGGGTAGGGCTAGGGCTCCCGTGGAAGGTGAAACTATGGGAATCAGTTCGATTTCGGCCGCAAGCCTCAGTCAGTACGTTCTCGCGTCCAGCAACTCCACTCCGCTGCAGCTGGCATTGGAGGCTCTGCAGAACAGTCTTGCATTGGGCGACCTGAATGGCGCCCAGTCGGCGTTTCAGACGGTGCAAAATCTGAACCAGAGCCTGGAGGCTGCCAGCGGAAACAGTCCGTCGAACAGTTTGCAGTTTTCCACCGATTTGACGGCGCTCGGCAGCGCGTTCAGCTCGGGCAATGTATCCACCGCCCAATCTGCTTTCGCGACGGTTCAGAGCGACCTGAAAAGCTCAGCTTCGCCATCGCAGACACTCGAGACCAACGTCGCATCCCAATCCGAGCAGTTGGTCCAAGAACTGCTCAGCACGGTGAACGTGAGTAGTGCTTCTTCCGGCGCCTCTGACAGCACGACTTCCGTGTTAGAGCGGGTATATGGAAGCGGGGGCAGCCTTAACGTCCACGCATAGAGCTAGCGGTTGAGGGCGTCGCCTATGCTCGCTTGCACTCGTTCCCAGAAGCAGAGCGTTTGTGCCGAGAACTTGCGGGACACCACCCTAGAAGCCCGGCAGAGGGGTGATTCCTTTTGATTCCACGCACTCATAGGCCCGGCCGGCCGCGAGGTTCTTGTATTCTTCCGTTCTTCCGCTGGGCCATTCAATGACCAGACGATCGATCTTGTCGCGCTTGCCCAGCCCGAAGGTTACGGGCAGTTCCGATTGCGACAGATAGCTGGATCCGCCCTTGACCAGGCGCGATTGGCTCGTAGTTCCATTCAATGCACCGTGAAAGATTTTCACCGCAGCGCCGATGGCATCGCGATTAGACTTCGTCCCGACTAAATGGATCCGGATGCTTCGGTTTCCGGCAGTCTCGTCATTGCGATAGAGATAGGCTGGGCCGTTGTTAGTGGTGATCAACAGATCAAGATCGCCGTCGCGATCGAAATCGCCATAGGCAAGCCCGCGTCCGACCTTTGGTTGACTGAAGCCGCCGCCGATTTCAGCAGCCACGTCGACAAACGTTCCCTTTCCGCTGTTCAGGAAAAGTTGCGGCGGCTGCGCATAACCGACGCCGCTGACGTTGCGCACCGTGTCGTCGATATGCCCGTTCACCACTGCCAGGTCGAGTGCGCCGTCCAGATCGGCATCGAGAAACACGCATCCGAATCCCAACTTATCTTTCGACGCCGCCCCCACTCCGCTCTGCATGGCTACGTCAACATAACTTCCGCTATCGGAAAGCCGGTAAAGCCCGGTCATCTCGTTATCGAAATTCGTGATGGCCACGCCCGAGTTTCCTGAATTGTCGAAGTCGGCCACGTCCACGCCCATTCCGGCGCGCGCCCTGCCCTCCACGGAAAAGGCGATGCCGGCATCCACGGCTATGTCTATAAACGTGCCGTTGCGCTGATTCCGATAAAGTTTATTGGGCTGCGTGTCATTGGTGACCAGCAGATCGGGCCAGCCGTCGTGATCGTAGTCGAGCATGGCTACGCCCAGGGATTTCGAACTGCTGTCGAAAATTCCGCTCGTGGCCGTGACATCCTCGAAGGTTCCATTGCCGCGATTGCGAAACAACCAGCAGGTTTCTCCGCGGTAGGCTTCGGGAGTGCAATACGACTTGTGCTTGCCATCGAGGCTGCAAAACACATCGTGCTCGGAAGACCATTTGACGTAGTTGCAGACAAACAGATCCAGCAGTCCGTCGCGATCGAAATCAAACCACAAAGCGGACGAGCTCAACGCCTGTCGGCCGCCCAGCCCACTCGACTTAGTAACATCGATGAACGTCCCCTTGCCGGTGTTCTTGAACAGCCGGTTCTGCCCGACGCAGGTAATCAGGATGTCGGGATAGCCGTCGTTGTCGTAATCTCCGATCGCAACTCCCATGCCGTACATCTCGACGTCGAGCCCGGCGCTGCGAGTTACATCGGAAAACGTGCCGTTACGATTGTTGCGATAGAGCTTCAGCGTGCTGGGCTCCGACTTATGCTCCCGTTTGTGTCCGGGCCAATCGGCGCCGTTTACCAGAAGAATGTCCTGCCAGCCGTCGCGGTCGTAGTCGAGGAATGCGCAACCGGCGCCGAGCGTTTCCGGCAGCAGCTTCCCGCCGTAGGCGCCGCTGTTGTGACGAAAGCGAATTCCAGACTGGCCAGTTACATCCACCAGGCGGAAACCGGGATCAGGCGAGGGAGAAGCTGCGAATGCGTCCAAGAGCAAGCCTGATGTCGTTGTTGATGCCAAGCCTGCCATTGCCCACAGAAACGACCGGCGGTTCAGGGCAGGGAGGCTCACGGCAGGCCGATTCACGGCAAATCTACCAGCCCGTTGCGGATCGCGTAGACGACCAACTCGGCGGTCTTGTGGGTTCCCAAAGCGTCCATCATGTTGGCACGATGCACGGCGACGGTGTTGGCGCTGAGGTCGAGCGCTGCCGCAATCTCCCTGTTGGATTTGCCATCCACGATCATTTGCAGGACTTCGAGTTCGCGCGGGGTGAGCCCCGCCTGGCGCTTGCCTTTGAGCGCAACCGGGCGCTTGAGTTGGGAATCGAGCACAGTTTCGCCGTTCGCGACTCGCCGGATGGCAGCACCCAACTCCAGGTCCACGGCGTTTTTCAGAACATACCCGCGCGCGCCGGCATCGAGCGCCTGCCGCACCAGAGTCTCCTCCGGATGCATGCTGAGCATGAGCACCAAAGCCTGCGGATACTTCCGAAGAATCTGCCGCGTGGCTTCGAGTCCGTTCATGCCGGGCATGGCGCAATCCATGACAATCACTTTCGGACGAAGCTCATCCGCGAGTTTGATTGCTTCAGGGCCGTCGCCAGCCTCGCCGGCAACGGTAATGTCCGGCTCATCCTCCAGAATGCGCCGGAATCCTCGTCGCACCAGGGTATGGTCGTCAACCAGCAAAACTGAAATTTTATGCGGCATGTAAGTCAAGCTTCTCTCTTGGGACTCGTAATCGAACCAGCGTTCCTTTTCCACCTTGCGCGGGCCGCAAAAATTCAACTGTGCCGCCAAGCAACTCCGCGCGTTCCCGCATCGCCACCAGTCCAATTCCCTGCGTTGTAGCCCGCGCTTCAAAACCCCTGCCGTGATCTTCCACCTCGACTTCCAAAGCTTGCGGCAGAAATCGCAGGCGCACCCATGCTTCCCTGGCTCCCGAATGGCGGGTCAAATTATTCAAGGCTTCTTGCATCACGCGATACACATGAATGGCGGCGTTGCCGTCCACGGGAAAGGGTTCGCCCGATTTCTCATAGAATACGCGAATCCCCGCCTGCCTTTCCAACACCGGCAAATACCAGTCGAGCGTGCTCTCCAGTCCGGTTTCTTCGAGCATCACCGGATGCAAGGCCTGCGAAAGGCTGCGCACTTTGTCCAGCGCGCTTTGCGTAATCTCACAGACCTCGCGCAGTTCGGAGCGCAGCGCCGATCCCTCCGGAGCGTGACTTCCCGCGCGGGTCAGCATGGCGCCCACGGCGGTCAGAATCTGTCCGAACTCATCGTGCAATTCGCGCGAGATGTGGCGCAAAGTGGATTCCTGGGTCGAAATGAGCTTCTGGGCAAGTTCGCTGCGCTGTTCGGAAAGCGCCGCGAGTTGCGCGAACAATCGCCGGTTCGAGCGGATCAGGTAAAGGCTGGTAAAGAGAATGGCAATCAAAGTCGCCGTCAGGAACAGATACACCTGCCGCTGAACGCGGTCATAAATTTCCGCAATGCGCAGCGCAGCTTGCTCTTCGCTCTCATTGTTCTGCACCAGCAGCCGGGACACGGCCGTGCTCAGCGCTTCCTGCCGGGCCCGCAGCGAGATTCGAATCTGCGTCCTGGCTTCCGCCTGGTTGGGGTCGCGCGCCAGGGCAAAGGTCCGATCCACGGCGTCCCAGAACTGCGTGACGGAATTCTCCAGGTATTGCTTTTGTTCGGGAGTTCGATTGACCGGGGCAACTTGTTGCTCGCGGCGCAGCGCGTCGTCCAGATCCGTCCGCACGCGCTGGAACTGCGCCGACCACGCCGTCAGCGGGTAGGGCTCATCGTTGTCCAGCATGTCGCGCATCGCCAGCGCCAGCGTGTTCAAGTCGTTCTGGATGCGCAGCAGTTGCAGAGAGTCTTTCCGGTTGCGGTCCACCAGATTGTTCTGCAGTTCACGCAAGCCGGAGATCTGCCGCGTGATGTATCCCGAGTAAGCCACCACGGCCGCCAGGGTGATGATCAGCCCAACAGATAATCCGGGAGTGGGAGACCGATGAAGCGCAGGAGAACGGAGCACGCCCCGAGAATACAACGGGGACGGCCTAATTTACCAATCTTCCCAGCGCCGCGCGCAATTCTTCCGACCTAAAACCGAACGGACCCGGCTTGGCCTTGTATGCAACATGCCCCTTTGCGTCGATCAGGTAAAGACGATCGGGCCAGCCCGTATAGGCTTGCTCGGTCGAGTTGCCGAATCCGTCGATCACCGCGGGAATCTGGATGCCTAGTTTTCGCACGCACGCTCCTGCCACCAGCGCCCGCTCCTCTTCATCTTTCGGGCTGCCTAAAACAACTTTGTCTTTGAGATTGCTCTCCATCTGCCAGACGTCGCTCGGATGCGCTTCCGTGATGTACACCACCAGGAAAGCGACCCTGTTCCCGTATTGCTCGTAGAGCTTGTTAAGAGCGGGAACCTCCCGCCGGAACGGCGGTCAAGTGTAGCTGCCAAAGATCAGCACCACGGGGCGCCCTTGCGCCGTCAAACTCGATAACTGCACCGAGGCGCTCTTGTCGAGCTTCATTAGCGAAAAATCCGGCGCAGGGTCGCCAACTTGCAAGTTACCGGCACGAGCATGCGTCCACAAGGTCTCAAATGGAAGCACGAGAAATGCGACCGGACCCGGTATCTTCGCCATGAACCGCGCAAATGCTTCCGGCGGTTTCCGCATGACCTCGTACAGCGCGCCGCAGGCAAGCGCCCACGCCCGAGCGATCACGCAAAATGCTCCGATCAATGCCCTCTTCACAAATGTGCGTCGTGTGCTCAAGGAACCTTTTTCACAGACTTCTTCCAAACATGCGCACGAAAACAGAAGCCCGATGCCAGAACACATTCCCCACCGAGCGTGCAAGGCCATGCGAAGCGATTTCGCACCCAGCTAAAGTGCCGTGATTATAGGGAGGCAGACAGATAGGTCAATAATGTGAAACTAGTATGCTGGTCAGCCGAAGCCGTCGCGAGCCATCTTATCAATGAATTCGAGGACATAAGACGATCACCGCAATAGGTTCGCAAGATTCCTGGCAAAAGCCATCAGGCCAGCCCGCCGCCGTCCACGACGACGCAAGTCCCGGTGATCCACTTCGCCATGTCACTGGCAAGAAACAGGACAGCATTCGCGACATCGCCGGCAGTCCCGACCCGATTGAGCGGACGGCTTGCGGCCTCTTTCATGAACTGCTCGGGATTTTCTCCAAGTTGGCGGCACTCACTCGCCAGCATCGGAGTATCGATATCGCCCGGGCACACGCAGTTGACACGAATGTTGTCTTTTCCATGGTCGATCGCCATGGCCCTGGTCAAGTTCAGCAGTCCGCCCTTCGCCGCACAGTAGGAAACCGCCTTCGCGCCCCCTTTGAGTGACCATCCCGATCCCGTATTGATGATGGTGCCTCCTCCGTTGCGGATCATGTGCGGAATCACTTCGCGCGAAAGCAGGTATACGCTCTTCAATGTCACATCGAGAACAGCATCCCACTCTTCTTCTTCCAGCGCTAAGGTGTCTTTTCGGATCACGATACCAGCGTTGTTGCAGAGGATGTCGATTCGCCCATAAGCGGCAACCGTCCGTTCCACCGCCTGGTGGCAATCGGAGCGCGAACGAACGTCGCACGCGATCGCTATGGCACTGCCACCGTCCCGCTCGATGCCGGCGACTGTCTCCATGCCGCCCTCGGCGTTCTTATCGAGAACGGCAACCGCCGCTCCCATCTCCGCCAGACGGACCGCGATCCCCCGGCCGATTCCCGACGCGGCCCCAGTCACTATGGCGACCTTGCCTTCGAGAGAGAGCATCTGTTCCGCTCTATTGCGAATATTCTTGGAGTTCATTTCAACCTCATCATGCTAAGAACCAGCGCAAGATCGGCTGTCTCTCCTAGTACCGTGACCGCGTGATTGTTACTGCTGCCGATCTAAGCTTGCTGGTGGAGAGCCGAGTGTCCCCGCCTGGCTGGACGGGCGAGACGCCTATCTCTCTATCGTATAACTCATCACGCGGTCACGGTACTAGCGGGCAACGTTGTTTTCCTGTTCTAGCTGCTTGCCTTCAAGCGCCTTGCCTGGGCCGCTGCCGGTCCCTCCTTGGCCAGCGGAAGCTCGGTGATTTTCCGGCAAGGATGTAAGGATGCGCGTTTCACGGTCGGGTCGAGTTTGGCGGGGAAATCGGCGGACCCAGATAGCTGCCAGGAAGGCAACCGCGTCGGTCTTTAGATCCGCGTTGCCATTGGACAGTGAAGGCGCTGCCCTCCGTTGTACCGAATGGACCGAAAAACGCTGGAGAAAGTGGCACAGCAAAAGCTGCGTAACCGATTGAAGCCGAGAGGAAGATCGGTCGGGGAGAGAGGATTTGAACCTCCGACCCCTGGTCCCGAACTCAGTAGAGTCAACAGCTAATTCATTGGTCTGGTACCGCTTACGAATCTTGGGCGCAAACTCTCAGTTGCACCCATGCACCCAGGCCAGCATCAGACTCCTGCCGCGGTTGGGATGAGCTGGCCGAAAATGCCCACCGGCTCTGGGTGAGCTTGGATGGCACTGAAGGCGGCCGGCAGCTTTGGTATGGACGGCGCGCCAACGATTTGGCCAACCAAGTCACTCTTACTTGGCAGAAAGCGAAGCAGCCCTTGCCTGCGTTTGAACTCGCCGACCTCAGCGACAGGCCCTGGAATCTGGCTTCACTGAAGGGCAAGGTGACGTTCATAAACTTTTGGGCATCGTGGTGCGGGCCATGTCGCGAGGAGTTGCCTCATTTGCAAAAGCTCATCGACCACTACAAGGATCGTTCTGATGCTCAGTTCATCACCTTGAACATGGACGAGAACCCCGGGCTCATCCAGCCCTTCCTGAAAGAGCACGAACTCTCCATAGTCGTGATCCCGGCTTCGAACTACGTGACCGAGACGCTGAAGGTGCATGGAATCCCGCAGAATTGGATTGTGGATGAGCACGCCGTTGTGCGGCTGAAGAGTGTCGGTTACGGTCCGGCGGAACAGTGGGTAACGGGCATGGAAAACGCCATCGACGAGGTCAAGCCTGCCGCAAACGGGTCGCAACCCTAGCTTCCTGGACGACCAGAAGATAAAATCTAGCAGCGTTGCCTCACCGCATTGCTGGCAAACATCGCTCATTGATCTCGTCGTGAGCGAAATCGCCTCTTCTATTTCGACACTAGGGCGGACTCAGTTGCTTGTCTTGGCGGACTCCAGCTTTTGTGTCATCACTTCTCCCCAGTTGTCTTCCGCGCCATAACCGATCTGCGTCCACAGCCAATTGCCTTTCGGATCCACAACCCAGTTTTGGGGGATGCCGTCGTACCCAACCCCAACTTGCAAGTTGTTCACCAGCGAATAAGCAGGGAGGACGGGGAAGGTGTAGCCCTTATCTTTTACATAGGGCGCCAGCAGCCCAAGGTCTTCGTCAATGTCAAAAGTGAGGAGCTGAATATCGGGACGGCCGTTAAGTTGTTCGTAGAGTTTCTGGAGCTTTGCCAGTTCCTCTTGGCACGGGCCGCACCAAGTCGCCCACACGTTGATCAGGACTGCCTTGCCCCCAAGGTCCTTCAAGCGCCAGGTTTTGCCAGACAAATCGGACAGTTCGAATGCGGGAAGCGTTTTTTTCGGCTTTTCCCATCTCCCTTGTGCCAGTTCCGTTCCTTTCGAGGCGAGTGGCTTGCTCCATAGGGCCCATGCGGCGGCTGTACCGCCGGTCTCTTTCCAGAGTGCTTGGGCTTCGTCGGTAAGATCATCCCGGAACTTTCCTTTCGAGTATTGCGGCGGTTCCGAGCGGGTGCGTAATGACGATTGATAGTAGGCGAGGGCGTCGAGCTTGCGGCCTTCCAGCGCGGCCAGCCGGGCGCGATTCCACCAGTAATCGGACTGCAGTTTTCCCTGGGTGGGCGGCCCCTCGACGAACTGTTTGATCGCCTTGACTGCATCCGGCCGCCCGGCGAGTTGAGCCGCCTTTAGTATCTGACCATCCAGCCGCAGGTCCCAAGCGAGATCCATCTCGTTAAAATGATCCCGATCTTCGGCAGAGAGATTGTCGTCCGGCTTTTGTAACGCGCGTTCCCTGGCTGACACTGTTTTAGCTTGCTCAAGCAGATCAAGCGCGCGGCTGGGCTGCCACTTATGTTTCAGCAGAAAGTCTGCAGCATGAAATTGGGGGGTCCAGGCGTCGGGCGAGTTGTATGCGGCATTATATCGCAGATATTCGTCCATGGCGGCGATACCGTCTTTCTCAGTCAGCGAATCTTCGTCAGAAATCGCGTGGAACCACGCGTCGTGCGCAATATTGTCCGGGAAATCGCGAATCCATCCTTTTAGAGCCTCTTTGTAAGCCTCATGGTACTTGTCCCACGCCGCCGCATCCTTCTGGTCTTCGGGTTTCTTGTTCGCCTTTTGCCAACGCTCGGAGACTATATGGTAAGCCTCGCCGGAATGGGGACACTCGCGTAACAGGCGGTCCTCCATGGCGGTGATGGTCTCGGACGAAGCGCCGGCCTGCTTGTAACCATTGATCAGGAATGACTGCCATTCGGAATCTGGTTTCGGGTTGAGCGATTCAAGCCGCTTAAGGTCCGCAGCAATCTGCTTGCGCAGCGCATCATGCTCATGGGGCGGGTGCATGCGAAATTCAAGACTCCAGAGCGTCCCATAATCCTTCAAGCGTGCAAGGTCTGTTTCCTTTGCCAGACGGGTACTTAAGGCGGCAGCCACCTTTTGTTGCAAGCCGATATATTCGTCCATGGCGAGAAGCCCCTCCGCCCATTCGTTCGTCGAGTCGGGACACAGGGTGAAGAAGGCCGCCAGGTTCTCAGAGGATTTCTGTTTATCCATCCGCTTCCCCATTGAATAAGCCCCGGCAAGCAGGAGTGCCGGCCAAGGGAATTGCGGCGCCTTGGCCGCCTCAAGCAGGCGGAGACTTTCTGGGGTGTCCTTCCCGAACAATGCAAAACCGGCTACATAAAGGGCCAAAGGGTCATACGGATTTTGGGCCGCTTGCTTGCGGAACCTTTCCTGCAGAGCCGGATACCGGCCTGGGTCCCCGTGCGCGTCCTCAATCAGCCGGTTGTACGGCTCAACTTCTCGCGGATATTTCGCAATCAGTCCCTCATAGACCGCGTGCCGGAGCGCTACCCGATCGCTGAACTTCATCTTGGCCAGATCTTTGTCGTTAAGCTTCTCGTCGAGGATCTTGCGAACCTCGGGCGCCGGCTCGCAGCCTGGCAGCGCCTGTGGGGACTGGGCCAAAGACGCGGCAGCAAGCACGATAACGGTGAGAAACATCCGCAAAAAAGAAACGGGCTTGCATTTCATGTGGTCTCCTTCGGACGCAAATGAATTAAGAATGTCATTCAGCTTTCATTCCCTGCTATGTATGAAACAAAGAACAGGTTCCCGAAGAGATCTTGCGCCGCAATTCCAGTGTCGAGTTATCCTACAGCAAATCCAGGATTGCCGACCACAAGCGGCTGGCGAGCTGCGCCCTATCGAATAGCTGAGATTCCTTCCGGTGATAATCGGCCCGGCGCCGGCGCTGGCATTCTGGCTGACTGCAGACGATTTGCTGCGGACGGTAAACGGAAGGCAGAAACAAACTTTGGCAGTAAGGGCAACGGCGGGCCCTGCTCAAGCCGACTCCTCGGGGATCATGGGATGAATCTCTGAGGAGAATCGAAACCGCGCGCAGCACGCAAGGCAGCAGGGCGAAGGCAATTTAGTCAATTGGAAGGTCTAAGGGTCCCCCGCACGAGACTCAAGCGAGAGAATACAATCGTTAGTGAAGTGTTAACGACCTGTGCGCGGCCATGTTTATTGACCGGCAGTGTTTCACTTGTGAGCAAGCAGGAGCTGAAGAACTCGTCGCGGCTCATTGAAGGGGTGTAATGCGAATATCGACAGAAACAACGAGAAGAAACTTGGTTGGTGCAATGGCCTCTCTGATGATGTCCATTACTTGTGCGGCACAAACCTCCACCCAGCCTCTGGGTTGCCGGGTTTCGCAGCCGACCCTGGAAGTCCTGGCTAAACTGCATGTACCTGGAAACCCTCGGCAGCCAGCGGCCGAGCGGAAGACGCGAAAGCTCGAAGAACTGCGCAACGCTCGAGATCCAGCCTTAGAGCAAGGTAAGGCTCGGAACGGCTGGCCTGCGTGATCTGGGAAGCAACTGGCAGGGCAACGGAGAACACGATCATGCGCGACGCATCGTACTCGTAGACCTCCTGCCCCACGATGACGGTCTTCGCTCCTTGGGCGACGATGCACAACGAGGGCGACCGGACGGAATGAAAACATTCCGTGTTGATTCGTGAAAAGCGGCTGGCGTGCAAACCAGGGATGCGTAGCTCAAAACTATCGTCGTGAGGCGCATAGGCGGCAATCAAGCGTGCCAGTCTGGTCACATCCGGTTCACTTGGTCCCGCTCCGTTGCCTGCCTGCCGCGAAGACGCAGTTTTGCCGTTGGTCTTCACGCCTTCGAGAATACCTCTTTTGCAATCATGATGGCAGTCATTGCATCTGGACTAGGACGGCAACGTCGA
>Ga0208820_1001589_pt1 | contig 12397 bp, 10 predicted proteins | sample June2015DPH_16_5_FD_184713 | JGI IMG/M metagenome (GOLD analysis project Ga0208820, IMG submission 184713) | Peatland microbial communities from SPRUCE experiment site at the Marcell Experimental Forest, Minnesota, USA - June2015DPH_16_40... | ecosystem: Environmental > Terrestrial > Soil >...
CCGCCGTGCTCGGGAACGCGCCATCCTCGAACGCGCCGCGCGCGCGCATGCGTCATCGGCCTGGCTGCTCGACCCGAAAATTCTCGGTGTCGCCATGCAAGCCGGCCGCTCGCTCGGCTGGCAACGGCTGGTGCCGATTGCGTTGCTGGCTTTCATGGCCGCGCAATGGGCGCGCGAGCATCGCGAGCGCCGGCCCGAGGACGAGGCTTAAGCTAAAGCGGCGGAAAAGCGTCCCCAGCGCGCTTGAGCGCGGCGCGCGCAAGGCGGCTGTCCTCTTTCATCCTGACCACCAGCTCGTCGACCGAAGCGAACACCTCCTCGTCGCGGATCCACTCGATAAAGGCGACGTCGATGCGCTGGCCGTAAAGCTCGCCGGCAAAATCGAACAGAAAGACTTCGAGCAGCACGGCCCCGTTATCGAACATCGGCCGCCGGCCGAAGCTGGCGACCCCGTCGTAACGGCGTCCGCCGAACCCGGCGCGCACCGCATAAACGCCGTGGCGCAACCCGCAGGCTGCGTCGAGACGCAGGTTTGCGGTCGGGAAGCCGAGTTCGCGGCCGCGCTTGTCACCGTGAATGACCTCCGCGGAGACGAACCAGGGAAAGCCGAGAAACGCCGTCGCCTCGTCGAGCCGCCCGGCGGCGAGTGCATCCCGGATCGGGCCGGAGGAGACCGGACGGCCGTTGACCTCCAAGGCCGGCACCACGTCGACGGCGAAGCCGTGCTTGACGCCTTCGGCGGCGAGAAAGTCGGCCGAGCCCGCGCGATTCTTGCCGAAGTGGAAGTTAAAGCCGATGACGGCTCCGCTGATGGCGAACCGTCCGACCAGGATCCGCGTCACGAACTCCGCCGCCGTGACGTTCGCCAGATCGGCATTGAAGGTCAGTACGATCGCCCCATCGAGCCCGGTGGAGGCCAGCAGCCGCAATTTGGTGGCCTCGTCGGTCAGCCGAAACAGCTTTTCGCCGGGCTTGAAGAAGGCGCGCGGATGCGGCTCGAAAGTCAGCACCGCGGCAGTCTTGCCGAGGCTTTTGGCGCGGTCGCGCGCAGCCGCGATCACCGCCCGATGGCCGCGGTGCACCCCGTCGAAATTGCCGATAGCGAGGACGGCGCCACGGAGCGCGCCAGCGGGCCCAGTATCGCGCACGACCAGGAAGCGTTTCGGCGCCATCGGGCTCAATGGTTAAGGAAACTGCGCCGTTTGGTGCCGTCGCAGCGGCGCCGAGTCAAGCACGGGCTTCGCAGGAGTTGTACCGTCGCGGCTGTAGCGATTACAGCGATTAACCCGATATTCAAATTCCCAATGGTAATCAGCGCCCATTGGGGAGACAGCGTCGGGGCGCCTGCCACCCTCGGAACGAGCCGACCGAGCTCGACTCCGCGCAATGACCCGCGCCAAGGAGCAGAGCGATGGCTCTCGATCCCTCGATACCCGTGCTGGTTGTCGACGACTACAGCACCATGGTTCGCATCATCCGCAACTTGTTGCGGCAACTCGGCTTCGCCGACGTCGACGATGCGCCCGACGGCGCCGCCGCGCTCGCCAAGATGCACGCCAAGCGCTACGGGCTGGTGATTTCCGACTGGAATATGGAGCCGATGACCGGCTTCGACCTGCTCCGCCAGGTGCGCGACGATCCGGAGCTGGGAGAGACGCCCTTCATCATGGTGACGGCCGAATCGAGGACCGAGAACGTGATCGCGGCGAGGAAAGCCGGCGTGAACAACTATATCGTCAAGCCGTTCAACGCCCAGACGCTGAAGAGCAAGATCGAGGCGGTGTTCGCCGCAAGCGAATAGACAGTTCCCGCCGCTCACCATTCGAGCTTACGCATCAGCGCTTTGGGTGCGACGCCTGCGGCGGCGAACATCGCGTTGACACCGGACAGATCCGGCGTCCCGCGCCCGCCGAATTCCTCGGCGTGGATGCCGGAGATGACGAACAGGCAATCCACACCGAACGAGGCCGCGCCCTTCAGATCGGTTCTGATCGAATCGCCGATCGCGAGCACCCGGCTGGGCGGCGGCACCTCGCCGCCGCGACAAGCGGCGGCTTTGCCCAACGCCACCTCATAGATCGGGGCGTGCGGCTTGCCGCAATAGAGCGCCTCGCCGCCAAGCTCCACATAAGCGTCGGCCAGCGCGCCGGCGCAGTAGAGCAGCGTGTCGCCGCGCTCGACGACGATGTCCGGATTGGCGCAGACCATGAACAGCGAACGAGCGCGCATCGCCGCCAGCAGCTCGCGATAGTTCTCCGGCGTCTCCGTGGCATCGTCGAACAAGCCGGAGCACACCACGTAATCGGCGGTCTCGGGCGGCGCAAAGGTGACATCGAGCCCGGCGAAGATCGGCAGGTCCCGACGCGGCCCGAGATGAAACACGCGTTCGCTGAGCCGGCTCTCGACGATGCCGCGGGTGACGTCGCCGGACGTGGTGATCGCGTCATAAGCGTCATGCGGCACGCCGAAGCGGTCGAGAATCTTCTGTACGGCGGCGCCGGGCCGCGGCGCATTGGTGATGAGGATTACGGTGCCGCCGCCGGCGCGAAAGCGCGTGAGCGCCTCGCAGGCGGCGGTGAAAGCCGCGACACCGTTGTGCACCACGCCCCAGACGTCGCACAGGAGCACGTCATAGCCGTGCGCCAGCGGCGCAAATCGATCGATGATGGGGGGCAAGGTGCTTGGCGACATCAGCACGTCGAATGGGCGGGCGAGCTGATCCGAGGATCAGGTGCTTCCGCTGCCGGCGTGAACGAGTTCCGCGGACCCACCGCCCAGCGCGGCGGGAGCGGCGTCGCCGGCAACGCCTTGCAGCGCGTCCGGACGCACCGGGCGTGGCGGCGAGAACAAAAATCCCTGACCGAAGCGGACATCGTAATCCAGAAGATCAACCACGACCGGTTCGCTCTCGATCCGCTCGGCGATGAGATCGATGCCGAAGCGGCCGAGCCGGTCGGAGAATTCGGCGGGCTGGACGTCGGTCGAAGCGGCACCGGGCCGGTTGAGCAACAGCGCAGCCGGCACCTTGATGAAACGAAAGCCGCGCTCGGTCAATTCGCGCGGCTCGATGCGAAGGTCGGACAGGTTGTCCATGGAAAAATGAAATCCGCGGCCGGCGAGCGCCGCAAGGCTGGCGTACTCTGCCGGTCCCATGGCGCGAACCGCGCCCTGGGTGAACTCGAAGATTAGCGACGGCGCGATCGCACGGTTGGCGTCGATGAATTCGAGCAATCGCGGAAAGCCCGCATCGGTCAAGGTCGCTGAGGAAAGATTGCAGAACAAGCCGATGTCGCCGCTCTTGAGCAGCAGCCGCCGCACCACCTGCACGCATCGCGACACGGCAAGGCCGTCGAGCTTCGGCAGGAGCGCACCGGCCTCGGCATAGGGCAGGAAATCGACCGCCGCCACGATCTCGCCGTTCTCGGTATTGAGCCGGGACATCGCCTCGTAATAGCGCACCTTGCGTTGCGGCAAAGTGACGATGGGCTGCAGGTGGAGATCGATCTTGCCGCCTTCGATGGCGGCGCGGACGGCGGCGATGATGGCGTCCTTGTCGAGCCCGCTAAAGGCGGTGACCTCGCGAACGGCAGGCGCAGCGGCCGGGTCAGCCGGCTTGGCGCTGGCGATTGCCGCCGCCGGTGCGGCCTCGGCGGCCGCATACGGGGCGCCCTGATCGTCGCCACGGGGACGGGCGAGCACAATGTCGTGCGCCGCAACCAAGTCGGCAAGCTGTTTGACCAGCCGCGAAAGCTCCTCGACCTCGCCGGCGAGCGGCGCGGTCGCCGCCAGCGCTTTGTCGAGGACTGTTTCGACCTTGCCCTCCGCCGCTCCGAGCCGGCGGTCGAAGTCCGCGAGCTGGCGCGCCAGATCGCTCGAGCCGCGGACAAGCTCGGACACCTGCTGGTTCACAACGGCGCGCTCACGCTTGTCGGCGGCGACGGCACTGTAGACCGCGGCCGCCGCCGGCAAACAGAGTGCCACCAGGACCGCGTCAGTGACGGAGAACCCCAAGCGAAGATAGAGCACGGCGCCGAGCGCGGCGGCGATAAGCACGATGCAGACGGCAATGAAGATGACGCGGATGCGCACCATGCGGACCCCGTTTCGCTTGCGCAGCACCATTTCCCGAAGCGCCAAAGCGGTCTTCCGGGAAATGTCGGATTTCCAAGACCCGAAATGATTCGTTTGCCGAGGGTATCAGTGTCCACAAGCCCTGCGCAGCCGCAAGCCCGGCGTTTGCGTAAAACTCTGGCAATTGCAGATCAGCTGACCGCCCGGATGACGCGCGCGAGTTTGTCGAAAATCTCGGCGATCTGCGCCTCGCTCACGATCAACGGCGGCGCAATGGCGATGGTCTCGCCGCCGACGCGGATCACCAGGTCTTCGTCGTGGAACGCGCGCTCCATGGCCTCGTAGGCGCGCAAGCCGACGGCGCCGGGGCGCGAGGCGAGATCGATGCCGGCGGCGACGCCGACGGTGCGCACGTCGAGCACCCCCGGCAGGCCTTTGAGCGTCATCGCCGCGTTGGCCATGACCGGTTCCAGCTTCTTCGCCCGTTCGAACAGTCCTTCGTCGCGGTAGAGATCGAGCGCAGCGAGGCCGGCGGCGCAGGCGAGCGGATGCGCCGAATAGGTATAGCCGTGGAACAGCTCGATGACGTGCTCGGGCCCACGCATGAAAGCGTCGTAGAGGCTCTCGCGCGCGATTACCCCGCCCATCGGCACCGCGCCGGAGGTGACGCCCTTGGCAAAGCAGATGAGATCGGGCGTCACGCCATAGCGCTCCGCGGCAAAGGCATGGCCGAGACGGCCGAAGCCGGTGATGACCTCGTCGAAAATCAGCAGGATGCCGTATTTGTCGCAGATCGCGCGCAGACGCTGGAGGTAACCCTTGGGCGGCGGCAGCACGCCGGTCGAGCCGGCCATCGGCTCGACAATGACGGCGGCGATGGTCGAGGCGTCGTGCAGCGCGACGATGCGTTCGAGTTCATCCGCCAGATGAGCGCCCCATTCCGGCTCACCTTTGGTGAACGCTTGGTGCTCGCGGCTATAGGTCGCCGGCAGATGATCGACGCCGGCCAACAGCGTGCCGAAGAACTTGCGATTGTTGACCATGCCGCCGACGGAAATGCCACCGAACCCGACGCCGTGATAACCGCGCTCGCGGCCGATCAACCGCGTGCGGGTGCCCTCCCCGCGCACATGATGGTAAGCGAGCGCGATCTTGAGCGCGGTATCGCACGCCTCCGAGCCTGAATTGCAGAAGAACACGCGATTGAGATCGCCCGGCGCCAGCGCGGCGATCCGGCTCGCCAGCGAAAACGCCTTGGGGTGGGCAAACTGGAAGGCCGGCGAGAAGTCGAGCTCCGCCGCCTGGCGCTGGATCGCGGCGACGATCGGGTCGCGGTTATGGCCGGCATTGCTGCACCACAGCCCGGCGAGGCCGTCGAGCACCGCGCGGCCGTCGGGCGTGAAGTAATGCATGTCCTTGGCCCGCGAGATCAGCCGCGGCGCGCGCTTGAAGGCGCGGTTTGGCGTAAACGGCAGCCAAAATGCGTCGAGATCGTTGGTCTGCCGCGCCAATACGTTGGTATTTGTCATGACTGCTGTCCTGCGGACTTGCGCGTCGGAACCGGCAACGGTGCCGCCGTCGGGCCCGCGCCGTCTCGCCGACTCTAGCGCAACAGCCGGACCAGGGCACGGCCCTTGGGCGTCTGAAACTCCCAATTGCTCAACGTCCCGTCATGGTCCTTGTCGGCCGCCTTGAACCGCTGCTCGACCACGGCAAGGTACTCTTCCTTGGTCAAGGTGCCGTCCTTGTCGGGATCGGCGGCGGCGAATTCCTTGCGGCTCATGCGGCCGTGCAGTTCCTTGAAGGTGAGCGTGCCGTCATGGTCGACATCGAGCTTATCGAACATGTCGCTGCCGGCCTTCTTGGCTTCGGCAAGGTCGACGGTGCCGTCATGGTCGGTATCGAATTGACCGACCAAACTGGAATCCTTCGCCCGGGCCGGGGTCGCCGCCCCGACCAGAGCTGTGATGGCCACCACGATGGCCTGGCGTCGGGAAATCATGGCAAATCCTCGCTAAAAATACCCTCGCAAGTACTAGCCATCCGGATATGAGTTGGCTAGGGCATAAGCGATGGCCGACAAACCCAAAACCAACAAACTTAAAGCCCGCTTGCCGCGCGGGCTCGCCGATCGCGGGCCGGCGGAGATCGCCGCGACCCGGCGGATGATGGAGACGATCCGTCAGGTCTACGAGCGCTACGGCTTCGAGCCGGTGGAGACGCCGGCGATCGAATATACCGACGCGCTCGGCAAATTCCTGCCCGACCAGGACCGGCCGAACGAGGGTGTGTTCTCGTTCCAGGACGACGACGAGCAATGGCTGTCGCTGCGCTACGACTTGACCGCGCCGCTGGCGCGCTATGTGGCGGAGAATTTCGACACGCTGCCGAAGCCCTATCGCAGCTACCGCTTCGGCTGGGTGTTTCGCAACGAGAAGCCCGGGCCGGGCCGCTTCCGCCAGTTCATGCAATTCGACGCCGACACGGTGGGCTCTGCTTCGCCCGCGGCCGACGCCGAGATGTGCATGATGGCCGCCGATACGATGGAAGCGCTCGGCCTGAGCGGCCACTACGTGGTGAAGGTGAATAACCGTAAGTTGCTGGACGGGCTCTTGGAGTCAATTGATCTCGGCGGAGAAGCCAATGCTAGAAAGCGGCTCACAGTGTTGCGCGCAATCGACAAGCTTGACCGGCTCGGACGTGAAGGCGTCAAACTTTTACTCGGGCCAGGCCGCAAGGACGAGTCTAGTGATTTCACGAGAGGCGCTGAATTAAATCAGGATCAAGTCAATCGCATTCTTCTGTATCTTTTTATGGGGCCCATGTCAGACGCGCAAGCACATCGTGTGCTGTCCGAGAGCATGAGAGGCTCACAAATCGGACATGAAGGCATTGATGAAATGAATCAGATAGTGGATTTGTGCTTGGCTGTGGGGTACGCGGGCGCGCAAATTATGATCGATCCCTCTGTCGTCCGCGGCCTTGAATATTACACCGGCCCGGTTTTCGAAGTTGATCTCACCTTTCCGATTTCGAGCGACGATGGAAGGCCGGTGCGCTTCGGCTCGGTAGCAGCGGGCGGACGTTATGACGGGCTAGTCTCGCGCTTTCGCGGCGAGCCGGTACCGGCGACCGGCTTTTCCATCGGCGTGTCGCGGCTTGCCGCCGCGCTGCAACACCTCGGCAAGCTCGAGAGCAAACCCGAGCCCGGCCCGGTCGTCGTCACCGTGTTCGACAAGGACCGCCTCGCCGACTATCAGAACATGGTCGCCAAGCTGCGCGCGGCCAACATCCGCGCCGAGCTTTATCTCGGCAACCCGCGCAATCTCGGCAATCAGCTCAAATACGCCGACAAGCGCAACGCGCCTTGCGTGGTGATCCAGGGCTCCGACGAGAAGGCCAAGGGCGAAATCACCATCAAGGACCTGATCGTCGGCGCCGAACTGGCAAAGCTGGAAAAGGGCCGAGAGGAGCATTTGCAGAAGCAGGCGGAGGCGCAGTTTGCTGTCGCCGAGAAGAAACTGGTCGAAGCCGTGCGCAAGGTGCTCGCGCGCCACGGGCTTAATCGAGATTGAGTCTTTCGATCGGCAAAAGTGGCACCGAGAGGCACGCGGATGTTGCGGATATTTGCGTTCGTCGTGGGCGGCCTGGTGGTCGCCGTCGTGGTCGGCCTGGGTGCCATGCTTGCATTCGGGACCAGCAAGCCGGCGCCGCCGCTGGCGTCGGTCAGCGACCCGTTCAAGAGCGTTGATTTCCGCGATCTGCCCGCGATCGAAACAATCCCGGCGGCACCACGGCGCGCCAATCGCCTTCCGCGTCTGGCGCGAAAACCCGCCTGTGTCCGATCCGGCGCTGGTCGTCATCGGCATCCACGGTTCGTCGGGATCGAGTTCCAGCCTGCATCCGCTGGCGAAGGCGCTGAGCGCGCAGGGGATCGCAGTGTACGCTCCCGACATTCGCGGCCACGGCCGGACCGGGGTGCGCGGCGATATCGACTATGCCGGTCAGCTCGACGACGACCTTGCGGATTTTGTCGCCGCTGTCGCGGCCCGCCATCCGAATGCGAAGCTGGTTTTGCTCGGCTTCTCCGCCGGCGGTGGCTATGCACTGCATGCGGCAGCCGCGCCGGTCGGAAAATCCTTCACGCGGGCAGTGCTGCTGTCGCCGATGCTCGGCGCGCGCGTGCCGACCTATCGGCAGACGCAAGCGTGGGCCGCGCCTTACATCCCGCGGATCATTGCGCTGTCCTTGCTCAATCGCATCGGGATTCACGTATTCGACCATCTCACGGTGCTGGCCTTTGCCATCGACCCGAAACGGGCCGATATCCTCACCGACCGCTATTCGTGGCTGCTGATGCGCGGCTTCGCGACAAAGGACTACGCCGCCGATCTGCGCAATGCGGCTAGCCCAATCGCCGTGCTGGTCGGGGAAAAGGACGAACTGTTCGATGCCGCCAAGTTTGCCCCCACCATTGCCGCGGTCAGGACCGACATTCCGGTGATCGTCATCCCCGGGCTGAGCCACATCGAAATGACCACGGACCCCCGCGCGGTTCCGGCTATCGTCGCGGCGGTGCGCGGCGCAGGCTCCGTTCAGTCCAACCGCTAGGCGCTTTTCCGGATTGATAGCGGCTGGCGGCCGGCCGCCGCGGCGCGCCTATTAACGGCTCCCGCCAATCTTCATCGAATAGCGACGCTTGTCGTGCTAAAGGGCCGCGGAATTAGCCTGAGCGTCGCGCATGGAAACGATTAACCATAGGCCGGCGTGGATATGACCATCATGTCGAGCATGGCAATGAACGGCTCGGACCAGCGCGCGCAACAGCTCGTCGCCTCCTATGTGCGCGCCGGCTACACCCCGATCGAGCCGCCGGTCGTGCAGCCGGCGGAGCCGTTCCTCGACCTGTCCGGCGAGGATATCCGCCGGCGCATGTTTCTCACCAGCGATCCGCACGGGCGCGAATTGTGCCTGCGGCCCGACCTCACCATTCCGGTCTCGCGCGCCTATCTGCAATCGCCGGCGGCCGGCAAGGCGGCCGCGTTCTGCTATCTCGGCGCCGTCTTTCGCCACCGCGAGGGATTGGCCGCTGAGTTCCCGCAGGCCGGCATCGAATCCTTCGCCCGGCAGGACAAGGCGGCGGCCGATGCCGAAATGCTGGCGCTGGGTCTGGAAGCGACCACGCTTTATGGCTTGGCCGCGCCGGACATCCGCGTCGGCGACGTGGGGCTGTTTTCCGCCTTCGTCGCCGCGCTCGATCTGGCGCCGGCCTGGAAGCGCCGCCTGGTCAAGGATTTCAACAGGAAATGGTCGCTGGCGCACGATCTCGATCAGCTCGCGCTTACCGCCGCCAGCGGGCCGCCGGAGTACCAGGGCGTGCTTGCCGCGCTGGCCGGTTCCGATCCCAGGGCCGCGCATCACCTCGTCACCGATCTTCTCTCCATCGCCGGCATCGAAGCGGTCGGTGGCCGCTCGGTTGCCGAGATCGCCGAGCGCTTTCTCGAACAAGCCGCGCTCGGCGCCGGGACGCGGCTGCCGCGCGAGACTCGCGCCCTGATCGAACGCTTCCTCGCCGTGCGCGGCGACCCGGACGAGGCCGCCGGCGAATTGCGCGCGCTCGCCGCCGACGCCAAACTTTCGCTCGGGGCCGCGCTCGATCTGTTCGAGACCCGCACCGGCTTTCTCGCCGCGCGCGGCATCGACGTGCGCGCCATCCATTTCTCGACCGCGTTCGGCCGCGGCTTCGATTACTACACCGGCTTCGTGTTCGAACTGCATGATGTCCGCAGCAAGGGCCCGCTGATCGCCGGCGGCCGCTATGACGGGCTATTGTCGCGGCTCGGCGCGCGCGAGCCGATTCCGGCGGTTGGTTTTGCCGCCTCGATCGAGGAGCTGGCGGCTTGTGGAGGCGCTGCATGAGCGCCCCGCTCCTTCTCGCCATCCCTTCGAAAGGCCGCTTGCAGCAGAATGCCGAGGCCTTCTTTGCGCGCTCCGGGCTTGAGCTCATCAAGCCGCGCGGAGCGCGCGACTACCGCGGCGCCATCGCCGGATTTGACGGCGTCGAGATCGCCTATCTGTCGGCGGCGGAAATCACCGCGCAACTCGCGCAAGGCGCCGTCCATCTCGGCGTCACCGGCGAGGATCTGGTGCGCGAGATGATCCCCGACGCCGACCGGCAGGTCGTGTTCATCGACCGCCTTGGCTTCGGTTTCGCCAATGTCGTCGTCGCCGTGCCGCAGGCCTGGATCGACGTGCGCAGCATGGCCGACCTCGACGATGTGGCCACCGCGTTCCGCCTCAAACACGAGCGCAAGATGCGGCTCGCCACCAAATACGCCAATCTGACGCGCGCCTTCTTTGCCGCGCACGGCGTCGTCGATTACCGCATCGTGGAAAGCTCGGGCGCCACCGAAGCCGCACCGGCGGCCGGCACCGCCGAAATGATCGTCGATATCACGACGACCGGCGCCACGCTGGCGGCGAACGGCCTCAAGGTGATCGAGGACGGCGTCATTCTGCGCTCGCAGGCCAACCTCGTCGCCGCACGGAGCGCTTCCTGGGACGCCGCACAGCGCGAAGCCGCGCGGCTGCTGCTCGACCGCATCGCCGCGCAGAAACGCGGGCATGCGTACCGCGAAGTGCGCACGCGCTTCCCCGGCTTGAACGAGACGCTGCTCAATACCGCGCGCGAACAATTCGGCGTCGCCGCGCCGTTCGGCGGCCCCACCTCCTCCGGCATGCTCACCCTGCACTGCCCGCCCAAGCACGTGCATGCGCTGGCAAGCTTCCTGCGCGAGCACGGCGCCGAGGCGGTCTCAGTCGCCACGCTCGAATACGTCTATGTGCGCGACAATCCGCTTTTTGCCAGGCTCGCCGCCGAGCTCGATGCCCGCGCGCCGCGCAGCAGCTGAAACCGGGTGTCCAGAGACCACATCGTCCCAAGCCTCACGGCACTCGAGCAGGCCTGGTTAGCCCCGCTCTCGACATTCGCGTCCCGGCTGCTTACGTAACCTTGCCTACGCGTGAAATCGCTCTGGCGGAATGAGGAGCCTTCCGTCAGACTGATTAGGAGCTGTCAGCGCAGCGCGAGCGCAATGACCCTACGCTCATCCCCTAACAAACCGGATTAACGGCCATGTCAGACGATCAAAACGAAGACGAGGAACGGCCGTGCCTGCATTGCCTGATCGTCGACGTGATCGACAGCTTTTTTGCCGAGTATCCCGTTTCCAGCGAAGAGCCGGACGCGATCGATACCGATGAAGTCGTTACCGCCATCGCCAAAACGGTAGCGGAACTGACCTACGGGCAAGATGCCGCCGGTCGCCAAGCCATGATCGAGCAGCTGATGCGCGAGATCATGAATTACGACGCCGAATACCGGCAGCAAGACGAAATGGGCAGGCCCGGCTCCGCGGCGCGGCACTAGCTCAAAGAGGCCGGCTTAGGCGGCCTTCGCGCGCTGGCGCCGCCGCGAGAATTCCAAGGCCTTGTCGTTGACGGGCCCGAAGCGCAGGCTGACCAGGTCGAGCAGATAATTCTGATAGAGCTTCCAGGGCTTCTTCGACCCTTGGCGCGGGAACTGATCGATCGTGCGCTGGATGTAACCGGAAGAGAAATCGATCAGCGGCTCCGGCGTGATCGAGGCATCGCGCCGTCGCGGCGTGCACTGAACATAGTCGTGCCGGTCCATGTAGTTGATCAGCCGGGCGATATAGGCACAAATCAGATCGCACTTCAGCGTCCAGGAGGCGTTGGTGTAGCCGAATATGTTGGCGAGGTTCGGCACGTCGCTCAACATGACGCCCCTGAAATTCATCGTTTCGGAAAATTTGACGGGTTTGCCGTCGACCACCACTTCGATGCCGCCGAGCAATTGCATTTTCAGCCCGGTCGCGGTGACGATGATATCGGCCGATAGTTCGCGGCCCGAGCGCAGGCGGATTCCGGTTTCGGTGAAGGTTTCGATCTCGTCGGTCACCACGTCCGCCTTGCCGGCCTTGATGGCGCGGAAGAAATCGGCGTCGGGCGCCAGACACAGCCGCTGATCCCAGGGATTGTAGCGTGGCGTGAAATGGGTTTCGACGTCATAATCGGCGCCGAGCTCTTGACGCGCCAGCTCCACGATCGCGTGCTTGACCGCCTCCGGTTTGCGGCGGCAGCGGTTATACAAATAAAGCCCGAGCAGCGCGTTGCGCCAGCGCGCGATATCGTGGGCGAGCTTGGTCGGCAAATGGCGGCGCAGCCAGATGACGAACGGGTCCTGCGACGGCCGGGCAACGATATAGGTCGGCGAGCGCTGCAGCATGGTCACTTGCGCGGCGGT
>Ga0208820_1001590_pt1 | contig 12394 bp, 11 predicted proteins | sample June2015DPH_16_5_FD_184713 | JGI IMG/M metagenome (GOLD analysis project Ga0208820, IMG submission 184713) | Peatland microbial communities from SPRUCE experiment site at the Marcell Experimental Forest, Minnesota, USA - June2015DPH_16_40... | ecosystem: Environmental > Terrestrial > Soil >...
CTGATTTCGATACGGTGAAACGGCCCACTTTGATACTGAAAAATGGCCCACCCGCTACAAAGCGGAGCATCCTGCTGAAGAGGCAGGAGGCTTGGGATGGAGAGGAGAGCGAAGGTGGAGCTGTTCGAGCAGATACGGAGGGAATACGAGTTTGGCATCGGGAGTGTAAAGGGGGTGGCGCGCAAGCTGGGCGTTCACCGGCGCATGGTTCGTCAGGCACTGGCGAGTGCCGCGCCGCCGGAGCGCAAGCGGACAGAGCGTGAGCGGCCGGCGCTCGGACCGCTGATCCCTTTTATCAACTCCGTCCTGGAAGCCGACCGCAGCGCGCCGCGCAAGCAGCGTCACACCGCGCATCGCATCTGGCAGCGGATCGCGAAGGAGCTGCCGGAGCGGAAAGTGGCGGAGGTGACGATTCGTCGGTACGTGCGGGAGCGCAAACGGGAGTTGGGTTGGACGGCGCGCGCGACCTGCGTGCCGCAGAGTTACGGGCCGGGACAGGAAGGCCAGGTCGACTGGTATGAGGCGTGGGCGGAGCTGAGCGGCGAGCAAGTACCGCTGCAAGTCTTTGCGATGCGCAGCATGGCCAGCGGAGCGGCCTTCCATCGGGCGTATCAGCGCGCGACCCAGCAGGCCTTCCTGGAGGCCCACGAGTACGCCTTCGATTTTTTTGGTGGAGTTTTTGGGCTGCTCAGGTACGACAACTTGAAAAGCGCGGTGAAGAAGATCCTGCGCGGCTATCGCCGCGAGGAGACCGCGCGCTTCATCGCGTTCCGCTCGCACTGGCGATTCCAGAGCGAGTTCTGCACGCCCTACGAAGCACACGAAAAAGGCGGCATCGAAAGCGAGGCCGGCTACTTCCGGCGCAATCACTGGGTGCCGATGCCGAAGGCGCGCGACCTCGCCGACCTCAATGCGCAGCTGCTCGCCGCCTGTCGGGAGGAGGAACGGCGCCAGATCGCCGGACGCAGTCAGCCGGTGGGCGCGGCGATGATCGCGGAACGAGAGCATCTGCTGCCGCTGGTCGAGCACGGCTTCGAGCTGGCGGAGATCTCCTTCCCGCGCGTTGATGGCCTGGGATGCGTATGGGTGCGGACCAATCTCTATTCGGTGCCGGCTGAAGTAGGCAAGACGGTCGAGGTGCGGCTTTATCCGAGCCACGTGGAGGTTCGCGATGAGGGCCGCCGCGTCGCGCGCCACGAGCGCTGTTACGAACGCCATCAGCTGGTGCTGGAGCTGGAACACTATCTGGACGTGCTGGAGCGTAAGCCGGGCGCCCTGGCCGGATCGAAACCGCTTGCGGCGTGGCGGCAAAGAGGACTATGGCCTGCCAGTTACGATCGACTGCTCGCTGAACTGATCCGCCGGCATGGGAAGCAGAGTGGCACGCGCCAGATGATTCAGGTGCTGAGCCTGATCAAACAGTACGGACACGAGCGCGTGCAAACGGCGGTGGCGGAAGCGATCAATCTGGGCTGTTCGGACGCCGCCGCGATCCGGCATCTGGCGGGAGCGGCCGATCTCGTTCATGCGCGCAGCGCGATTATCGAGTTGGGCGCGCTGTCGCGCTTTGAACGGCCGTTGCCGGTGATGACCGATTACGACGGGCTGCTCGGCCAGGAGGTGGCGTCATGAGCGCGCAGACCGCGGCGCTGGAAGCGGCCACCATCGAGCAGCAGTGCAAGGTTTTGCATCTGCCGACGGTCGCGGCGCAATGCGCGCAACTCGCCGAACAGGCGGTGCGCGAGCGGCGCTCACATCTGGGCTTCCTCGAAGCGCTGCTCCAGGCCGAACTCGAGGAACGCGAACAGCGGCTGGTTGAGCGGCGCATCCGCGAAGCGCGTCTGCCGCGGATGAAGCTGCTCGAAGAGTTCGACTTCGCGCAATGTCCGAAGATCTCACCGCAACAGATCCACGAACTCGCCGAGGGTGGTTATATCGAGCGGGCGGAGCCGATCATCCTCATCGGTGACAGCGGCACCGGCAAAACCCATCTACTCACTGGGTTGGCGGTGGCGGCTTGCCGGCAGAAGCGCCGAGTGCGATTCGCCACGGCTGCTGCGCTGATCAATGAACTGGTGGAAGCCAAGCATCAGTTGCAACTCGGCCGCGTGCTGGCGCGCTGGGCGCGCTACGAGCTTATAGCAATCGACGAGGTGGGTTACGTGCCACTGGCGGAAGTCGGCTCGGAGTTCCTGTTCCAGGTCATTGCCGAACGCGCTGAGAAGGCGGCAGTGATCGTCACCACCAATCTGCCGTTCTCGGAATGGACACAGGTGATTCCCAATGCCCGGCTGTGCAAGGCGCTGATCGACCGCATTACCGATCGCGCGCACATCATCGAGACCGGCGCTGAGTCCTATCGCTTCCGCCGAACCCTCGAAAAACGCAAGGGCCGGACTGCGATGGCCAACATGACCTCCGCCGCCCCTCAGGCAGCAGAGAAGAAAGGCAGCTAATGCCGATTATGGTGGAGCGCGCTAGTAACGCTGATCGCGCATGGTACGTGCTGCGCACAACACCTAGCGCGCACCGACGAAAGGATCGGACGATTAAAATCTATCAGGAACAAGAATCATGAAACCCCAGAGGGTGGGCCAAATCTACGTATCAAAGTGGGCCAGACCGGATTGTCAAAAGCAATAAAGAACCGGTTCGCAGCCCGCAGGCCAATTCGCTGTGCGAAAGGTTAATCGGGACACTGCGGCGCGAGTGTCTGGATTGGATTGTCCCATTGAGCGAGGCGCATCTTCAAAAAACTCTTCGTTCCTGATTACCGCATTACAACCGCGGCCGGCCACACTCCTCCTTGGGGCCAGGCCTTCCCGATCCACCGCCAAATTCCCTCGTGCGTATGCAATGCCATCGGCATCGTTTCGACCGGCCAAGCCGAATTGTGGCTAACCCCGTCTTGAACGGACTTCACCATGAGTACCGCCTCTCGGCCCGCGCTGCATGACGATCGTGGTGTTTTTGCGGACCACAATGGTCTACCTTTCAAGCACATCAAATCCTCCAGATAGCGCGGGCGCCTATTTCAGGAACCGCTCGAACCATTCACGAGCCAAGCGCGCGGATTCGTCGAACCATTTGCCCGAATAGATCTCGTAGTGGGTTATCGGAAGGACGGCGAGCTTTTTCGGCTCCCGTGCCCGCTCGTAGAGCTTCTCATAGCCCTCGATCTTGCAAAGATCGTCATCGCGCGCCCCGATCAGGAGCAACGCGCGCGGCGCGATGCGGTCCACAACTTCGATGGGCTTGTATTCAAGCGTCTTTTCCATCGTTTCCCAGGAAAGATCGCATTTCATCGCGGGAGCACCCTTCAGCGCGGGCGCAAGAAAATTGCGCGTTTGGTTACTATTCAACGCGTCGAGTGGATCGATACGATCGCCTGCTCCCTCCACAGCGCGGCGCCGACGGTCGCCCTCTACCTTGCGCAGGAGCTCGGCACGCTCGCCGAAAATTCTGGTGTCGAGCAGGAAGCGCTCGCCATCGCCGAAGCCAACCTGTCCAACCGCCGCCTTGATGCGTGTATCCACCGCAGCAGCGTATGGCGCGTGACCGCCGCCGAAGCTGCTGCCCCAGAGACCGATTCGCTCCGGGTCGACTTCCGGCAGGGTCTCGAAGAAGCTGATCGCGTTGCGAATATCGTCAATCTGCTCAAGAGGAAGCAGGCGCCACTTGGTTCCCTCGCTGCCGCCGAAGCCGCGGTAATCGAACGTCAGGGCCACGAAGCCGGCCTCGACGAAGACCTTGGCGTAATCACCCAGAATGACCGAACGAATACCAGTGAAGCCGTGGCACAGGACGATGCCCGGACGGCGCTCGCCGGCCTTGAGGCCCTCGGGCAGAAAGAGGTCTCCCTCCATCCGGACGCCTTCGCTGAAGAATTTCACGATTCGCATTTCCATCGCGAGCCCCTCCGTTCAGCTACTGCGCAAATCGCGCAAGCTCAACGGGCCCATCTTCGCAAAGGTCGCCCGGCTTTCACAAGCCAACCAGGGAGGGCCAGCGCCGCTGGCCCTCGATATCCCTCGCATTTTCTATGCGGTCAAACCATACAGGCGGGCGGCATTGCCTACGACCATCTGAGAAACCTCCGCCTCCGGAATTCCGGCGAAGTCTTTGGCAATCTGCTCGCGCGAGTGCGGGAAAGTACCCTCGGTATGCGGATAGTCGGAACCCCACATGAGACGCTCCACCCCGATCAGTTCCCGCGTCAGGACTCCTGCCCGATCGTCTTCAAACGTCGCCCAGAACTGTCGTTTAAAGTAAGAACTCGGCGGCTCATCTACCTTGGGCTCCATCCAGTGATGATGATCTGCCCACCAGTGATCCATCGACCGCAGCACTGAGGCCACCCACCCAATACCTCCTTCCACCAGTACAAAGAGCAGCCGCGGATAACGCTGGGGAACCGCCCCCCAAATGAGGTCCGCCATCCCTCGCTGCATCGCGCATATCTTGGTGTCGATAAAGGCCTTGCCTACACCCATGCGAGCCGCCTTCTTCATGAAAGGTTCGTCGGTCCCAACGTGCAGCGCCACGATCAAGCCAAGGTCTTGCAGGGTCGCCCACAGCCGATCATATTCGGGCTCGCGATACGACCGGTTCGTAACTTCCGTGGGGATCATCACGGAGCGCAGCCCCAGCTTGGCCGCACGCTCGGCCTCTTCCAGAGCCCACTCGATTGGCCCGCGCATCGGCAACAATGCGGCTCCCAGGAGCCGTGTGGCGGCGGCCATGCAGAACTCACTCAGCCACCCGTTGTAGGCTTGCTGACATGCGCGAACGTAGGCCGGATCCGGCGCAGACGAAATGAACAGGCCGAGCCCGGGGTACAGTACTTCGGCGCGAACGTGATCGAGGTCCTGGTCCGCCAGGCGCGCTCGGGGATCCCACGCTCCAGGCCGCGTGGCTGCATGACGATAGCCTTCAGCGGATTTGATCTTTCCCGCGATCTTGTCATCGATCGCGACCCCCTCGAGCCCCACCGGGATTGGCTCAAACCCATCGATCAGATAGTAGTCCCCGTTCGTGCGCGACTCGACCCGCGGCGCCCGGTCGCGAAATCGTTTGTCGATCCGTGTCATCCACAAATCAGCCGGCTCCACGACGTGTCCGTCGGCAGATACGTATCCCTCCGCAATAGTGGTCATAGCGAACACCTCCTCTGCTTCTGGTCTGTTTCAAGTTCTGTCTACCACGAAATGTGGTCATTACGCCTGCGGAAGCGCTGGAAGTGACGAATAAGGGCGCCACGCTGATCTTCAAAGTCGCAAGTGGATTGTCAAACCGATTTCCCGCATCGACTCACGAGCAGGGTCGCCGCGATGAGACGCGCACGATGCTCGCCGCCATCTACAACTGGTTCACCGAAGGCTTCGACACCGCCGACCTCAAGGATGCGAAGGCCTTGCTCGACCAATTATAATAAGCGCATAGCCGGACCTTCCGACGATGGATTAATTCTCGTGCACGCCTTCATATCCATCATCGCCGGTCACGCAATCTGCGCTAAGCTAACGATCTCGCAAGGGTTAGCCCGCCATGTCTGAGCTTGCCTATTCCAGTGCAGTCGCAATCGCGAGGAAAATTCGCCGGCGAGAGCTTTCGAGTCGGGAAGCCGTTGACTATTTCCTGGCGCGCGTAGCGGCGCTTGATAAGTCGATCAATAGTGTCGTCACCATTGATGCCGAACGGGCTCGTACCGAAGCCGATGCGGCAGATGCCGCGTTGGCGCGCGGCGAGGTCCGGGGACCACTGCACGGGGTGCCCATAACGATCAAAGATTCATTCCAGACCAAGGGAATGCGCACGACCTCGGGGGCCCCCGAGCTAGCTGAATTCATCCCGCAGGAAGACGCCTGGCCGGTCGCGCGCCTGCGCGAAGCCGGCGCGATTGTCTTCGGAAAAACGAATTTGCCAATTTATGCCGGCGACTTGCAGAGCTACAACAAAGTCTTCGGCACGGCGAATAATCCCTATGATCACTCGCGCACTCCCGGCGGCTCGTCCGGAGGCGCAGCCGCGGCGCTGGCGTGCGGGTTTACTCCGCTGGAACTCGGCAGCGACATTGGCGGCTCGATTCGTCTGCCGTCGCACATGTCGGGTGTGGTCGGCCACAAACCGAGTTATGGAATCGTGCCGGCACACGGACAGATCCCGGGCCCGCCAGGAACGCTGACGCTGGCCGATCTCGCGGTCGCGGGACCGATGGCGCGCACGGTGGAAGATCTTATACTCAGCCTCAATATTATGGCCGGCCCCAATCGCTGGGAGCATCCGGCGTGGCGGCTGAAATTACCGCCACCGCGCAGTCGGACGCTAAAACGATTTCGTGTGGCGGCGTGGCTTGATGATCCCGCTTGCCGAGTTGAGCCGGAATCGCGTGAGCTTCTTGAAAAAGCGGCTCACGCGCTCGCGGGCGCTGGTGCGCGCGTTGATCATGAGGCGCGACCCGCGTTCACACTGGAGAAGGCGTTCGATACGTTCTTTGCCCTGCTGCAAGCGGCGCTGGCCGGCGCCGTGACACCTGCCCGGATCGAAGATTACGCCGTCGCGAGTGGTGACACCGGCGTCGCACGCACCCAACGGCTCCTGGCGATGCGACATCGCCAGTGGCTGGCTCATAATGAGCGGCGCTTGCAGATGCGTAAACGCTGGGAAGAGTTCTTCACCGAGTGGGACGCGATCCTGCTGCCGGTCATGCCCTGCGCGGCAATTGCGCATGATCACTCGGAGCCCATCGCCGGCCGAAGCGTATGGGTGGGCGGTCAGCAACGGCCCTATTTGGATCTGCTGGCATGGATGGCGCCGGCAGGCGCATGCCATCTGCCCGCGACGGTTATCCCGGTAGGCTGTCTGAGCAACGGGCTCCCCGTCGGCATTCAAATTATCGGACCATATTTGCACGACTTGACAACACTTGATCTGGCCAAACGCTTCCTTGCTCTCAGCGGAGGTTGTCCACGACCACCCGCTTTTTCTGAGCCCGTTACCTGATTGTCTAAAGTGGTTTAGCTTGGAGGGGGATATGCGAACGAGAATTTCGACGATGTTCAACATCGAGACACCAATTTTTGCGTTCAGTCACTGTCGGGATGTCGTAGTGGAGGTTTCGAAAGCCGGCGGCTTCGGGGTGCTTGGCGCGACCCGCTTTACCCCCAAGGAATTGGAAATCGAGCTTTCGTGGATTGACGAACATATAGGTGGACGACCATACGGGGTCGATGTGCTGATCCCGCGCCAATCGGCGAGAGCCCGTGCCGCTCGCGTGCCGCAACCGCAGCCGCAGGAGTCAAGTCGCGCGGAGCCGATCCCCGCGGCCGTTCACGCATGGACCGAAGCTGTCATGCGACAGTACAACGTCGCCCCACTGCCAGCCGAACAGGCCGAAGTATCCACCCACATGGAGACCCGGCAGGCGACGAAATCGCCGGTCGAGCACGCCCAGGAATTGCTCGAAGTCGCATTTAAACACCCGATCAAACTGATGGTGAGCGCCCTCGGGCCTCCGCCACGGGAAGTCGTAGATCGAGCGCATGGTTTGGGCATCAAGGTGTGCGCCATGATCGGTACGCTTGATCATGCGATTAAACAGCGCGACGCCGGCGTGGATTTCGTCGTGGCGACCGGAACGGAGGCGGGAGGTCACACCGGTTACATCTCCACAATGGTGTTGGTGCCACAAATTGTGGATGGCGTCGCCCCACTGCCCGTGTTGGCCGCGGGCGGTATCGGGCGCGGACGACAAGTGGCTGCCGCTCTCGCTTTGGGTGCCGAAGGCGTCTGGTGCGGCTCGTTATGGCTCACCTCGCAGCAAAGCGAAGTGTCACCGGAATTGAAAGAACGGCTTTTAGCGGCACAATCGAATGAGGCTATCCTGTCGAAGGTCTGGAGCGGAAAGAACTGCCGCATTTTGCGCAGCGGATGGACCGACGCGTGGGAACAGCCGGGTGCACCGCCACCGCTCGCTTTCCCGGTGCAGGCGGCGCTCACCTACCAGGTGATGCGTCGCGTAACTCATGCGAAAGCCAAGGACGTGGTTACATATCCGGTTGGCCAGATCATCGGACAATTGACGGAGTCGCGGAGTGTCCGTCAGATTTTCTACGATTTGCTCGCCGAGTTCGCAGAAACCGCCGATCGCTTTAGCGCGATTACAAACGATAACGTGCCGGTATCGAAGTCGTCATAGTGCCCAGTGTCCCTCTGGAACCAGGCGACCGCCCTTGGAACCGGGCGGCTACGTCGCCCAGTAACGGGTGGCATGAACGCGCGGCTCGTGCTCACGGGTGTCGGATTGTCCGATTCCGCGAATGGCTGACGATATCAAGTTGACCCATCGAGGCGCCGCCGCCCAAGCGAGTCTTGATCAAAGTCAGGGTCGGGAAGGCAATCGCTATGGAGAAGGCAGATGAACGTCGCGACTGGCGCGTCGACGACCGTTGCATCGGATGCGGCGCGTCGGTCAGCGTCGCGCCGGAATTGATCGTCTGGGACGGCGACCGGGTTCGTTTCGCGCGCCAGCCGTCCAGTGCCGCCGAAGAGGACGCCGCCTGGAGGGCGGCTCTCGTCTGTCCCACCGGCTCCATAAAGCGCTCTGGCGGAGGAAGTCCGCCCAAGCCCTACTATCCCGAGGAAATTGCACGCGGCGTTTTCCGCTGTGGGTTCAATGCGCGCGCTTCGTACGGAGCGCATTCGTACTTCGTCGAGCGCAGCGAGGGCAACCTCCTCATCGATTCGCCGCGCTACATACGGCGCCTCGCGAACTTCTTCGAGGAGCATGGAGGAATCGCCGCCGTCCTTCTGACCCATCGCGACGACGTCTGCGACGCCGATAAGTACGCTGCAAAATTCGCGTCTACGACGTGGATTCATGAGGCGGATCGGAGCGCGGCGCCCTTCGCGAGCGATATAATTGCTGGAGACTCGCCGCGAACCATCCTGCCGGGCGTAAAAACTATTCCAATGCCCGGACACACCGCGGGGAGCGTTGCGTACCTGGTGGCGGATCGATTTCTCTTCACCGGTGATTCCCTGAACTGGGACTTTGAGACGTCGGCGCTGAGCGCATTCAAGGACTACTGTTGGTACTCCTGGGAGCATCAAAAGCGCTCGCTCGAGCGCCTGCTGCAATTCCAATTCGAATACGTACTCGCCGGACACGGTGGCAGCATCTCTTTGCCCGCGGACGAAATGAGAAATGCGCTCCAGTCGATGCTGCTGCGCTTGTGATGGCCACCTGCCCCAGCCTCGGAAAACCTCTCTTTCCCGCGATCTCCTTTTCGATAATGCGAGCCGATTAGACCGATAGTCCCATAAGGATCTTTTCCCCAGAGAAACCATGAAGACGCGCGGAAATCGATCGCGGCGCGCGGTAGGCACAAAGCCCCATTTACAGAGGCCGGAAATGTGGATGCAATCGGAATCAAGTCATCGCGCTCAAGACACCTTTGCACCGGGACTGGATCCAAATATGAAAAGTCCGGCTCAATTTGCGGAAGTGAGTATTACGCCAGAGGGTGAGCCAATGGTTTGCGCCGACGCCCGGGGCCGGGCCTCCTTTATGACGTTGACCCGGTTCTCGCGCGCCTTGACACTCACCATTGCCATTATGTTCGCGGTCGTCGCGACCGGATGCGTCAACTCGGAGATCGCGGCTGGCCGCGCTGATCTCGCAAAAGGAAATTTCGCCGCGGCTCACGAGAAATTCGTTGCAGCTGCGAAATCCGGCAAACTTTCCTCGTCCGATCAGCGCGAATTGGCGGATGGTCTTTGCCTGACGGAATTCAAACTGGGACCACCTGAGTATTCGCGCGCCGAGCAGCGCGAGACCTGTGCCCTCGCAGCCGCCCACCCGGGAACCTCCAGCGCGCCGATCGTCACAAGCATCGATGCCGTCGAACGAGCCGACACTGAAGCGGCGGTTCACCGTGCCCTTACCGACGACGATTTCGCGGAGGCGGAAGGTGCCGTCATTCATTACCAGACGTTTCCCGGAGCAGATCAACGTGCCATTGGTGGATGGTCAAAGCAGATTTGGGGAACGATCGAGCAGGACGAAAAACGCAGCAAGAACCAAAACCGTCACTTGCAACCAGCGATTGCCGCAATCAGCGAACGATATCCGACAATTCGAGCGATGAATGAAGTCGAATTCAAGCGCTGGATTATGACTAACGCTACCGTATCTGACATACGCCTCGTCGATCGCATTGACCTGCGACGCCACACGCTTGAGCTCCAGGTCGCGAGCCGCAATCTGCCGGACATCGCTTTTAATCTCGATCACTTTATTAGAATCAACGACGCGATGGTGGCCAGATGCCGCTGTGCCGGAAGAACTAATATCGCGGTCGAAGGATCGGGTTTGCCCGTTTATCTGGTGCGCGTCGATCCTGACACGCGCAATTCGGCGGCGCTCGTAATGCCACAGCCGCACTAACTGACTTAGTCGCTAAGCTGCCGAAGAGGCGGAATACCGGCGGCTCTCAACCGTCCTGGGGAGGCGTCAGCGGATAGCGATTAGAAAAAGTGCCGCGCTGCTCAATCCGAGTATGCGGGTTGGATGGTGCTGGAGACCTTTTCGGTGTCGCGCGGCAACCGCATATCTTGTGGTGCTCGATCTGTTGCACGACTATTTCAAAATCGCGGCCGAGGATGATCCGCGCTCGCGGCAGGCGAAGGTTACGGGCAACGTCCTGACCCTCGACCGTTCGCTGGAGGACACGCTGCCATACCTGTTCAGTTTGCTCGGCATCGTCGACTTGCTGAAGTGCCGCTCACAGGCGGATGTCTGGTCGGCCCCCCAACTACCTGTACTTCGCAAGGATGAAATCCATGTTGTCTCCGACGCCATACCCAAACTTTTCGCTGATTCCACGTACTCGATCCAGCCTGGCGACCAAGGCGTCCCGGCGATTGGCCGGCAATTTATCCGCAACCACGAGGGCTTGCTCGAACATGCGCACCAGCGCGGCGAAGTAACTCTCGTCGTCATTTACGATGTCGCTGCAAAACCCGGCGGCGCACTCGCAATAGAAAACCATCAGCTCTGCCATTCCGGCGGAATCGCCTACGGCCTTCTTGTAATTGGAAATGGCCTGCTTGGCTTTGGCGACAGACGTATCCTGTTTCCGGAGCACGTCAGGCCAGAGCCACCGGTCGATCGTCTCCTTGTATGCTTCCAGGACATTCTCCCCCAGGTCGAAGCGGGCGTGAAGAAACGTTTGATTATCCTTTTGTGCAGCGTAGAGATCCTGGATCAGGCCCAGCAATCCGGTCCGATTCAGACTAGCGAGCTTTGACTTTACATCTGTCCATGTCGGTTGCGATTTCGATTGACGTCTCGTCATGGGTTCGATTCTATCGTGGAGCCGAAGCCGGGGAGGTTTGGTGATTCATGGTGCAGGCCGCGAATGTCAGAACAGGTAGCCTTGGGCTACCCAGTAATGCCAGTCGCTGAGGGCCTCGGCGGTTGCTTTGTCAGGGTCGACAGCAGCCAGTTGAGACAAGGGGACCGCCAGGCTCCGACCTTGCCAGCGAATCAGCACAAGCATGTCGCTCGAACAGGCCTCTTCCGGAGCCATGCGCCGGACTTCTACAGTCTCTCCCTTCCGGAGCGGCGACACTGTTCGGGTGACAGCGCAGCGGGCTTGAAAAGGAAAATGCATTTTGCCGTCGAGGTAGTAGTACCAGCCCATCGCCTGCTCTTGCGGCCCATAAGCGTCCACGATAACTTCGTTGCGGATCCGTTCTTCCCGTATGCGGTCTTTGGCTGGTTTCTTCATAGCTGATTGTGCCGTCAGTACGCAGCGAACCGAGGTCCGCCCGACTCGCGGCCATAGGGCGATCTGGGCTTCGCTTGACGTCGGCACGACATGATTCCGCTGGGTTATCCGAGGGACGGCAGCGAGTGCGCCGCGATCGTGCTCTTTCTGGTCACCGATCGCGGCAAGTGGATCAAAGACAGGCGCTCAAGGTTGACGGCGGCGCGGTCTGGGGCATCGAGTCGCGACGCCAGCCGTTTCCGCGCGACCGTGAAGCCCTGTGCCGCATCGCCCTCGTCACGTTGGGCTTTTTCGCGCGATGTCCAACGGACCGGCCACCCTGGCCATCAACGGGTCGTTCGGAGCACTCGCAGTGCCCACTGAGTGCCCACTCTTAGCTCCCACAGCGTCATCCACCGTAACCTTGAATCGCAGAAACATCGCGATTTCGCTAGCAGCCTGACCTCATAGGAGGCAGGAGAACCTCACGCACGCGTTTTGAAGACCGGTGGGGCCACCGGGCCCCGTCCTCCTCCACCCTTTATTTATTAGGCACTTACGGCGCTTGGCACAACCGGACGATCGGCTCGAGTGCCCACTGAGTGCCCACTTTTTTTGACTTT
>Ga0208820_1001597_pt1 | contig 12362 bp, 13 predicted proteins | sample June2015DPH_16_5_FD_184713 | JGI IMG/M metagenome (GOLD analysis project Ga0208820, IMG submission 184713) | Peatland microbial communities from SPRUCE experiment site at the Marcell Experimental Forest, Minnesota, USA - June2015DPH_16_40... | ecosystem: Environmental > Terrestrial > Soil >...
CAATAGCGTAAGCGACTCGCCTCGGTCGGACCGCAAACCACGTCTGCGGCGCAAGGATCAGCACCGGCTGGACCTCAATGCCACCAAAGGTGGCCCGCAGCTGGTCCAAATTGCCTCCTGGCAGACCTTCCTCCCAGACTAGAACGGCGCCGCGCCGGCGCAAGTCGCCCACGTCGACCCAAGGGCTGAGTCTGAGTTCGCCATGAACGACCACATGCGGCCGGTCCGGCGAGTAGACCGCGACATTATTCGCCATAAACTCGCTGCCACCCACATATGTGACTGGCGTGCCGTAGTGGTTATGCCAGTCGCGCGTCACGATTTCGGCTAAAACGCGACCGGGGAACTGGGTGGCCTTCGGTCGGTGTCTTACGAGCGGCTCGCCAATTTCGGTGGCGACGTAAATGATTGGGAAGGCGACGAAGATGGCGATGAACGCAACCGCAAAGCGGCGCAGTGCCTGGATATCAGCGTCCGGTTTAAGCCACATTAGCAATGCGAGCGGGGCGAAGGACCAGAGCGGATAGCCCCACATGGCGATCACGAGACGTCCAAGCAGCGCGCTGATCGCCGTTACCAGTAAAAACGGTCCAAGCGCGAGGCAGGTAACATAGCGTCTATCGAACGAGACGCTGTCAGCGATTTTTTTATTTCCGCGCAGATAGAGCATTGCGAGCAGACCGGCGGCAGGCAAGAGGCCAAGCACTTGGCTACCAATCCACTGTAGCGGATAGGCAATGAATTGGTACCAGTGAGCGGCCACTCGTGCGCGTGCATCTACGTATTGCAGTGGCAAAAAGTCGTGGCCGATAAGCCACCAGATGTTCGGCGCGATCACGACCGCGAAGCTAATCGCCATCAGAAAGGGTCCGGGCGTACGCCACGCGCGCCGAGCCACCGGATCGGCGATCAAAAACAGCGCAAGCGTCGCGGCAAGCGCGAAGGCGGCGTATTTCGCCCAAAACGCGCCAGCCAGGAAGGCACCCGCCAGGATCCAATTCAGCGGGCTGCCGCGCTTGATTGCACGATAGAAAAATAACCCAGTGAACGCCCAGAATGGCAGCTGCATCTGATCATGCGCGAACTTCACCGCCGAGAAATTGTAAAAGTGCACACCCTCGAGCGCGAGCACAGCAATTAGCCCTCCGAACGCGCTGAACGTTTCGCGCGCCAACAGCCACACCGCGTAAAGACAGATCACGACCGCAAACGGCCCGAGCACGTACACGACGTCGATGTGCCCGGTAAGTCGATAGGCAAAATCGGCGACCCACCAAGGCAGCGGCGGGTGCTTCCAGTAGCCGAGCTGCCATTCCTTGCCGAGCGCGAGATCTTCAACGAGGTCGAGCTGAAGGTTGGGGCAGATTAGGATCGGGATGATTGTCCAAAAAAATAGGTGCAGGCCGAGCACGATGATTAATACCTTGCCCGGCTCACGGCGGGCGAACTCGACCGTAGCCGTGAGAGCACCCGCGCGGACCAATGGTGCCCTCACATTTTCCACCATTTTTTCATTGAACGCATTCATGTCCTCAGCCACATTGTTTGTTGCAGGCGATGGCTCAGTCAATGCCTCGACCGGTCGCGTTAGTGCACCGCTCTAAGCCGCTTTCGCTGGGGAGAAACCTTCGAGATGACCACACCGTCTCCCGACTTCTCAATCGTGCTGCCAGCTTATAACGAGGCCGCCCATGTCGCCCCGATGGTGGCAACGCTGATATCAATTATGGCAAAGCTTGGCTCGGCCGAGATCATCTTTGTCGATGACGGGTCAAGCGACGGCACCCTGGCTGCCCTACGCGCGGCAGCCGCCAATCCAATGGTACGCTACGTCTCTTTCACGCGCAACTTCGGCCACCAGCAAGCGTTGCGCGCCGGGTTGCATCGCGCCCGGGGACGCGCCGTCGTTGTTATGGACGCAGATTTCGAGCATCCGCCCGAGCTGATCCCCGAGCTAATCGCTGCATGGCGTTCCGGGGCCAAGGTCGTTGCGACCCAGCGCATCGATGACAAAATCCAAGTCTCGGTGCTGAAGCGGCTCACCTCGCAGCTTTATTATCGCCTGCTTAACATGATCAGCGATGTCCGCATCGCGCCGGGCAGCGCCGATTACATGCTCCTCGATCGCGCGGCGGTCGACCACATCAATGTGCTCGAAGATCAGGATATCTTCTTGCGCGGCTTGGCGCGATGGTTCGGCTTTCCAATGAAGACCGTGCCCTTCGTGCGCGGGAAGCGGCGAGAGGGAACTACCAAGTACTCGCTGAGGCGGATGGTTGACCTCGCCATCACCGGCATCATGGCGCACACCGTAAGGCCGCTGCGCTTCGCGGTGTGGCTCTCGCTCGCCTTCGTCGGACTTGCCATGTTGCTGGTGATTTACGCAATCATCAGCTTCGTGTTCGTTCGGCACACTGTGGCAGGCTGGTCCTCGATTATGGCGGCGATTGCCCTCCTAGGCGCCGTCCAACTTCTAGTCCTTGGCATTATCGGCGAATATGTCGGTCGTATCCTGCGCGAGACGCGCAAATGGCCGAGCTACATCGTGGCGGAAACCGAGGCAGGAGGGAAGGACGACGAGAACCGTTTGCGTCACTCTTAACATTCATCATCGAGCACTAAACTGCCGTCGCTGTGGATAATGTTTGCAGGTCCCTCCTGCTGATTGTGCTGCTTGCACCTCCGTAGATTATGCTATTCCGCGTGGCGGTGTGGCCCGGCGTCGTTGTCATGACGGCAATACATATCTGGCCTAGAGCAATGATCTTCCGCAATCCAAGGATGGCGTGTATATGGGAAATTTGGTGGACGGCGGAGGCCCGCGAGTCCGCAGACGTAGCTGGACGAAGATGGCGTTAGGTATCCTTCCGATAGCTGACAAGGAGGTCGCGCTCGGTGACTTCGAGCGCGGACTGGCGTGGCTGGAAAGCCACCAGGTTTTCGGCAAGATCATCGTCACGTTCTGATGACCGGCCGACGAATCAAGACCTTGTTCGATGCGGCGGCTGGCGCCAGCGCGGTCGGATTGCTGGGCGCAATCAAGCGCTTGCGTCGCAAGCCCACGGCGAAATTTGCCGGGTGGGTGATGCGCAAGGTCGGGCCGCTGTTCAAGGAACACCGCCTCGGCCGCGAAAATCTCCGCGCTGCTTTTCCGGAAAAATCCGACGTTGAGATCGAGCAAATCCTGGCCGGCGTATGGGACAATCTCGGCCGGATCGCAGTCGAGTTCGCCCACCTCGATGAATTCCGGGTCGAAGGCTCCGCTCTAGTTACGCCAGGTAGCGTCACGCTATCGCCGGAAACGACGGAGCGTTACGAACGCATCAGAAAGAGCGGCAAGCCAGTCATCGCTTTTGCGTCCCATCTCGCCAACTGGGAAATTTCCGCCCTGGCGGCGAAGTCGCTTGGATTTAATTCGGCGGTTCTCTACCGGCGGCCGAACATCAGCGCCATCGGCGATGTGGTGACCCGCTTGCGCGCGCCGTTGATGGGAGACTTGGTCTCAACCGGCCTCGATGCGCCGCTCAAACTCGCGCGGCTTTTGCAATCCGGCGTGCATGTCGGGATGCTGGTCGACCAGCACTACACCAAGGGCGTCGAGGTGACTTTTTTCGGCAGGCCGTGCAAAGCCAATCAGCTGATTGCGGTGCTGGCGCGGCACACTGGATGCTCCATCCATGGCCTACGCGCCGTGCGGTTGCCCGACGGCAACAGTTTCGTGGGCGAAATTACCAGCGAGATCGAGCCGGTGCGCGATGCTGACGGCGGCATCGACGTAGCGGGCACCATGCAGGCGATCACGACGGTGATCGAGGGCTGGGTGCGCGAGCATCCCGAGCAATGGCTCTGGTTGCATCGCCGCTGGCGGTAAAGCCGATCGGTGCACCGCTGGGAGGCCGTAGCCGCTGTTTTGACGCGTTTGCCGAATAGGCGACGCCGCCATCGTCGCATCGGCAACCCCGACCGGGGGCAGCGAGTGCGCGCTTCTTTCACCGCATCTGTTAACGTCGGCCTTTGAACCATCGATCACCGCGGCTTTGCGACGGATGCCCGTTTCCGCGGCGTCCTTGCTAACGCCGCTCGCACCGCCTGCTAAGGCGCTCGCACCGAAGCGTTGGAACGCGAGTGCAGGCTCTCGCGCGATGAACGACCAATAGTATTGGGCACCTCGGCGCGTGCGGCTACTGCGGGTCCGTGGATAGCATCTGTGTGAGCGATGTAAACTCGCGCATCGCTCAGTGCTCATCAGTTCTCCAGCCGATCGACCTTGCAACCGCAACAAGCCCGTTGCGCATCGCCAGTCCAGTACGCGCGAGCGCGCGCTCTATTGTGTCGTTACTCACGCGGGTCGTTCGCCAGCGAAAGATAATGCCATGCACCGTCCAAACAACGAGATACATGAATATACCGGCAAACAGAACATCCGTGAAAAAATGACCGCCGGCAGCCATGCGCAGCAAACCGTTCGTCGCGCCGAATGCGAGCGCGGCGCTGTAGGCAAGCAAGCGCCATTGCGGCGGCGCGAGTGCGGCCGGCGCAAGCGTCCAGAACATGCCAGCGGGCTCTCCCGCGACGAATGAGCAGTTGCCTGAGCACTCGCCGCGTGGGTCCCACCACGGTGTGAAACGATCGGCGCCGCCGAACTCGGTAACAGAAATGGGCCTGAATCGACCCCAATGATCCTTAAAGACTACGTTGGCAATAATGCCGGGACCAAGCGCCAGAGTCAGCACGAGGAAAGCGGCCTTTTGACCGCCGATTAGCATGCGTCGACGCGGTAAGACCAGCTTGCTGCCGATGGCGATAAAGGCCGGTGCAGAAAGCAGAGCTACAAGCCAGAGCGAAGCATCACGTGAACAGCTAGCCCAAGATTGCCCATTGATATTGAACATGTGTGTATCCGGATTGAAGAACAATCCAGCGAGGTCGAGGTCAAGCTGCGCATAGAACCCGAATATGGAGCCTACTAGAACGGCCAGAGTGAGCGTGACGGCAAGTCCGGCGCGGTTCATTTGTGAGGTTGCGCCGGGCAAGTTGTGTATTCAATTGGCAATTGCCGCGCACAAGGCCAATATACTCTTGAACTATTTACCAACGCACGCACGATCAAGCTACCTTACGCCCTGTGACGTGCTTAATGGCGGCGAGGCTGGGTGACGTCGCATTTGTCATCTTCAAGGTCGATCAGTTGGCCACATGTGCCCAGCGTGGGGCCGAGAAATCATAGCGAACACGATTGAGTACGAGATGGTAGAGTACGCGTTGGAAGCCACAGATGCGGTGGTGATGAGGTACTCGCGCAACCGCAGGCTATTGCCACCTGTCAACCATCTCGATCGTCTGGTTCATTGCCATATCTACGTACATAAAATTTGGCAGCGCGAGCGACTCCTACGATAGGACGCATATAGTTGCAAGGCGCCGCGGCGCACCGGCTGGGCCCGGGAGCGCAGAAGCGATCGATCTATCCGTTGCGACTTGTTACATACGGTTCCAAATCGTCATTCAGGGTTGTCTCGAGTTTGCTCGCGCGGCCGACCCGCGCGCATGAAGGGCTTATCCATCAATTCCATCGGCAGATGTCCATTCTATTCGGCGACGAGGCAGCGCAATAGGTCAGCGAAAGCGAGGCTCGCCGTCTGCTTAACGTTTGTCGGTGACGTCTCAGGACCGCATGTCGCGAATGGGATGGACCGGCCGCGCTCCCGCCCCAAACGGCTCTCAGAGTGCGCGGGGGGCTTGCCAGGAGAAGGAGCACCGCCATGCCTCGCCCGTCCACCGTTCAGGCAGTGACCACCATCGGAATAGATATGGGTAGGAACACACCTCACATGATTGGCCTCGATTCGCGCGGCGCCATCGTGTTACGCGAGAAGGTCTCACGCGGACGCATTACATTGCGGCTTGCGAACCTCTCGACTATTCGAATATCTTTAGTTGCCACCGATTTAGGAGTTTACTCTAGCGTTGGCTTCTAACGTGGGGAAATGACATTAGGTTCGGCATCATCAATGCATCATGATTTGATTGCCTCGATTGACCTGCCTCGGATTATCATTCCTAAACGGCTCGTCGACGACCGTGGTTGGTTTAGCGAAACCTATCATGATAAGCGCTTGAGCGATATTGGCATCACCTGTCGCTTCGTCCAGGACAACCAATCAAGCTCGAGGCGGGCGGGGACGCTGCGCGGGTTGCATTTTCAGCGACCGCCGGCGGCCCAGGCCAAATTAATCAGTGTGTTACGCGGCCGCATCCTGGATGTCGCGGTGGACATCCGCGCTGGCTCGCCCACCTTTGGCAAGCATGTTGCGACGGAACTTTCCGCCAAATCCGGACATCAATTTTACATTCCGATCGGCTTTGCCCACGGGTTTATCACCCTGGAGGACGATGCCGCAGTACTGTACAAAGTCTCCAATTACTACGCGCAGGAGCACGATGGCGGGCTTCGCTGGAACGATCCGGACATCGCAATTCCATGGCCAGTTCGAGATGCCGACATCATCATGTCGGATAAAGATCGGCGACTTCCATCGCTGCGTGAATTGGTGAGTCCATTCGCATATGACGGGCATCCGCTCGCTCCGTTGAGCGTTCTTGAGCTCGGATGGCCGCAAGAGGCCGCTTTATGAAGATCATAGTGACGGGCGGAGCTGGGTTTATTGGATCGGCGCTGGTTCGGCACCTCATCGGTCACACCGACCATCAAGTATGTGTGGTTGATAAGTTGACCTATGCCGGCAATCTCGCTTCGCTCGCCTCGGTGCAAAGTCATGCCCGCTATCATTTCAACCGCAACGATATTTGTGATCGCCCGGCCATCGCGGAGCTCTTTGCGAACTTCAATCCGGACGCCGTTATTCATCTGGCAGCCGAGAGCCATGTTGACCGTTCGATCGACGGCCCGGCCGAATTCATCATCACTAACGTCGTTGGAACCTACGTGTTGCTCGAGGTTGCGCTTGGCTATTGGCGAAGATTGGGCGCGAGCGGCAAGAACTTCCGGTTCCTGCACGTCTCGACGGATGAGGTCTACGGCGCTCTCAAGGACGATGGGCGCTTCACTGAGGAGAGCCGCTACGATCCGCGCTCGCCCTATTCGGCCAGCAAGGCGGCCTCCGACCATCTGGTGAGGGCTTGGGGTCACACTTATGGGCTTCCTATTTTGCTCACCAACTGTTCCAACAATTATGGATCACATCAGTTTCCAGAGAAACTGATCCCGTTGACGATCATCAAAGGGCTGAACGGCGAAGCAATGCCTGTATACGGCCGGGGCCTCAACGTTCGCGACTGGTTATTTGTCGACGATCATGCGGAGGCGTTGACACTTGCATTGGAGCGCGGTCGCGTGGGAGAGACTTACAACATAGGAGGCAATGCCGAGCGTCGTAATATCGACGTGGTCGGCGCAATCTGCACGGTGTTGGACCAGTACACGCAATGCCCGACCGCCTCGTCGCACGGAAAGCTCATCAAATTTGTGCCCGATCGGCCCGGCCATGATTTCCGCTATGCAATTGATTTCACAAAATTGCACGCCGAACTGGGCTGGTCGCCCAGACATACTTTCGAGGCAGGACTAAACGCAACTGTCAAGTGGTACATCGAGAACCGGCCGTGGTGGGAGCCGCTTTTGGCGGCCCATGATGCCAGTGTCCGTCGCGGCCTATCGAGGAAGGGCGCCTGACGGGATGCGCTTTCTTCTCCTTGGTGGAACCGGGCAGGTTGGCCGAGAGCTTCGGTCACTTTCGCAGACCGGAGTTGATGTTATTGCGCCGAGTCGCAGTGAACTTGATTTGCATGACCCGCATTCCATCACTCGGATATTTGCTGCAGAGCCGTGGAACGTGATCATCAATGCGGCTGCCTATACCGACGTTGATGGGGCGGAAGGCGAAGCGTCATTGGCGTTCGCAGTCAACGCAGTTGCACCATCGCGGCTTGCCGCGGAGGCTGAGGGCCGCGGGATTCCGCTAATTCATATTTCCACCGATCACGTGTTCGACGGGCGCAAAGGCGCTCCCTATGTTGAAAACGATGCCACGTCGCCACTTAACACCTATGGCCGCAGCAAACTCGCTGGCGAACACGGCGTTCGTGCGGCCACGTCGCGGCATGTGATTCTGCGCACTTCCTGGGTCTACAGTCCGTTTGGCAAGAACTTTGTCCGGACTATCCTCCGCCTCGCCTCCGAACGCGAGCGCTTGACCGTCGTCGCCGATCAACGCGGCTGCCCTACCGCGGCGTGCGACATCGCTAAGGCCTGTTTCGACATTGCACTAAGCTGCGCCAAGGAACCGGAACGAGCGCCCTACGGCCTCTATCATTTTGCCGGGACCGCGAGGCGACTTGGTTCGAGTTTGCCGGGAGCTATCGTAGAGCTGGCAGTTGGCCGGCTTCCGCGCCAGCCGCTGGTCGTGCCAATCCGCACTATCGACTATCCAACGAAAGCGCTTCGCCCGGCCGACACCAGACTTGATTGCGCGGCCTTTGCCCGCGTCTTTGGCATTACGGCACGGCCATGGCGCGAGGCGCTCATAGAGACGATTGATCGCTTGCTGACCAAGAAGGATACCCCATGAAAGGCATTATCCTGGCTGGCGGTTCAGGGACGCGGCTTTATCCAGCGACGCTTGCGGTCAACAAACAGCTCCTGCCGGTATACGACAAGCCGATGGTCTACTATCCGTTGTCGGTGCTGATGCTAGCTGGCATTCGCCACATCTTGCTGATCTCGACGCGCGAGCATCTGCCGTTTTATCAGCGCCTGCTCGGCGATGGATCGACTTTCGGTATCAAGCTCGCATACGTCATTCAAGACAAGCCGATCGGGCTTGCCCATGCCTTTATTCTGGGACGGGATTTTGTCGGCAACGAGCGGGTCGCACTGATTCTAGGAGACAACTTATTTTATGGCCATGGTCTCAGCGCCGAGCTTACTAACGCGACGATGCGTTCCGAAGGGGCAACAGTGTTCGCCTATTACGTCACTCAGCCAAGCCAATACGGCGTCGTAAGATTCGATGAAGCTGGCGGTGTCCTCGATCTCGTTGAAAAACCCGTCGAGTTTTTGTCCAATTGGGCGGTAACCGGCCTTTACTTCTACGACAATGCCGTGCTCGACATAGCAGCGGGGCTACGCCCCTCCGCACGTGGCGAACTAGAAATCACGGACATCAACCGGCATTACCTGGAGCTTGGGAAACTAAACGTCGTCAAGCTTGGTCGCGGCTACGCTTGGCTCGACACCGGCACTCACGACGCGCTGCTGGAGGCATCGGAGTTCGTCCGATCGATTCAACGCCGGCAAGGCTTGTTGGTCGGTTGCCCAGAGGAAGTCGCCTATACGAAAGGGTTTATCACGGCAGGCGCCCTGCGCGGCTTGGCTGCCAGATACAGCAACACTGCTTACGGTCAATATTTGAGCCGGCTCGTTGAGGACTGAGATGGTCTACGGCGGCGGCGGGACAGATCACGGAATTCTCCGATGTTCGCATCGCGCGTGGGCGCGCCGATCTCGACGCGCGAATGCCGCGCTTTCTCGCGGCCGATCTTGAAGCGATATGGCGCCAATAACTCGGGTGTCGGTTAACGAGAGGCAGAAATTTTACGGTAGACCGCGATCATTATCACGGTGACTCATTGAGGTACGTCCCAAACCCGTTTCGCATAGCCTCCGCGACTGATGCGAGCGGCCATGCCCAAGCAGCATTTAGACTTAGGCGTCTCCCCACTGAAAATGTTGAAAGTGGACGCGCCAATCCGGCTAATCGATTCTGGATCGATATTGACGTGCGAATCGACCACACGGCACATTTCCGCAATTTTTTTATTTACCTCCGTTTCACAAGGCCGTCACGCGACCCACAGACATCAAGACTATCTAGGAAGCTCGCCGCGCCGCCGCTAGTGGTGAAAGTCATACGCTTGAGTCCGGCGGCAATGCCCTATTTTAGCGGGGTTCCGCCGCTGATGCGCGGGTACCAAGCGTCAGACTCGCACCACTAGCGGCGTCGACCACCGTTCGTTCGAGAATAGAGCAAACAACACTTGCTGTCTCGGACCAATCAGTCGAGTGATAATTTTGCTTGATCTCGGCCTCTCGACTCAAATACCGACCTTCATCGCGCAAATAAATCTTCACCTTCGCAGCGATACTTTCCGGGTCCAGCGGATCGATGAAGTCAATTAGATTCTCGTCGATTTCACGAATACCTCCGGTCGGCGCCGCCAAGCAAATCTTGCCATGGCTGAGCGCCTCAGCAACGGGAATCCCATATCCTTCCCCAAGACTCGGATACGCAGCCATCCACGCGTACTCGTAAAGCACTTCGAGGCCGTTGTCGTCGATCCCAGAAATTCGGATGATTCGCCCACCCTCCGCCTTCTCCGCCACCAGCAATTCCGATAGAACGGGGTCGGGTGCACCGCCACCAACGAACAGCAGGTAGGGAGTCGAGGGTCCAAATTCTCGCCACAGCCGCCGCCACGCCTCGACCAGGACTTTATGGTTCTTTCGCGGTGTGATTGTGGATACAAATAGCACATATTTTCGACTGAGCATCTGGCAAACCAAATCCGGAATGCACTGTGATGTCTGGCCGAACGACCGATCTCCAAGCCGACATTTGTAGACAGGCACGTGCGAAGCTGCCGGAACCAGCCGCCGCAGTTCATCCCGCGTGTAAGACGAATTGCAGATGATCGCCGCGCAAGCGGGCAGGAAGACATCGCAAGCGCGACGAAACTGTTCGGAGTGTGGGCGTGGCAGCCAGTTGGGATGTGAAAGAAGCAATACGTCGTGGACGAACACCGTTACGGGAACGCCGACGGCATTAGCCTGCGCGGCGAGATGCGGTGCGTATCGCCCTAACCAAAACGATCCAGGGACGAAAAGGCAATCACCGGCGGCAAAGCGGACTGGGGAGAGTTGGATTCCGCGTCCCCTGGTCCAGAGCCTGAACAAGGTGACGCCATTGTCTGACGGAAAAATTCTGTATCGCCACCGCCTCGGGAGAGAAGTTACCAGCGCTTTCATTGCTCGCGATGAATATGCGGTTCGGCGCAGCCCTGCTGCGGAATACAATGCCATTAGCCGTGGCAGGAAGGAGGAGAGCGGCACGAGGCGTGAATCCTCCGCTGTGACCGGGCAGCGTTGAACTGGATCCCAAAACAGAAGCCGTACACTGTTAAAAATTTTTCCATGATCAACCTTGAGCGCATCCGCAAGGTTTGAAACGACTCGACTCACACCGGTTGGATGCTCGGCAAATCGAAAATGGTCAAATAGTTCTGTAACGTCGATCCATATGGAACCAGACTTCGTGTTCAGGCCTTGCATGCAACAGCTCAATATGCCGACGACTGATGTTTTGCCCGTGTAGTCTTGTCAAGCAACTTCTCCGTCAGAATGACGCCGACGAACCTCGACACCGCCTCAACTTACATCTCCGAAATGACTCACGATCTGCAGTGAAGGTTCGCGCTTTTTCGATCATCCTGCAAGTCTGAAGCGAGGTGCAAGTCTGCTACCGGCATCTTGGACCTCCCGAACGCTGGTCAATAGGGCTGATTGAGCCCTTTCCTGCGGCCGTTGATCCTGCCGCAAGGGGCGAAGCTAAGGTTTGCGGGGTCTTAGTTGGCACGACCGGTCTTGTAGGCGAGCTTGGAAAACGCCAATATCATCGCTTCGGCGGTCTTCTTACAGGCGCGCTTTTGAGCTACTGAGATCCATGAGCACGGGCAGCAGCGTAGGGCCGCGGACATTTTGTCCTGGCAACTATTTTGCCTCGTTTTTCGATTTCGCCGTGCGCTCGCATTGGCGAGCAGCCGCGATGCTCCTAATCGCATCCCTCATCGCCTTCCTGCCGGGCTTTTTCCAAATTCCGCCCGTCGATCGCGACGAGGCGCGCTTCGCCCAAGCAACCAAACAGATGATCGAAACTGGCGACTATATCGACATCCGCTTCCAGGACGAGCTGCGCTACAAGAAGCCGATCGGCATCTATTTGCTGCAAGCGACCGTAGTTAAGACGGCTGAAACTCTCGGATTTCCGCACGCGCGCACTACGATATGGCTCTACAGGGTGCCATCGCTGTTCGGAGCGATCGGCGCGGTATTACTAACTTACACCTGCGCGCTCGTCTTTGTCAGTCGGCGAGCGGCGATGTTGGCCGCGATGATAATGGTTGGTTCGCCCCTGCTTGGCATCGAAGCTCGGCTTGCTACGACCGACGCCGTGCTACTCGTTGCCGTGATAGCGGCCATGTGGGCCCTGGCGCATGCTTATCTTTCCACGCGAGACGGAATATCCACCGCGCCCACCGGGTTGGCGATTCCAGCTGTGTTCTGGACG